>Ga0187871_10001173_pt1 | contig 23228 bp, 15 predicted proteins | sample June2016WEW_16_1_FD_132988 | JGI IMG/M metagenome (GOLD analysis project Ga0187871, IMG submission 132988) | Peatland microbial communities from SPRUCE experiment site at the Marcell Experimental Forest, Minnesota, USA - June2016WEW_16_10 | ecosystem: Environmental > Terrestrial > Soil >...
CCCAGGATGGATCGGGTCTCCACAGACCGGCCCCGACTCCAAAGTCGGGGCACGACCAGCGCCAGCCACACCAACGGAATGTTGGTCAGGACACCGAAAGGGTGCTCATTCCACCCGTGCCCCGCAGGCAACGGTGGCACTCGGATGTCATGCGCGAATGGAAACCGGGTGCTCCACCGCGCCGGCTCCATGAAATAGACCCGGAAGTTGAACCACAAATACCGCGGACTGAACAGTTCCGCCGTAACCAGCCGGACTCCCCCCAGTTGGTAGCGCCCACCGAAGTCGAAGGGACTATCGAACCGCAGCAAATTGTATATCATCAACCCGAGCCCAACTAATGCGATGGGGACGACCGCTGCCAACAACGGACCCGGCACCGCTCGCCGCCCACGCCAGGCTTGAACCACCGGTACCAGCAGGATGAGCGCACCGAACAATAACTCGGGCCTTGCCCCCACCGCCAATCCATAGGCTGAGCTGGCTGCTGCCAGCCATCCCCGACGCCGTCGGGGCATTGGCTCATGCAACGCCTTCTAAATCGCTGCCAGCGCCAGCATCGTCAGTGCATACCCGCAACTGATTGCCACCTCGTACACATCAACCCGCGCCAGAACGAACGGCGCGAAAGTCGCCAGGCCCAGCGCCAGTGTGCCGGCGGCCACCACCGCCACGTGGACCTCGGCAAAATAGCGGCGCCGGAGCGCCCATAGCAGCCCCACGCTGGCCAGGAAACCGACAACGCAAAAAACCACTACCGCATCCTTTTGAGACAAGTACTGGCCGGTCAGCGCCACATACGGCCAGAACAGCGCCACCGCAGGCGTTACCCCGAAATAGAGGTAGAACTTGCCCTTGTAATAGCTCAGGTCGAGCACCGGATACGCCGAGTGGGCCGCCGGATCGTAGGGGTCAGCCAGTTGCGCCAGCCCGGGCGGCACATCCTTTTTAAGGTTGAGCTGGCCGGCGCGAAAACCCTGCACGAGTAAATTGTAATAATCGTCAGCAGGATCCTGACTTCTGGACACAAAACAGGCCGAGTGGGCCCTGTACGCGTAAACGCCAATGACCAGCGCGCACGCCGCCCCCACCATTCCGCACTCCATCCACGGGCGCCGTGCCCTGGACACCACCGCCTTGCTGTTATCTGGCCTGCTGTCGATCATTTCCGGATTCCGGACGCGAGTCGATTCTACTCTCCGGTAGCGTGACGCATTCGGATACTAGCCCCCACGTATTTCCCGTGCAATCTCTGCGCGCTTCAATCGCCAATCATTTGCCATTCTCCCATCAACCATCAGCCATCCCCACCCTCCCCCCTTGCTTGCCGGCCGCTGCTCCGCCTGCCATCCCGGCCTTCGCTTTCCTCAATGTTGCCTCTCCGCCGCCGGGGCCCTATCATCGGCGGGATGCCACAACGCAAGTCAGGTCCTGGCGCCGCCCCCCAGCCCGCCTCACCGGCCAACGATACCGCTCTGCTGGGCAGGCCTGGGCTGCTCGCGCTGGTTCTGGTCGCCGCCACCTTCGTCGCCTACATGCCCGCGATGCGCGCTGGCTTCATTTGGGACGATCAGGCCCATGTCACCAACAACGTGAATTTGCGCTCAGCCGGCGGCCTCTGGCGGATCTGGTTCGAGCCGGAAGCCTCGCAGCAATACTACCCACTCCAACTCAGCAGCTACTGGCTCGAGTTCCATCTCTGGGGACTGCACCCTCTGGGCTATCATCTTGTCAACGTCCTGTTGCATGCCGGCAACGCCATCCTGCTCTGGCAGGTGCTGCGCCGGTTGCAGGTGCCCGGCGCCTGGCTGGCCGCGGCAATCTTTGCGGTCCACCCGGTCGAAGTGGAATCGGCAGTCTGGATATCGGAACGCAAGAATGTCTTGTCCGGCATGTTCTACCTGCTGGCGCTGCTGGCCTTCTTTCGTTATCGGCCACCGGCCGCCTTCGCCGGCAAGGATCGTCGCTCCGACTGTCGGTCTTATCTCCTGGGACTGTTCCTGTTCGCCTGCGCTTTGCTGAGCAAGACAGTGGCTTGCTCTCTGCCGGCGGTGATGGTGCTGTTGATCTGGTGGAAGAAAGGCCGCGTGGAGAAGCGGGATGTGTATGCGTTGGCGCCGTTTTTTGTCGTCGGGGCGGCGCTGGGCCTGACGACGGCGTGGCTGGAGAAACACCACGTCGGCGCCGCCGGAACGGATTGGTCGTTGACCTTCGTTCAGAGATGCCTTCTCGCTGGCCGGGCTCTCTGGTTCTATGCAGGCAAACTGTTTTGGCCGCACCCGCTCTCCTTCATCTATCCCCGTTGGGAAATTGACGCCCATCAGTGGTGGCAGTATCTGTTTGCACTATCCGCCGCCGCAGTGTGGATCACCTTGTGGCTGCAGCGGCGGCGGATCGGCAAAGGTCCCCTGGTCGCAGTCTCGGCGTTCGCGGTAATGCTGTTCCCGGCGCTTGGCTTTTTCGATGTATACCCCTTTCGCTTCTCCTTTGTGGCTGACCACTTCCAGTACTTGGCGGGCGCGGGGCTGATCGCCTTGGTCGTCAGCCTGGGGACACATGCCTGTAGGCGCGCCGGACAGCTGGGCAGGCAGTTGGGCGTGGTGGTCGCGCTCATTGTCCTCGCGGCGATGGTCTCACTGACCTGGGCGCGGGCGCACGCGTACCGGGACGCTGAGACACTTTGGCGGGACACTCTCGCGAAAAACCCCCGGTGTTGGATGGCGCACGATAATCTGGGGAACCTGCTCACCCGGCGAGGCAACCTGACCGACGCGGTCGAACAGTACGAGCTATCGATTCAGATCAAGCCCGACTATTCCAACTCTCACAGCGGCCTGGGCAACGCTCTCCTCAAGCTCGGCAAGGTACCGGAGGCGATCGAGCAGTACCAAGAGGCTTTACGGCTCCAGCCCGATGACGCCACGGCCCATAACAACCTCGGCGTCGTCCTGTTTCGAGCCGGCAGGGTCCCGGAAGCGATCGAGCAATACGAGCAGGCGTTGCGAATCCAACCGCTCCTTGTGCCCGCCCACTACAACTTCGGGAAGGCCCTGGCCCGGGCTGGCAGGGTCCAGGAGGCGGTGGAACATCTGGAAGAGGCCGTGCGGCTGAGCCCCAATGATGCCGATTCGCACGTTGAGCTGGGAATCGCCCTCGGCCGACAAGGCCGGCTCATGGATGCAGTCACGCAGTACCAGCAGGCATTGCAGATTGCTCCCCGTGATGCCGCCGCTCACAGCGAATTGGGCGCCATCCTCATCGTTGCCGGCAAACCCCGTGAAGCCATCGGTCACCTCGAACTGGCGCTCCAGGTCAGCCCGAATGCGACCGACGCGCAAAACAATCTGGCGTGGCTGTTGGCCACGCTCCCGCCCGCCCAGGGAGGCGATCGGGCCCGGGCCGTGAACCTGGCGCAGCAGGCCTGCCAGCTTACCGGCGATCATTCGCCGGGAAATCTCGACACCCTGGCCGTTGCCTACGCCGCCGCCGGCCGATTCGAAGACGCCGTTGCCACGGCCCAGAAGGCCATCGCTTTGGCCCAGGCTGCCGGGGAAACAAACCTGCTGAAAGAAATTGAGGCCCGTTTGGAACTCTATCGCAGCGGTCAGCCCTACCGCGAGCCCCTGGCCAACAAGCCGTGAGCCGACCGCGCCCCACTTGGGCACTTGCCCGGCTCGCAAACGACGTAGACGACAAAAGGACCACGGCTATCACCACAGAGACTCAGCGCGGCATAGCCGCAACCAAGGTGGTGGAGAACCCACGGCACAGACTAAGAGCCACTAACAAAACGTAAGGTCGTCGGAGGGCTATGCTTCCGCGTGGCTTCTGATCCCGAGGAAACGGCGGGGTCGCGCGGAAGCGCGACCCTCCGAGAGGCGTTTTGTTAGGCGCTCTAAGCGAATCACAGGCAGGGACGCCTGTGCCACCAATTGAGAGGCACTTGCTGCATGAGAAAATCTTCTCAAAACTCATCGATCCTCCGAGGTTGTACTACAGAGTTCACAGAGAGAAGTGGGGAGCGGGGAGGATGAAGCCATCGGCTCGTCCCAACAGCGGGGAACGGGACACGGCTCATAGAGCCGTGGCTACGCCGGAGGGGACGGACGGCTCGGCGAGCCATCCCTACCAACGACCGCAGCGCGCGCCTCACTGAGGCGCGGCTACACGGACGAGTCGAACAATTGACATATCGGTCCGAATTCGGTACTTTATTCAGACTGAAAGGAACCGCGACTTTGAAGGCGAAAGAAGACATTCGTCCCGTGACCTATCTGAAAGGCCGGGCGGCAGATTTGTTGGCGCAAATCAACACCACCCATCGTCCGGTGATCATCACCCAAAACGGCCAGGCGCGGGCGGTGCTGCAGGACCCGGAAAGTTACGAGCAGATGGTGCGCGCCATTGGATTGCTGAAACTTGTCTCACAAGGAGAGGAAGATGTCCGGGCCGGGCGGACTGTTTCCCGGGAAGCTGTATTCGCCGGTCTGCGGAAGACACTGACGCCACGCCGGTCCTGACATGGCGTCACCCCGCCGGTTCGCAGTGGAATTTGCGCTCGTCGCCCAACGCGATCTGCAAAGTATTATCGAATTCATCGCGACGGATGACCTCGTTGCCGCCGCCTGCGTCCTGGATCAGATCGAGTCGCGTATGGCGTCTCTCGATCGCATGCCCCAACGCGGGCGGGTGGTGCCAGAGTTGGCGGCGGTTGGCGTCCACACCTACCGGGAACTGGTGGTGAGCCCCTGGCGCCTAGTTTACCGGATCTCCGCGAAGACTGTCTATGTCCTGGCGGTATTGGATGGTCGCAGAAACATCGAGGATGTCCTGCTGGATCGGCTCGTGCGATGAGCTGGCGGTCGTGGCAGGGTCATGGCCGCGCGATAACCGCCGTTCAGGACGACGCAGCGCGTCGTCTACACCGATGTAGCCACGGCTCTATGAGCCGTGTCCGCAACGCGCCTCACAGAGGCGCGGCTACACCGGAGGGGACGGCGGGATACCTATACCCTTCGACTTCGCTCAGGGCAAGCTAGGCATCCCGCGCTACAAAACGACAAAGTGGCGACGGCGACAACCGGGGGTGCGCGGTCGGGAGACAGGCGCACAACGAGCCGGGGGATAGGCTTTTTGTGCTTACGGCAACAGCACGCGCACGCGGTAGTACCGGGACGGAACGTTGGTCGCGCCACCATTATCCGTCATATTGGTGACCGTGCCGAGACCGGTTCCTTCCCCGCCAGCGGCGGATATACCGACGCCGAGGATATTGGTCTGACCGGTGTCCTGCCAGCCGTCATTGGCGTAGCTGCTGTTGGAGCCACCGGTCGTGAAATCCAATACATTCGTCCGTGACTGGATACCGGGCACGTAGTTGGTGTCCCCGCTGGCGCCGAGATAGGTGACCACCACGTTCGTGTTGCCCGCCGCGACACGGAGGATGTGCAGATAGGCCGCTGAATTGGTGGGGTCGAATCCCGCCAGGAACTTGTTGGTATTGCTCATGCCGGTACCGGTGGAATCCCCACCCGGCGCGGTGTTCGCAGTACTGTTGGTACTGCCGAAGTACTGGAGTTGCCACCACGCGAATGGATCGTACACGTTGATCAAGTTCACCACCGTGTCCGTAGCCGACCCACTCTGGCTGGTCACGGCCTGCTGCACCGTGTAGGAGCCAGGATTCAGGTAGATGTCCGACGGGTTCTGGTTGGTCGACGTGTTGCCATCGCCAAACGCCCACGCCCAGCCCGTCACCGAACCGCCCGACTGGTCCATGAAGCTCACGCCCAATGGCGCCGCCCCACTGGTCGGAGTGGCGTTAAAACCGGCTGTCGGCAGCGGGACGCCGCCCAAAGCGGTGTAGACCGTCGAGAAATTGTCCCCGACGGCGATTCGGCCGATCAGGCCGCCATCGCTGGGTATGCTTCCCGCATCGGCCTGCGAGAACACGAAGGAACCCACGACGACGTTTGCGCTGTCGGTGAAGATATTCATCGCATACTGTGTTTGCGCTCCGAGGTTGCCGCTGGTCGGATTGACGTAGAGAACCGCGCTAACCGTATTGGTGCTGGACCGTCCCGCCTGGACGATCACCCGGTACTGGGTTCCGTAACTGAGCCCCGTGACGCCAAAGGTGGGGGCGCCGACCGGCCCGAAGTGTACGCCGAGCACATAATTCGTCTGGGTTGGATCGGGCGACTCCGCCGACAAACGATAGATGGCGGTTCCGAGGCCGTTGGTGCCGGTATTCAGCGTGGCGAAGTACGGGACGCCGCTGTTGTTCGGAGCGTTGGTCACGGTCAAGGTCAAGCCATAGAACACGGTCTCATTGGTCAGCGCGAAGCTCTTGTAAACTGATTGGCCATTGACGGTCAGCCCGCCGGGAAGTCCGGCCTGGCCTCCGCTGATCAGCACCGGCAGATTCGTCGGGGTGCCAGCCTGGGCCCACCCCTCCTGGCCGGCGAGGGGACCCGAGGCAAACGTGCTGAAGTCGCTGTAGAATCCGAAGTTGCCGACGCTGACACTGAGGCTGACGGCACGGGTCGTATTGCCGGCACCGCTGGAGGTGTTGGTAAATCCAATCGTGTCGAAGAAGCTGCCAGGCGACAGGCTGTTGGCATTCGCATTGATGGTGGCGGTCACGCTCGTGCTGGCACCGACACCGAGCGACCCGCTCGTGGCGGAGAGCGTCAGCCAGGTGGTGGAGTTGTTGGCGGTCCAGTTCATTAATGCGTTCCCAACATTCGTCAACGTGTAGGTCTGGCTGATCGGGCTGAACGGCCCTCCCGGCGGGCCTGCCGAGACGAGTCCGGACGATGGAGTCACCGAGAGTTGCGCGGCGGGATTGCTAATGCTCAGGCTGACAAACCGGGTTGTCGTGCCCGAACCGTCGGTCAAATTCACGAAGGAAACCGTGTCCGAATAGCTGCCCGTGGCCAGACTGTTGGCGGTGGCGTTGATCGAAGCGGTGATATTGCTGCTCGCGCCTGCGGCCAGAATGCCATTCGTGGCCGACAACGTCAGCCAGCTCGAAGAGTTCGTGGCGATCCAAGTCAGAGCGGCTCCGCCGGTATTTTGCATGAGGTAGGTTTGACCATCCGGACTGAATGGCCCGCCGATCTGCCCGCTGGAACTCAGACCCGATGCCGGCGTTACCGACAAAGCCGCTGGCCCGAAGGCAAACAGGTCACTTAAATCCGTGGCGTTGGTCGCATCGCCAAGCAGCGGCCCGACGTTGAAGATTTCCTGCATCGTCAGCAGTGTGGAGCTGTGCGTGTAGTGAACGGTATTGGAATAGCCGCCGCCCTTGGCCAGCGGCGATAAGACGATCATGCCGATCGGGCCATCGCCACCCTCCCCTTCATCCCAGGTGATGAAGATGACGCCATTGTTGCTGTACGCCTGGGAGGCCATGATGATCGGGATGTTTTCGGACAGCCACGTGTCACCGGCCGTTACCAGCGCGTTGCCGGTCAGGCACCCCGTGTTGCCGTGCATGTCGTCGCAGAGGTCCGGTGTGATGAAATTGTAGCGCGTGACCACGTTGCTTTGGAGGTCACCCGCCAGATCGGTAAACGGCCGCACATTGGCGATGCAGTAGGCGGAATTGGGATCGTTCGTGTTCGTCACGTCGTCGAAAAACACCATCGGATTGTGCTTCGGCGCGTATTGGCCGACGTCCGTGAGCGGGCAGACGCCCACAGGCATGGCTTCCTGATACGACGTCCAGGAGATGCTGGCGTTATTGAGCAGCGTGACCAGATGGTTGGTGCTGGTCTGGGAGTACTGCGAGGGATCACCATCGGCGGTGACGCCAAAGTTCGTGCCCGCCTCCAGCCAGAGGTAGTTCGGCAGGCTGGGATGATTGCCGGGAGGATTGTAATACTGGAGGGCATACGAAGCCATGGGCAGCAGGGTGTTGTTAATGTACGGGCACGTCGCACTGCCGCTGATCGACGCCCAGTTCTGGTTTTCCTCCAAAATAATAAACACGGTCTGGACATTCTGGAACGGGCTTCCGGAAACGGTCAGGCTCACGGTGCTCGTCGTGCCGCCGCCGCCATTGGTCGTGTTGGTGAACGTCACCGTATCGGAATACGCTCCTGGAAAGAGATTGTTCGCGTTCGCATTGACGGACACCGTGACGCTCGCGTTGGAGCCGGCGGCCACCGTGCCGCTGGCGGGAGAAATCGTCAGCCAACTGGAGTTGTTGGTGGCGCTCCAGCTAACCGACCCGGAGCCAAGGTTCAGCAGGCTGTACGTGGTGCTGGATGGAGTGAACGGCCCGCCCTTGCCCCCGCTAATCGGCAAATTGCCGGCCGTCGGCGTCACGTACAGATACGGCATCGGCGACGGCCCGGTCAGTCCCAACAGGATGATCTCATTGGGATAGGTAAATGTGGTCATTTGGTTTGTCGATAACGAGGCGATATGATTGGAGACGCTGATCATGTCCGTGCGGATCAGACCGTTGACGACGCTGAGCGCCTGATTTGACGACAACCCCGTGGCATTCATCGCCGCCGCCGAGTTGGTGATGACGCGGCAGCGCACGGCCACGCCGGGCACACTGGGACTGGTGGGATTGAAATAAAAGTACGGACTGACTGCATCAACCAGCAGCGGCGACCAGGCCGTGCCACTAAATTGAACATAATTCACGTTCGGGCTGGGATAGGTGAAGATGATGTTTGTGCCGTTGGCCATCACCTGGGCCGTCACTTGCTCCGAGCCGTTGAACGCCTCCTGCTCCGTGCTGCTGGCGTGCGTCGTCCCGTTGGGGTCAGCAATGATGTTGCTGTGGTAGTCACTGTCGAACACAAATGTGCCGCCGTTGTTGGTGTCCACCTCGGTTATCGGGTGGATCTCGAACTGCCGTTCCCCCAGGTGCTCGGTGTAGAACCGGAAGATGCCGTGCGTCCTGGCTTGCTTGCCGTTCAGCGAGTTCAGATGCGAGACCTGGGCGGACGTTATGTTGATGACCTCGGTGTGGATCGGTGAGTAGCCTTCGTTTCCGCCGCTATCGCCGGTACCCGACGAATTGATGGCCATCTCGATGTCTTCATCGCCGTCGGAGTTGATATTGCCGCTGGGGAAGGTGAACTGCCACAGGTTGGTCCCGCCGCCAATCGCCGGATATTGCCCGTTGGCCAGGGGAGAGATCTGAAGACTGTCGACCTCCCACAAGGTCGCCATCAGATTTATGTCTGCAAAGCTATTGGTCTCAACGGTTTGCGACCGTGTTACCCCGGCGCACATAACCATAGCGACCCCTACGACCACCAACTTTTTCGTCACCATCTGTAACTTATCTCACAGATGGGCCGATAAAGCAAGGAAAACCTGGATTAGAACGGCTTTTTCGTGTGGTGAACTACCTGGGCGCGGCTGGGACGGCTGCCGCGTTAGTGGAGGTACCGCCGTTGGAGTCGGTTGTCCCATTGAAATAGTAAGACGTCCTCGTGCCATCCTTTTGCACCCAGTGCAGGCGACCACCGACATGATTGCCCTGGATATTGCCGAGCCAGTTGACGACCTCGCCGACGCCGTTGGTCTGTTCGACCTCGAACTCGGCTTCGTTCTTTTCCCGTTCGCCGTTGTACCGCGCGGATTGAAATCCCTTGGCCTGGAAAGCGGTCGAGACGAATTTTCCGTCCGCAAAACTGAGCGCGTCGTCGAATCCCTGGTCACCTTTAGCGCCGGGTGCGCCCGCGGGAACTATTCTTACCTTCGCCCGGATGCCGTCCAATGGCCCGGCCCAACCGGTAATGGCAAAGGCCGTCAATACCACAATGCCCAGCGCCCAGCGGGTGAGCTTCACGAATCGGTTCGTTTTAGTCTGTTGGCGCATAAGCCTGTTCTCCCACCTGGGCCGCCCGCTACTTCATGTGCAGCGATGACGGGACGAGACGCTCGGGGGGCTCGGAGCCCGGGCCGAAATCGACGCCGAAAAACACGAAGGTTTCGACCCACGGCGCCCAGCTGGTGACGCCGAACAGGCATTCGACGTTGAGATGCGTGCGCGGTGTCGGACGCCATTGCGCGCTCGGTCCCACTTCCTGGTTCAGAAACGCATGGCGGCTCGTTTGATCGTTCTCGCTGTCGGTTCTCTCTTCCACGCCGACGGCGAGTTTTTCATCGATCACCGAATAATTGACAGCCAGGCTGATCGCCTTCTCGGTATGAAGGTTGCCATCGATCCCCTGCTCCCAGAAGAAATCCGAGCCCCAATGCCAACCTTTTGCCAGCTCGTCGCCAAGCAACAGGTCGGTTTCCCAGGAATCGCCTCCGCCGTTGACATGTTTCCACTCGGCTTTGACAGTGGGATTCGCCCAGATTTTACCCCAGTCGGCCAGTGCCCACCGCAGTTCCCATTCGCTATCGGAATAATTCCATGGTCCGTGGCCAGGAGGGCCAGGATGAGGTCCGGCAACATCCTGCGCATCGATGAAATTCGCCCCGTGAATCTCATAATCAACCTGGAATCGGTACGGCAAGCCGAGTTCAAACTCCTGCTGGATCTCGTCCTGAGGCGCGCCGCCACGATCGTACATCCGGTCCCAACTGAATTCGGTTTCCATCTGCCACGGTGGATGGACGTAAACGCGCGTGATCGCAAACGGCCGACGAGCCACCCACTCCGGCTCGTTGTACGGTCCCATCGGGGTTTCTTCCTGCAGCCGATTGGTCGCGGTCACGGTGATGGGAGACAAGGTTTCACGCGCAGCCCCGCTGGAAACGTCGTTGGACTGGGCCATCGACCAAACCGGCAAACTCAGTACCGAAATGGCGATGGCAATTAAACGACACACCACGGGATGGATCCTTAGCATTGAATGTATCCTCATTGAGTCATAAACCGACATTTCTCACACGGTCGTCCGCCTGCCAACGGCGCGGGTTAGTGATGGTGATTTTCTTTTCCGCCGTCGGTTTTGCAAGCCTTTTCTCAACTCAGGGTGAACTCTTCGTCCCAACGGCGGGGAAATGGGACACGGCTCATAGAGCCGTGGCTACACCGGCGGCGGACAACGCGGAGCGGAGCGGACGGCAACGGCGACGACCGGCGCTTCACTGAGGCGGCGCTACACGGAGGCAACCAATGGCCGCGGCGGAGTCCCGGACGGCTTCGGGATCCCGCCCAGTGGCGGGACGCGGCCCTACCAACGACGCGGAGCGGAACGCGCCTCACAGAGGCGCGGCTACACCCGGCAGGCTACACCCGGCAGCTTGCGTAATGATGGGAGTACAACTAACATTCCTGCGGCATGGCGAGTGGCGAAAAACCCAGTAAATCCGCAGAAGATCCGTCGGCTGACAATATCATTGTTGAAGGCGCGCGTCAGAACAACCTGAAGGGCATCAATCTCAAGCTGCCATTGGGCGAGATGATTGTCGTGACCGGCGTCAGCGGCTCGGGCAAATCCTCCCTGGCGTTCGACACGATCTACGCGGAGGGCCAGCGCCGTTACGTCGAGACGTTCTCACCGTACGCCCGCCAGTTTCTCGATCGCATGGACAAACCGAAAGCCGACCGCATCGATGGCATACCGCCGGCCATCGCCATCGATCAGACCAATCCGGTCAAGACCTCGCGCTCGACCGTCGGCACGATGACGGAGCTGAACGATCATCTCAAGTTGCTCTTCGCCCGCGCCGCCCAACTATTCTGTCGCCAGTGTGGCAAACTCGTCCAGTGCGACTCCGCGGATTCCATCTACGAGCAGATCCGGTCCGATGCGCTACACGGGAGACCTTCGGTCGGGGTATGTGCGGGGTCGGGAGACCCGCGCACAACGGGGGTCGGGGCATGTGCGGGGTCGGGAGACCGGCGCACAACACGCGCGGCGGGCACAACAAGCGCGGCGGGGGCAACCGAAGATCACCCTGTGGTCATAACATTTCCGGTCAAAATCCCGAAGAACTTCTCGGAACTTGAAATTCGCGATCTGCTCACCAAGCAGGGTTATCACAAAATCGAAAAGCGGGGCGATTCCCTGGAAGTCATCCAGGATAGCGTCGTGTTTACCGAGAAGAATCGCGGCCGCGTCGTCGAGGCCCTCGAAGCGGCGCTGAAAGTCGGTAATGGCCGCGTAGCCGTAAACGGGCGGAAATTTTCCAGCGATCTGCACTGTGCCGAGTGCGACATTCACTACCGCGAACCGGTGCCGAGCCTGTTCTCGTTCAACTCCCCCATCGGCGCCTGCGAAACCTGCCGCGGTTTCGGCCGCACGATCGGCATCGACTACGATCTGGTGATTCCCGACGACACGAAATCGCTCGCCGACGGCGCCATCAAACCGTGGCAGACCGAGAGCTATGAGGAATGCCAGGACGAGATGATGGAGTTCGCCCGCAAAGCCGGCGTCCCGACGAACGTCCCCTGGCGCGAACTCAGCGGCGCCCAGCGCAAATGGGTCATCGACGGCGAGGGCCGGTGGGAAGACGACGTCTGGTACGGTATCAAACGTTTCTTCGACTGGCTGGAGACGAAGAGCTACAAGATGCACATCCGCGTGTTGCTCTCGAAGTATCGCACGTACGTCCCGTGCCGGGCCTGCGGTGGCGCCCGCCTGAAGCCGGAGGCCTTGATGTGGAAGGTCAACGGCCAGACGATCCACGACATCATGTTGCTGCCGATCGATCGTTGTTACGAATTCTTCAAGGAACTCAAACTGCCCGCGCCGCTGGATGAAGCCGACGATTTGTTGCTCGCGGAGATCCGCACGCGCCTGCGGTACCTGGTCGATGTGGGCCTCGGTTATCTGACTCTGGACCGCCAATCGCGCAGCCTGAGCGGCGGCGAAGTCCAGCGCGTCAACCTCACGACGGCGCTGGGCACCTCGCTGGTCAACACCCTCTACGTCCTCGACGAACCCAGCATTGGCCTGCACCCGCGCGACATCCATCGGCTCATCGGCATCCTGCACCGGCTCCGCGCGGCGGGCAATACGCTGCTCGTCGTGGAACACGACCCCGATGTCATCCGCGCGGCGGACCGCATTCTCGATCTCGGCCCGGGTCCCGGGGAACGCGGCGGCGAAATTGTCTTCTTCGGCAGGCAATCCGAGTTGCTGAACTGTGCGGGTTCGCTGACGGCGCAGTATCTGACGGGCCAAAAGCGTGTCGCCACCGGCGCGACACAGCGCAAGGTCACGCCCAAAACTCCGCGGCTGAAGATTCTCGGAGCCCGCGAGCACAATCTCCAGAACATCGATGTCACCATCCCGCTGAATCGCCTCGTGTGCGTCACCGGCGTCAGCGGCTCGGGCAAGTCGACGCTGATTCAGGACGTTCTCTACAACGGCCTGAGCAAACTGAAACACAAACCCGACCAGCCCGCCGGCCGCCATCGGGCCATCGTCGGCCACGAACAACTCGAAGACGTGGTGATGGTCGATCAATCCCCCATCGGCCGCACGACCCGCTCGAACCCTGCCAGTTACGTCGGGGCATTCGATGCCATTCGAAAACTGTTCGCCGCGACCGGGCTCGCCAAGGAACGCAGTTACACCGCCGGCACCTTCAGCTTCAACTCCGGCGAGGGCCGGTGCCCAACCTGCGGCGGCAACGGCTTCGAGCACGTCGAGATGCAATTTCTCAGCGACGTGTACCTTCGCTGTCCCGACTGCGATGGAAAACGGTTCCGCAGCGTCGTGCTGGAAGTAAAGATCAACGGCAAATCGATTGCCGACGTGCTGGACATGACCGTTACCGAAGCCTGTGAGTTCTTCGCCGGCCATGCCGAAGTGCTGCGCCAGCTGGCCCCGCTGCGCGAGGTGGGGCTGGGCTACATGAAACTCGGCCAGCCCGTGCCGACACTGAGCGGCGGCGAAGCCCAGCGGCTGAAACTGGCCGCGCATCTCGTCCCGAGCACGGCCAGACGCACCCTGTTTCTGTTCGACGAACCGACCACGGGGCTGCACTCCGACGACATCGCCACGTTGCTGGACGCGTTCCACCAGCTCCTCGACCGCGGGCATTCGGTCATCGTCATCGAGCACAATCTCGACGTCATCCGCGCGGCGGACTGGATCATCGATCTCGGTCCCGAAGGTGGCGAGGCTGGCGGCGCGATTGTGAGCGTCGGCACACCCGCCGACGTGGCCCAACACATGGAAAGCCACACCGGCGCCGCGCTGCGGGGTTTGCCCGCGGCGGGGGCGGCCGCCGAGGCGCCAGCGAGAGGTTACGGGACCGGCGCCAACCATTCCATTTGCATCCACAATGCGCGGGAACACAACCTCAAGAACATTGATATCCGCGTCCCGCGCGACAAGTTCACGGTCATCACCGGCATCAGCGGCAGCGGCAAGAGCACGCTGGCGTTTGACATCCTCTTCGCCGAAGGCCAGCGCCGCTACCTGGAATCGCTGAACGCTTATGCGCGACAGTTTGTCCAGCCGGCGGCACGGCCCGATGTCGATGCAATTTTCGGCATACCGCCGACCGTGGCCATCGAACAGCGCACAAGCCGCGGCGGACGCAAAAGTACGGTGGCGACCGTCACCGAGGTTTACCATTTCCTGCGCCTGCTGTTCGTGAAGCTCGGGACACAATACTGTCCCGATTGCGATATCCCGATTCAACCGCAAACGCGCGAAGTCATCCTGGCGAAACTGATGACCGACTATCGCGGCCAGCGGGTGGAACTGCTGGCGCCGTTGATCGTGGCCCGCAAGGGCTATTACACCGACCTGGCCGAGTGGGCGTTGCGCAAGGGCTTTTCCCATCTGCGCGTGGACGGCGAACTGCTTCCCACGGCCAAATGGCCGCGCCTCGACCGATTCAAGGAGCACAACATCGAACTGCCTGTCGGCGCCGGCGAGGTAACTGCCAAACGCGAGACGCAACTGGGCGAGTTGGTGGACGACGCGCTGGAGTTGGGCAAGGGTCTGGTGATTGTAAATTGCCGGGCAGGCGCTACGCCTGCCGTCGTGGCGAATGGCAAACAGGGCGCTCGCCCTACAAAGTCAGAAACCCTGTTCTCGACCCGTCGCGCCTGTCCGAAATGTGGCCGCAGCTTCGACGAACTCGATCCGCGCCTGTTCTCCTTCAATTCGAAACACGGCTGGTGTCCGCGATGTTACGGCACCGGATTATTGTTCCATGGTTTCAAGGAAGAACATACCGGCGAAGAAGTCTGGTGGAACGAATGGTTTGAGGGCCAGGAACGCCCCTGTCCGGCGTGTCACGGACGACGCCTGCGACCCGAAGCTCTGGCGGTGCGTTTCCATGGCATGACCATCGCGCAAATGACAAGCTGGCCCGTCAGCGAGGCCGAAAGTTATTTTCGCGCGGCGAAACTGCTCGGACGCGAAGCCGAGATCGCCCGCGACATCGTCGCCGAACTCCAATCGCGTCTCCGCTTTCTGGATCGGGTCGGCCTGTCGTATCTCTCGCTCGACCGCGCGGCGCCGACGTTGAGCGGCGGCGAAGCGCAGCGAATCCGCCTGGCATCGCAGCTCGGATCCAATCTCCGTGGGGTCTGCTACATCCTCGACGAGCCGACGATTGGCCTGCATCCCCGCGACAACCTGATGCTGCTCGATACGCTGCATGAACTCGAAGCGAAACGGAACACCGTGGTCGTGGTCGAGCACGACGAAGACACCATCCGCCACGCCGAGCATATCATCGACCTCGGGCCCGGCGCCGGCGCCAACGGCGGCCGCCTTGTCGCCGAGGGAACCATCCAGGACATCATCCGCAACCCGGAGTCGCTGACCGGCAGATTGCTGCGCGAGCCATTGAAACATCCGCTCCATCCAGGGCGACACCGGTCGGCAGCCACATTCGTGGAAATCGTCGGCGCCACTCTTCACAATTTGAAGAACGTCGATGTGAAAATACCGCTCCAGCGACTGGTTTGCGTCACGGGCGTGAGCGGCAGCGGGAAGAGCACGCTGGTCCGCAACGTATTGTACGAAAACCTGAAGTCATTGATCGGGCGCGGCCGGCGGGCGCGACGCGCGCAGTCGGCCGGTCCTTCCGGGCCGCTGAACGGTTGCGAGCGAATTGGCGGTGTGGAACACGTTGCCCGCGTCCTCGAAGTCGACCAGGCGCCCATCGGCAAGACACCGCGTTCGTGTCCGGCGACCTACGTGGGATTCTGGAGCGACATCCGCGAACTCTTCGCCAACACGCCCGAAGCCAAAATGCGGGGCTACAGCCCCTCGCGATTCTCATTCAACGTTGCCAGCGGACGATGCCCCGAGTGTGATGGTCAGGGTTTGAAGAAAATCGAGATGAGTTTCCTGCCGGATGTATCGGTGACGTGCGACGCCTGCCGCGGGAAACGCTTCACACCGGAAACGCTCGCGGTGCTCTACAAGGGGAAATCCATCGGTGACGTGCTGGCGATGAGCGTCGAGGAAGCCGTCGAGTTCTTCGGCGCGCACCGGCACATTCATCACGGCTTGAACCTGCTTCAGGAAGTTGGCCTGGGGTATCTCACACTCGGCCAGCAAAGCCCGACGCTCAGCGGCGGCGAAGCCCAGCGCATCAAGCTCGTCACCGAGTTAGCCAAGGCCAAAGGCGAGGAATCCGACGTCGCGAGGTTCAAACCGGGGGCGCTGTACGTGCTGGATGAACCGACCATCGGCCTGCACATGGCCGACGTGGAAAAACTCATTCGCGTGCTGCACCGCCTCGTGGATGCGGGCAACACCGTCATTATCATCGAGCACAATCTCGATATCATCGCCGAAGCCGACTGGATCATCGACCTCGGCCCCGAAGGTGGCGATGCCGGCGGGAAGGTCGTGGCACACGGAACGCCGCAGCAGGTCCTGAGGGCGAAGTCTTACACGGCGCAATTCTTGAAGGAATTTCTGGCCAAACGACAGGCGTGAGGGGAGTGGAGACCGCTAGCTACAACAGCAACTTCCTCACGTCCTCGTAATTTTGCGCGATATGATCGGCGCGGGAGAGTTTGTCGGGTTGGAGACTAGAGGTGAGTCCGATGCAGGTCATGCCGGCCATTTTGGCGGCCTGGATGCCGTGCGTGCTGTCTTCGATGACGCAACAGGCTGAGGGTCGAACACCCAGTTTTCGGGCGGTGGTGAAATAGATTTCGGGGTCGGGTTTTGGAAACCGGACGTCTTCGCGGGCGACGACGAGTTTAAAATGCGGACCGAGCCCGGAAATCTCCATGACCACGTCGGCCACGTGATGGGAGGAACTGGTGGCTATGGCCAGCTGGTAGCGCCGGGCGAGTTCGGGAACGAGTACCTGCAACTCCTGGAACACGGGCCGACGTTCGCGCAGATAGCCGAGAAAGTACTTCAGCTTGCGGGCGGAGAGATCCTCCAGTTCGTCGGGCAGCTTGTGCCGCTGGATAAAATCGCGCAACAACGCCCCATCCGACCGTCCGTAGTACTCCTGAAACACGATGCCGTGATCGTGTTTCCTGCCGAGTTCCTGAAACAGCGCCTCGAACGCCTTCTGGTGGAGCGGCTCGCTGTCCACGATCACCCCGTCCATGTCGAAGAGGATGGCGGAGAATCTGGTCACCCGCGGAACACCCGGACATGGACATTGTCGGGCTGCAGAAACCAGTTCAACAGCAAGCTGATGACACTGATCACGAGCGCCGCGCCCAAGGCCGTCCAAAACGTGGCGATATGAAACGCCGGAATCAACCAGCTCACCAGTTCCAACATCCCGGCGTTGATGATGAGGGTGAACAAGCCCAACGTAAGAATGTTGATTGGCAGCGTCAGGATCACCACCAATGGCCGCAGGTACGTGTTCACCAGCGCCAGCACCACGGCGGCCGCGATCATGGCCCGGTTATTATCGAAGTGGATCCCGCGGAAAATCGATTCGACCACCAGCAACGCCAGGGCGTTGATGGCGAGTTTGGTGAGCAGGATCAGGAGTCGGTAAAGCATGGCGCAGGCGACGGGCTTACAGCTTCCACTTGATCGTGCAGCCGATGGCATGCGTCACCGGATTGGCAACCTTCCGGCGGCCGAGCACGGCGTCGATGGCGGCCCGCAAATCAAGGGAGTGGGCTTTGTTGGGATGCTGCCAGTTATCATCGATCCGCCCGATGTAGCGCACCTCCAGTTTGGAATTCAGCACGAAGGCTTCCGGCGTGTATTCGGCGCCGTAGGCTCGCGCCACACGCTGGGTCTCGTCGCGCAGGTAGGGAAAATTGAATCGCTTCTGTTTGGCGCGTTTGACCATGTTCTCGAAACCGTCTTCGGGATAGCCGGCTTCGTCATTGGCGTTGATGGCGACGAGTTGGACGCCCTTGGCGGCGTAATCGCGCTGGATGGCTATCAACCGGTCCTCGTAGGCCTGGACGTAGGGACAATGATTGCAGGTGAACATCACCACGATGACTTTGCTGCGCTGGAAGGAACTCAGCGAGTAATCCTTCCCGTCCACACCCGGCAGTGAGAAATCCGGCGCGCGCAGGCCGATTTCAATTTTCTTCACTGTCTCACCCGATTCCTAAGCTGCATCCCTTATCCCGTCGTTGACCAACCATGACGCGCCAAAGCCTATGCAGCGCGCCCGCAAACGTCAAGGCCTTGTTCGCCGGGACGCGACCGCACAACAGCCGCCGCCGTTAACAGCGTTAAAACCGGAAAAAATGTTACTAGTGCTCGGTCAACCTACATTGTAAGGGTTGTATTCGGCAGCGGCGGGCTGGGCCAGCCCGCCCTACCAACCCCGACGGAGTCGGGGCAGGCGACCGGTTCGGCTGGGGACAGCCGACGCTACACCGAAAGCGTTACCCTTGCATTCAAGTTTGACGAAGCACTAGGTTGCCCTGGGCGCATCTTGGCGGGGCATTCGGCGATCGGCCACAGCAGACGCGACACATTCGGCAAGCTCAGTGCAAGCTCCGCGCGGCCCAAGAAGAGGAGACAAACAGCGGTCATTGACCGCAGCTACAGGAACGGCCAAAGAACGGGGGCACGTCGATAGTCAAGGTTACGGACGGACCGGCGGAACGTGAACGACGGCAAGAGGAGCGCTTGCCCTACAAACGGCGACGGTGGGAAGTACAGAAACGACAAAGCGCCGACTTGTCGGCGCACTCCAAAGCAGGCGGCAGGCAGCGGACGGACCGGCGGTCCGTCCCTACCCACGACGCAGAGCGGACGGACGCGACGGAGCGCGTCCCTCCAAAAACCAAATTAGGACATTACCCAGGAAAGAGATTGAGGGATGCAAGGCTTTCTGTTAGACACAATCAGCACCCATGGAAGACACGACAGCGTCAGGATCGAGCTGAGCGTCGTCTTTACAGGGAATCGGTTGAATATGGAACGACTTCCACAACTTGCCGCGCGACAATTGTGCGCCAAAGCCGACACACTCGCGGCGCATCATGTCACCATCGGCCTCGACGGGTTCGTGGACGAAATCGTCTGTGTCGTGGATAAACGCGAGACCGCGGAGAAGTTCACGCGCGTGCCCACGCTCGCGGCGTTCGGCGCACGGATCGTGGCCGCGGCGGGCAAGAGCACAAACGCCGAGCTGGTGGTCGAACGCGTCAAGCTCGGCGGCAACGGTCCGATCATGGCCAATGCGCTGGCCGCGTTTGGCGTCCGGGTGACTTATATCGGCAATCTCGGTTACCCCAACATCCACCCTGTCTTCGCAGAACTGGCCAAGCGCGCCACCGTTTACAGCATCGCCGAACCCGGCCGCACCGATGCGCTGGAATTCGAAGATGGCAAAATCATGATGGGTAAACACGCCACGTTGGGTGAGGTGAACTGGCACAATCTCGTCGAGCGAATCGGCCACAAGACACTGGCGGACTGTTTCGCCAATGCCAGCCTGGTCGGACTGCAGAACTGGACGATGCTGCCCCACATGAGCGAGATTTGGGAACACGTTCTGGCGGAGATTTGTCCGCAAATGCCCGCGCGTTCGCGTCATACATTATTCCTGGACCTCGCCGACCCCGAAAAGCGAGAGGCCGCAGACATCCGCCATGCCCTGGACTTGATTGGCAGGTTCCAGAAGTACTTTGATGTGTACCTCGGTTTGAACGAAAAAGAATCGCTCGAGATCGGCCTGGTGTTGGGCTTCAAGGGACCGCGCGAAGGAGAAGCCGCCACCACGGCCCTGGCAAAGTTTATCCATGAGAGGATCAAGACTTCCGGCGTGGTGGTCCACCCCCGTTTCTACGCCATTGCTGCCTCCGCAACTGGGGTGGTAAAGACGGATGGTCCGGTCATCGAAAGGCCGGTGATCAGTACGGGCGGCGGCGATCATTTCAATGCCGGTTTCTGCCTCGGCAAACTGATTGGCGCAGACGACCAATGCTCGCTGCAGCTCGGCGTGGGGACATCGAGCTACTACGTGGGCACGGCCCGGAGCCCCAGCCTCATGGAATTGGCAGAGTTCCTGCGGTCGCTATAGAACATGCTCAGGCTAATCTACCACAACCGAGAGCTGCTGGCGCTGGTCAGCCTGCTCGGCGTGTCGGCGGTTGCCGGCCTGTTGATGCACTGGATCGTCATCTGTCCATGCCTGTACCGTCGCGGCTCGCGCTTTCCCACCGGCCTGTTGTTTTGGCGTGTATTCAACGAAATGCGCCGGTACAAGGAAATCAAGACGGCCATGGGCAGTCAGCTGACGCCGTACTATTTCAGTTTTATCCTCGCGTGGTTCAACCTGTTGCTGGCCCTGGGGACGGCCCTGCGAGTGCTGTGGGTTCAGTCGCATCCGCCGGGTTATTAGCTACACGAACGGCGGGATACCTACACGGCAGGCATTCCGCCCTACAAGACGGCGGCACTCGGCGGTCAAACGGCGCAGCGTTCGGGAGAACGCCAGGCGGGCGAGACGCCCACCCCACTAGTCCGCGGGTTCCCGATTGAGTGTTGCGGCGCGGTCTGCTACTTTTCGAACATACGATGAGCGTTCGCGTCAGAATCGCGCCCAGCCCCACCGGCTCCCTGCACATTGGCACTGTGCGCACGGCACTGTTCAACTGGCTGTATGCCCGGCACACGGGCGGCACCTTCATCCTGCGCATCGAGGATACCGATACGGCGCGGAACACCGAGCAATCCCTTCGCACGATCCTGCACGGGTTGCGGTGGCTGGGGCTGGACTGGGACGAGGGTCCGGAAATCGGCGGCCAGTTCGGTCCGTACTTTCAATCGCAGCGCGGCGAGAATTACCGGCGCCGCATCCAGGAGTTGATGGACAAAGACATGGCGTACGAACGCGACGGTGCGGTTCGTTTCCGGATGACACGCCAGCCGATCGAGGTGCCCGACCTGATCGCCGGCGGCGTGGTGCGCCCGCTCAATGAAACCGAAATGCTCGATCCTGATTTTGTCATCGTCCGCAGCGACGGCAACCCGGTATTTCATCTGGTCAATGTCGTGGACGACCTCGAGATGAAGATCACGCATGTGATTCGCGGCGAAGACCATCTGTCCAACACGCCGAAGCATATCGCGTTGTTTCGCGCGTTTGGCGCCGAGCCGCCGAAATACGCTCACATCCCGATGATCCTCAATCCGGATGGGACGAAGATGAGCAAGAGCGACCCCGACGCCGATAAGGCCCGGCTGGCGTCGCTGCAGACTTACATCAGGGACGGGTACGTACCGGAAGCGTTGCGCAATTTCCTGTGTCTGCTCGGCTGGTCCCCAAAGGACAACCGTGAGATCCTGCCGATTGAGGAAGTGATCAAGCTGTTCGATCTTCCACAGATTTTGCGCAACAACGCGCGATTCGATACTGCCAAATTGATCTGGATGAACGGCGAATACCTGCGGGCGATGACGCTGGAGCGATTCATCACGCTGGCGCGGCCATTCACGGGAGGCCAGGATGATCCGCGGGTACTTGGCCTCGTCAAAGAGAAGGTCAAACTTCTCAAGGAGCTGCCTTCCTGGACCGATTACCTGTTCGGTGATGATTACCCGTTTGATCCCGAGGCGGTGGAGAAGTCCTGCAGCGCACCGCAGACGAGCGATCGGCTGATCCAGCTGGCCGACAAGTTCGCCGCAACCGGTTCGTGGGAGGCCGCCGGTCTGGAAACGGCCTTGAAGGCGCTCGCGGCACAGCTCGGCGTGAAAACCGGCGAACTCATTCACCCGTGCCGGGTGGCCGTCAGCGGCAAATCGGCCGGCCCGTCGCTCTATCACATGCTGGAAGTGCTGGGCCGCGACCGCGTGCTGGCGCGGCTGCGGGAGGCGGCCAAGAAGTTTCGGTCATGACACTCCCGAATAAAATCACGATTGGCCGCATTCTGATGATTCCGGTGTTTGTGTGGCTGACGCTGGATTACATCCGCGATTACCAGAAATATCCGGAGTTGGAATGGGAACGGGTGGTGGCCTGCGCGGTGTTTGCCATTGCGGCCATCTCCGACGCGGTGGATGGGTACATCGCGCGGCGGTACCACCAGAAGAGCGAGCTGGGCACGTACCTCGACCCGCTGGCGGACAAAGCCCTGCTCGTGTCCGCGCTGATTCTCCTGAGTATCCGATTCAAGAACGGCACGCCGTTCGATCTGCTGCCGCTGTGGTTCCCGGTGCTGGTGGTCAGCCGCGACCTGATCGTGTTGGCCGGGTGCGTGCTGATTCACATGCTGGCGGGCCGGGTGATCGCGCGGCCACGGGTAGTTGGCAAGTGCGCAACGTTTTTCCAGATGGTGGCCCTGGGCTGGGTGCTGCTGAAGATCGAGCACCCGTCCTACCGGTGGTCACTGTACGCGGCCGGCTTTTTCACCCTGGTATCCGGCGTCTGGTACATATTCGATGGCGTCAAACAACTCAGCGTCCACGAACAAAAGAAATGACGCAACCTGGGCGCCGGCGGGCGTTTTCGGGCAAGGAAGCTGCTTCTACCGATGCCCATGAGGCTACTACTGCCCGCCTGGTTGTGCCTGGCGGCGGCTTTTTGCGCCCGAGCGGACCTGATCGAATTTCAAAACGGCGCGGAAACCGAATGTCACGTCCTCAGCCTGTTCGACCAGCGCCTGGAGTACGCCAACAAGGATGGGAGCGTCACTCACGTCGATTTCCAGTTGGTCAGACGCATCCTGTTTGTTTCCAAGACGGCGATGATCACCACCCGCGATCGGCTGACCTTCAATGGACAGTTGGTGGGGCTCGAAGACGGCATGTTCACACTCGCCAAGGCGAATGGCGCCAAGCAGCTTATCGCCGCAGCTCAGGTGACCGACTTCACCGTCAGCGATGAAAAGGCCGAAGCACCCCCGAAACCGCCGG
>Ga0187871_10001174_pt1 | contig 23227 bp, 16 predicted proteins | sample June2016WEW_16_1_FD_132988 | JGI IMG/M metagenome (GOLD analysis project Ga0187871, IMG submission 132988) | Peatland microbial communities from SPRUCE experiment site at the Marcell Experimental Forest, Minnesota, USA - June2016WEW_16_10 | ecosystem: Environmental > Terrestrial > Soil >...
GCACGTCCTCGATGCCTACCATAGAGGACACCGCAACCGCGCCTTCGTTGATGCTGTCGGCCGCGATGTGCGAGTGACAGTCGATGATGCCGGGCATCACGAATTGGCCGCCCGCATCGATGACCCGCGCGCCCTCCGGGACTAGCACCTTTTCGCCGGCTTCCACGATCTTGCCATCGCGAATCAGGATGGATCCCTGGAAAGTTCCCTTGGTCACGGTGAGGACCGTGGCGTTGCGGATGACGGTGGTCTGTCCTGCCCCCGGCAGTGATACTGGAAGCAGCGCCAGTAGGAAAAACACGCGGCGGTTCATTGGACACCTCCCGGCGCGGAGCGCCCTTCTCTATCCCCCGGCGGCGGCGTCTCCGCAACGGGCTCGTACTTCACGCCATCGATGAACACATATTGGATCTTGGCCTTCTCGTCGAACAAGCTGCCTTTCACCACCAGTAGATTGGCGATCCTACCCGGCTCGATGGACCCTACCCGGTCGGCCACACCGTAGATTTCAGCGGCGCTGAGGGTCAGCGCGCGCACCGCGGCGGCTTCGGTCAGGCCCGCGTCAATCGCGCGTTTCAGCGCCTTCCGCACATCTTTGGCAGCCGTGCCGCCGGAGTAGAATGCGAAGCGCGCGCCGGCTTTTTCGAGAGCGGCCGGGGAGGAGGGCGCGCGATCGCGCAGTTCCAGCGTGCGGAAGCTATCCTCCTGGTCCGGGTCGGCGTCTTTGGACTTCTCGGGCCACTTCAGGTTGACCAGCAGCGGAACCCCGGATTTCGCCACGCGGTCGGCGATCTTATATGCCTCGTGGCCGCCGTACAACACCGCCGGGCGCTTCAGCTCCGCAGCGAAGTGGATCATGCGGTCGAGTTGTTTGGCATTGTCGGCGGGCAGCAACAGGCGCGGCGATTCGAGCAAGCTTTCCACGGCGCGATCGTAATTCGGCCGCTTCTGGCCAGCGGGATGGCTGGCGTAAGCCTGCATTTCAAGCTTGTAGTGATCGGCATCGAAAGACACCTGGCGGATGTAGGCGATCACGCCCATCAGCGAGCCGGGGTATGTGCCGAAGCCGTGCGCACTCAGGGTGACGTACTGTCCGGCGGGCGAAGCGACCACCATGCGGCCCTGCTTTTCGCCGGAGAGGTTGAGGAACGCGCCTTCGCCCGCAAAGATGCCGGAGGAGGGGAACGTGACCACCGAGCTGAAGCCGGCGCTGCGGGTCTCCTCAATATGGCGGTCGGCCGGATTCAGGAGGTCGGCGGCGCGCACCCAGGTGGTTGTAAAGGGGCGGAACTGGGGACCTTGTTCCAGGGGCACGGGCAGATCTTGACCGCCTCGCGGCGTGGCGGGCGTCTCGGTGCGGGGCGTAGCGGGCTGCGCGGGAGTTTCGGGCAAGCCCACCGTGCTCAGGGCATCGATCAAGCCCGGATAGACGGTAACGCCCTGGGCATCGATGACCCAGGCGTCTTTCGGTAGATCGAGGTTCTCGCCGACGGCCTCGATGAAGCCATTGCGCAGCAGTACAGTGCCCTTTTCCAGCACCGGACCACTGACGGTAACGACGCGGGCGCCGCGAAGCGCGATGGGGCCGGGCGCTTGGGCATAGGTTAGAGATGCCGCGGCCAGCAGCATGGTAATGAGGTGTTTCATGACTCTTGGGTTAAAGAGGCATGATAGTACATCTTGCTGGCTGGTGGTTAGTAGCTGGTGGCTGGTGATTCGGTCACTTACTGCGTCGCGGGATACCGCACTACGCTGAAATTGCGCAACGTGACGGTGTCGGTAGTGGTGGCGGCCATCTGGCCCTGGAAGGCCAGCACCATGTTGTACGACAGCGAGTCGTAGGCGTTCGCGACGCCTGCGGCGAGGCCCAGCATCGTTCCCCAACTCTGGACTGACAGTTGGCAAGCGGACGTGTTGGCGGCCGCTTCGGCCCAACCGGAAACGAGCGCATCGCTCACCGCTCCGTTGCGCTTCACCAGCACCGTATTCCCCCAATTGACGGAGAACGTGAAACCTGTAAGCGAGCCTTCGTGCGAATAGTCGAAGCTGATCTTGACGCGATCGCCCGGTTGCACTGTGCCGGCCGGAATCGTACAAGTCGCCAGGCTGGAAAGCGTCGTCGAAGACGTCGCGCTGCCCATACCGGCACACAGAATCTGAGGCGCGGGCGGACCCTGGGCCGTGCCTGTCGGCGTCACGCGGTAAGACGCCAGCAGGGTATCGCCGGGCTGGGGAGTGGAACCCGCCAGAAACTGAATCGTGTTGCCCGAGAGACTGTAATCCTGACCCGCCTTTTGCAGCACACCGTTCCGGTAAAGGGCCAGGCTGGAGGTAGGTGCGGGAACCGCGCTCAACGTAAAAGAGGCGTTGGCGCCATTCACCAGGCCGGCGGGCACTTCCGCATCCGTGAAATTCGGTCCGGCCGTACCGGAGCCCGCCGTGCCGCAGGGTCCTGACGAGCCGTCTACATGTACGCAATCGGAGAGGTTGCCCGGGACGGACTCCAGTGCGCCAGTCGCATCGATCATGGCAACACTATTCACACCATATGCGGATCCCTCCATGGGGCGTGCGGCGAGATCCGCCAATAACCCGATCACACCCGACTCCGGTATGGGAGCGCTTCCGCTCGTCAGCGCTCCTGGCGCGAGCGCCGCTCCTCCCGTACCCTGCGATGTGACTACGGCTTGCACGCGCAGCGGCTTGGTACTGGGCGGAACTGCCCAAGTCTCGGTGAACTGGTCGTTGCCGGCGCTGCTGAAGGTGACCGTATAGTATCCCGCGGGCGTGGCGTTGGTGGTAGGCACAAGCTGCACCATCAAATTGCCGGCTGTAATGTTCACGGTTACCGACTGTGTCGCTATCTGGGTCGTGTCCCCAGCCACGAAGGGCGTCCACGTGATGACGGCAAACCCGTTGTAAGGAGTCCCGTCGGCGTTATAAATAACGTCTTGGATCGTGGTCAGGATCGGGCCGGACATCAGCGGAACCGCCAAACAGACGGCCAGTGCGGCTAATACGAGTTTCTGGGCAGACATCATTTACCGTCCTAAAAAAAAACCCGGGCCCATCAAGAGCCCGGGGGGAGTCCAGACAAACATCACGAAAATGCGAAGCCACCTAACGCCTCCAGTTTAACCACAAGACCTCGCGCGCACGCCTGGCCCAAAAATCACGATTCGGGCTAAGTTGCAGTTAACATTGGCGTTGTGAATTGAGCAAAACGATTTCTCGACGTGTGACTGAAAAAGGTCTCCTCACTTTCGCGGTGATCGGCTATACCTCGCTTTCTCAGCTCTTTCGCGCCGCGAAACTGAGGAAACCCTTTTCAGTCTGGGCATCAGATTTCAGCCTGGGCATCAGAATATCTATCAATTTAACGGACTTAACAGGCCTACCGTCCTGTCCCTGACCTAGCCGTCACCATTGGAGGTGTGCCGTTTATTATCAACATGTTGGGCTTTGTTTGTTCAGATTTAGAGGCCTGTCCCACGTGCTGCGGTAAGTGCCCCCTGGCGCTTCGTGTTTAGTACCCCTCCCCGAGCCCTGGTACTGGTCCGGGGGAAAGGAGTACGCCCTGATCCCGCCACGGGTGTAAGATCTGGTAAACTGCGCCGGGCCAAAATGGACCCTGGACAGGAGGGGGCATCGATGAAACGAATCGTGAGCGCGCTGGGCAAGCTGATCCGTCCGGGACGGGCGTGCACAGTCTTCCTGCTGGGCGCAACCACGGTGATCGCCCTATCCGCCCAGACCTTCACCACGCTGCTCAGCTTCGATTTCAGAGACGGGAGCTCGCCCGACGCGCCGCTCGTCCAGGGAGTCGACGGCAACCTCTATGGGACAACATCCAGTGGCGGCATCGATGGCGGCACGGTCTTCACCATCACTCCATCCGGCGCGCTGACGACCTTGTACGAATTCTGCTTCCTGGGCGCGTGCCCGAATGGCGGCTACCCTGCGGCGCCGCTGGCCCTAGCCGCCGCAGGGGCCTTCTACGGGACGACTGAGAGGAATGGGGGCTACGACCAAGGGACAGTCTTCAAAATCACTCCAGGTGGCGCGTTGACTACGCTCTACAGCTTCTGCGCCCAAGGCGAGTGCACGGACGGCGCCGAGCCCGCTGCCGGGCTGGTCCAGGCCGCCGACGGCAACTTATACGGGACCACGTTTTTGGGCGGCGCCAACTACGCCGGCACCGTCTTCAAAATCACCCCGAGCGGCGCGCTGACCTCGATTCACAGCTTTGGCTCCAAAGAATCCGACGGCAAGTTCCCCTACGCAGGGCTGGTCCAGGCCGGCGACGGGGATCTCTACGGCACCACTTGGGGAGGCGGGGCCAACTCCGTTGGCACGGTCTTTAGAATCACCCCCAGCGGCGCGCTCACCACGATTCATAGCTTTGGCTCTCAGCCGGACGACGGCCAATACCCCTACGCCGGGTTGGTGGAGGCCAGCGATGGGAGTCTTTACGGGACAACGTTTGGCGGCGGGGCATATGCCGGCGGAACCGTCTTCAAAATCACACCCGGCGGTGCACTGACGACCCTGTTCAGCTTCGATTCCGGCGGCGGCGGCGCCCCCGTGGCTGGGCTGGTGCTGGGCACCGACGGCAACTTCTACGGGCCAACAGGCTACTTCGGCTCCAACCAAGGTACGGTCTTCCAGATTACGCCGGGCGGCACGCTGACAACCCTACACACCTTCTGTTTAGAGAGCGGATGCCCGGACGGCGCAGATCCCCTCGGGGGGTTGGTCCAAGCCACCAATGGCCAATTTTATGGAACCACCAGCACTGGCGGGGCCGCCTCCAACTGCACCACCTGCGGCACCATCTTCAGCCTCTCCGTAGGCCTCGGCCCCTTCGTGAAAACACTGCCCCACAGCGGCCGGGTGGGACAGATCGTCCGCATTCTCGGGACTGCCCTGACCGGCGCCACCGCCGTCACACTTAACGGCATTCCGGCCACGTTCACGTTCTATTCGGCATCCGAAATCACGGCCACCGTGCCAGCGGGGGCCACCACGGGAACCGTCGAGGTGACCACACCCAGCGGCACGCTCCTGAGCGCCGGCCCCTTCACGGTGCTCCCCTGATATCCAGGCGTCCGCACGCGGAACCTATGGAAAGTGACAGCAATCAGCCGCCAAGCGGCAAAGGAGGCAATATGAGTAAGGCTATTGGTTTGGTGACGAGAGCGTGCGCGGTTCTTGCACTGTGCGCATCGGTTGCGATCACCCTTCGTGCACAGACTTTCGCCACGCTGTTCATCTTCGACGGCCCGGACGGCCGGGGACCCCAAGCGGCGCTCGTTCAGGGCGCCGACGGGAACCTGTACGGGACAACCTATTACGGTGGGCCCGGGTGTGGCTCCTGCTTCACGGGCGGCACGATCTTCAAAATTACCCCGGGCGGCAAGCTTACGACTCTCTACACCTTCGGCGCGGAAGGCGACGGCCCAAACCAGTTGGCCCTGGCAGACGACGGCTACTTCTACGGGACGGCCAACTATGGTGGCGGCGCCTACGAATACGGCACGGTCTTCAAAATCACCAGAAGCGGGGCACTGACCACGCTCTACACCTTTTGCACCCAAAGCGGCTGCACGGGCAGCAAAGGCCCCTCGGGGCCGCTGGTCCAGGCGGCGGACCATAACTTTTACGGTACGGCTGGCGGTGGGGCCTATGACTACGGAACGGTCTTCACGGTCACCCCGGCCGGAGCGCTGACGACTTTATATAGCTTTTGCAACCAAGAAGGGTGCCCGAACGGCGTGGGCGTGACCCCCCACGCTGGTCTGGTCCAGGCCAGCAATGGAGACTTCTACGGGACAACTAACGAGACGATCTTCAAAATCACCCCCAGTGGCACACTCACCACGCTGTACACCTTCTCCTGCGCCTCCGCTTGCCTGGACGGCGCAGCCGCCAGCGGGCTGGTCCAGGCCACGGATGGGGACTTCTACGGAACAACCAGCCAGGGCGGGGCCAACTGTCCGGCCTCCGATTGTGGGACAGTCTTCAGAATTACCCCTCGTGGCACGCTGACAACGCTATACAGCTTCTGCGCCCAAGGCTACCCCAGTTGCACGGACGGCGAGCGGCCCCTCGCGCCGCTGATCCAGGCCACCGACGGCAATTTCTACGGGACAACCCAGTATGGCGGTACCAACGGCGTCGGCACGGTCTTCAGAATCACCCCGAGTGGCACCCTGACGACGCTATACAGCTTCTGCGCGCAAGTGGGATGCCTGGACGGCGAATACCCTCAAGGGGCATTGGTCCAGGCCACCAATGGGGACCTTTACGGGACAACTGCGCAGGGCGGCAGCTACGACAATGCCGGCACCATCTTCCGCCTTTCCGTAGGTCTCGGCCCGTTCGTGAAAACGCAGCCCCACAACGGCAAGGTGGGAGCGCCCATCATGATTCTGGGAACGGACCTGACGGGCGCGACCAGCGTAACCTTCAACGGAACACCGGCGGCCTTCACCATCGTCTCGGCTACTGAAATCACCACCACCGTGCCGGCTGGGGCCACCACCGGCGAGGTCCGGGTGACCACTCCCGGCGGCACGCTGGCGAGCGGCGGTCCCTTCCTGGTGGCGCCATAGGTAAAGCGAAAGGAACACAGATGAAACGAATCGTTAACGCATTGCTGAGTTGGGGACGGTGCACATGTACTGTTCTTGTGCTGTGCGCAGCGACGGCGATTGGCCTGCGCGCACAGACCTTCACCACCCTGCACAGCTTTGACGGCACGGACGGCGCAGACCCCTGGGCCGGGCTGGTCCAAGGCACCGACGGGAACTTCTACGGCACGACGAGCGCTGGCGGGAACAGCGCATGTACGGAGACTTCAGTCCGCTGTGGTACGGTCTTCAAAGTCACCCCAAGCGGCGAGTTTACGACACTTCACTTCTTCTGCCCGGAAAGCAGCGTGTGCCCATACGGCGCCGTGCCCGAGGCGCCCCTCGCCCTGGCCCCCAATGGCGACCTCATCGGTTCCACAAACCCCGAAGGCACGGTATTCAAAATCACCCCGAGCGGCAGGCTGACCACAGTGGCCACCTTCGAGGGCCCCGGCTTGGAGGACCCCGTAGGACCGTTGGTCTTGGCCGCCAACGGGGATATCTACGGGACAACAGGCCAGGGCGGCGCCAACAACTCGGGCACGGTCTTCAAAATCACTTTGGGGGGCACGCTCACGACGCTCTATAACTTTTGCTCTCAAAGCGGGTGTACGGACGGGCAAGTGCCCACCGGGCTGTACCAGGCTACGAATGGGGACTTGTACGGGACCACTTTCCTGGGCGGGACCAACGGCGCTGGCACGGTTTTTAAAATCACGCCCGGTGGCACACTGACAACTCTATACCGGTTCTGTTCCCAAGGCGTCTACCCGGATTGCCCGGACGGCTCCGGCCCCTCATGGCTGATCGAGGGCGCCGATGGCGACTTCTACGGAACCACCCAGGATGGCGGAGCTAACCAAAGTCCCCGCGGCATTGGCCCGGGCACGGTCTTCAAAATGAGCGCGAGCGGCGCGCTGACAACGCTATACAGCTTCTGCTCGCAAGTCACAAGGGATCAGTGCACGGACGGCGCCCAGCCCACAGCGGGGCTGGTCGAGGCCAGCGACGGCAATTTCTACGGCACAACGGATAGCGGCGGGGACCAGAGCCCATGTGATGGGACCTATGACGGTCCCGGCTGTGGCACGATCTTCCGAATCACCGCCGGCGGGGTAATGACCAAGTTATATACCTTCTGCGGGCTTGATGCCGATTGCACGTTATACACCTTCGCGGGCAGCCCGTACCCGTACGCGGGCTTCGCGGGGCTGCTCCAGGCCACCAACGGGGACTTCTATGGGGCGACGTTCTTCGGAGGAAACACAGGGGGCGACACGGGCGGGGCATGCGGATACGGTTGCGGTACGCTCTTCAGCTTGTCCGTAGGCCTGCGCCCGTTCGTGAAAACACAACCACACTTCGGCGCGGCGGGAGCGGCCATTACCATTCTCGGAACGGACCTGACGGGTAGCACCAGCGTCACCTTTAACGGAACACCGGCCGCATTCACCATCGTCTCGGCGACCGAAATCACCACCACGGTGCCGGCCGCGGCCACTACCGGCGAGGTCCAGGTAACCACGCCCGGCGGCACACTGGCGAGCGGCGGCCCGTTCCTCGTGGCGCCATAGGTAAGAGAACGGAAAATTCCGATGAAACGAATCGTTAACGCATTGGACGAACTTAAGTGGGGGAAGAGGACGTGCGCTGTCTTCGTGTTGAGCGCAACGACTGTAATTGCCCTGCCCGCGCAGACTCTCACGACACTGTTCACTTTCGATGGCACGGACGGCGCGGGCTCTTCAGGGCTCGTCCAGGGCAGGGACGGGAACTTCTACGGAACAGCCGCGGTTGGTGGCACTAACCCCGGCCACGGCATCTGGGGGGGCACGGTCTTCAAAATCAGCCCGTCTGGCACGTTGACGACGCTGCACAACTTCTGCTCGCAAACAGACTGCGCGGACGGCCAGTCACCCGACAATGGGTTGGTCCAGGCCGCCAACGGGGACTTCTACGGAACTACCCAGTATGGCGGCGCCAGTCCCGACGGCTCGCTCAGCGGGACGGTCTTCAAGATCACGCCCGGTGGCAAGCTGACGACGATATATAGCTTCTGTGCCCAAAGCGGGTGCGCAGATGGCGCCGCGCCTGTGGCGGGGCTAATCCAGGGGAGCGACGGCAACTTCTACGGCACAACCTACCAAGGCGGGAACCCTAGCTGCGAGTATGGCTGCGGGACGGTCTTCCGGATTACCCCAGCCGGCGCGCTGACGACGCTATATAGCTTCTGCGCAGAGGCCGGATGCCCGGACGGTGAAATCCCTGAAGCGGGGCTGTTCGAAGCCACTGACGGAACCTATTACGGGGCGACCTACGCCGGCGGGAACACCCAATGTCCGCGTGGCTGTGGGACAGTCTTCAAGATTACCTCGAGCGGCACGCTGACGACGCTGTACACGTTCTGCTCCCAGACCGGATGCACAGACGGTGCGCACCCCGCTGCAGGTTTGGTCGAGGGCACCGACGGGAATTTCTATGGAACCACGTGGTATGGCGGATCCGGGAACGCTGGCACCATCTTCAAACTGACTCCGGCCGGCGCGCTGACGACGCTACACAGATTCCTTTGCCAAGACCAGTGCCCAGATGGTTCAGACCCAGGCGCACCACTAATCCAGGCTACCGATGGGAACTTCTACGGGACCAGCTACTACGGCGGGGCCAATGGCTTGGGCACGATCTTCAGAATTACTTCGAGTGGTAAGCTGACGACGCTTTACAGCTTCAGCGGAGACCAGGAGTTCCCCTATGGAGCACTACTCCAAGCTACCGATGGGGACTTCTACGGAGCGGCGGGGGAGACGATCTTCAGCATGTCAGAAGGCCTTCGCCCGTTTGTGAAAACACAACCTCACTTCGGCGCGGCGGGAGCGGCCATTACCATTCTCGGAACGGACCTGACGGGTAGCACCAGCGTCACCTTTAACGGGACACCAGCCGCGTTCACCATCGTCTCAGCCACCGAAATCACCACCACCGTGCCGGCCGGGGCCACTAGCGGCGAGGTCCAGGTAACCACGCCCGGCGGCACACTGGCGAGCGGCGGCCCGTTCCTGGTAGCGCCATAGGCAAGCGAAGCGGGCAAATCGGCGGAACGAATCGTTATTGCAATGGACGAGCTTAACTGGGGGCAGAGGGTAGCTATTTCGGACTCCGCGACACGGCAATGGTATTGATCGGTTTACCGGTCGGGTCCGGCGGCTAGTTGGCGGCAGTGAAAAACACTCCGCGGCCGACCCGCGATACGGCTGGCAGCGGGCACCGCCGCCCCTATGCCGCTCACCGAAATTGGCTGCCGCAGCAAGTTATACTCGACCCAGGCCTCGTGAATATGGTGAGGCCGTTTCCCGTCACGTCACTGGAGGAATATGAGCAACCCAAACCGGCGCGCATTCATCCGTGGAGGCGCCCTGGCCGCTGCCGCGAGCGGAGCTGCCAAAGCGCAAACCGGACCCCAGAAAAAGGTCCACTACAGGGGCGAGAAGCCCAAATCCACACCACTGTTCAGTTGCGCGGTTTCCTACGGCAACCTGCTCTTTATATGCGGGAAAGGAGCGCATTTTGCGGGCGACATCAAGGCGCACACCGCCCACGTTCTGGATGAGATTCAAAAGGAACTGGAGAACGCCGGATCGTCCATGGATAAAGTGCTGAAGTGCAGCGTCTTTCTGAACGACCTGAAGGACTATAAGGGAATGAACGAAGTCTTCCAGGGCCGTTTCGGAGAGAACCCGCCGGTCCGCACTACCATCGCCGCCGCCGGTGGGATTCCGGGCGACTCGCTGGTCGAGATGGACGTGATCGCATATATCTGAGGCCGCGCAGAACCCTATGCTGCCATATCGCCTTGTCTACCACGATGGCTACGACCTGAGGCTGGGAGACCATGTGTTCCCATCCCAGAAATTTCGCTATATCCGCGACCGGCTGCTGCGCGATCGATTCGCCACGGCGGAGGACTTCGTCCAGCCGGAACCGGCCAGCGATGCGGAAATCCTGGCGGTTCACGAGCCGGGCTGGGTGAAGCGGTTGCAGACCGGAACGCTGAGCTACCAGGAGATTATGCAACTGGAAGTTCCCTACAGCCGCGAGTTGGTGGAGGCATACTGGCTGGCGGCGGGAGGCACCACGCTGGCGGCCCGCCTGGCGCTGGAACAGGGGATCGGATTCAACGTCGGCGGCGGATTCCATCACGCCTTTCGCGGACATGGAGAAGGCTTTTGCGCCATCAACGACATCGCCGTGGCCATTCGGAGCTTGCAGCACGGCGGCGATCGTGCCATCCAGCGCGCCATGGTGGTGGATTGCGATGTGCACCACGGAAACGGAACCGCCGGTATTTTCGCGGACGACGCCTCCGTGTTCACGCTGTCCATTCACCAGTTCAACAACTACCCCTCGGAAAAGCCGCCTTCCAGCCTGGACATTCACTTGCCGGACGGCGTCGGCGATGAAGAGTATCTGCACCGGCTGGGCAATGGATATCGCACCGCGATGAACATGTTTCGTCCGGAACTGCTGATCTACGTAGCGGGTGCGGACCCTTATTGCGAAGATCAACTCGGCGGGCTGTCGCTAAGTCTGGAAGGCCTGCGCGAGCGCGACCGGCTGGTCATCTGGACCGCGCTCCACAGCCATATTCCGGTTGCCATCGTGCTGGCCGGCGGCTATGCCATGAATGTGCAGGATACGGTGACCATTCACGCCAATACTGCGCGGGTGGCTAAGGAGGTGCTGGAGAAGACCGGGTGGCAATGATATGCCGTTGCTACCGCGGCTGTGTCACAAGCGGCGCCGCCAATCGTGGCGGCCGCCTACTGCAACGTCACCAGCACCTGAATCACGCCGCTCCCCTCAGCCAGCGGTTCCATGGCCTTGCCCACCACCGCGCCCAGCATACGCCCGCGATCCGTGCCCTTCATGGCGTAGCCCGGGCGGGAAGACGCCACAAGCATGTCCCCAACGCCAATCGCGCCGTTTTCGGCGCTCACTTTGCATGGCACGATGCCCACCACCGCCAGCGGAACTTCGCCGGCGAGCCGGGAGTCGTCCATCGCGTGCGTGGTAGCGAGAATGCCTGGTTTGGTCGAATAAATGCCTGCCACGCGCGTCGAGTAAGCGTCTTGTGAGCGCTCCAAACGCCGGCTACCCGTGGGATCGATGGCCAGCAGATCTCCCGGTTCGTATCGCACACGATTTCCGCGCACCGCGACCGACTCGGCGAAATCGGCGCCGCCGGTCTGCGTGCCGCCGTCGAAATACCCCTTGCCCGTCCCGTCCACCCGGAATACATTCGCGCCGTTATTCTGCCCCACCAACACGTTGCCGCCGGCGGTGTTGTTGAAGATTCCGGCGGTGCCCGTGGCGCTGGCGTCGAAGACCACGATCCCAATCGTACTGCCGGTGGCGGAACCGGCGTCAAATAATCCGGCAATGCCCCCGGAACTGAAGCTATAGGCCGCCATACCAGTTGTCGAGCCAGTGGTGGCAGTAGATTCAAAAATCCCGCCTGTGCCGCTGGTACTGGAGTCATAGGCCGCCACGCCAGTCGTCACCCCGCTTGGGGAAAGAGCGTAGGCCGCTACGCCAATATCGATGGGGCCTCCCACGACTGCCTCCAGGCCAAAGCTCGCATTGGTCGTATCACCGGTGACATCTCCGCGCACGCCAACACCGCCCGGACCCTGCGCGGTGCCCTGTACTCCGCGCTGCCCGCTGCTGGTAGTGGCTAAGGCCTGGCCGAACACACCAACGCCCGACGGGTTGAAATCGGTTCCAAGCACTCCCGTCGTGTTGCCGCTGGTGCCGTTAGACGTGCCGGCAACTCCCGCCGCCAGCGTTCCCGCGGCCGTTGCGGCGCTGTTCACGAGTCCGAGGATGCCATACGCCGTGCCTGATACAGCCTTCGAGTCTCCCTCTATGGCCGGCATTCCCGTGGTGTTGGCGGTCACCACCTCAAACGTCGCGGCCGGGGCCGTTGTCCCGATGCCCACCTTGCCGGCGGTCTGGTATAGCTCGGAATCGCCGAGCGCAGTGGTCGATGTCCACTTGGCGATGTAGTTTGCGCTTCCGCTGCCCGTGATCGTATCCGGGCTGACGGCCTCAGCGGTTTTCGCCGCCGGTCGCCTGGCGTTGTCAGCTTCCTGCGCTAGCGCGAGTGAGAATCCTATTGTCAAGGTGAATGTTGCAATCGTAAAGGCTGTGGCGATGGCTCCCTGGTTCTTCATGCGAATTTTCCCCTTCATGTGGAATTCAACCAGGAGAGTGGCGTCCTGGTAGCCGAATTATACACCCGTCCGCACTTTCGGGAGTCGTTCTTGCACGGTAATTTCCGGTACCAACCCGGCTGGAACCAGCGCCGCCTCGGCTTGTGGCGTCGGTTCCTTACGATAGCGCTTTGTCAGCAGCGACAGCAGCGTCTTTGTCATAGCCCGAGCCCGTCGGGGCATAGATCAAGCTTGTTCATCGGCGGCCATCCTGTCTGTCTATAGCGGCCCATCCGTGGTATACCACCAACCGGGATGATCCGCGCTCCAGTTGCACCCCGCCACCGGAGCCAGCCAATCCATTCCCGGATCTCCGCCGATGGGAGCGCCAGGCGGCGCGCCGGGGGCAGGCATAGGCTGCGCAGGGTCCGCCGGCCGCTCCAGGAAGCGTTTGATATCGGCGGCCAGCAGCGCGCGCTGCGCCTGTTCGGCCTCGCCCGTTGCGGCTTCGCCCTTCAAGCGTGTAGCCAGCTTTGCCAGCTTCCACGCCGCAATGGCCCGCACCTGTCCATTGGAAGCGCCTGTGGCCAGCCACATCACGCGATCCACCAGCACGCGCTCCTCGGCGCGGCGAGTTTCGGCTTCGTAGGGTGATGCGACCGGCGCATCGAAGGTGGCTTTCGTCAGGCGGTCGATAACTTCTTCCAGGCCCGGCAGCGCAGGCTCGACGGCGTGCTGCGCGACCATGCGGGCCGCGCGGTCCAACTGCAGCACGAAGCCGATGGTCACATCCGCGGCCACCGTGGCCGGACTGAGCGGATCGAAGCCGTCGCCCGTGGTGCGCGGAAATAGCTCCCGGTGACGGCCGAAGCCCGGGGGCCGCGGCGGAATCGCATCCAACACCCGCTTGGGCACCGTCAGCTCAGCGGGCTTCAGCGTGTTGGCCAGTGCCTCCAGCGCCTTCCGCTGATTCGCGGCCGCTTCCCACTTCACGGGCGTGCGGCCATCGCCGCGCATGCCGTAGATGTACTCCTGGCCGCCGATCGAGGACGCCGCAGATTCCACCGAGTAGCGATGATACATGAAGATGGGCACCAGCGGCTCTTCGATCGTCGCCATGGGCGCGCCGGTGCGAATGGTGTGCTCGCCAAGGCGATTCAGCGCGGCGCGGCGAATCTTCATAATGCGATTCAACTCGTCGGCCTGATCCACGCCGTTAGACCACTGATCCACGCGCGGGCGAATGCCCAGATCCTGGTTCGTGAGGTAGATCAGATCCTTGGCCCATGCTTCGTCGAGGATGCGGGCCAGCGCTGCTGCTTCGTCCCCCTGCGGAAGCTGGCTGTAACCGTAGCGGATCGCCACCTTGTCCCATTCGCCGATGCGCGCCGGATACGCCTGCGCCAGATCGATTGTCCCGTCCGGCAGCAGCTTCTCCTGCGGATGCGGGTAGTCCATCACCGAGATCCACCCCTGGCTGCTGTCGTAGTAATTGTGGCCGAGACCCAGCGTGTGGCCGACTTCGTGCGCGGCGAGTTGTCGTATGCGGGCCAACGCCGCCTGATAGAGAATGTCGGGCTTTTCGCCGCCCGTCGTGTATGGCGACAGCAGCCCCTCGAAGATGAGGTAATCCTGACGGTCGCGCAGCGAGCCCAGCGTCACCGTGCCCTTGATGATCTCGCCCGTACGCGGATCGCTGACCGTGCCGCCAAAGCTCCAGCCGCGCGTGGAGCGGTGTACCCAGTTGATCATGTTGTAGCGAATGTCCATGGGATCGGCGCCGTCGGGCAGCACGGCTACCTTGAAGGCATTCCGGAAACCGGCGGCTTCAAACGCCTGGTTCCACCAGCTAGCGCCCTCGATGAGCGCATTGCGCACGTCTTCCGGCGCGCCCGGATCCACCCAATACTCGATGGGCGTCACCGGATCGCTCATGGCTGCGGTAGGGTCTTTCTTCTCCAGGCGATGACGCTGAATGTACCGCCGGACCATGGGTTCGCCGATTGGCGTGCTGTAGTCCACGAAGTTGGGGCCGCCGTAGCCGGCGCGCGGATCGTCCAGGCGCGGCCGGTAGTTGTTGTCCGGCAATTCGACCAGCGAATAGTGTTCGCGCAGCGTGACGGCTTCCGCGCTGGGCGCGACGCTGGCTACGGTGCCGGAGAACAGTCCTCCGCCGAAACCCCGCGCACCACGCCCGGCTGCTGCGCCGGGCGCGGGGACCTGGATGGGAGGCGGTCCTTGCGTTGGCACGAAGCCGCCGCCACGTCCCCCCGACGGTTCATAAGTGAAGGTCAGAGTCACTTCGATTTCGGTGTTCTTAGGGAAGGCTTTGGTGCGTGGCAAGTAGACGGCGCTGCGGGTGTGATCGACCTTATACGCGGCGCCACCAGAGAGCGCAGTGCCGGCGCCCGAGCCGTCGCGGACAAAGAAATCAGTGGCATCTACCAGCACGCGTCCGCCGGTCTCGGCCCCCACGGCGAAACCCCAGAGAATGGACTTGGCGAACGAATCCTCCACCGAACGCCGCTCGGCGGGATTGACGCTGGAGGAGCGAAACGACTCGTTTCCCTGTACCAGCAGCACCTTGGGGCCGACACGCTGAAACGCGACGACTTTGCCGCCGTCCTCTAACCCGCGGTCGAGGCCGATGTCGTTCGACCCCAATCCGGCAGCGATGCCGGCGGCCAACAGGAAATCGTTGTCCAGGCGCGGAATCTCCAGCCACAGATTGCCCGTGCGCTCGTCCCAATACAGCGGGAAATAGCCGTCCAGCTTGCGCATGCCGGCGGTTCGCTCCTCGATGCTGGGCAACTTCTGCGCGTGCAGCGCCGGTAGCAGCAAGAGAGCGTACGAAACGAAGGTGGCGAACGAACGAAAAGCTCTGGACATCCCTGAAATCCTCAGGCTTTATTGTAATCGTGGGGCAGGCTCTCAGCCTGCGGCGGCCTCTCAGGCCGCGCGTGTGCGAGTCTTATGCCCCGCCGGCGGCACTGCGCAGATCGTCGGCTGAGTGGTCGATCTCCAGCTTGTGCATCTTGTACAGCAGCGCCTTATAGTCAATCCTGAGGATCTTAGCCGCCTGTTTGCGGTTCCAGCGGGAAGCGTCTAGCGCTCGCAGGATGGCTTCCGTCTCCGCCTTTCGTTTGGCCTCGTTGACCTTCTCCAGACTGGGGAATCCCAAACTGGATCCGATGCTCGATGCGGCGCCGGCCGGCTGGAAGCGGATCACACCGTCGGGAAGAGATCCATGGGCGCTCGCGGAGAGCTGACGCACGATCTCGTCAGGGTCCTGCAGCACGAGCAGCCGGCGCATCATGTTTTCCATCTCCCGCAAGTTGCCCGGCCACTCGTATTCGAGCATGGCTTGCCGCAGGGCAGGCGAAAGCAACGAGTCGGACGGCCCCTCGGTGCGATGCTTGCGCAGGAAAAACTCCGCGGCTGCCGGGATGTCCGCCTTGCGTTCCCGCAGCGCCGGCACGCGGATATTGACCACATTGAGCCGGTAGTACAAATCGGCGCGGAACCGGCCAGCGTCGATGGCTTTGCGGAGATCGCATTGCGTGGCAGCCATCACGCGCACGTCCAAAGGGATACGGTCCTTCCCGCCGGGACGCTCGCATTCGTTGTCTTCGAGGACGCGCACCAGCTTGCCCTGCAGCCGGATGTCCATGTCGCCGATCTCATCGAGCAGAATGGCGCCCCCATGTGCAAGTTCGTTCTCGGCCAATTCGCCCGGCAGTGCGGCGCAGTTTACCTTCAGGAACGGCTTGCGGGCGCGCGGAGACTGGGCGTGAATCCGGCGCGCGAGCACTTCTTTGCCCGCGCCGGTCTCGCCTTCGATGAGGAGCGGCAGGTCCGAAGCGGCCACCCGCCGCCAGGCCGCCCGCATGTCTTTCCCCATCCAGCTTTCGGTGAGGCACGCTTCGGGTTCCGAGGGATGGCTCTCGACATCCGGCGCGACAGCCTGCGTACCGCCTTCCAACGCACTGCGAATCGCCAGGATGAGATGGTCGTGGTCAATGGGCTTGGCCAGGAAATCCGTGGCGCCGGTCTTGATGGCCTGGACCACATTAGTCGTGGAGGCCGCCTCGGAAAGCATGATCACCGGTTGGTTGCGTCCAGCGTTCCGCATCTCGCGCAGTGTTTCCAGACCGTCCTTGTGGGGCATCTCGAGATCCAGCAATACCAGCGAAATGACGCGATTGGCGGCCAGACAGGCCAAGGCCTCCTCGCCATCTTCGGCGATCGCGGCGCCATATCCGAAGCACCGGACCACCATTTCAAGGTAGTTGCGCGCGTCCGCATCGTCCTCGACGACGAGAATACTCTTACCGTCTCTCATGCTTTTTCCGCGGACCGATCCTCCTAATGCGTGTCACTCAATTAAACTAGCCAATCGGGTAAGTGTCAATTCCAGACTTGCCCTGGGTGCTTTCTAAGGACTCGCCCAGTGGGTATCTAAGGAATTCCTGAGGCAGGACGGGCTTCAGCCAGTCATCAAGATCAGATAGACCGAACCGCCGCCACTCTCGCGGGTAGCGGCGCGCGAGACAGCGGATTCCGCAGCGCGCGCCCAAAGCCTTCGAAACGCACCTGCATCACGTCGCCATCCTCCAACCGTACGCCGTCTCCGAAGCTGAACGCGTCTGCACCGAAGAAGTGAACATGCAAATCGCCCGGACGGCGGTGGAATTCGAACTTGAAGTGATGATGCTCGATATTGGACAGGCTGTGGCACATGGCGCTCTCTCCGGTCCGTATCTCGCGCGACCAGAGAATCCGCCCGCCGCGAGCGACCGACACCTCGCCGGGCACCAAATCGAAATCGCCATCCACCACGAGTTCCGGGCCGATGGCACAAGTGCGCAGTTTCGAGGCCGCCAGATACAGGTAGTTCTTCCGCTCCAGCAAGTGATCGGAGAACTCATTACCCGCCGTTAAGCCGATCCGTCGCGGCGAACCCTCGGCGTCAATCAGGTAAACACCCGCCACTTCGGGTTCTTCTCCGCCATCCTCGGCGAATTCCGGAACAATCAGCGGCTCATTGTGGGCCCGCAGGACGGTGCCACATCCCTTGTAAAACCACTCGGGCGCGATCCCCGCCTCTCCCGGCGCCGGTTTGCCACCCTCGACGCCCGATTGATACATGCGCGTGCTGTCGGTAACAGCCTGCGCCGCCAAATGCATCGCATCGCGATTCTTGGCGCTAGCCTTATGCGTCAGCCCGGTGCCGCTCACCAGGCATCGCGCTGGCTCGACGGGGTGATCGGCCGACGGACAGATCCGCCAGCCGGACTTGCCTAAGTACACGGCGTCGTAGTCGACAAATTCACGGGATGCGCGACGTTCGATTCCCTCCGGGAGCGAAACGCCTTCGTTCAGACACTCCCAGGCGAGGTCATAAACGGACGGGCAGCCTTCCAGCAATCGAAGCCGGGGCTCCTCGACGAGGGCCACGCGGCGACCGTCCGAGCCTGTCACCTGAACGAGTCTCAATTCGGTAGTATAGCGGGTCAGTTTGCAATTGGAGGGCGGGCAATTCTGCCCGCAGCCGGCTCTGGCCGCCTAAAAAGGCGGCTGCGGCCAAGATTGGCCGCCCTCCAAGGCGATGCCTCGCAACTGCGCCTGCATACCAACAGGCCGCCGTGGACGTTGGCCGCCCGGACCATCCTTCACGCCGTGACCGTCAGGATCGTACTGGCGTAGTTGATCGGCCCGCTCAGGGTGTATTGCGCTTGCACGCGCGGGAGGTACACGCCGGGAGCGACCGGATTGCCATTGTTGTCGGTTCCGTCCCAAACCACGGTTTCCACTCCCGCGGGCCGCTGCGTCCAGCCGTGCAGGGTTTTCACCGAAACGACGCCGGGCGTTGTGTCGCTATCCTGTATGATTTCCACCAGCGTGTAGCACGCTTGCGGCATTTTATAGGAAATGCTGGCCGATTGGCCCTGCTTCAAGGGATTCGGATTCGAATTCGGGTGCCAGACGGTGGGAGGCGTGCCGGCTGGAGTGAACGGCACCGGCGTGTAAGCATCCCCCGTCACGGTGATGCCGTCGGTGACGCTCGTTGGTCCCATGCCGAGACTGCCCGCGTAGTAAAGGTACGGTACCGTAACCTGGGGGATCGCTATGGCCTGTAGCGCGACCAGGTCGACCGCCGTCGGATTGAGACCGGCGAACACCAGATCGGCCTGGATCGCCGTTCCCGAAGTGGGTCCCTCGCCTTCCATTCCCCAAATGCCATCGATGACTGCGAAATCGATGGGCCGCGCACAGTTCAGGTCGATGATGGATTCCGCGATCCCGCGGTAGTGCAGATCCTGGCGGGGCCACATGCTCGGCGCAGTGTAGATGCTGGGCGGCGCCATCCCAACCAGGCATTTCATCGAGAGAGTGGCGCCCACTGACAGGTGCGTCTTCAGCTTGGCGGCGCTGATGAAGATGGCGCCGGAGACGGTCACCGCCTCCGGCAACCACATCGATTGATAAACCATGCCGCCCGGCTTGCCAACTGGCACCAAATTGTCGCGCTCCTGACAAAGATCGACCAGGCTGATGACGCCCGGCGGGCCATAGTTCAGAAAGAAGCCGTAGCCACAGGCGGCGAACGGACAGGGCTGGACACACGATCCTTCGGCGATCAGGATACGCGCCGCCCCGGCATCTAGCGCCAAGTCCACGATGGCCCGCACCACCTGCGGGTCGGTGGTGATTCCGGTGGTGGATGGCTCCGCGATGACCAGATTCGGCTTGATGATGACAGTCTTGCCGGCCATGGCAGCCGACGGAAACTGCCCGCTGGCGGCGATGGCGGTACGGGCGGCCCGGTAGGATTGGCTGGAATGCCCGACTCCCACCACATACCCAGAGGTTGCAGCCGCCCGGCTGGACCTGCCGGTGAGCAGCGCCGTTGGCACGGCCATGGATTGCAAAAAAGCGCGGCGTTTCAACTTCGTATGTCCTCCATTAGTCTTTATCTGACAAGGACCAATTGTACACTAAAACAACACTTAGCAGACCCGTTTATCTCATTCACGGAGTACTGGGTCGATTTGCGAAATCAAACGCGACTGTTGCCGAGCCGCGGCCGTTGCCGAGCCGCGACCGTAAGGGAGCGGTTCGCGCCATATCCATATCTTAACCTCTTAATATCGAGATATACTACAGAGTGTGGTGCTTCTCGACAGTCGAGGGGGCGTTCCGATGTATACACGGCGTGCTTTTATCGTTGGAGTGGGATCAGCCGGGCTTGCGGTCGCCCTGCCACCGGCTCGCGGGTTGGATTGGCCGCAATTTCGGGGGCCCGACCGAAACGGTATCTCTAAGGAAACAGGGCTGTTACGCAAATGGCCAACAGCCGGACCGAAGCTCCTTTGGTCGGTCCCGGTAACCGAGGGCTATGCCGGCGCCGCCATCGTGGCCGGCCGGGTGTATCACCACGACTACGATGAAGCCAAGTCGGAGTGGTCGATCAACTGCCGCTCTCTCGACGCCGGCAAGCCGATCTGGCAGTTTCGCGAGCCGCGCGAAATTCGCCCCAATCATGCCATCACCCGTACCATACCCGCCGTGGACGGCCGGTTCGTCTGCTCCCTGGACCCCAAAGCCGTGCTCCACTGCCTGGACGCCAGGACCGGCAAAGAAATCTGGCGGAAGAGCCTGGTCACCGAGTACCAGGCCACTATCCCCTCCTGGTACAACGGGCAGTGCCCTCTCCAGGAAGCCGGCCGCATTATCGTAGCCGCCGGCGGCGCCGCCATTCTGGTAGCGCTCGACAAGGCCACCGGCAAAGAAATCTGGCGCACCCCCAACCCCAACCACTACTTGATGACGCACGCCTCGGTGATGCCGGCCGTGCTGGGCGGAGTGCGGCAGTATCTCTACGGAACGCTCCAGGGCCCGCTGGGCGTGGCGGCCGCCGACGGCAAGCTGTTGTGGGAATTCGGTCGCAAGTTCAACGTGGCGGTGGCGCCTTCGCCCATCGCGGTGGACCAGGAGCGGGTCTTCATGACCGCCAGTTACGACGCGGGCAGCGTCATGATTCGCGTGCGCCGCGACGGCGCCACTTTCAAAACGGAGCCCCTGTTTGACCTGAAGAACAACGAATGGAATTCGGAAGTGCATACGCCGATCGTGCATCAGGGCCATCTGTTCGCGGTGGGCAAGAAGAAGCGCGGCTTGTTCACCTGTCTCGATTTCGAGGGCAAGGAGGTCTGGACCAGCGAGGGAAAAGCCTCGTTCGGGCTGGGCAGCTTCATGCTGGCTGACGGCATGTTTCTGGTGATGGATGGCAACACGGGGAAATTGCACCTGATCGAGGCGAGCACCACGGCCTACAACGAGATCGCCAGCGCGCAGGTGCTCGCGGGACAGGAAGTGTGGGCGCCTATGGCGTTGTCGGGCGGCAAGCTGGTCTTGCGCGATCTGACCAAAATGATCTGCCTCGACCTTCGAGGGTAGGCAGTAGTTTGTGGAGGGCGGGCTTTAGCCGGCGCGGGGCTTAAGCCCCGCTGTTGCGAAAGGAGGCAAGCGTCATGCAGTATCGGCAGGTTGCAGTCATCGGCGGCAAGGGCGCCGGACCCGGCCAGTTCGCCGCCTCCTTGCGCGGCATCGCGGTCGACGCAGCCGGCAATATCTATGCGGCCAACGACTCCCAGATCACCGTCTTCGATGCCGCCCGCCGCCTCAGGCGCCGGTGGTCGACTTCCCAACCGGTGCACTCCGTGGCGGTGGCCGGCGATGGCGCGGTGTACACCGGCCAAATCCGCCAGATTGAAATTTTCGACCGCGCGGGAAAACTCGTCCGCACTTGGCGCGACGAAGCACTCGTCGGGCGTGTTACTGCCATCGGCTTCGTGGACGGCGGCGTCCTGGCCGGAGACGCGACGGGCCGTGCCATCCGGCGCTTTGACTCCAACGGCAAGTTCCGCAACAACATCGGCACCGACAATCCGCTGAATGGGTTGCTGATCCCCAACGGCGTGGTGGACTTCGGCGTAGACGCCCACGGCATCATCCACGCTGCGAACCCAGGCAAGCATCGCGTGGAGCGTTACACGCCCGCCGGTGAATTGCTCGGACATATCGGACGTTTTCATGGCACCGACCCGGCCGGGTTCGGTGGCTGCTGCAACCCGACCAACGTGGCGGTCCGCGACCGCATCTACGTCACGGAAAAGGCCGGCCCCCGCGCCAAGGTCTACAACTTCAGCGGCGAACTGGAGGCGGTCATCGCCGCCGGCGTCTTCGATGCGAACTGCAAGAACATGAGCGTAGCAGTGGATCGGCGCGGGTGCGTGTATGTCGGCGATACCGTAAAGCTGGCTATCTACGTCTTTGAACCGGTGGCAATATGAGCGATTTCACCAGAAGGGATCTGCTGCACAAAGCCGCCCGCGGCACCGTCCTGGCGACCCTCGGCGGTGGCGCCGCATTCCTGGTCCAGAAAGCCCACGGGCAGGTGGTCTGGCAGGTGGACGCGACGCGCTGCCTCAACAGCAGGCTCGGCGTAGTGGGCGTGGAAGCCTGCAAGCTCTGCACCACCGAGTGCGTGGTCGCCCTGTCGGCCGTGCGCGCCGTGAACGAGCACGCCCGCTGCGGCCGCTGCAACATCTGCCCTGCCTACTTCAACATCACCAGCGCGGTAGACGAGCGCGGTCTGCCGAGCGAGAAACTGTGCCCGCGCGACGCCATCACCCGCAAGCCCATCGGAAAGGCCGATCCCGAGGACCCCGCCAACAACTTCTACGAGTATCTCATCGACGAGGAAAAATGCGACGGCTGCGGCAAGTGTGTCATGCAGTGCAAGGAACCCCTGGGCCTGGGGTCGATTGTTTTGCGGATTCGCTACAACCGATGCGTGGACTGCAACCGCTGCGCCATTTCCAGGGCGTGCCCTAAGGACGCTCTCATTCAAGTTCCGGTCGAGCAGGCTCTAAGGTCACCAGATGTGGGGCGGACTTAAGCCCGGGCGGGGCTTCAGCCCCGCTGCGCTGTTACTCCTGGCCACAGTTGCTGTATGGGAACTACCCGCGCAGACGATCCCCTATCAGCGCCCCGTCGACGAAGCCCCCCAGGAACGTTCCATCGGAGGTGGCTACAAAACACCCGCTGTGCAGAAGCCCCTGCCGCGAAGCTCCTGGCTGCAAATCCTGGATGTCGCGGTCCTGGCCGTGGCCATGGGGATTTCGTCCTGGCTGGTCCTGAAGCGGCGCAGCCGGAAATCGCTGGTCGCGCTGGCCATCGGTTCGCTGGCCTACTTCGGCTTCTACCGCGAGGGCTGCATTTGCCCCATCGGTTCTATCCAAAACGTCGCGGTGGCGTTGACCGATCCGCACTACTCCATCCCGATGGTGGTGACGGCCACCTTCTTCTTGCCGCTAGTCA
>Ga0187871_10001176_pt1 | contig 23200 bp, 23 predicted proteins | sample June2016WEW_16_1_FD_132988 | JGI IMG/M metagenome (GOLD analysis project Ga0187871, IMG submission 132988) | Peatland microbial communities from SPRUCE experiment site at the Marcell Experimental Forest, Minnesota, USA - June2016WEW_16_10 | ecosystem: Environmental > Terrestrial > Soil >...
ACCGCTATCGCGAAGCGTTGCGCTACAAAGACAACGATGCGATCGCCACCATCCGGCTGGCCGTCTGCCTGGAAAAGCTGGGAATCCTCGACGACGCCCGAGCCGAGTATGAAAGCTATTTAAGGATTCTGCCGCACGGTCCGCAGGCCTCTGAAGCCGAGAGAGCGCTCAACCGGTTGAAGGCTGCAACGGGACCAAAACAGCTGCAGTAGACAAGTCGTTTTTCTTTGTGCCCTTTGCGGATTTTCTTCGCGTGCTTTGCGGTTAACTGCTTTTCCGGGCTGAAAAAAAAGCCTCTAAGCGCGAAGTTCACAAAGAGAAGCCGCAAAGGTCGCGAAGGAAACCTACGATTCCTTTTTCTTGCTCCGGCCTTTTGCCCCGAGCTTCCCGCCCGCGTCAGGCTCGCCGTTGTTTACCTTGCTCTCGGCGGCTTCTCCCAGAATCAGGTTCGAGGGCCACTTCGGTCCGGACCAAGTCTTGCCCTTCGAGCGTCCAGCCTCTGCAATGATAGCTTCGACGGCATCCCGGCAGGAGTGAATCATCTGTGTCCGCAGCGCGCCGGCTGCGCCTCCCCGAATCATCAGCATCGCGGTGCCGTGCATGAGGGACCACACCGAGAGCATAAGGCGAGTGTGCTGGCGGGGAGTTCCGCCGAGGCGCTGTGTCAGGCGCAGACGCATAAGATTAAAAGAAGGCCAGGGCTCGTGCAGGGATGGGGGCTGGGCGAATCCGTCAAAGAGCATTTCGTAGGCGTGAGAGTGATCAAGGGCAAACTCCAGATAGCGTTCGCAAGCTTGCGTGATGGACCGGGTTCGGCTGAGCACGGCAAACAGTTCGACGCGGGTCTGCAGGCGGACCGCGCGCAGAATATCGTCACGGTCCTCGTATCGCTCATACAGCGTCGGAGTCGTCGTGCCGGCGGCGCGGGCGACGCCCCGCATGGTTAGCCCCTCTTCTCCGCCGCGGGACCAAAGCCTGCAGGCGGCGTCAAGGATGCGCTGTTCGAGTTGCGGATCAGCTTGTCTGGGCAACCACCCGCCTCCGTCTGGCCTCGGATTTTGCTTGCTCGATCACTTCTCGGTCGATCATTCCTTGGTCTGTCACTCGATGCAAATTACTTTGACTATGTACAACTAACATCGTACAATTTATCCACACTAGCTACAGAGTCAATCCACAGGCCGTGTTCCGCCGGAGCCGCAGGATCATCGATTACATCCCTCCTCTAACAAAATCGGCTCCGGCGGGCACGCGCCAATCATCCCTAGGAATTGAGGAGTTGTAGATGTTAAATGATGAATTGAGCAAGCGTACGGGAATCGCCCGCTTGATCTCCGACCTCCGCACCGCAAAAGTAGAACTCCTGAGTGCGCAGTGTGCCACCGATCGCCTCCGTCTCCAGTATTCTGTGGCAGACATTGTTTCTTTTGGCGAGCCCCACACGCTGAAAGGCGCCATCGCATCCGCCAGCGCCTTGTGCCGTTTCTTTGCTTCGATCGAGCACCAAATGAGGCAGGCCGAGCCGCGGGAATAAACTTCCCGGTTTCGGTTTTCTTTTTCTTTGCAGTCATCCCGGCAACGAGCAAGTTCAAGCCTATTTCTCCACGCGGGTAAACGCGCCGGTGGTGGCGTTCACCGCAACCGTCAGCTTGGCGGTTTCGCGCGAACCGCCATAGATCACGTGCCAGGTCAGCTCGTTGGTGTTGTGGTTCCAGTCACAGATGTAAATGACAGGAGTTGTGGGGTCTTTCTCGAGGATTTTGTCGCCGCCGTGTTTCTGGGCCTCGGCGAAGGCCTCCTCGGAGTCCACTTTGAGAAAAGCGGCATCAAAAACCTGCGTGGAAGCGTTGCTAGGGTTGTAGGCGTCTTCGTTGCCGGGGGAGACTCCGCGCGAGGGAGCGTCTGGGGCGTTGCTGCCGGACCAGAAAAATGGCTTCACGCCATGCTGTGTGGCGGAGGCGAAGCTGGCGCGCCAAATCGCCGACTTGCCATCCAGGCCGTTGCCGTCGGAGGATGGGATCGACTCGATGCGGAACGGCTTCACGTCCGCCGCATAATTGCGCGCGGCGATAAATGTCTTTTGAAAGGCGGCGCGCCCCGTCAGCAACTCTGGAGGTTTCGGTTCCGGCTTGGCCTGAGGCGCATTGGCAGGGCTGGGGCTCGAGTTGCAGCCCGCCAGCAACGCGAGAATCACAGTCATAAAAATGGTTGCGCCCGCCGTACGTTGCACAGAGTCCCGCATTTTCATTGCGACCTTTCCTGCCATAACTGGGACGATTTGTTGGACGCGCAACATTCTACCTGAAGCCCGTGTAAATGCTAGAGTGATGCCATGGATTCCCGCCTGGAACAACTGAAACAGAGCCTGGAATCGGCAGTAGAAGGCATGTCTGGCGAGCAATTGAGCTGGCATCCTCCGGGCAAGTGGTGCGCCCAGGAAGTGCTGGAACATCTGTACTTGACCTACACGGGAACGATTAAGGCATTCGAGAAAGTGATAACGAGCGGCAAGCCGCTGACGACGCCGGCCTCCATGAAGCACCGGCTGAGGAGTCTTGTGGTGCTGGGATTCAGTCATCTGCCTGAGGGACGCAAAGCCCCTACAAATACTCAGCCGAGAGGTTTACCGGCGGAAAACGTGCGAAACGAGATCGGGGCAAAGATTGCAGCGATGGATGCAATCATTGCGCAATGTGAGGCCCGCTTTGGACGGCGGATCCGGCTGCTGGACCATCCGATTCTGGGTCCGCTAACAGCAACGCAATGGAGGAAGTTTCATCTGCTGCATGGAATGCATCATCGGAAGCAGCTTCTGCGGCTGCGCCGGGGCGGACCGATAGCGTAGCCCGAAACCCACGCCCGATCATCACTTAACGATCGCTTACTCGACCATGCTTACTCGGTCATAACTTATTCGATCATGGCGGATGGAACCCCAGCCTTGCGGGCTTCTTCCTTCATGTCTTCGAGCTTCTGCTTGGCGTCGTCGACCGCCTTCTGTTTGTCAGCGATCTTTTGCTTGTAGTCCGCGTCTTCCTTATCCCACTGGGTCGAGTTGCGGAGCCGGTTGCCGGTGTCCGCGTAAATGACGGCGGCGCGGAGCTGGTACTCGCGGGTCAAGACATCCAGTTCGCGGCCGGCAAGGTCGATCGCATCCTTCTGCGCCGACAGCTTGTCCTGCCAGGCTTTCCAGGCTGCCTGTTTCTTGGCCTTTTCATCGTCTGAAGACGTTGCGGGTTTCGCCGCAGCATCTTTGCTGTCGGCCGCAGCCGCGTCAGCCGCGGCGACGGTCGCAGGTTGCCCCACGACGGAGATCTTGTCGTCCATCGGAAGGTTGTCATTGTCAAAAACTTTGGGTTTGGCTTTGGCGCCCGGATCCTTGCGGACCTTGCGCGCATAGTCGCCGAGAGATGACTGATCTCCCGCCGATTGCCCCTGTGACGGCTGCCCCGATGGCGATGCGGTGCTCTGTGCCACGGCCGCTGAACTCAATAGAATCGTCGACAACGCGAGTACGAATCCCACTCCGACATAGTTGTTGCGCTTCATAGGTTTTATCCTTGTAATTGCGTTTGCCTTGCGGCCCGAGCTTTAATCTGAATCCCCTGACTCACCTAAGAATTTCGTAAAGTACGATTTCGTAAAGTGCGATCAACTTTCCTTGCCAGCCGCGCTGGCTCGACTTGCCGTTCCTGCCGCAGCGCCCTTCGTTGCCAGGAATCCTCCAATATGGCGGTCGAGACGGGCCGCCTCGCTGGCGATGTCTGCGGCCAGCTCCGGAGCCAGTTCGGGATCGCGGTTCCGCGCCAACTGCTGGGCGTACCCCGCGATCGTGGCCAGCGAAGTACGCAGCTCGAGCGCCATCTCGGCGGAAATCTCGCCATGCAACTCTTGCTGGTGGCGGATCCGTTCAAATTCGCTGCGGTCGCTGATCAGACACGCGGCCCCCAGCAGACTGCCATCCACCGCGGGCACCGGCGAGACCGTCACCGCGATCCGAAGTTTCTGTCCAGCCGGAGTCGTGTAGTCAGCCTCAAGCTGCCGGCAATGGCTGCCCTCACGCAACACCGAGTTGACTTCTTCGGCAAGCCGCCCGGCTTCGTCTCCCGATCGAGAGGAAGGCGTCGGCGAACAGACCAACGCGCCGCGAAAAATATCCTTCGCGTTCATCCCCGCTGGAGAATTGAAGCCAAGAATCTCCTTGGCCGCTGGATTGGCCTGCCGCACCAGTCCATTCAGGCCGAACACAAGCACACCGGACGAAAGATTCGAGAGCACAGCTTGACTGAAGTTCTCTGTGGTGCGGGCGCGCCGTTGTTCGGCCATCGTCTGCACCTGCAGTTCGTGTTTCTGCTGTTTGAGTTGCTGAATGACGGTGTTGTAGAGATGCAGAGGCAAAGTCTCCAGCTTGGGTGCGGCGCCAGGGCCGAAATCAGATTCTGCGTCGATGTTCTTCCGCAAGCTGCGGATCAGCCAGATCGCAAATACAAAGGCGCTTGCCGTCACGAAGAAAAGCAGCAACGCACGCAAGATCAGCGGATTGGTCAGCAGCCTTACCACCAGAACCTCCCATACCAGCGCAAGAACTGGTTCCCCACAAACAGCGCGAGCAACGCCATGCTGCCCAGAAAAACTCCGAAAGGCATCTGATAGTGCCGGTAAACCATTTGTGCGGATTGCCATCCCCGGCGTCGCGCGGCTCGTAGGTTTTCGAGACGCCGTCGAAAGCGATTTGTCCGCTTGATCCACACTACGAGCACGGTAGTCAGGCCAAACAGCGAGCCCGCAAGCGAAGCCGCAAAGATGGTGAAGATGGTAAGCTTCATGCCCAGAAACGAGCCCACCATAGCCATCAGTTTCACATCGCCAAAGCCCATGCCTTCAGCACCGCGCCAGCGCAAATAGATGGCTCCCGCGCCATAAATGAACGACGCGCCCAGGGCCGCTCCCAGCAAAGAATCGAGCAGCGAAAACAGTCTAGTGGAGACGTCTGCGCTGAAGGGAAGGTTCACCATTCCCGGCAGAAACTGCGAGGCCACGTCATGTACCGGAACCATCAGGCTGAACACCAGCCCGAGAGCGAGGCCAGGGAGCGTCAACTTATCGGGCAGCAGCTTGGTTTCAGCGTCAGTAAAAATAAGGCCGAGCAGAAGAAATCCGAAGGCGCAGTATTTCAACGCGGCCAGAGTGAGCCCGCCGTAAGCGTAGCAGCCGAGAAACAGAGCGCCGGTAAGCAGCTCGACGAATAGATAACGCGGCGAAATTCTGGTTTTGCACTGGCGGCAGCGGCCCCGAAGAATCAGCCAACTGATGACCGGCATGTTGTCATAGAAAGCGATCAGCCGTTTGCACCGTGGACACGCCGAACGCGGCGTCACCACCGACAAATCCAGGGGCAGGCGGTAGATACACACGTTCAGAAAGCTGCCAAAGGCCAGCCCGAGGGCAAAAATCGCGAATGCATAAAACGGGTCCACTGAATTTTAGGGCGTTCTTCGGGAAGCCCGATCACACTTCCACGCACGCATCTTCCTGAGAACGCAGCTACTGCCGGTTCTTGAGGGGATTATAAAGCGCCAGCGCCGAGAGGACTAAGGTACTGAAGTCACTGTCCGGACGGACAGGTGTTGTAGCGCCGCCGTCCCGGCGGCTGGGAACTTGCCCGGAGCGAAGCCGAAGGGGCGGGCGTCCCGCCCGCTGCCCCGACGCCAAGTTTGACCCTGAAACCCAACTGTGCCACACTGCTCCCCGGCATTATTATGACCCGCTGTCGCGCCACTGTGGGCAAGGTTTCTGCGCGCCTGCTCTGCGCATCATCCCTGCTGTGCTGGCTGCTCGGGACCGCGGCAGCGCAGCGCGGCGCCATCCTCGATGACACTGGTCCCCGCCTTGAAACTTCCACCGTCTATCAAACCGCTCCCGGCACCAGCGTCCTCATCTTCACCGTCTTCGCCGAAAACACCAGAATGCATCTCGACCGTCAGGCGCTGCTCCGGCTAGTCAACCACACGACTCAGATCGCCACCTGGCAGACCACCGAAGATTCTTCTCAGGGAGTCTTCACCAACATTCCGTTCGGCAGCTACGCCGTCGAAGCCAGCGCCGTGGGCTATCTCAGCACGCTGAAGGAAGTGCAGGTAATGAATTCCCTGCGGCCGGCTCAAATCGACATCGTGCTGCAGCGCGACCCTGCCGCCGTAAATCTCGACGTCGCCGATCGCATCCTCTCCCCCAAGGCGCGGAAAGAAACCAAACGCGCGGTTTCAGCGCTGAAGTCCGGCAACTTCAACGCTGCCCAGAAGCAACTCGACGAAGCCTACAAATCAGCTCCATCCAGCTCCGACCTCAATTTCCTGTTGGGATATTTGTATTTCCAAAAGCAGGATTACGAGAAGGCCTCGAGCTACCTGGGCACGGCTGCAACCCTAAGTCCTCGTGATGCCCAGGCCCTCACTCTTCTGGGAAGGGCGGGTCTGGAGCGCCACGATTATGTTGCGGCGCGCTCCGCGCTCGAGCAAGCGGTCGCCGCCGATGCCGAAAACTGGCTCTCGCACGATCTGCTTGCCGATAGCTACCTGCGGCAAAGAAACTACGGCAAGGCCCGGGATGAAGCTCAGGTCGCAATCGCCAAAGGCAAGGCCGAGGCCAGCCCGGCACAACTCATTCTCGGGCAAGCGCTGGTCGGCCTGGGACAAGACCAGCAAGGCGTCCAGGCGCTCGATACTTTTCTACAGGAGTCGCCGGGTAATCCCATGGCTCCCGAGGTGCGTAGTCTGATCGCTGAAATCCACGAGCACGAATCCGCCACCCCGGCAGCAGAGACTTCAACGAAAACTGACGCGCAACTCTCCGGTGTCGATCTTCTGCACGCCCTGGCCGCGCCGGGACTGTCGCTGAAATCCTGGCAGCCGGCCGGGATTGATGAAACTAAGCTTGCGCTGGCTTCCGGCGTAGTCTGCCCCTCCGAAAAAGTTGTCGAAGAAACCGGAAAGCACGTCCAGGATTTGGTCGATGATGTCACCCGCTTCGCCGCTGTCGAAGACCTTTTCCACCAGAGCGTCGACGAATTCGGCAATCCCTTTCGCACCGAAACCCGGAAGTACAACTATGTGGCGTCGATTTCTGAACCTGAGCCGGGCTCGCTCTCAGTCGATGAGTACCGCTCCGACAAGTTAGGACTGAAGGGCTATCCCGATCAGATCGCCAGCACTGGCTTCGCCGCGCTGGCGCTCGTCTTTCATCCTCACATGCGCGACAACTTCGACATGAGGTGTGAAGGCCTGGGTGACTGGCACGGTCAGGCGACCTGGGTCGTGCGCTTCAGCCAGCGGCGCGACAAGCCCAGCCGCATGCACAGTTATAAAGTAGGTGAGCTGGTCTATCCGGTAGACCTGAAGGGACGCGCCTGGATTACCGCCGACAAATTCCAGATCGTGCGCATCGAGTCCGAACTGCTTCGCCCCATGCCCGAGATAAAACTTCTCAGCGAGCGTCAGTTGGTGGAGTATGGTCCGATCCAGTTCGAGAAGAAAAACACATCACTCTGGCTGCCCAAGAGCGCCGAGATTTATTTTGATTTTCGCCGTCACCGCTACTATCGCCGGCACAGCTTTGACCACTACATGCTGTTTTCAACCGACGCGAACGAGAAACGCACAGAACCCAAAGCCGAAGCGCCGGCAGCCGAACCCACTTCCAAGCCTGATTGATCTTTTAAAGTAACCCGGCGCTTTGTCATCCCGAGCGAAGCGAGGGATCTCGGTTCTGGCCGGCAGCGGCCATACCGCCTGCGGATCCCCAAGCCCGAGTATTAGCGGATGAACTTGTAGTCGACGATCGAAGCTGCCAAAAGCCTATCGCCGTTTTCCGTCTCTTGAATTTGATCCTGGTCCTGACTCTGATCCTGGCCTTCCGCGCCTAACTGCTCGTTGCAGCGGATCACCCGGCCCTGGCAGAGCACGTTGCGGTTCTTCTGCCCCGAAATTTCTTCCGGCATCTCAAACACCATCTCCACCAAAGCATTCACCGGCAACTGCTGCGGCCCGTGAAACAGCACGCCGGTCTGGCTCAGGTTTTCCATGCCGCCTTCATACCACGTGCTGGTGCTATTCACGCGGTAGCGAAGCGCCGCATCCAGCTTCAGTCGTCGGGCACGCGGCGTCCACGATGGCCGCTTCTCCCGCGTGTGGCTGCGCCGCACCACTGGATCGGGCTTGGCATGCTCCACGCGCTTGGTGCGCCGCATGGTCGTCCAGTCATACTTGTACTCGGCAGCGCACAACATGCAAACCTGGTAATAGTCCCCGTCCGCGCCGCGACGGGGCCACGCAAACTCGTGCGAACAGCGCCCGAGCATTAGAACATCCATAATTTTCTGCGGCATGATGGGTTACTTCCGGTCCTAGCGCCAGCACCATCATCTCCCGGGGCGGCCTACTTGGGTAGGTTACTTACGTGTCGGTAAAGGCGTGAACCCGAAGCGAAGCCGTGTGGATGGAGCCACTTACGCTGTGGAAACCTTTTCGCAGATGAAAAGCCGGCCCCGCGAAAGGTTGTTTTACAACGGCAAAGCGTATCATCGCGGCATGGCAATCGCCGCTGCGGACGATGTGACCGCCTTCATCTTAGCTGGCGGCAAGAGCACTCGCATGGGCACCGACAAGGCCTTTGTAGAGTACGACGGCCGCACCCTGCTGGCTCGTGTGCTCACCCTGGCTCGCTCGATCACCGCGGACGTCCGCATCGTGGGCAGTCCTGAAAAGTTTTCGCCGTTTGCCCCGGTGGTGGAAGATATATTTCGCGACTGCGGGCCGCTCGCCGGAATTCATGCCGCGTTGCAGGCTTCGTCAAGCGAACTCAACCTTATGCTGGCCGTGGACACGCCATTTGTCTCGTGGGCCTTTTTGCAGTATTTGATCACCCAGGCGCGCGGTGCGCCCCAGGCGGCCGTAGTGGTTCCACGTGACGATGCCGCCCGGCAGCCTTTGTGCGCCATTTATCGCCGCGAATTCGCCGGCGTGGCCGAGAGCGCATTGCGCGCCGGAAGAAACCGCATCGACGTATTGTTCGAGACCGTACCAACCCGCGTGATCGAGCCGCAAGATCTGGAAGCCGCCGGATTCTCCCGAGCCATCTTCCGCAATCTCAATACGCCCCAGGAATTGGAGGCAGAGAAGCGCAGGGTCTGATTGGCGATGGGCTCAGTTTGAATTCGTTTTGAAAGAGCACGGGGAGTGCCTAGTCTGAAATTATCCGGTCGGTTTCGGGGTAACGGCGTCCGGCAAGTTTATATTTTCTTTATGACGAACAGACAGAGAAAGCTCGTCTAGTTTGGATTCTGGGTGCTCATCACGGTTATCGTTGTCCTGCTCTGGCCGTGGCGGACTATCAAGACAATCCCATACAACGTGCCATAACTGAGGCACTCCCAGGACACAGCTTCAGCTGCGCCGTAAAGATCGTTATACTGATCGACATCTCGATTTCGAGAGCCAACCATGCCCGATCCCGTCCGCCCCTACATCGAGTTCCGCGACGTTTCCAAAGCCTTCGGCGACAAGGTTGTGCTCGATCATGTCAGCTTCAATGTCATGCCCGGCGAGACCGTCTGTATCTTGGGCCGCAGCGGCGTGGGTAAGTCGGTTTCGTTGGCCCTGCTCATGGGCTTTCTCAAGGCCGATTCCGGGCGCGTGATCGCCGCCGGTCAGGATATTACCGACTTCACGGAAGTACAGATGGAAGCCATCCGAAAGAAAGTTACCATGGTCTTTCAGAATGGAGCGCTCTTCGACTCCCTTACGGTTGGCGAAAACGTCGCGTTTCCTCTGCGCGAAACCCGCGAACTCTCCGAAGACCAGATTTATGAGATCGTCGAGGGATTGTTGAAGATGGTGGGAGTGCAGGAGATGCGCGATCTGCTGCCCTCTGATCTCTCAACCGGAATGAAGCGCTCAGTAGCCATTGCGCGGGCGCTCGCGGCACGGCCCGAATGCATTCTCTACGACGAGCCCACCACCATGGTCGATCCACTCATGGCGCAACTGCTCGGCGATCTCATCGAACGCCTCAAGCGTCAACTGAACCTAACCAGCATCGTAGTCACCCACGACATGCGGCTGGCCCAAAAGCTAGCCGACCGGGTCGTCTTCCTTTACGAAGGCAAAGCAATCTTCTTCGGCACCTACGAAGAAATGGAAAAATGCAAAGAGCCCATCGTGCAAGAGTTCCTGGAGCTGGACGAGCTAAAGATCGAAGCGTAGACGCGCCGCTAACGTCCTGAAGCGCCGAGCTTGCGATCCGAGACTTATCGATTGAGAGTACCGTGGAAGAGCGGCGCTTCAGCGCCGCGTAACTTGCCCCCGAAGGGATCGGGCTTCAGCCGCGGTGCCGACCAAAGCAGTCCAAATTCTCCTTGACTTCAAACTCAAGCCGCGGTCTAATTGAATCTTGAAGCATTAGATCCTTGACAATCGAATAGCAAATTGATAACTCTGGACTCATCAATATTTTGCCCGCAAGTCGTGGATGCTCAAGATTTTAGCGGATTCATGGCACGGATATGGCCTAATCGAGTTGTTGATAACAAAGCACTTAGCTGTGGAGCGCTGCCTGCAAGCCACTGATTCTAAAGATTATGCCCCTAAGATACTTGGAATCAATATTTTGGCCAGCAGCCTTTGGCTAAGTAGTTGATTCCATTTATGTTATCGAGTTTGATCTGATTTTTTTTCAATCCAGATCCCTCAACGATCCGAAGACCGCAGGCTCAACCCGGCAGTAGCCGCTACAAGTTATAACTGGAAGTCGTGGATATTTCTCAAAGCGATCATCAGTCAGAGCCAGCCGGCACTGCACAAACCTAGACCCGCGGTCAGACTCAACAATCCGCGCATGAAGACAATCTCTGCACAACCCAGGATCGCCCACCGAGACCCCCTGAGTCCCAATCGCTTCCATCAATCCGTCACGCTAACCCCTGACAACTGACCCCTGCTCCTAGAACCCCTGCCGCACCAACTCTTCTACAGTAAGAGTGCTCTCTGGTTCACGGGTCATCATCTTCTCGACATACTTCGCAATCAAATCAGCTTCCAGATTCACTGGATCACCCGGCTTGAGCGAGTTGAGGTTCGTCATCTCAACCGTGTGTGGAATGATGGCGACAGTGCAGATCCCATCCTCAAGCTTCGCCACAGTAAGACTGATGCCCTCAATGCACACCGAACCTTTGTAGACGGTGTACTTCTCCACATCACGAGGCAACTCGATGCGCAGCCACCAGTTTTCCGAGTCTGCAATGCGCTCGAGCGCGACGAACTTGCCGACTCCATCCACGTGGCCCTGCACAATGTGTCCGCCGAAACGGCCATCGGCCTTCATGGGCAGTTCCAGGTTCACCAGCGCGCCCTCATGCATGCGCGAGAACGACGTCCGCGCCCAGGTCTCCGGAGCCAAATCGGCGCAGAATGAGCCGGGTCTAATGTCGAGAGCGGTAAGGCAAACGCCGCTTACAGCAACGCTGTCGCCGGTCTTCAGTTCCGTGGGCGTTTTCTTAGCCGCAATTGTGATGCGGCGATTCTCGCCGCGTTGTTCGATGCCGGCGACGCGTCCAACTTCTTCCACGATGCCAGTAAACATGGGGACCTCCGCGTGTAACGCAACATCATAAACCCATCAGGAAGGGGAGCAGCAGGAGGAGCAGCAATGAGCCATTAGTAGCTGCTATTCGCTAACTGCTAATTACCGGCTGCTAACTGCTCACAGCTCGTAGGGATCGCGCAGGTAGCCCTCGACGGCGATATCTTCCTCGAAGCGGTGCAGCCTGAGATGCTTGACGTGCTGAGCTTCACGAATCGCGCCAGAGGCGAATGGAATCGATCCCGCGCTTTCCATGATCTTCGGAGCGTAGTACAGGAAGACCTTGTCGACGGCTCCAGAAGCGAGCACGGCGCCGTTCACCGCCGATCCACCTTCAATCAGCACGCTGGTGATTTCGAGTTGTCCCAGACGGCGCAAAACCGCATGAAGATCCGTGCGGCCCTCCGATGCGGCTGAGTTCACTTGCTCGACCCGAACTCCACGCGCCTCTAGCGCACTCTTTTTCTTTTCATCGGTAGAGGAACAGAAGACCAGCACATCGTTCCGGAAGCTGCCCTCGTTCGCGGCGCTCTCCACGATGCGCGAGTCCAGCGGCGTTCGCAGGTGCGAATCCAGAATCACGCGCAGCAACGGACGCCTTCGCGGATTGCCGCTACGATCGGTGAGCAGCGGATCATCTGCCAGAATAGTTCCCACACCCACCAGGATGGCGTCGCTTTGGTGGCGCTGCTTTTGAACGTGTGCGCGCGCAGCCTCGCCAGTAATCCATCCGCCAGCAGGAGTTCCCGCCTCGCAGCTCGCCTCTCGCGATGGCGGCGGCGCGATCTTGCCATCGAGCATCATCGCAGCTTTCAAAGTCACGAGAGGAACGCCGTCGCGAATGTATCGGGCAAACGCCTCATTCAGGCTGCGAGCTTCCGCCTCGAGTCCACCAACTTCTACGTCGACGCTCGACGCGCGCAACTTCTCAAAGCCTCGCCCACTCACCTTAGGATTAGGATCGGGCATGGACGCAACCACGCGACGAATTCCGGCAGCGATCAGGGCATCTGTACACGGAGGCGTGCGGCCCTGATGTGAGTGCGGCTCGAGATTGATGTAGAGTGTACCGCCGCGGGCCTTGTTGCCGGCCTGTTCGAGGGCAGTGATTTCGGCGTGCTTCACGCCATCGTAGGTGTAAACACCCGTGCCCACGACGCCGCCCTGCGCGTCGACGATCACGGCGCCAACGTAGGGATTCGGCGAGGCCAACCCAATACCTCGACGCGCAAGATCAAGCGCGCGCCGCAGGAACTGCTCGTCGGTAGAGTGGTCGGGCATTCTTCGTGAGCCCAAAGAAAACCGCAGAGGCACAATCTTATTCGAACAACGAATCCACAAACTCTTTCGGATCGAACGGCAGTAAATCCCCGATCTTCTCGCCCACGCCAACGAATCTCACAGGCAGTCCCAGTTCGCGCGAGATGGCAACCACCACGCCGCCCTTGGCGGTGCCGTCGAGTTTGGTGAGCACGATGCCGGTAACGCCTGCCGACTGCGTGAACTGGCGCGCCTGTTGCAATCCATTCTGACCGGTGGTTGCGTCCATCACCAGCAGCGTCTCATGCGGCGCCCCCGGAATAATGCGCTGGGCCGTGCGGCGCATTTTGTCCAACTCCGACATGAGGCTGGTTTTGGTGTGCAGGCGGCCCGCGGTGTCGACGATTACATAATCTGTCTTCCGCGCGGTTGCGGCTTGCAGCGCGTCGAATAACACCGCTGCGGGATCGCCGCCCGGCTTGGTCTTGATCACTTCCGTCCCCGTGCGTTCGCCCCAGATTTCCAGTTGTTCAATGGCCGCCGCGCGGAAAGTATCTGCCGCGCACAGCAGCACGCTCTTGCCTTGCGCGCGAAACACCTGCGAAAGCTTGCCGATCGTAGTGGTCTTGCCCGTGCCGTTCACTCCCACTACCAGGATGACCTCAGGCGTGCCGACAACTCTCTGGACGGGCTGGGAATTCGCAGCACTCAAAATCGTCAGCAATTCTTCCTTCAGCAGCCGCTTGAGCTCCGCGACGTCCTTGATCTGTTTGCGGTCGGCCTTGTCGCGGAGTTTGCCCAGCACTTCCTGGGTGGTCGTAGAGCCGAGGTCGGCGCCAATCAGTGTAGCTTCCAGATCGTCGAGCGTGTTGCGGTCGATTTCCTTGCCAATGCCAACGACCTCTTCGATGCGCTCAGCAAGGTTCTCGCGCGTGCGCGTGACCGCCTGCTTCATGCGCTCGAAGAGTCCAGTTTTCTTTTCTTCCGTGCTACCGAACAAAGTTTGAATCATGAAGGAATCCCACTCGATTATAGCGGTCGGGCATCAGTACCTAGTACCTAGTACCTAGTACCGAGTAGCGAGCAATGCCTCGTACCTGCGATCGTGCCTCAATGTTTTCTTGGTACTTGGTACTTGGTACTAGGTACTCGGTACTCAGGCAGAGGATGAGCTGTAGAACTGGCTAGACGCGGGTTCTTTCGAGGTTCGGAGCTTCAACAACAGGTTGGGCTGGAGCAGGGGATGGGACGGCAGCGGCTGCGTCGGCGGCCACCGGCTTTCTGATTGCGATGCGCTGAATGCGAATCTCGCCACGTTGGTAAACCGCTACCAGTGCAGCAACCGTCTCGGGATCAAGCCGCTTTCCAGCAAGGTTGTTAATAATTTTCAACGCTTCTTCCGGAGGATACGCATGTTGATACGGACGATTCGTGGTCAAGGCGTCGAAAGTGTCAGCTACTGCAATCACGCGCGCCAGCAGCGGAATCTGGTCTCCTTTGAGGCCATACGGGTAGCCGCGGCCATCGAGAGCTTCGTGATGAAGTTCGATGCCGGGGAGCATTTCCGCGAGCTGCACCACGGGGCGCAGAATATTTGCGCCCTTGGTAGTGTGGGTTTTCATGACTTCGAATTCCTCCGCATCCAGCGCGCCCGGCTTCTTGAGAATGCGGTCTTCGATGCCGATCTTGCCCACGTCGTGGAGCTGCGCGGATATCTGAAGCGTCTCCATGAGACTTGGGGACAGGTTCAGCTCTTTGCCGATCATTAGCGAGTACCGCGTAACCCGGTCAGAGTGGCCGCGAGTGTAGGGATCCTTTTCATCGACCGCGCCCGCCAACATTTGGATCGAACCCAGAAACAGAGCGCGATTTTCGTCCGCGGCCCGCTTCAGATCTTCGACGAACTGTTCCAGGTCTTTCGACATGGTGTTAAAGGTCTCGGCCAGCTCACCGATTTCAGTGCGACTCGCCAGGTGAACGCGCTGCGAAAAGTCGCCCCGCGCCAAAGCGCGGCTCGACTGGGTGAGCACCTGCAGGGGATGAGTAATTCTCCGCGCCGCGAAAATGCTTACGCCGATGCTCAGCAGCACGGCCAACAGCGCCAGCAGCCGCGCCGTGCGCTGCATCTCGATGACTCCGCGGTAGGCTTCGAGGCGCGGCTTCTGCACCACAACCGCCCAATCGAGCGGCGTAACCGGGCTGTAGGTGCCGAGCATCTCTACATTCTTGTTGCCTTCGTGTACAGCGAATTCTTTGGTGGCGGCCAACTGCGCCTTGCTGCCCTCGTCCACAAAATTGCGGACGATTTCCAGATTCTTCATGTCCTTGCCGGTCACATATTGCGGCGTGCCGGCGGCCACCAGACGGCCCTGAGCGTCGACAACATAGGGAATCAGACCACCGCCGCTGACTTCCTGCAGGCGGCGAATCAGGAATTGCAGATCCACGACCGCGCCCACCATGCCCAGAAAGCGCCCGCCGTAACTTACCGGACTGCTCACTAGCAGAACCGTTCGCGCCGACTTGCCGTCGCCGACTTGCAGCGCCTGCCCGTTATAGGCGCGGCCGTCGCGGGCCGCGTCAAAGGCATGCTGCAGCTCGCGTTGCAGAAAGGCGTCAGGCGCGATGCGTCCGGCAGAGACTCCCTTAGCGTCGGAGTTGAGCAGCGTCGCGTAAGCGAGTTCATCAGAGGAGGAGACGAAGTTTTCTAACAGCGCGCGCAGTTCGGGGGCTTGAATGTTCTTGCCGCCGATGTCGCCACCGCTCGCCACCTGAATTGCCGACGAAAGATTAGCCAGCATCATCCGCAGGGAACGTTCGTGCTGAGAAAGATCGTCCGCGAGTGATCTGGTCACTGTGTTCTGCAACAACATTTCGTTGGTCTTCAAGCGGTCGCGGTTGATCGCCTCCACTTGCGCCGAATAGAAATACATGGGGACGATGCTGATGATCAGGAGCACGCCGAGAATTACATAGAGAATCGGCACGCGCGCCGGATTGACTGCTGTGGACGACAAGTCGCTCCCCTGGCTCGTTTCGGAGGCGCCGTCGATCGAAGTGGCGACGGAGTTCACGGGTATCTATAGAAGTTTAATGTGGATGGAGTGCTCGGAGGGGAAAACCGCGAGCTTTCTCATTACGAAAGTACCAGCCAAAACACGCGCCTGGTGCGGGTTTGGCAATGAAATGCACGGAATCGTGCCGCTTTTGCCGGCTTACGTTCCGGGCGTCTCGCTCTTGCTGCTGCGGGTCATCAGCTCATAAATGGCTTCACGCGGAGCTTTGCCCTCATGCAGGATGGCGTGCATTTGCTCGGTGATCGGCATCTCGACTCCGCGGGCCCGCGCCAGTCCGACGGCTGCCGCCGTGGTAAAGATTCCTTCCGCGACCATGCCATGCATCCCAGCAAGAATCTCCGGCAACTTTCGTCCACGGCCCAGTTCGACGCCTACGCTTCTATTCCGCGAGAGGCCGCCAGTGCAAGTCAGCACCAGATCGCCGAGTCCCGCGAGACCTGACATGGTTTCGGCTTTGCCTCCACAGGCCACTACGAGCCGTGTCATCTCCGCCAGTCCGCGCGTAATGAGGGCCGCCACGGAATTGTGCCCGAAGCCCAGCCCCGCGCTCACTCCGGCGGCGATCGCGATCGTGTTCTTCAGTGCGCCGCCCAGTTCCACCCCGACCGGGTCTTCATTGGTGTAGACGCGAAAGCTGGCGTGGCTAAATTCCCGCTGGACTGTGCGGGCGAGGTCTTCGTCCTGCGATGCGACGGCGATTGCGGTTGGATCTCCGCGGGCCGCTTCGAGCGCGAAGGAGGGGCCGCTGAGCGCGGCGATCCGCGGCGTCGGTCTGTTATCTCCGCGGCAAACTTGTGCGATCACCTCGGTCATGCGCAGCAGGGAGCCTTCTTCCAAGCCTTTGGTTGCGCTGACGATCATGGTTTCAGGGCGCAAATGCGGCCGCATCTTTTCAAATAGATGGCGGCAATGTTGCGAGGGCATCACGCTCACCACGATAGCTGCGCCCGCGAGAGCTTTGGCAAGATCGTTACAGGGCGACACGCAAGGCGGAATCGATTGGCCGGGAAGAAAGTTGTTGTTCACGTGCTGCTGCGCAATGGACTCGTAAACTTCTTTTTCGTGCGCCCAGAGTCGAATCTGGTGTGAGGTTTCATCGTTGCCTTTGCGGCCGAGCACAATCGACAACGCGGTGCCCCACGCTCCCGCACCGATGATTGCGATGTCACTCATGCCGTTTTCGCTCCCAGCCGGCTCTCTGTGCCGGCAAACAAGCGACGGATGTTTTCGTGATGGCGGACAACGATGAGCAGGGAAGCGAGCGAAATCATCGCCAGCGCGATGGGAGAAATATCAAACTGGCCGATAAGCCACGCTGCAATCGGGAAGGCCGCGACTGCGACGATCGATCCCAGGGAAACATAGCGGGAGATTGCGACGACCAAGATAAAGACGAACACGGCGACCAGCACGGCTTTCGGAGCGATGAGCACGAAAGATCCTAATCCGGTGGCAACGCCCTTGCCACCGCGGAATTTCAGCCACACCGGAAACATGTGACCGATCACGGCGACCAGCGCGGCCAGCGCCATTTGTTCGAGCGTGGGAATTGCGACCATGCGATCTGCGACTTTATAGGACAAGACTACCGCGGCGGTCCCCTTCAGCGCGTCCAACAGCAGAGTCAGTACACCGAGCACAGGTGATTTGCGGGATACGTTGGTCGCGCCGATATTTCCGCTTCCGCTTTGGCGCACATCTTCACCGCGGAAGATGCGCACCAGCAGATATCCAAAGGGAATCGAACCCAGCAGATAGCTCAGTACGGCGATGATAGCGAAGGTTAACAAGCTGTTTAAGATTTCTGCTCGCCGGGCTCGCGCAGGCGAAACTCCGCTAGCTTTGTGTACTTTGAGCCGCCGGGCGAAAGCTGACTCTGGTAAAGAAAAAACTCGCGGACGGTCATGGTACCAAACTCGAGCGGGGGGAGGGCGGCGAGTTTTTCCTGCAACTGCTGAAAGCTGCGGTTCGGGTAGTCTCCCTTTTGCTGGCGCGGTGAGCCTGAACCTTTTCCGCCGCGCGCCAGCGTGAGATGCGGAGCGAAAGCATGCTCCTCTTTCAGGATATCGATTGACGCCAGGTTCTCATCCACGATCGCAGCGAGAGAAGAAAGCCCGGGCCCCGCTTCAATGCCGACCCAGAATACTCGAGGCGCCCACGCGGTAGGAAAGAATCCATAGGCGCGAAAGTTTATTTCGAACACGTCAGCCGCAATCGTCTCGAGCGTGCGCTTGATTTTCTCAACGTACCCGTCGGGCTTTTCGCCGATGAACTTCAGAGTGACGTGCAGTGATTCGGGCCGCGCCCAGCGCGCGTCGGGGGCAAATCCGCGCACGCCGTCGAGGAAGCGGGCAAGTCGACCGCGGATTGTGTCGTCGATGTCGAGAGCAACGAAGAGGCGCATAAAGTCGGCTTCTAGCTGCTGGCTTCCAGCTCTTGCTCCTTGGGCTAGCTAGGAGCTAGAAGCTTTCTTCACATCAACTTCCTGCGCACCATATCGAGTGCCATCGTAGTTGCAAACCAACGGATGCGTTTACGGTCGCCGGGGAACGTGCGCTCGATTACTTCTGTCCCGCTGGCGCTGGCCAAAGCGTGGAACACTAAGCCCACGGGCTTTTCCGGAGTTCCTCCGCTAGGGCCGGCTACACCTGTGATGCCGATTCCAAGCGTGGTGTCGCAGCGATAACGAATGCCCTCCGCGAGCGCCGCGGCGACTTCGCGGCTCACCGCTCCGTGACGCTCAATCATGTCGGCGGGAACTCCCGCGAGATCGGTCTTTACTGCATTCGAGTAGACGATTGCGCCGCCGGCAAAGTAGCGCGAACTACCGCCGACAGAGGTGATTCGCTCGCCCAGTAAACCGCCGGTGCACGATTCCGCCACGGCCAGCGTGGCGTTGCGCATCTGCAGCCAGTAGCCGACGATCTGCTCGATCGACTCGCCGTCGCGCGAGAACACGGCGTCATCAAGCTCTTCTTCCACCGCGTCGGCGGCTTCATCCACGCGCGCCTGCGCGGCCTGCATAGTTTCGGCACGGGACGTGAAGTGCAATTGGATCTCTCCCGCGCCCGCGAGAATGGTGGTTTTCACGTCGATGAATCGTTTGTAGATGGGCGCCACGCGGGCATCGACGTGAGATTCGCCGAGCATGGCCACTTTCAACACGCGGGTGGCGAGGAACGCCACGGGCAATTTGGCGCGCAGCCGCTCACGGCATTCCGCTTCAAATAAAGCCTTCAACTCATGCGGAGGTCCGGGGAGCAAGATAATGATGCGCTCCCGTCCATCGAATTTGCCGCTCAGCCATTGTCCGGGCGCGGTTCCATTCGCATTGGGAAGCACCACGGCGCCTTCGAGGACGTCCGCCTGTTTGGCATTGTTGGGGGACATCTTCCAGCCGCGTGCGGCGAAACGGCGCTCGATGCCGGCAAGAATATTGTCATCGCGCCGCAACGGGAGACCCAGAGCTTCGGCCACGGATTCGCGGGTGAGATCGTCTTCCGTGGGCCCGAGACCGCCGCTGAAGATCACGATCTCCGAGCGAAATAACGCGTGCTGCGCAGCCTCCAGCAGGCGCTTGCGATCATCGCCGACCACACTCTTGAAGATTACTTCAACGCCCAACTGATTGATTTGCTCGGTGAGGTAGAGAGAGTTCGTATCCATGCGGAAGGGCGTGAGTAACTCGGAACCAACCGCGATGATCTCGGCGTTCACGGGAGAAGTGTAACTGAAAATCAGTTCTCAGTTCTCAGTAGTCAGTTCTCAGAAAAACCTGATCTGTACTACCGAGAACTGGGAACTTAGAGCTGCGAACGGCCCTTGGCTACTCCGGCAACAGCGGGAACCCGGCAATGTTCCAGGAAAGATGATGGACCGCGCCGGTGGTCGCCAGGATCACGCTTCGTCCGGGCGCAAAGGCCAGGCCGACCAGTCCATGGCCTGCAACTTCCAGGCTGGCTTTGCCCTCGGGCGTGATCTTCACAATACCGCGGCGGCCGGAGAGCGATGCGGCCACATACAGATTGCCCGCTGTGTCAAAAGCCAGGCCTTGTGGGCGCCCCAGGCCGCGGAAGAACGTGTGGACCGTCCCTTGCGGATCGATTCTGTGCACGACGTCAAAACTCGAGGTGGTGGGCCCGGTCACGAATAGGTCGCCCTGCGGACCGAAGGCGAGGTGATACGCCGAAACGCTAGGCTCCAGAGTGGCGAAAACAAATACCTGCTGGTCGGGGCCGATCTTGAAAATCGTCCCGCTGCGATCGCCGACGTAGAGATTCTGATTCCGATCAAAGGCAATGCCTGTGGCGACGCCCATGCCCTCGGCATAGGTGGTCATGTTTCCGCTGGGCGCGACGCGATAGACCGCGCCGTCGTGGCGCGAGGATACATACATCTGCCCTTGCCGATCGAAGGCGATGGCGGTGGCATTCATCATCTCCGCAACGAACGGCTTCACGGCGTAGTTGGTATCGATTTTGAAGATCGCGATCGGAACCTTTTGGCCGCGCGCGCCGGAAAAGGTCGCGTAGATGTTGCCCTGCGCATCGAGCGCCGGACTGGTCACAGGATGCAAATTCTCGGCAATAGGGACGGCCACCTTGACGGTGTGCGCGTTGCTTACATGCCCGTCGGTGGCAACCACCACCGGGCCGGAAGTCGCTCCCTCGGGAACGCGGGCAACCAAAAACCCATCTGAACTGATGACGACGCCGCCTTCGACGTCGCCAAACTGCACGCGCGGGCGCTGGTAGTGTTGCGGCCGCAATCCCGAGCCCGCAATGCGGACCTCGCCGCCCGTCAGCGCCAGGACCGGCGACACGGACTCGATATGCGGTCCACCGTTCACGCTCTTCTTGCCCAAAATGCGGTCGGAGAATCCCATGAGGAAAACACTCGCACTACCTTAGAAGACCAAAGTGTAACAAGAGATGCACGACTCCCAGAGCGTAGAGACCTGCGGCGATATCGTCCAGCACAATTCCGGCGCCTTCCGGAAGCGCCTCCAATTGTCGCACCGGCGGCGGCTTGACGATATCGAAGGCACGAAAAAGTATAAAGCCCGCCAGAAAAGATTTCCATGCGAGCGGCACGGCGACCAGAGCCACGAGTTGACCTGCGACCTCGTCGATCACCACAAACTGCGGATCTTTTATTCCCGAGCCCCGCGCGACTTGTGTAGCTGCGGCAATGCCGATCAGCGTGACCGCCACGACCATGGCGATTGCAATCGGTGTGCGCAACGAAGGCGCGAGCGCCCGGTCAAGCGCAGCCCACAATAACACGGTTACTGCCGACGCCCAGGTGCCGGGTCCAGGACGCAGGCGTCCGACGCCGAAAAATGTGGCGATCCATGTGGCCCACGGCGGAGTCGGGTCGAGCGTCTTCATTCGTCTTCTTCCCGATCTTCCGGCGTGCTCTCCCTGATTTGTTCGTCTGCATCCGTTACCGGAGATGGAATCACATACGCTCCGCTTGCCCACTTACCCAGATCGATGGTGCGGCAGCGGTCGCTGCAGAAGGGAAATTCCGGATCGGTGCTCTTTACTACTTTCTTGCAGATCGGGCAGCGGAGTTTTAGAGCGCGTTTGCGAGCCATGGCCAGGGAGTGTTCCAGGTTCTTGCTGAGTCTAACCGCAGACTCCGGCGACAGCTACAAAATCCTCGCCACCAGATCGTAATCGTGCGCTTCGGTGATCTGGCAACGATAAAACTCGCCCGGCTGCGGCTCCGTCTCTTCGGGAAAATCGTTCACGAAGACCTTGCCGTCGATCTCGGGCGCATGCATCGAAGTGCGGCCTTCCATGAGTAGATCGGTTTCTTCTGACGTTCCTTCGAGCAGCAAGTCGAACTCCTGGCCGACGAGCGCCTGCTTTTTCTTTTTGCTGATCCGGCGCTGGATTCCCATCAGATGTTTGCGCCGCCGCTCGATTTCGCGAACCGAAAGCTTCTGGTCTAAACCGTATGCGTCTGCGCCCTCCTGATCGGAGTAGGAAAACGTTCCCATCCAGTCAAATTGAGCTTCACGCACAAATTCGCACAGCTCCTCAAATTCTTTTTCCGTCTCGCCGGGAAAGCCGACGATGAACGAAGTGCGTAGCGTGAGACCGGGAATTGCGCGCCGCATCTTCTGGATCGAGCGCAGAAATACGTCCGCGCCGCCTCCGCGCTTCATGCGCTTCAACACTGGCGCCGAGGCATGCTGGAGCGGCACATCCATGTAAGAACAAATCTTGTCGGAGGACGCGATCGTCTCCAGCAGCTTGCCGGTGATCTTGTTTGGATAAGCGTAGAGAAAGCGGATCCAGCGCAGGTCTTCAATCTTCGCCAGCTTTTCGAGCAGCAGCGCCAGGCCATCTTTCAGGCCGAAGTCTTCTCCATAGCAAGTCGTGTCTTGGCCGATCAGAGTGACTTCGCGCACGCCACCCTGCGCCAGCCGCTCGGCCTCGGCTACCACCGACTCGAAGCGACGCGAACGAAACTTTCCACGCAACTGGGGGATGATACAAAATGTGCAAGGATGGTCGCAGCCTTCGGCGATCTTAATATAGGCTGTCGATTTCGGAGTGGCCAGAATGCGCGGGGTCTCGTCGTCGTAAAGATAGTTTGGCAGATCGGCAATCGCGCCATCCCATTGCCCGCGATCGAATCGCCCTTGCGCTGCCCGCGCGTCGCCTTCCGCCCGCGAATTCAATACCACGAACGGTGAATGATTCTGTACCGTGGCCGTTCCAATGCCCGTCGCCACCAGAATATTCTGCAACTCCCCGGTCCCGACTACGGCGTCCACTTCAGGAATGCGCTTGCGAATTTCGTCGCGATAGCGCTCCACCAGGCATCCTGCCACGATCAGCTTCTTCGCGCGACCCGAGGTCTTGTGCTCCGCCATCTCAAGAATCGTATTCACCGACTCCTGTTGCGCGCTCTCGATGAACGAGCAGGTATTCACCACGATCACGTCGGCGTCTTCAGCTCGGGGTGAGAGTTCTGCCCCGGCCCGCGCCAGGAGGCCCATCATTACTTCGCTGTCGACCAGGTTTTTGGGACATCCCAGGCTGACGAAGCCCACTTTTTGCGGATGTCCATCCCGACCCTGATCTTCCGGCGCCAGGTCAGTGGTTTTTGGGTTGGGAGCGGGGATAGTGAGGCTTTTCAAGGGCATGCAATCTGCTTATTCTAACATTCTCGGCCGGCATCCATGTATGCGGGAGGGGTCCGCGGTCAAT
>Ga0187871_10001177_pt1 | contig 23181 bp, 24 predicted proteins | sample June2016WEW_16_1_FD_132988 | JGI IMG/M metagenome (GOLD analysis project Ga0187871, IMG submission 132988) | Peatland microbial communities from SPRUCE experiment site at the Marcell Experimental Forest, Minnesota, USA - June2016WEW_16_10 | ecosystem: Environmental > Terrestrial > Soil >...
GGCGTTGGGATGCACCACATTTGTGCCGGGCTGAATAATGGCGGCCGGCCCGTGCTGAACCGCGCAGCCAGAACTTAGAACTAATAAGGACAGCGTTACCGCGACGGCAAGCGAACCGCGTGAAATTTCCATCGATTACCCCCTAATCCGACCGAAGTGTTTTGACGTTGGCGGCGGCACGTCGGTTTCAAGTATTGCCGATGCCGGGTGAACGCACCTTTCAGGCGCCACCCTTATGCGGAGCGCCAATTCGGAACCTGATCAACCTGCGATCATGTTCCGTCTGCGCCTGGTGCTGTGTGCGCTCCTGACGGCGGTCCCGGTCCTCTCTTTCGCCGCTCCGGACGATTGGCCGGGATGGCGCCGTTGCCCGGGCGCGGACACGCATCGCCGGTTATCTGGGGCAATCGGGTGTTTCTGACAACGGACATCGAAGGCGATGTTATCCCTGGCGTGACGCCACCCAAACACAAAATGGACGGCCAGCCGTTCCGGCATCCGGGTATCCAGCGCTACCACAGTCTTCGCTTTCTTAAGCGGTCAGAGGGATTCCTCACTCAGTAACCGGAGACAATATGCCAGCAAGACGGGTACGTCCTTCTCTGCCATTTCCAGAATGAGTTGCGGCCGCAGGTAATATGCCGCACTACCCAACTGGCTGATGTGGGCCTGCCGGATCCGATACAGGCTGTTGGCGGACCCGATATACACCGATGCGCTGGCAGCAATCCCGGATGTGCATCACGTAAACCCGCGGGTCCTTGGCAGCCATACATTACAGGACTACGGCTTCAGCAAGCACCCTGTCCCGTATATAGGGATGAAGGCTTCCGCGTTCGACCAGATCTATGTCGGCGCCCAGTAAGTCCTGAAGATCCGAAAGCAGCCCGCCCAGGTCGAGCAATCCACGGCCCCGATCCAGATCTACGAGGAAATCGATATCGCACGATGCGATCCTCCGCGAATTCGGACAACGATGAAGTTTGTATGGCCCGAGTCCGCACGATCCGAGTTGCGGGCTATCGATCGTGAGACCGCCGGTCGGACCTTCGCGCCTTGACCCGGTAAGGGGACTCGGGCGAGGGCGATGTCAAGGCGCTCGCCGGACCGTGGCTGGGATACACGAGGCTTCGCGTCGGAGACTATCGCGTCGTGTTCCGTGCACTGCCGGAGCGCAAGCGCTGGTCTAACCCGGCAGTGTCGCCGGAATACGGGTAGCGCATACGCCGAAAGTGCCATACCCCATCGGCGTCTACGCTCCATCCGCTACACTGGAAGTTCCTGTACGGTTCAGACTTTTTCCGCCACCCAGGCGTCTTTTCACATGGAGCCGGAGCTTTGATTCTTCGGGCGGTCGAGGATGCCGACCTGATTCGTAAGGCGCGCCGGGGAAATGTGGAGGCCTATAACCTGCTCATTTCCCGATGGGAGAGGCGTGTCTACAATTACCTGCTGCGCATCGTCGGCAATCGCGAGGACGCTTTGGACCTGAGTCAGGACGTTTTCTTGAAGGCATACCAGAATCTCCGCAAACTGGATGACCCGGCGCGGTTCGCCCCGTGGCTCTACCGCATCGCGCATAACGAGGCCTATTCGCTCTTCCGCAAGCGACGGCCCGAAGGCGAGACGGAGGAACTGCATCCCGAAACGCTGGAAGGGGCTGCTACGCTGGGCGGCAATGCGGTTTTCCCGGTGGAGTTGACGTTGGCGGTTTCCGGCGCGCTGCGCAAACTCACTGCCGACCAGCGCGAGACCGTCATCCTGAAAATCTATCAGGGTTTCAAATTCGAGGAGATCGCGGAGATCGTGGCCGCCCCGGTATCCACCGTAAAATCCAGGCTGTACACGGCGCTCGACTTGCTGAAAACCGAACTGGCTCCCGTAAAAGCACGAGGTGTCTCATGAGTTGTTCGCCATTCGACCTGAGGGATTACTACTTTAAGGATCTCGCCGAAAACGAGCGCCGGCTGACGGAAGTTCACGTCAAGACCTGCGCCCACTGCCGCGAAGAACTGGAGCGGCTGCGCGGCACCGAAACCGCGCTGCTCGCACTGCCGGACGAGGAGATCCCGCAGCGCATCGGTTTTGTTTCCGACCCGGTCTTCCAGCCCTCCGCATTCCGGCGCGGCTGGAGTGCCCTTTGGGATTCCGCGGCGCGCCTGGGCTTCGCATCGGCCGCCATGCTCTCGGCCGCGTTGGTGGTTTTCTCGCTCACCCGCCCCGTTCCGCAAGCCGCCGCGCCGGCCCCGGCCGTATCCCGCACGGTGGCGGAGGCGGACGTATCGAAGCGGGTGAACGATGCCGTAGCGCAAGCCGTAACCCGGGCTGTGGCGGAGAGCGAGTCGCGCCAGTCGCGGCAGACCCAGGAATTGCTGGCCGCGTCCGACCGGCGGCACGCGCTCGAGACGCAGGAGATGAAAGTGCGTTTCGAGGAATACATCGACGTCGTGAATAAGCACCTGAACACCCTGATTGTGGCCAGCAACGACGCGGGCGGCGCAAACGGAGAGGCGCGATGAACACGCTGGCGCTCCTGCTGGCGCTCTTTTTCGCCGGGCAGGAAGCTCCGCCGCCTTCGCCGCCGCGGCTCACGCGCGCCGCCTTGGGCGCCGTGGAGAAGGATTTCAACGGCCGTCTCGCGCGGGCTTATGCGCCGGACGCGTTCGATCTGCTGGGCGCCACTCGCGGCGTGTACCTGGAAGGCTACGGCGCGGTGTTCAGCACGGAATTGAACCTGATCGTCAGTCCTAACCTGAGCCCGTTTCACCAGCGATTCACCAAGGAAGAGATGGCCAATATCCGCGACCGCAAACTCCGCCGGCTGCCGCTGCTGAAAGAAAAGATGCGCGAGATGCTGGTGGCCGGCGCCGCGTCGCTCGAAAACCTGCCGCCGGGCGAACAGATAGTGCTGGCGGTTTCGTTGTTTCACTATTCGTGGGAGGACTATAGCGGCCTCCCGTCCCAGATCGTGATGCAGGCCGAGCGGCAGAAGCTTTTATCGAACGCCACGCGAGAGGCCGCCTTCCGCACCCGGGAGTTCTAAAGTGTCCACCGCCACCGAACCCAGCACACAGCATCCCGAACCCGGCGACGGCACGCCTGGCGCGCCCCGTTTGGGCGAGATGCTGATCGCCCGGCGGCTGATCCAGCCCGAGGATCTCGAACGCGCCCTGGAATTGCAAAAGGAGCGCGGCGATAAGCTGGGCAAGATTCTGGTGGACATGGGTTTTATCGCGCTGCGCGACGTCCTGGCGGCACTTTCCGAACAGCTTGCCTTGCCGCTGGTCACGCTGGATTCTCCGCCGCCTGCCGCGCCCGAACTCGAAGGGCTCTCGGCGCGTTTCATGCGCCAGTGCCGCTTCGTGCCCCTGGCCATCCAGGATTCGACGCTCACGCTGGCGATGGCCGATCCGCAGGACTTCGATACCATCGCGGCGGTGCGCGCTTTCACCGGCTTGAGAATCGAAACAGCGCTGGCTTCCGAGCAGGATGTGCTGGACGCCATCGACAAGCACTACGGCGAGAGCGCCAAGGAGTCGCAGGACGCGGAAGTGGGAGCGGCGCAAGCCAACGAGGATCTCGAGCATCTGCGCGACATGGCCAGTGAAGCGCCCGTGATCCGATTGGTCAACGCCATGATCGGGCAGGCCATCGAGCAGCGCGCCAGCGATATTCATATCGAGCCTTTCGAGAAAGAATTTCGCGTGCGCTTCCGCGTGGATGGCGTGCTCTTCAATGAAGAAGCCCCGCCACGCGAGTTGAAGTCGGCCATCATTTCGCGGCTGAAACTGATGGCCAAGCTGAACATCGCGGAGCGGCGCCTGCCGCAGGACGGCCGCATCAAGATCAAGATTCTGGGGCGCGAAGTGGACTTGCGCGTCTCCACGCTGCCCACGCTTTACGGCGAAAGCGTGGTGATGCGCCTGCTCGACCGCTCGGCAGGCGATTTCTACGACCTGCGGCGGCTGGGCTTCGACGATTTCATGCTGGGCCGCATGGAGCATTTCACTTCGCTGCCGCACGGTATCTTTCTGGTCACCGGGCCGACCGGCAGCGGCAAGTCCACCACGCTGTATTCGGCGTTGAAGCGCATTAACATTCCGGACAAGAAAATCATCACCATCGAAGACCCGGTGGAATACCAGATGGACGGCATTAACCAGATCCACGTGAATCCGCAGATTGGGCTGACCTTCGCCGCCGGGCTGCGGCACATCGTGCGCCAGGATCCGGACGTAATCATGGTGGGTGAAATCCGCGACCGTGAAACGGCGGATATCGCCATACGCGCCGCGCTCACCGGGCACCTGGTCTTTTCCACCCTGCACACCAATGACGCACCCAGCGCCATCACCCGGCTGACGGACATGGGCGTGGAGAACTACCTGGTGACCTCGTCGCTGGTAGCGGTGCTGGCGCAGCGGCTGGTGCGCCTGCTCTGCACGCACTGCAAGGCTCCCGCGGGCACGGCCATTTCGCCCGAAGGCGAGCGTCTGGAAACCTGGCGCGGCGCGGGCTGCGAACATTGCGGCGGATCGGGATACAGCGGCCGGATGGGCATCTTCGAGATGATGGAGCTGAACGACGAGTTGCGCCAGCGCATCATGGCGAACGAGGACGCGGCGGCGCTGACCCAGGCGGCGCGCCGGTATGGCATGCGCAATTTGCGGGAAGATGGCTGGCGGAAGATCCGCATGGGCGCCACGACGGTGGCCGAGGTGATGCGGGTCACCCAGGAGTTCTGATGGCCGCCCCACAATCAACTGGCACTCGACCACGGGAACTGCCCTGGAGTGGGAGCCAAGCCAGCCTTCACCGGATTCTGCTGGATGTATGCGCGGATTCTGTCGAACTCGGTGTCGGATCGGACCAGATGATCGTAGCTTTCATCCTGCCAAAAGGGTCCGTGAGCACCCACAAGAAGATTGGCTTGGTGCGCGGTAAATCCTTTGAGAGGACCCAGCCATTTTGTAGCAGGCACATGCGGGGTTGCCAGAAGATGAACGTGGTTCGGCATCACGACGAAAGCATGGAGTTCATACCGGTGAAGCGCCCAATCTCCGTGTCGCAGCGCGGCCGCCAGCATCGCTGCAATTTCCGGCCGCCGCAGAAACAGCGGACCAGTCGTGCTCGCGTCCAAGATGCGGTCGACAGCTACGAACGCCTTCCCCGCAGAGACGAGTGCCGCTGGTGGGAACACGCGATTGCGGGGAAGACTGCCATGCAATCGAAAAGTGACAAAGAGGGGTTGGTCGGTAGTGTCCCAATGGGGCAACCGGCGTTCATAGTGCCGCATACATCTTCGTGGTGCCTCAATGGCCCGTATATTCTCAACTTGGAGGGCGGCCAATCCTGGCCGCAGCGGCCTTTCAGGCGGCTTAGCCGGCTAAAAGCCGGCTGCGGGCAATATTGCCCGCCCCACGGTGCAGGGGCATGACCACCTTCTTCTTCCGCGCGGTGGCTGTCGACGGCAAAGTGCGCACCGGCCGCCTCACCGGCGAGAGCGATAAGTTCGTCGCCCGCGAATTGCGCAAGCAGGGTCTAACGCCGGTTTATGTCGGCCTGGAACCTAAGAAATCTTACGAGCTGAAGCTGCCAGCCTTCGCCAGCGGCCGCCGGCGGGACGTTCTGTTCTTCACGCAGGAACTGTCCACCCTGCTGAATGCAGGCGTCCCGCTGGACCGGGCGCTGGCCATCACCGCCGAACTGACCGAGCGGCCTTCCTTCCGCGCCATCGTCCTCGACGTGCTGCGCGTGCTTAAGGGCGGTAAGCCGCTGGCCGACAGCCTGGCCACCCACGGCGATTACTTTTCCGACCTCTTCGTGAATATGGTGCGCGCCGGTGAAGCCTCCGGCGCATTGGCCGTGGTGTTCGAGCGTCTCTCGGAGTTCGAACGCTCGCGCGACGAACTGCGCAACTACATCGTTTCGGCCATGATCTATCCCGCGCTGCTGTGCCTGGTGGGACTGACCTCGGTAATCATCCTGCTCACTTTTGTGGTGCCGCGCTTCGCCTCGCTGTTCGAGGATTCGCACATGCAGATGCCCCTCCCCACGCAGGTGATGCTCGAAGTCAGCAACTTCGTGAAGACCTGGTGGTGGTTGGCGGCGCTGGTGCTGGCGGCGGCTTTTACGGGACTGCGCTTCTACATCGGCACCGTGAAGGGCCGCTATCGTTGGGACCGGTGGCGGCTGAAACTGCCGCTCCTGGGTGACGCATTGCGCAAAGCCGAAACATCGCGTTTCGCGCGCGCCATGGCTACCCTGATCGGCAACACGGTACCGTTGGTACAGGCCATCGGCATCTCCGGCGCGATCCTGAACAATCGCTACATCGCCCGCGGCCTGGATGCTGTCTCGCAAGGCGTCAAACGCGGCGAAGGCATCGCGGGTCCCATCACCAAGGTGGGCGTATTCCCGCCGCTGGTCGGGCATCTCTTGACGGTCGGCGAAGAAACCGGCAGACTGGATTCCATGTTCACCCGCATGGCGGACATCTATGAAGAGGACACCCGCGCGGCCATCAAACGCTTCACTGCGATCTTCGAGCCGGTCGTGATCCTGGTCATGGGTGTGATCGTCGGCGGGTTTATTCTAAGTATTCTGGTGGCAATTACCAGCATCAACGACGTGGCCATATGAAGACACACAATCGACGAAGCAGAACGCAAGCGGGCGTCACCCTGATCGAGATGATGGTCGTGGTGATCATCATCGCGCTGTTCGCCGTGCTGGTGGGACCGAACCTGTTCAAGCAGACCGACAAGGCGCGCGTGGCCGCGGCCCGCGTGCAGATCGAGACCTTCGAAGGCGCCCTGGTGCAGTATCACTCCGATAACGGCATATTCCCGACCCAGGAACAAGGTTTGGATGCCTTGCGGCCGTATCTACGGAAAGACGTTCCGCTGGATCCCTGGAAGCACCCTTATGTCTACAGGTACCCCGGGGAGCACGGCGAAGAGCCGGACGTGATGAGTTACGGCGCCGACGGCCAGCCCGGCGGCGAGGGGACCAATGCGGATATCGGCAACTGGAAATAGATCCTTTTGCCGCGTTCCTGAGGGGCGGCGCGGCGTCACCCTGATGGAGATGATGATCGTGCTGGCCATCATCGCCCTGATCATCGGCATTTCCTTCCCCAGCACCATCGCCGGCATGGAGAACCTGCGCCTGTCGGCGGGCGCGCGATCGGTGGCCGCTTTCATGAACATCGCCGCCAACCGCGCGGAGCGCCGCCAGCAAGCCATCGAGCTATCCATTTCGGTGAAAGAAAACGCGGTGACCATGCGCTCCGCCGACGCGGGTTTCGTGAAGAAGCTGGATCTGCCGCCGGGCATCACGGTGCTGGCGGTCTGGCCTCCGCTGCCCCAGCCGGACGATGCGCCGCGGCGCTTGCTGATGCAACCCGGTGGTGTGCCGCCGCGCATCGGAATCGAGATCGGCAATCCGCGCGGAGGCCGCCGGATCGTACGGCTGAATCCGATTACCGGCGTGGCGGAGATCGAAAAGCCGGAGTCGCCATGAAGCAGCGCGGATTCACGCTGCTCGAAATGCTGGTGGCTACCTTGATCATGGGGATCGCGGTGATCGGCCTGATGGGGGAGATTAGCGCGTCGATGCGCAACGCCACGCGCGTGACCGAGCGCGACCGCGCCGCATTGCTGGCGCGCTCCAAGATGGATGAATTGCTGCTGGATCCGCAGTTTCCCGTGGACACACCTGTTCAGGGGACTTTCGACCGCTCGCTGACCGGCGGCGTAGAAGGCGGATGGCAAGCCCGGCTGACGCGGTTCGAGATGCCGCCATCGCCCGCGCCTGGACAGCAGTGTCTGGACCGTATGCAACTGGAGATCTGGTGGATGGCGGGAAGCGAGCGGCGCACCTTCGCCTTGGGCGGCTACCGCGCGCACGTGCTGCGCCCGGAGGATCTCGAATGATGCGGGCCGCCCGGTTGCGCCCTGTTCCGCAAGCCGGTATGACGCTCATTGAAGTGGTGGTAGCGATCAGCCTGCTGAGCCTGCTGTCGGTAGGCATGCTGGCGACCATTCGGATGGGCTTCGACGCGCTCAACAAAACCAATTCCCGCCTGATGGAGAATCGCCGCGTAGCCGGAGCGCAGCGCGTGCTGGAGCAACAACTGGGCGGCCTGATGCCGGTCAAGGGAATCTGCCCTGCCGATTCGGAATCGCCGCTGGCGCCCTTCGTTTTCTTTCAGGGTCAGCCGCAATCGATGCGGCTGGTTTCCACGTTCTCGCTCGACGAGGCTTGGCGGGGCACGCCACGCGTCCTGGAGCTGCAAGTCGTCCCGGGCGAGGATGGCCGCGGCGTGCGGCTGATCGTGAACGAGTTTCCTTACAGCGGACCGCTCAGCGCGGGGCTGGCATGCCTGGGCATCGGGGCCGATCCCGAGTCGGGCCTGCCGATGCCGCAATTCCGGCCCATTCAAGCCTCGGCGCAATCGTTCGTGCTCGCCGACAAGCTGGCTTGGTGCCGTTTCTCGTACCTGGAGCCGGCCAAGGCCCCCGACTTCGATCACTGGCGGCCGAATTGGGTAACGCCGCGCTGGCCGCGAGGTTTGCGCGTGGAAATGGCGCCACTCGAAGACAATCCCACGCGGCTTCGCCCGCTGACCGTCACCACCGCGATCCCTATTAACCGGCTGCCGGATATCGTCTATGCGGACAAGTACAATTAGTCCGCGGACCAAACCTTCCCAAGGTACCGCGCTGCTGGCGGTGCTCTGGCTTTCGGCGGCGCTGGCGACTATCGCATTGTCTCTCGCCGATACGGTGCGCGGCGAAGCCGACCGCAGCGCGACCGCCGTGGACGGACTGCGCAGCCAGGATCTCGCCGTGGGCGGACTGCGCCGCGCGATCCTCTACATGGACTGGGGACGCACGCATCCCGATAATCCCGTCTTCAAGCCGCTGGTACCCTTCTACGCGCTCGATTTTCCGGAGGGACTAACGGTGGTCGATGTGATCCCGGAAAACTCCAAATTCAATATCAATACGGCCACGCCCGACGACCTGTTCCATGTGGTGGCGAATCTCGGCGTGGACCCCGAACGGGCGCAGACTATCGCCGCCGCCATCGTGGACTGGCGGACTCCGTCTTCCGATCTGACGGGGCCGTTCGACAGCTTCTATGCATCCCTGCATCCGCCGTATGTCGCGCCGCACGCGCGATTCCAGGAAATGGAGGAACTGCTGTCGGTGAGGGGCGTCACACCGGAGCTTTTCTACGGCGCCTGGCAGCCCATGCCCGAAGGCGCGCGGCAACACCTGGCGCTGCGCGACGGATTGGCGGAATGCCTGTCCGTGTATGGCACCACCGGGCAATTCGACGTGAATACCGCGCCGGCGGCCGTGCTGGCTGCCGCGGGCGTTCCGCCGGAGGGAGTGGCGGCCTTGATCCAACAGCGCCGCGAGCGGCCTTTTCAGAAGCCGGGCGACCTGGCGCCTTTCGCGCAAATCGCGGGTGCCGGATTTACGCGCCTGCGTATCGGCGGCATCACCATGTTCACGCTGCGGTCGACCGCGCGCCTGCGCCTGGCCAATGGCCAGTTGTCGGACATGCGCCGCAGCGTCGCCGCGCTGGTAAAATTTCTGCCGTCGAGCTTCGACACGCGCTATCACATCCTGCGCTGGTATGACACGGCGCTGGAGCCGGAGTAGCGCACCCGCAGGTCGAACACTCACCGTGGGGCGGGCAATCATGCCCGCAGCCGCCTTTTCAGGCGGCTAAGCCGGCTGGAAAGCCGCCCCCAGCGGGGACCCCGGGCCAGGATTGGCCGCCCCACTACTCTTGGTTTTCATCGTCTTTGCGGGTCCGAAAAACAACCGCTAACTTATTGAGCGGCAATGGGGTCTCAGATGAACGTGCAGCGGCGAACTTCAGTTCGCTGTCGCGGGACTTAGAAGTCCCGCCGGGTCGCTAAAGCGTGTCAGGATGGCCCTGCGGGCCACCAAATGTGATGAAAACTCAATTTGGAGGGCGGCGCACTAGCGGTGGACGATCTTGCCCGCGCGCGCCGGGGAATTTGGATTCCCGAAGGCCGCCGCGCCGTGCGCCTGCCCGTGACACGTGAGGTTGCAAGTGTTCTTCGCGCGGTTGTATGTGATCGGGGTGGGTCCATTGGGGGCCACGACATTGGCGTCGAAGTTGACCATGCGTTCGCCCGAAACGGCCGGCGAGAAGCCGCCCATGCCGTGCGCCGTGTGGCACGTCGAGCACGAGAATCCCGCGTTGATGTGGCGGGCGTGCTCCGTGAAGCTGGTATTGGCGAGCACCAGTTTCAGGTCGTGACACTTGCCGCAAAGGGCATACGGGCCGACGGCGCTGAGGTCCGGATTCGGGAACGGATTCACGATCATCTGACCCGGACGCGGCGCCTGGCTGGTTTCGTAGCGGCGTTCCAGAATGTGCGTGAACTTGGAACCGTGTGGACCGTTCGGGCCGCCGCCGCCGAACTCGCGATTGTCGTCGCTGTTATGGCAGTCCGTGCAGAGGATGCGTACCCCCATGGCCCGGCCCTGGGTCGCGCCATCCAGATTGAGCATGTAAGGCCGCAAACTGGGCTGCGGCAGCACGCTGCTGCGATCGTGCGTCACCGGATGGCTGGACGAAGAGGTAGCGGCGAATTGCGGAACGATGTTCAGGGGATCGCCCGCCGACACCGTCCACACGGGCAAGTATCCGAAGATGCGGCTGGCCGTCTTGCCGGTGCTGGCGCCGTGACAGCGCAGGCAATTCTCGAACTGATTCGCGGCGGATGGCTTCACCGTGCTGATGCCGTCCGCGGCGCTGATGCCGGCCACGTTGTTCTGCGACGCGCGGATAGCCGGAGCTGGAGTGAACGCGCTCACCCGGGTGGAGGAGTGCGGATTGTGGCAGTCCACGCAAGTGGCATGCCGGTTCTGATTCAGCAACACACTCTCGCCGGCCGTATGCTGGCTGTTGCTCGAGGGAAAGGGATGGCCGGTCTTGGCAAATTCCGCGGCCACATTGGGGATGGCCGGTGAAATATTCGGGCCGCCGCCATGGCACAGCAGGCAGTCCTGTTCATTCGGCGCACGCAGCAATCCCGAGGGGGCCGGCGCGTTATGGACCTGGTGGCAGGATATGCAGGCGTTCTGCCCCACCGTCGGATAGCTTCCAACCGGCGCGGCAGCGGTGCTCTTGACGGTATTCGCCGCAATGGCATGCGCGCTGATATCCCACTGCCAGAGCTGGTTGGCCGAACCGGTGGTCACACGCTTGGGATCGTGACACGCGAGACACAGTTGTCCCCTGGAGGCATCCCGCACCAGGAAATTCTGCGACACCTTATCGATCGATTGCACGTGCGGATTGTGGCAGGTATCGCACTCGATGTTGCCTTTGATCAGCTTGACGGCCGGGTCCGCGGTACGGCCGCCGCCCACCAGCGACTTCACCAGTTCGGGATCGTCCTTCAGCGGCAGCACCAGGCTGTTGGGGTGGGAACTCTGCAAATTCGCGCCGAATATGTCGGCGGGCTTCATCTTGCCGGACATGGAGATCTTGCCGTAAGCCTGCGTTTGTCCTGGCGCCACCGTGCCGTCGTGGCAGCTCAAACAGAGCAGGCTGTCGCTGCCCTGGGCCAATTGCGTTTCGCCGGTCTCCTTGTAAGTGGAGCTGGTGTAAGTCGCGTAAGTTTGCTTCGATAGTTTCTGATTCCACAGCGGCGTGGATCCCCCTACGCCGTTGTGCGGGGCGTGGCAATACATGCACGAACCGGGCAATCCGCCGGTGACGGGCGATCCGCTGCCCCCCGACAGGTCGTGAATGCCGATGACGTCGCGTGTCTGGGCGCAGAGCAGCGCCGCGGAGAATACGGCCGCCGGCCAGAGCCTCACTGCGCGCCTCCGGCCGGGTTGGCAGCCCCGAAGTACTGAAACACCTGAATGCGCCGGTTGGAGGAATCGACCACCAGAATGCGGCCGGAGCCGTCGATCGAGAGTCCAGCGGGCAGTTCGAAGTCGCCGATGCCCGCGGCTTTGCCGAAATAGTAGAGCAGGTTGCCTTCTTTATCGAATACCTGGACCAGGTGATGCAGCGCGTCGCCCAAATAGAAGTGGCCCTCGGCATCGATGCCCAATCCCTTGGGGCGGAAGATATCGCCGAGGCCGTCTCCCGCGCGGCCGAAGGCGTAGCGGAGAGCGCCCGCCTGATCGAAAACCTGGATGCGGAAATTCATGGCGTCCACCACGGCCAGGTCCGAACCTTGCAGGCGCAATTCGGTGGGTAAGTTGAATTCGCCGGGTTGATGGCCGAATTTGCCGATGGTCCGCAGCACGGCGCCTTGCATGTCGAGAACGAAGATCTGGTTTCGCCAGGTGTCGCTGACGTAGATGCGCTGCAGTTCGGAATCAATGGCGATACCGGTGGGCCGTTTGAAGATGCCTTCGCCGCCCTTCAATCCGCCGATGACGCGCTGGAATTTCCCGTCGCTGCCGAAGACGAAGATCTTTCCGGCATCCGAGTCGGTGACGTAGATATTGTCGCGGCTGTCCACGGCGACGCCCTGCGGAGCGAGCAGCGCGCGATCGCCCCCGGCATGCGACAGGAATTTGTATTTCTGCTGCGCGAAGTCGAAGACATGCACGCCGTAGGCGCCGGGATCCGTCACGATGATGCGCCCGCGGGAGTCCTGCGCCACGCCGTAAGGGCGCACCAGGCCGCGGTAATCCGGTTCCCCAAGCGCGGCGTCTTTGAGCTTGGTCCAGAAGCCGCGCCTGGTCCTCACCTCGCGCGCGGAGCTGAAGCTGCGCTCGAAGCGCAGGCGGCGCCCGCCATCCATCAGCAGTTCCGGCGCATCCGTCGGCGCGGAAGTCTTCGGGATGGAGCGTGCCGCCGCCAGGGTGGGCAGTAGCAGCCACAGAGCCGCGGCGGATTTTAGAAGAAGCTGAACCATCGCGTTAAACCAAAATAGAAAGAACCCAGCATACTCGGCGGCGCGCCCGACGCGCTGAAGCTTTGGAGCAGCCTGGCATAGCCGGCCTGAAAGTAAGTCTTCCTGACCCGGTAAAGAACCGTCGCCGTCAGTTGCGAGGTGTTGTTGTGGGACGTTGTGGAGTCGTTGTCCGTGTCACTTACGGCTTGCGAGTAAGAAGCGGAAAGCGTGAGGCCGCGCATGGGTGACGCGCCCACTCCGAATGAATAAGCCCGCCCCCCGTAGAGGACCACCGCGGCGGAAGTCAGAATGGGCAGGGGAACGGGCGTCGCCACCAGGCCCGCACCGGTTAGAATGGCGTTGCCGCTCGATCGCGAATAGGCCATCGTGCCGCTGATCCAGTTTACGAGTACCGAAGTGGAATAAGCCTGGCTGAAGCTCGTGGAACCCGACTCGCCGACCAAACCCGATTTGGACCCGCTAGCTACAGTTGTCCATGTCATTCTCCTGCTAAAGCGCCGGCTGGCGCTGCCCGAATAGCCGAAGGTGTTTGTCAGATACGAAGCCAGCAGGGTCTCTTGATCCGCCGCGTAGTTCACCAGGCCGGACACAGACCAGCGGCGGATCTCGCGGGTATAATTCACAGAGCCAATCAACCCCACGTGCGTGGCATTGTCCGTGCTGATCTGGCTGCGCACGGCGCCCGCGGTCGCATTCAGCATGCCTCCCATCAGAACATTCGTATACGTTGCCGTTCCGGTCAGGGACGTGGAATCCAAGCCCGATCCCGCGTAGCTTTGCCCCTGGTATTGCTCGGTCCCGTTGAAGCTCATGTGCCACGCCGGCACCAGGTACGAGGCGAATCCGGTGAGGTCCAAAGCATGTGACGATTCTGTGGGGAGAGTGCCTTGCGCCACGATTCCGCCGGCAGTGGCAATCGATTGATAAAGTGCGCCGGTCAGATTATCCAGATACTGCGCATTCGCCCCAAAGGTGAAGTGTTCCACCGGGTTGAATATCAGACCGGTATACGCGGTGTCCAGGTTTCCGTTATACTTGCCTTCGCTGCTGGCGTAATCCAGGTCGGACCGGGTAGCGCCCGCCGAGAACGTTCCATGCCATGGCAGCGCATGTCCCAAGCCGACAGAGTAAGAAGTGGTGCCGGAATTGGAGTTTTCCGCCTGTTGATCGGAATACAGTTGAGGCAACTGCGATTGCACGGTGGAATAATGAAAACTTGCGTTGAAGTTGAAGCCTACTAACGAATAACTCGAGTTGGCCACGAATGAATGAAAATCGGAGCTGCTGTTCGTGTTTGCGCCGTAGATCGAGTAATTGTTGGTTCCCTGCTGATAGCCGACCGACAAGCTGGGCAGGTTGGCGACATGCTCGCCCCAGCCGATGCTGAAGACCTGGGAGTCGCCGTGACTGGTATAATTCGCCACGCCGGGCACGCCGAAGTTTCCCTGGCCGTTGATAATGTCGCTGTAACTGATCGATCCGGGGAAGTTGCTCCCCGAGAAAATGGAGGCGTTGGCATTGACGCCGCTGGCGTCGGTAATGGATTGAAAATCCGAGTTGGTCCGGGATTGGTTATAGAAGGGCTGGATATTGAATGAAAAAAAGCCCGGGTTATAATACGACCCGGTAAGGCTGGCGGTCCCGCCGGCCGTGAGGCCATGATCGGAGGCGGTGAGGTTTCCGTAATCGGCGGTATATCCGGCCGAGAGGGAGCCGCTCAGGTCCGTGCTGAGGTCCCCCACTTTAAGCTGCGCGAACGCATGCGGTGTTATCCCCGCGATGAATAAGAGAGTCGCGCCTGCTGATAGTCTTCCCACGGCGTCGTTGTACCTTCTCACCGTTTCGACGACGGTCAGAGTTCCTCTATCTTTGCCTTCGTGCGCAGTCTTTTGCCAAGCGCCGATCGCAGCTCCTCGGTTTTGGTTTTCTCCAGTTGTTTGCGAAGCGAATCCTTCACTTCTTCGAATTTCCGGCTGCCGGCGGCAATGTGAGCGTTCAGGCGGACGATGGTGTAGGTCTGATCCACCTGGATCACGCCGCTGATTTCGCCGGGTTTCATGTTCAGCAAGGCCTGCAGAACGAGCGGCGGGAGTTTGGCGCGATCCACGGCTTTGTGATCGCCTAACACCACGCGATAGTCGTCTTCGGAGATCTTTTCCGCCAGCAGTCCAAACTGTTCGTAAGTCTTGGTGGCTTGCGCTTGTTTCAGCGCGTTGGCGGCGCGTTTGCGAGCCTCCTCCATCAGTGCCGGCGCAGGGTTGCGGGGCGGCACCATCGAAATCGTCTGCACCGAAAAAGACTCCGGAACCAGGAAGGCGGCGGGATTCCTGTCGTAATAGGCCTTGGCTTCGGCGGCGGACACGGATGCCTTGTCGGTGATCTCCAGCTTGATCGTTTGTTCGATCAGCAGCGAGCGCTCGATCCGGGTCCGTGCCACTTGTTCCGAGTTGTTCACTTCCACCTTTAGAAACTGGCGGTAGGCCTCCTCCGTCGGAAACTCCTTCCGGAATTGCGCCCATGCCTTTTCCACTTGCGCGGGCGGCACGGTCATTTTACGCCGCAGGGCTTCCTGATACACCAGCTCTTCAAACTCGATCATCTGCAAGGCGCCTTGGCGAATTCTCGGCTCCATGGCCTTGGGAAAGTTGCCGCCATGTTGCGCCGCATAGGGAAAGATGCTGAGCATTTCGCGGTGCAGATCCCGATCCGTAAGTATCGCTCCGTTGACCCGCGCGACGGGCCTGGCCGCCGGCGGCGCCGCGGAAGATACGGTGGGTGCGCCGGCTTGCGCCGAGAGCGCCGAAATCAAAATCGTGTTTACCAAGAAGGGGATTTTCATATGGACTCGAAGAGCGCAGGGGGGAGGTCCCCCCTTGCGCCTCGACTTTCTACAGATGGCTGATGCCGGTCGTCGGAACGTTCGTGAGGCCGTGCATTTCGTTGGACTCGCCGCCATGGCAATTGCGGCAGAATTGTGCGGCCGCATTGCTCACGGTGCCGGTGCCGCTGGTCGGAGTGTAGGGTCCGCGGATGAAGAACGAAGTGTTCCAGTTCTGCTTCGCGCCGCCGATGGTGCCCGCCCAGATGATCTCGCTATGCTGATCGTGGCAGCTCGTGCAGGTGACCAATGGGACATTGTTGACCACGGCCAGGGAGACCGTGAAGCCGTAATTGGTATTCGCGAAGACGCTGCTGGCTGGACCGTTCATTGAGACTTGGCCGGTTGCCGAAATGGTGCAATCCCAGTTGTACTGTCCGCCGCAACCGAAAGCGGCGCTCGGCCCAACCGGGTGGTCGTTGTTGTAATTGCCGACGGTGGAGTGATCGTTTCCAAGCAGCGTGGGAGCATGCCCGCCGACGATCGGCAGCGTCTCGACCGTCGAACCGGTCATCATGCCGACCTTCGCCAGATTACCATCGTGGCAGCTCAAGCACGCGATGATCACGAAGTTCGGGTCGGATGCGCCCGTGAAAAGCGTGATGTTAGCGGGAAGAGTGACACTGTACTTGCCGGAGTCGCCGAAAGCGATGGTCTGGCCGTACAGGGGGGAAAGATTCTGTCCCCAGAGAGCGAGATTACCAGTGCCCGTATCGGTGGTGGTTCCAATACCATTTCCACCGTTGGCGCCACTGTGCGGAGCATGGCAGGCAACGCAGCCACGACCGTAGACATTATGCGCTCCAAGGACGTCAGTTTGAGCCATGGCTGTCATCGACACTAGCGCGACGATGAGAACCAGTAGGGCTACTCTATTCATAAAAGGCCTCCTAAGCCTGATGTGTTACTGCTGCGGACGTGGGCTCGAACCCCGTCATCCGTTTTGGCTCCGCAGGGAGCCAAATGTTTATCGCGGCGCATGCGCCGCCGAACTTTGCGCGTTAACAGGCGCGATATCTTTCTTAGCCGGCTTCCCCGGCGCCGCTTCCGGCGCAGCCTGCTTCTTGCGGGCTTCTTCCGCCTCGAGGTCGGTCACATACTGGAACGTCTGCACCCGGCCGGGAAACTGCTCGGAAACGATCACTCGATTTTTTGCGTCGATGGCGATGCCGTAGGCCGCCTGGAATTGTCCCGGATATGGCCCCTGCTCGCCGAAATAGATCAGCAGACGCCCTTCGCGATCGAAAACCTGCACGCGGCTCTGGACTTCGTCAACCACCCAGATGTGGCCATCGCAATCCACCGCGATGCCCTTGGGACGCGCAAACCGGCCCGGCCCGTCGCCGGCCTTGCCAAACTCGCTGATAAAATTTCCTTCGGCATCGAAGATTTCCACGCGATTGTTCAGCGTGTCGGTCACATAAAGATTGCCATCGCTATCCACTGCGACATTGGTGGGCATCGAGAAGTTGCCCGGATCGGTCAGCGTATGTTTCTTGCCGGTGGTGCCGATCGTGCGCAGCACTTTGTAATTGTCCGCGTCGAATACCACCACTTGGTCCTTTTCGGTGTCCACGACGTACAGAAAGCGGTTCTCTTTATCGATTGCCACACCGCCCGGATCGGTCAGGACGCCGGTGCCCACGATGGCTTCCTGCTGATGCTGGGCATTGAACACCACCACGTGCCGCAGTTTTGAATCCGATACGAACAGGCGGTCGTTGTCGTCCATCGCCAAGCCGTTGATCAGGCCAAAGTGCGCTTCTTTGCCGTTGCGGATCAACGTAGCTTCCTTGGTTGCAGGATCGATGACAAAAATGGCGCCTACGGCCTGGTCGGCGGCATAGATGTTTCCCTTGGAATCCCCCGCCACGCCGTAAACCCGGAGAAACTGAAACGGGATCTTGACGTTCTGCTCGGCTTGCGATTGGGCTCCGGCCAGCACGTCTTTCCAATTCTTTTTCTGATGCTTAGGCTTTTCCAGAATGGCCGGGTCGAACTTCTCGCCCGTGTACATGTCCAGATAGCGAATGCGGGCGACCTCCGGCGGCTGCGGCCACACCAGGTTGCGGGTGTCGATATTGATCCGTTTCGGCGCGGTGGGCTCGGGATCCGAATTCTTCGCTTTCTTGTCCGCCGCGGCCAGTGGCAGCGCGGCTAAGAGAGCGATTGAGAAGAAGCCGGCTGAAAGCCGGCTGCGGGCAGGATTGCCCGCCCTCCAATTCTGCGCGGCAAGGCGATACATCCTAGCTGCCCCCCTTCACGCTCTTCAAATTCAGACCGTTGGTATGGCAGGTCTTACAGAAGTCCATGTTGTTCGCCTGGTCTTTAACCAGCAGGCCGCCCTTGGCGGACGCGTGCGGCTGATGACAACTCGCGCAGCTTATGGCCGTCACCACTCTGGAAGTAGCCGGGTCCACCACGTCCTGCACCGGATGCCGCGTGGTGGGGTGTCCCAACCCGTACTTGATGGGCAGCACGGGCACTTTGGCGAAGTAGTTCTCCGGCAGTTTCACGTTGCCGTCGAAGATCGCCACCAGGTGCTCTTTTTCGAGCTTGGCGGGAGCCGCGTCGGGACCGTGGCACTCCAGGCACAACTGATTCTCGCTCTTGGCCCGCAGCAGTTTGGGGAAGTCGCCGCCATGCGGCTCGTGGCACGTCGCGCAACCCTGCTCGTAGGCCGGTTGGTGCAGATGACCCTTCTTCTGCAATTCGGCCTGATCGCTGTGGCACGTCAGGCAGGCGGTCACCGGATCGGGTCGAATGAATCCCGGCGTCTTGCCGGCGTGCGGGCTGTGGCAATCCGTGCAATCGCCTTGCGCGCCGGGATGCTGCACTTTGGCGCTTTGGATCTTCTTCGCCACGTCGTCGTGGCAGGTCAGGCATAATTCTTTGACACTGGGAGAGGTGAGCACCACCTTGCCGTCTTTCGCGGGCTGATGGCACGTATCGCAAGATTTCGATTCAAACGGGCTATGTTGGAACTCGCGCATTAGCTTGGGAGCGGCCGATTGATGCGGATCGTGGCAGCTCAGGCAATCGGATTTCTCGATGGGCTGGCCCTGGTGGGCCTTCACCATCCGCGCGTCCTTCGAATCGTGGCACGCGGCGCATAGCGCGGGGCTGGGCTTGGTCAGGTGATAGCGGAATTCGGCATCCGCCGAAGGACCCGTCTTATGCGTTACATGGCAGGTTTCGCAGCCCATATCGAGCGCGGCGTGGCGGCTGCCCGAGGCCGGGACGTTCACTCCCTGGTTATGGCACTGCAGGCAGAGATTCGTATCCTTCGTGGCGCCGTCGGTGGCCTTCAGCAGTTGGTTCTTGAACCCGGAGGCATGCGGATCGTGGCACTTGAGGCAATCCCGGACCGCCGGGCTGTGGACGCGGCCTTTAATCTGGCTGGCGTCCATCCCGGCATGGCATTGGAGGCACAACTTCACGGGGGTAACGGCGGTCAGCTTGATGCGCGTAACATCTTTACTCACACGGAGCTCGTGGCAGCTTAAACAACCCGTGGCGATGGCTGAGTGGACCGACTTTCCCTTGGTCTTATCTTCGTGGCACGTGATGCACTTGGCGGCATCCGTGTTGGGCTCCAGCGGAACCGGGTGCGTTTTTGCCAGAGAGGAATTCGCCGCACCCAGCACTACGAGTAAAGAAATAACTCCTTGCATGGCGATGGCGATGGTGCTGGCGGTACAACTGTTCCGTGACTGAGAGATTCCCGGAAGGGCGGACCCATAGCCCATCGCCCGAATCGCGCAAGGCTTCGTCCCGACCTTCAGTGAACCCAGACCCATAGATCCCTCTCCAAGACCCTCTTAACCGCGGCCCCCGGAGCGCCAATTAGGATGATAGAGCACAGGCGGTGCACTTCAGAGGCCACAAGCGAGATTCCGTGGAAAAACTCCGGTTATCGACAAGGCGGGTGTCGCCCGATCTGTAGCGGCCACAACCCCGACCCTTTATTCAACTGCGTTTGCGTCGTTGGGCGGGATCTGGCAGCCCGCTCATAAATGCTACGGCATCTTTCAGCCACATGAGGTAGAATGCCCCAAACCCACCGCGACGGAGGTGTATGGGTCACAAACTGAGGCTTTTCACCCAGAGATTCGGGGGATTGAGCGCACTAAAGTTAGTGTCGAACTCGCCAGCTTGGCCGCCTGAAAGGCGGCTGCGGGCAGAATTGCCCGCCCTCCAAGGCGACGCTTGACAGGCTGGTCTGTGGAAAGTATCTTCGTTACATGATCGTCACCGACAATCTTTTCGCGGCCACACCAATGACCGCAGCCCGCGGCGAGACCATCAAGAAAACGTACATGCTGCTCGGCCTGAGTGTAGCCGGAGCGTTCTGCGGCGGATATCTCGGCGCGCAATCCGACGCCCTGGCCAACTTATTCACAGGCTGGATGGGTTGGATTCTGGCGATGTTGCTCCTCAACCTCATTCCCCGCGTGGCGATCGCCGCCCGCCACAATCCGGTTTTGGGGGTCACGGCGCTGCTGGTGGACGGGTTCGTCTCGGGATTGGTGCTGGCGCCCATCCTGCGCATCGCCAGCCTGTACGCGCCCGGGACGATCCAGATTACGATCCTCATGACCTTGATCGTCTTTGGCGCGGTAACGCTCTTCGTGATGTCCTCGAATCGCACATTTTCGGCGCCCCGCGGGCTGATGCTGGGGATCTTCGTCAGCATAGCCGCGGCCATGGTGCTCAACGCGTTTCTCCACATCGGGTTGCTGGGGATGCTGATCGCAGCGGGAATCGGTATCTTCGGCGTCTGCATCCTGGTATACGCCACCAGTTCCGTCCTGCATAGCCCGGAAGCCGACAGCCCCATTCCCGGCGCGCTGATGCTGTTCGCCGGCCTTTTCAACGTGTTCGTGGCGATCCTGAACATTTTCCTGCGCCTGAACCGCCGGCGTTGAAGGCGTAGCGCGGCACCGCGCTGGAACATTTACCCTTTGAAATGTTTCGGTTTTGCGGTACCATAATCTTCGTCGGCATGGGCCGAAAAGGAGAAAAATGACGCAATCGGAAATCGTCCAGGCACTGGCAGATCAGTGCGAGGTGACCAAGAAAGTCGCTCAGGGCTTGCTCGCCGCCCTGTCCGACACGGCTATCAAAGAAGTCAAGAAGAACGGCATGTTCGTGCTGCCCGGTATCGGCCGGCTGGTGCGGGTGGATCGTAAGGCGCGCATGGGGCGCAATCCCGCCACCGGCGAAGCCATCAAAATCGCCGCCAAGAAAGTGGTGAAGTTCCGGATCGCCAAAGCCGCCAAAGACGCGATCGTGCCGCCCAAGAAGGCGAAAGCTTAATTGCAACGTGGGGCGGCCAATGGTGACCGCAGCCGCCTTTCAGGCGGTTTTCCTTTTCCCGGCGCCTACTGGGTCAAAGCACCGGGAGCCGGCTGAAAGCCGGCTGCAGGCATGATTGCCTGCCCCACAAGCCGGCCTCGCAGTACGATGATGGATGCTTTGGGAAGCGGCGCTGACAACGGATTTTGTGGCGATTCGCGCCAGCGTGCCAGGGCGCTGGAGATGGCGTCCATTTCGCTTTGCGCGCGAGTCACGGGGACGCCGGGCCGCAGGCGCGCATAAACGCCGGTGGAGTGGTCGCCGCGGGTCAGAGCCGAATCGGGGAGCGTCAGCGGCGTATAGAGTTCGATGGCGTCTAAAACCCGGCGCTGGAAGCCGGCTGGAAAGCCGGCTGCGGGCAAGATTGCCCGCCCTCCAATGCGATGTTTCTTATACAGCCTTCGCTACGTCCCTATGCGTGGCTTTCACCCGGAAGCCCGCGTGCGCCAGCCGTTTCCGGATCTCATCCGCGATCATCACCGACCTATGGTGCCCGCCGGTGCAGCCGAAGGCGATGGTCAGGTAGCTCTTGCCTTCCCGGATGTAATGGGGCATCAGGTAAATCAGTAACTCCGAGATGCGGTCGATGAACTCAACGGTCTGGGGGAACGAGCGGATGTATTTAGCCACCTGCGGATGCCGGCCGGTCAGTTTCTTGAAGCGCGGAATATAGTTCGGGTTCGGCAGGAAGCGTACATCGAACACCAGATCGCTATCGGCGGGCACCCCGTGGCGGTAGCCGAAACTAGTGACATAGACCATGATCTTGGATTCGTCACTTTCGCCGCGAAAGCTCTCTTTGATGAAATCGCGCAACTCGTGGACGGTGAACTTGGAGGTGTTCACGATCAGGTCCGCCATGGCGCGGATGGGCGCCAGTTGGCGGCGCTCGGATTTGACACTCTTGGCGATCGAGTTTTCGGTGCCTAGCGGATGCGGGCGGCGGGTTTCGCTGAAGCGCCGCAGGATGGCATCGTCGTCGGCTTCCAGAAAAACCAGGCGGGTCTTCACGCGGTTGCGGATGCGCATGTAGATGGCGGGAAAGCGCTTCAACCCCTCGCCTTCGCGCACATCCACCACCAGGGCGGCGGCACGCACGGTAGCGGAATCCTGCGTCAGTTCGGCGAACTTCGGAATCAGGTCGACCGGCAGATTATCGACCGAATAGTAGCCCAGGTCTTCCAGAACCTTGAGGACAGAGCCTTTCCCGGAGCCGCTGAGTCCGGTGATGATCACCAGTTCCGCGGGCCGGTCCGTGGCGCGGCGTTTCCTGCCAGGATCGGTCGTATTCGTCATTCCGCGCCGCGTCAGGCCTCGATGAGATCGAAATTCCCGTCGCGCCGCCGCACCAGCACGGCCACGCGGCTGGTGACCGCATCGCGATAGACCAGATAGTCGGCGCCCGTCTCCATTTGGAGCAGGGCTTCATCCAGGGTCATGGGCTTGCGCCGTTCATGGTGATTCACGCGGTTCACATGACGCGCAGGTTCCGCGTCGCCCAGATCGGCAGCGGGTTCGGAGGGTGCTTCCTCCTCTTCCTTGTGCGGCGTGCGCTTGGTGTCCCGCCATTTGGCGCGGACCTTAATGGTCTGCTTCTCGAGCTTCTCGATGGCGGAATGGATGGCCGTGATCAAGTCCACGTTGGAGCCAATCCCCACCAGTTGATGGTTATGGTAATTCACCGTGACTTCGGCCTGATGCAGATGGCGTTCCAGAGACAAGACCACGTGCGCTTCCCTCTCCTCACGTCCATCCAAGAGTTTGCCGACTTTGGCAAACTGGGCCTCAATTTTCTTGAGCTGCCCCGGAGCCAGTTCCACTTGCCTGCCTGTGTATGTGATCTTCATGCGTCCCTCCGTACCGATCCTGGAACCGCTCCCTGGCGGCCGCGACTTCGTGCCGTCAGGGGCGAACCCGTCTTTGGTGTGTTGAAGGAATCTTCATATCCTCGCGGTACTTGGCTACCGTGCGCCGCGTCACGTTGATGCCTTCATGCTGCAGCGCGGTA
>Ga0187871_10001180_pt1 | contig 23169 bp, 17 predicted proteins | sample June2016WEW_16_1_FD_132988 | JGI IMG/M metagenome (GOLD analysis project Ga0187871, IMG submission 132988) | Peatland microbial communities from SPRUCE experiment site at the Marcell Experimental Forest, Minnesota, USA - June2016WEW_16_10 | ecosystem: Environmental > Terrestrial > Soil >...
ACGCCGCGGCGGAAGCCGAAAGCATGCGGCCGTCCTTCCGTTTGCGGATCACACGGTCGCCCCAAGCGCCCGCGATGGCTCCGCCCGCAATGCCCGCCGCGGCATAGCCGACACCCGCCCACAAGCCCGCCTGGCCTACGGTGAGACCGTGATAGCGTGTCAGGAAAGCCGGAAAGAAAGTCGCCAGCGCATAGAGATTGAAGTTCACGAGCGCGCCCGACGCGATGATCCACCACATAGTGGGAATGCGCAGGATCGCACGCACGGGCCGCGATTGCGCCGCATCGCGAGGCAGCGTCTCGCTGGCGCCGCGCGCGGGTTCATCGAGGCGGGCCAGCGCGGGAATGAGAAACACGGCGGGAAGCGCGGCTACCACCAGCGCCGCGCGCCAGCCCCAGGCTTGGGCGGCGGGACCGCTGATAGCGTAGCTCAGCGCGCCGCCGATAGGCACTCCAAGCATAAAAGTCGCCAGCGCCCGCGACCGCCGGCCGGCCGGATATAGGTCGCCGATCCAACTGGTGGCCGCCGGCGCACACGCGGCTTCGCCTACATATACACCCAGCCGCGAAAACAAGAGCATCATGTAACTGTGAGCGAGGCCGCCCAACCCGGTCAGCGCCGCCCACACGGCGACGCCCGCCGCCAGCAGCTTCTTGCGGCTCCCCACATCCGCAAGGCGGCCCAGGGGCAACCCGACGATCGCATAGAGCACGATGGGCAGCGTTCCCAGCGCGCCAAGTTGTGTGTCGGAAAGATGGAACTCTTTACGGATGGGCTCCAACAGCGCGCCCAGCACTTGCCGGTCGTAGAAGTTCAGGACGTTGACGGCGAACAAGACGGTCAGGGACCGGGACAGACTCTTGGGGGGCACTGGGAGAAAATGTACCACATCTGGTGGGGCAGGCCTGCAGGTCCGGGCAGCGGGACTTAAAAGTCCCGCCGGCACGCTGAAGCGTGCGCCACGGGCTGCGGCCAGTTACTAACACCCGTGCGACGCGTTGTGGAGCGTACCGCCTCCGAGCCATCGCACGGCGCGCTCCATCGGCTGTGAAACCGCAACAGATAGCCCGCCGTTCTGCGACCGCGCGACCATCCTTGCTTTTAGCAGGAACCCTTACCGACTGATTTAGTTGCGGCGTCTGATAGAATGCGGCATTCTATGTTTTCGCTTTCGCGGCGCCGATTCCTGGGCGCACTTTCGGCTGCACCTTACGCCACATCGTTGGCGGGATTCACGGCTCTGGCCGCGCCCGAACGCGGCCGGGTACGGATCGCCGACATTCGCACCATGATCCTGCAAGGACCGCGTACTTACACGTTCGTGAAAGTCGCGACCGATGCCGGCGTATCCGGCATTGGCGAGGGCTACGGCAGCCCCGGCGTGGGCATCAAAGCGGGCGTGCTGGAATTGCGTCCCTATTTTCTGGGCAAGGACCCGCTCGAAATCGAAGCCCTTTACAACGGGTTGGGCAGCGGCGTCGACGGCTCCGCCAACATGCTGCCGCGCGCCGCCAGCGCCATCGAAATCGCGCTGTGGGACCTGGCCGGCAAGCTGCTGAACCAGCCAACCGCCACGCTGCTGGGCGGAAGCTATCGCGATCGCGTACGCGTGTATCGCGAGGACGGCCCTGCCAATATGCTCGACCGCACCAGTTGCAACGATTGGGCGGACAAGATGAAAGCCGACCCGGCCGGCTGGACCGCATTCCGGGTCTCTCCCCCGCGCACTCCCGCAAAGTTGGATGCGGCGCGCGACCCCTCTAATCGCGTGCTCACGTCCCGCGAACTGCGCGAGATGCGGCAAGCCTTCGAATATTGCCGTGACGCCATCGGTTGGGATCGCGACCTGATCGTCCACTGCGACGGGCCGTACGACCTTCGGGCGGCGATGCAACTGGCGGAGATCCTCGATCCTGTCAAGCCGCTGTGGCTGGAGGATCCGCTGCCACCGGATTTCTCGCCCGCCTGGGTACGCCTGGCGCAATCCTCGAAGGTTCCGATCGCCACGGGCGAGAACCTGGGGCGCAGGCAGGGCTTCAAGGACTTCATCCTGAATGAAGGTTGCGACGTGGTGCAGGTGGACATCCGGAATGCCGGCGGGCTGCTCGAGTCGAAGAAGATATCCAGCCTCGCCGAGCTGAGCGATCTACCGATGGCGGCCAAGAATTCCGGAACCGCGCTGAACACCATGGCAAGCGTGCAGTGGGCTGCCTCCGTGCGGGATTTCCTGGCTGCGGAAACTGTCGCCGGGGGCCGCAATTGGATGGATGACGTCATCGTACACGAAGGGCCCTTGGTGGCGCAGGGTTACGTGAGCGTACCCCGGAAGCCGGGTCTGGGCGTAGAGTTGAATCCGGATGTAGTGAAGGCGAACCTCGCGGAAGGCGAGAAATATTGGGACTGAAGCGGCATCCCGCGACGGCGTACATCGCGCCATTCGCGGTCTTCGTGGCTTTGCGATGGCTTCCCTTCCCGCCGGAGCGGCTGGCGCTGGTCCGCATTCTGCTGGTGGCGTCCACGCTACTGTGGCTCTCCCGGCGCGCGATGCGGAGGCGTATCTCGTTTCCAATCGGTTCCGTACTGCTGGGCATCGGCGTGCTGGCAATCTGGATCGCGCCGGATATTCTGTGGCATGAATACCGCGATGCATGGCTGTTCCATAATCGCATCACGGGCATCGCGCGGAGTACGCTGTCGGCGGACCTGAAGTCGAACCCGTACTTCATCGGGCTGCGGGTGCTCGAAAGCGCCATTCTGGTGCCCATCGTCGAGGAGCTTTTCTGGCGCGGCTGGCTGATGCGCTGGATTATCCGGCCGGACTTTGAAGGCGTGGCGATCGGGCGCTATACGGCGCTGTCGTTCTGGGCGGTGGCACTGCTGTTCGCCTCCGAGCACGGCCCCTATTGGGACGTCGGACTGATCGCGGGCATGGCTTATAACTGGTGGTGCGTACGCACGCGGAACCTGGCGGATTGTATGCTGGCGCACGCCGTCACCAACGGGCTGCTGGCAGCCTATGTATTGCTTTTCGATCAGTGGCAGTATTGGATGTGAGGTTCCCCATAAGGCCGGCGGCGTGGCCAAACCCAGCGCCGCCTTCAGGGCGGTGTGCTACGCTTAAGGCTTCACACACCTCAAAAGGAGTTCGTTGCGCATGTCAGTAAGGTTTGGGTTGCGGCTGGCTATGGCTTGCCTCGCCCTTGTTTCGCTTTCGAAGGCCGGTTTCAGCCAGACGAAGGTCGCCATCGTCAGCCTGCAGCGGGCGGTATTGGGCACTGCCGAGATCAAGAAGGCCTCCGCCGATATGGAGGCCAAATTCAAGCCGCGCCAACAGGATATGGAAAAGTTGCAAAGGGAGCTGCAAGGCATCCAGCAACAATTGCAGACCAACGCCGGCAAGCTCACGCCGACGGCGGAAGCGGACCTCAACGCCCAAGGCCAGCGCAAACAGCGCGATCTACAGCGATTGAACGACGATTTGCAAGCCGACGTCACCGCCGAGCGCAACGAAGTTCTGGGCGCGAGCGGGCGCAAGATGAAGGAAATCGTGCAGAAGCTGGCGGCGGATAAAGGCGTCGACGTGATTGTCGATGAGCAGAGCACGCTGTTTTTCAAGCCGGCTCTGGATTTGACCGCCGAAGCGATTACCGCCTACGACAAAGCCTACCCGGTAAAATAGGCGCCCGCCATGGCTGGCTATCTCGATCATTACGGAGCCGGCGATGAACGGCGTGAAAAGCGCCAGAAGCTCTTTCTGGCGCTGGGGGCCTGCTTCCTGCTGGTCCTGTTTCTCTGGTATTTCTTCCTGGTCTGGGACAAGACGGAAATCCTGCGCGCCGCGCCGGTGGCCAGGCTGGCGCAGATCCTCCGCAACCATCGCCAGGAAAGCCGCGTCAAGAACTTCTTCGATCTCTTGCAACACCAGGATTACAAAGGGGCCTACGCGCTGTGGAACTGCACGGATACGCACCCTTGCCGGGATTACGCCTTTAGCGAGTTCATGAAGGACTGGGGCCCGGGCAGCGCGCACGCCGCCGGAGGAGCCCGCATCCCCAAGAGCCGTTCGTGCGGCTCGGGGGTGATCGTAACAGTGGATTCCGGCCAAAATCAGGAAGACGCATTGTGGGTGCAGCGCAGCGACCTGACCATCGGCTTTTCACCGTACCCGGTTTGCCAGGCTGGTATGTGATAGGCGCGCGAGGCGCGTCATAGAATAGGACTAGAAAGACTGGAGCAGCATGGGAACAACAGTAGCGGGTTTGGAAGGCGTCGTCGCCGGCGAGTCGGAAATCTGTTACATCGACGGATACGCGGGGGTCCTGAGCTACCGCGGGTACAACATTCACACGCTGGCCGAGAACGCCACATTTGAAGAAGTCATCTTCCTGCTGTGGAATGGATGGCTGCCCAAGCAGGGCGAGTTGGAAGAGCTCAAGCGGGGCTTGGCCGTGAATCGCGGGATTCCGCCCGCCGTGGTGGACTTTCTGAAGACCGTACCGCAAGCAAGTCCCATGGACGTGTTACGCACGGCGGTATCCATGCTGGGCATTTACGATCCCGAAACGCCGGACATGACGCCGGACGCGAACAACCGCAAGGCGCTGCGGCTGATGTCGCAGACCTCGACGCTAGTGACTACGTTCGACCGTCTGCGCAAAGGTCTGCACGTGATCGCGGGCGACCCGGCCATGAGCTTCGCGGAAAACTTCCTGTATACCTTGACCGGCAAACGGCCCGACGACGTGATGGAGCACGCTTTCGATGTGGCCTTGATCCTGCACGCGGACCATGAGCTCAACGCTTCCACGTTCGCCGCGCGCGTCACCGCGGCCACACTATCGGATATCTACTCATCGATAACCTCCGCCATCGGCGCGCTGAAGGGGCCCCTGCACGGCGGCGCCAACCAGGACGTAATCAAAATCCTGCTGCAGCTCTCGAGCGAGGAAGCCGCCATCGACCGGGTAAAGAGCACATTGGCCCGAAAGGTGAAGATTCCCGGTTTCGGACACCGCGTGTATCGCGCCGAGGACCCTCGCGCGACACATCTGCGGGTGCTTTCCGAAGAACTCGGGCGCCGCACGGGCCAGGAAAAGCTGTTCAATATGTCGAAGGCCATGGAAGAGACGGTGAAGGCCGAGAAGGGCCTGATCGCGAATGTAGATTTTTACTCGGCCTCGACCTATTATTCGCTGGGCATTCCCGTGGACCTCTTTACGCCGGTCTTCGCGGTGAGCCGGATGTCCGGTTGGACGGCGCACACGCTGGAGCAATACAAGAACAACCGCCTGATCCGCCCACGCGCGGAGTATAAGGGCAATCCGGACGGCATGAAGTGGATTCCGATGGACCAACGCTAATGGACGAGAAGGCTTATTACACCGAATCGCCGACGACCAAGCCGATGTCGTTGAATTGCCCTTTTTGCCGCTCCGCGGAGATGTACGATCTGCGCTGGATGGTGCGGAAGAAGAAAGACCGCCTGCCGCCCGGCGCCGATGAGCGCGACCGCGCCCGCTTCGCCAAGTCGCAAAGCTACATGGTGCTGCTGGACGACAAGGTAGCCTGCAAGAACCTGCGCTGCCGGAAACGGTTCGACATATCCGGCGTGAAGACCATGGCATTTCTGTAACTTCGCAATTTATTTGCGGGCATGGTGGCGGCGGGGCCGGCTGAAAGCCGGGTAAGCGGGACTCAAAAGTCCCGCCGGCACGCGAGCGCCAGGGGGCATCCGGTTCTCTTGAGAAAAACTGCGGGCCGCGCACACCTCTTAAAGGAATATGCATATCCAGCATGGGGGTATACCCCTCGCTTGGGCATGGCTCGGCATGGCCTGCTTCCCTGCCCTGGCGGCGTCGCCGCCGGTTTATCAGCTCAGTACCGTGGCGGGCAGCGATCAGGTGGGCGATGGCGGCCAGGCCCTGGCGGCCCAGGTGCAACAACCCGAAGGGATCGTGGTAGATCCTTCCGGAAACCTCTACATCGCGGATGCGGCCAATCATCGCGTGCGGAAGGTCACTCCCACGGGTATCATCACCACGGTGGCGGGTAACGGGCACCCGGGTTTCAGCGGCGATAGCGGCCCGGCAATCGCCGCGCAATTGAATCAACCGTATGGTCTGGCATTGGACAGCGCGGGCAATCTATACGTCGCCGATTACGGAAACCAGCGCGTGCGCATGATCGGTACCAGCGGGAATATCAGCACGGTGGCGGGCAACGGCGCGAATGGCGCTTACGCGGACGGCGGTCCGGCCATCGCCGCGCTCCTGCTGGGCCCGCACGACCTGGCGACAGATCCGGCCGGCAACTTGTATATCTCCGAATTCCAGGGCCATCGCGTGCGCAAAGTGGCGCCCGGCGGAATCATCACCACTGTCGCCGGAATTGGGATCGCGGGGTTCGCCGGCGATGGCGGGCCGGCTACCGCCGCGCAATTGAACCAACCGGCCGGCCTGGCGATCGATGGCGCGGGCAACCTCTACATTCTGGATAGCCAGAATTCCCGCATACGCATGGTGCCGGCGAAGAGCGGCACGATCGGCACGGTTTGCAGCCAGCAGACTTTCAATGCGCAGAACTTTGCTTATACGATAAACCCCTTCGGCCTGGCCGCCAACTCCGCGGGCAATCTCTATTTTCTCGATATCAATAATGCCATCGCATGGCAACTGACGCCGGCCGGCACGCTTACGCCGGTGGCAGGCGCGCTCAGCGGCGCATTCAATGGCGACGGGCAACCGGCGCTGCAAACCCAACTGATCGACCCCATCGAAGTGGCGCTGGACGCGGCGGGCGACCTCTATATCTCGGAGTTGCAACGAGTGCGGTCCGTCACGGCAGCGACGGGTACTATTAACACGGTGGCCGGCACCGGCACATTTGGATTCGGAGGCGATGGCGGCGCGGCATCCATGGCCGTGCTGAGCGGACCCACCGGATTGGCGTTCAACAATGGATCGCTGTTCGTGGCGGACACCGGCAATGCGCGCGTCCGGCAGGTGGCTTCCGGAGCAACTATATCGACCGTAGCCGGCAATGGCACGCCGGCCTATTTGGGAGATGGCGGCCCGGCCCTGAACGCCAGTCTCTATCGCCCCACAGGCTTGACCTTCGATCCCGCCGGCAATCTCTACATCGCCGATACCGGGAATAACGCCGTGCGCAGTGTCAATCCGGCCGGCGCGATCGCCACTTTTGCAGGTTACGGCGGCAGTTGCGCCTTCGGGAGCGCGGGCGATGCGGCCATCGTCACGCCGGTTTGCGCGCCCCAAGGCGTAGGCGCCGATCTGGTGGGCAACACGTACATTGCCGACACGAAACACAATCAGATCTTGATGGTGGATGGGTTTGGCAACGTCCAGACGGTGGCGGGTAATGGTACCGGCGGCGACGCGGGCGCTGGAAATACATCGTTTGGCGAGTTATACGAACCGCAGGGAGTGGCGCTCGACAGCGCCGGCAACTTGTACATCGCGGACACCGTGAACCATCGCATCCGGATGCTGGCTCCCGGCGGAGCGGTGTCCACGGTCGCGGGCACGGGAACCGGCGGCTTCAGCGGCGATGGCGGCGCGGCGCCGGCCGCGCAACTGAGCTATCCATCGGCGGTGGCCGTAGACGCGGGCGGCAACATTTATATTGCGGATACGGGAAACCACCGCGTGCGCATGGTCACGCCGGATGGGAATATCGCCACCATCGCGGGCACCGGCGACCCGGCCTACAACGGCGATAACGGCGCCGCGCTCGAAATGGCGCTTGCGAATCCGGGTGGGCTGGCGCTGGATGGCCAGGGCAACGTATTTGTAGCGGATACGGGCAACAGCCGCGTGCGCATGCTATCCACGACGCAAAGCGTGGTGACGCCGCCGGTGACGCCGCAACTTGTCAACGTGACGTTGGCCAATGCGGCCAGCCTGCAGCCGGGGAACCTGGCGCCGGGCGAGATATTTTCGATCTTTGGCCAGGGCATCGGCCCGGCCGCTCCGGTCGTGGGCGCCTTCGATGCCTCGGGCCGGTTGTCGGCCACGCTGGGGGACGTGCAGGTGCTATTCACCGCGGTGTTTACGGCGACGCCCGCGCCGCTCTACTACGTGCAGTCGCAGCAGATCAATGCGCAAGTGCCGTACGAGATGGCCGGCCAGAGTTTCGCCCAAATGCAGATCGTGTATCAGGGCGTAATCGTGGCCTCGATGCGCGTCTCGCTGGCGGCCGCCAGTCCCGCGCTCTTCACGTTCGGCAATGGCATGGGCAACGCCGTGGTGGTGAATCAGGACGGCACGCTCAATTCCGCGCAAAATCCCGCCCCGCGCGGCTCCATCGTGGTGCTTTACGCGACGGGCGCGGGCCAGACATCGCCCGCCGGCGTCACCGGGGAACCCGCGGTTGCGCCGATCCCGCAGCCGGTGCTGCCGGTGACGCTGACCATGATGAATATTCCGGCCACCATCCTGTTTGCCGGCGGCGCGCCGGGTTTTGTGGGGCTGATGCAGATCAACGCCCAGGTGCCCAGCGGCTTCGTACCAGCCGGCAACCTGCCGCTGGTGCTGGCGACCGGCACGTATCAGAGCCCGGCAGGCGTCACCATCGCCGTGGATTAATGGATAATGGCAGATATGAATTTTCGCATCGCCCTCGTTTGCGGGCTGGCCGCCACGGCATGGGCACAGGATTCCGCCGTCAAGCAGGTGGAGATCTATGGCCAGGAGATCTACTATCAGGAGTCCGGGGCCGGTCCGGACGTCATTTTGCTGCACGGGCTGGGAGCGGACCGCAGCGCGTGGGCTTCCACTGTGCCGGCGCTGGCCGGCAAGTACCACGTCTTTGTGCCGGACCAGATTGGGTTCGGGCAGTCGGACAAACCGCTGATCGATTACCGCGTGGCTACGCTGGTGGACTTTCTGCAGGCGTTCTGCAAGAAGCTCAACATCCCGAGGGCCACGCTAGTGGGCAACTCGCTGGGCGGATGGGTGGCCATGGATTTTGCGCTGGCACATCCCGATGAAGTCAACGGTCTGGTGCTGGTGGACAGCGCGGGCTATTCGGCGAAGCGGCTGGGCGGGACGCCGCTGACGCGCGAGATGCTGGAAGCGCTGAATCCCACGACACTGGCGGGCGAGAAGCAGCTCATGGCGCTGGTCTTTCATAACAAGATGTTCTCCAGCGATGAATTCGCCGACCGGGCGCTGACCGCGCATTTGCGCAAAAACGACGCCTATACGATCGACCGCTTTATCGATTCCATCCTGCGCAACGAGGATGTGGTGGACGGGCGGCTGGGCGCGATCAAAGCACCTACGCTGGTTGTATGGGGACGCGAGGATGCCCTGGTCCCGCTGGCGGCAGGCAAGGCGTTGGGCGAAGACATTCCCGGGGCGCGCAGCGTAATTCTGGACGGCTGCGGGCACGTTCCGCCCGTGGAATGCGCCGCGCCATTCAATACGGCGCTGCTGAAGTATCTTGGGGAAGTGCCTGTGGTAAAATAGAACTTTCCCAACCTGAGGTTTTCGTGGCAAGAATCACCCGTAAAGAACTGAAGACTGACAAGTTTGCGCTCGAAGTCGGGCACACAGTCGATTTTTTCGAAGAGCACCAAACCGAGATTATCCGTTATGGAGCGGCGGCACTGGCCGTAGCAGCCATCGTGGTTCTCCTTTTCGTCTACCGGGGTCACCAGCACACCGTCCGGCAGGAGGCGCTGGCTAAAGCCATCGCAGTGCAGGAAGCACCCGTCGGACAAGCGAATCCAGCCGCACCCATCAACTTCCCGACGCAGGAAGCCAAGGACAAGGAAGCCAACAAAGTATTCAGCGAACTGGCCGGCAAGTATTCCGGGTCGGACGAAGGCTACATCGCGGAGTATTATCTGGGATGCATCGCGGCGGATCAAGGCAAAATGGGCGAAGCGGACAAGCACTACAGCGCGGTCGCCGACGACGCCGGCAAAAAGTACGCATCCCTGGCCAAGCTGTCGCTGGGGCAGGTCTACTTTGCCGAAGGCAAGACGGCGGACGGCGAGAAAACACTGCGCTCCTTGATGGACAACCCCACTATTTTCGTTTCCAAAGACCAGGCCGCCCTGGTGCTGGCAAAGATGCTGGCGCCCACCAAGCCCGCTGAAGCGCGGAAGTTGCTGGATCCGCTGCGCGTGAAATCGGGCCCGATCAGCCAGGCGGCGCTGCAGGCTTACGCCGAGTTGCCGTCGCAATAGTCCGGCCCGCCATGCTCCGCCATCTCCGGTTTCCGGTGGAACAGAGCAAAGGGCGGCGTTACCCGGAGCCCCGACATCCGTACCGGAACGCATTCCAGCGCGACCGCGACCGCGTGGTGCATGCGCGCGCGTTCCGCCGTCTGGAAGCCAAGACGCAAGTATTCACACCGGGCCTCTGCGACCATTTCCGCAACCGCCTTACCCATACCATCGAGGTGGCGCAGATCGCGCGTACGGTGGCCGCCGTGCTGGGACTTGACGAGGACCTCACCGAAGCCCTGGCGTTGGCGCACGACATTGGCCATCCACCCTTTTCGCACGCCGGCGAGGATGCCCTGGATATCCAGATGCAGCGCTTCGGCGCGCACTTCGACCACAACCTGCATGCCGTGCGGATCGTGGAGAGCTTCGAGCAGCGCTATGCCAGATTCCCCGGACTGAACCTCTCCTTCGAAGTGCGCGAAGGCATCGCCAAGCATTCGCGCGATTTCGGCCCGGGTGAGAATCCCGATCTGGAAGAGTATCTGCCGGGGCTGCGTCCGCCACTCGAAGCCCAACTCATCGACCTGGCGGATGAAATCGCCTACAATACAGCCGATCTGGACGATGCCATCGCGGCCGGACTGTTACGCCCGGAAGAGGTAGCCGCGGAGGCGCCGCATTACAGGGAACTTTTCGAGGCGGCCGAGCAGCAGTTTCCAGGCGCGCCGGAGAGCGCCCGCTTCCACGAAACGCTGCGCTGCCTGATCGACGCCCTGGTGTCGGGTCTCATTGAGGGCACCGTCCAGCGGGCAAAGGAGGCCGGCTGCGCCAGCGTTGAGGATGTGCGGCGGCAACCCGGGCGGCTGGCCGCGTTCACGTCCGAAACGGAAACGGCCAATCGGGATTTGAAGCGATTCCTGCACCGGCACGTTTATACGGCGGCGGTTCTGCGCGAGGAGCGCGACCGCGCGGCGGCTATGATCGGCGAGTTGTTCGATTTCTTCCTGCAGCACCCCGATCGCCTGCCCGCATCGCATAGCGAGTTGATCCCGGATGAACCGGCCTACCGGGTGGTCTGCGATTATATTGCCGGCATGACGGATGTTTTCTTTCAGCGGACCTATCAGCAGATGCTGGGCGGGTAAGCCCGCAGCCCGCTGAAGCGTGTCAGGATGGCCCTGCGGGCCACCAAATGTGATGAAAACGGTGCGCCACGCGGCTTCATCTGGCTTATAGGTGAGTTATGCCGGTGGTCGGGACGTTCATTACCCCATGCGCTTCATTCGACTGGTCGGGATGACACGAACGGCAGAATTGCGCGGCCGCATTCCCGTTGCTCGATGAATCGGGAGTGTAAGGACCCCGCACGAAGAACGTCGTTTTCCAAGTAGCCTGAACCCCGCCAATCTTTCCCGTCCATGCCGACTGGCTGTGCTGATCGTGACAGGTGGTGCAGGTAACCGTCGGCACGTTGCTTCCGGACGCCGCCAGTGCGACCGTGAATCCGTAATTGCGCGCGAACTGGCCGCTCACGGGACCCGTCATGGAGACGGTTCCGGTGCTCGAAACCGCGCAATCCCAGTTGTGCGCGCCGCCGCAGACGAAGGTGGCCGAGGGCCCCACCGGATGGTCGTTGTTGTAATTGCCCGCGCCGGAGCCGTCATTACCGAGCAGGGTGGGCGCGTGTCCACCCACTACGGGCAACGCCTCCACGCTCATGCCCTTCATCAAGCCGCTCTTCGCCACGTTGCCGTCATGACAGCTCAGACAGGCGATGATCACAAATGTGGGGTCGGCCGAACTGGTGAACATGCTGGCGCTCGCCGGAAGCGAGACCATCGCGCGCTTGTTCAGGTCGCCAAAGGCCACCGTCTGGCCGTATAGAGGGGAAAGGTTCTGTCCCCAGAGAGCCTGGTTGCCGCCCCCCGATTTGCCGCCGTTTCCGGCGGCTCCGCTGTGCGGCGCATGGCACGACACGCAGCCGCGCCCATAGCAGTTATGAACTCCCAATACATCGCTTTGCGCCCAGGCCGCCGCGCCGGCAGTTAGGGTTGCGAGAACGGCCAAGGCCCGCAACTGCGCCCGCTTCTTCATGCAATGAGCCTCCGAACGGCGGGCTCTGGCTGCGAGCGCTTGTCCGTTCAAGGTTCTTATCGGCCGAAGTGCGGTGGTTTTGCCGGGGTGCGGCCGGGCCTATGGGCGCGTCCAGATCTGCGAACGGCCGAGCAGCGAGAATCCGATAAAGCCCCGCACCGAAAGCTGGCTGCCATGCTCTTCGACGCGCAGTTTGCAGCGATAGACCGATCCGTTGTCGGGATCGAGGATGTCCCCGCCGCTATATTCGTCGCCGTGCATGGCCAATCCGCGCATGATCACCATGCCGACGATGGCTTGATCCTTGCGCGCATCCTTACACTTGTCGCAAATCTTCTTGGCGTTCGGGTCGAGCGTGGCTTCGATCTTCCCGTAGAGTTTGCCGTGTTCCTCGTAAACCAGCACGATAGCCTTCGGCTTGCCGGTTTTGTCGTCGATCGTTTTCCAACGCCCGATGGGGGTAATCAGTGCGGCATCGGTAGCCCACACCGCGAGCGCGGCCCACAACAAGACGGCGCCTGCTCCTGCGATTTTCCGCATAACCGAAGTATGCCGCTTTCCGCCCCCCGCGGCAAGGGGTGGTCACTCGATCGCGATGCCGGGCGTCTCTCCACGCGCGTCGGCGGCATTCAACTCCGTGTGGATTACGCGGCTTTCGCCGGGCATCAGCGCGATGTAATTGTCGCTGTAAATCGCCGGCAGAATGCGGTCGCCGCTCTTCTCCCGCACCGCCTTCAGCTTCACCATCAGGGCCGGCTTCCTTGTGGGATTTTGCAAGGTGGTGGTCAGCAGCCAGCGGGGGCCTTGCCGCTCGACCTTGGTGAAAGCCTGGATCAGCGGCGCCTTCGGCAGATCGCGCAACGCCTGGTAGTTATATTCATCCAGGCCGCGCCAGTAGAAGTTTTCCGAAACGATCTTGCCGCCGCGGGTCAGCTTCAGCCGGATGAAGTGTACCGGAGTCAGGCCGTCGGGATAGACGATATGGATAGGAGCAGCCAGGCTATCTTCGCGGCTGTCGAGAGCCACGGAACTGTCCCATTTCACCGTGCCATCCATGTTGAGTAACTGGACGTTGGCCGTCAGTCCGTCTGTGGCGCCGGCGCTGTAGTTCACCACTTCGACATTGTCCGTTACGGGATTCCACTGGATATGCAGCGGTTCGCAAGCTTTTTTGGCGCCGAAGTAAGCGGCGGTGGGCTACAGGTAATAGTCATAGGTCTGCCAGACAAGCGAGGGCCAGGTGGGGTGACTCATCCAGATCAGCAGGCCCATGCGGTTCTTGCCCTGCGCCTCGAACATGGCGCGATAGCCTTCGTAATTGACGTATTGCGCGAGGCGTACCCAGTCCGCCGCGTTATCGGCGCCGCCATAGCTTTTGTCGATGGTGTCGCGGAAGGATTCGCCGCCCTGCGCGCCGTGCAGCGAGAAATCGTGCAGGCCCCACATGCGCCCCTGCGGCCACATGGCCGATTCCGGCATCATGGCGCGCAGGCTATCCATGCTCACGATGTCCGGCATGCCCAACTCGCTGTGCAGTTTGGGGGTGGCCCGTTGCGCGAAGTAGAACTTCAACGGCATGGCGCGATAGGGGCCATGGCCGCTGACGGTATCGTCCGCCGAACTGGGGATATATGCTATGCCGGGATGCAATTCGGCCAGCGCCTGCCGCATGCCCGTCTCCAGCGCCGGCGGCGGCTGGCCTTCGTTGCGCCCGCAATAGAGACCGATCGAAGGATGGCTGCGAATGCGCAGCAGCGTGTCGCGTACGTTGCGCATGAACAGATCGTTGTCGTCCGGGTCGGGACCGTCGGCAGGATTGGCCAGCCAGAAGTCCTGCCACACCACGATGCCGTGCCGGTCGCAGGCCTCATAAAAGGCGTCTTCGCCGATCTGTCCCACCCAGTTGCGGATCATGGTGAAGTGCATGTCGCGGTGGTAGCGCACGGCTGCGTCGTATTCGCGCGCGCGATAACGCAGCATGGATTCGCCGAATCCCCAGTTGCCTCCGAGCGGCACGAAGCGCCGTCCATTCACCCAGATCTTCAACGCGCCTCCCTCGTCACGGTAGGTGAATTGGCGGACACCGGCCTGGAACGACTTCACGTCGGAGACGGCGTGGTCTTCGGTTTCGAACTTCAAGTCGACGGTGTAAAGATTCGGGTCGCCGTAGCCGTTGGGCCACCAGAGCTTGGGGTTATCCAGGTGTAAGGCGTGCTTCACGGTTTGGGTGGCGGATGCGCCCACGGTCACGGGCTCGTCGAAGGCGATATCGCCGAAACGGCCGTGCAGGATTCCGCTAACAGGCCGCGTTTCGCGATTGCGCAGGGTGGCTTCGATGGCCACATCCGCGCCTTGGGTAACGATGCTGCTTACAAACGGATCCTCGACGGTCACCGGTCCGCTGGCCGTCACGTAGACATTGTTCCAAATGCCGGTATCGCGTCCGCGCACCGTCGGAATCCAATCCCAGCCGATCGAAGCATGATAGGTCGGGTTATCGGCGCCCAGCGCGCCGCCGTTCTTATCGGGATTGTCGAAGGTCTTCTCCTTGACGCTGCCGGGCGTGGCGTTCTTCTCCACGCGCACGGCCAGCGCGTTGGTTTGTCCGGCGCGCAGCAGGTTTGTGATCTCAAAACGCGCGCGCATGAATCCGCCTTCGATCCTTCCCAACTTCCGGCCATTGAAGAAGACCTCCGCCTTCCAGTTAATGCCATCGAAGTTGAGCCAGATATGCTTGCCGGGCGCGGCGGGCGGCATGAGGAACTCGTCGCGGTACCAGAAATCGGCATAGAAAAACGAGTCCGAGATGGCGAAAATGTTATCGCCAAAATTGGGATCGGGGAGCGCGCCGGCGTTGTAGTAACTGGTCAGCGCGGTGCCAGGTACGGTGGCGGCCAGCCAGTCCGCATCATGGAAACCGGGCTCGGAGAGCGCCGCGCCATCGGCGCTAACGAGCGAATCGCGTTGAATGCGCCAGCCGCCGCCCGCCAGGTCCAGCCGGCCATCGGCACGCGCGGGCGGCGCCGGTTTGGGCTCGGCGACGGGTCCGCCCCGCCCGTAAACTTCCATTTCACTCAGGATGTAGCCATCGGGCGAAGCCGCTTTGGTCAGCAGCAGCCGCACGTAACGGCCGTGGGCAGGGCTGGCCAGTTTCATGTCGCCGGCAAGCGGCTGCAGCGTCTTCCAATCGGCCGCATTGTCGGAAACCTGAAGGGAGCCGGCCGCCGCGCCGCGGATCCAGGCCAACGTCACACGATCGAAGGTACAAGGCGCGCCCAAGTCCACATAGACCCACTCTTCGCCGGTCCCGGCGCTCTTCCAGGCGCTGGTGAAGTCATACGGCCCGCCGGCTTCGACGCGGCGATTCCGATCGAACAGCACGACTTCGCCAAGCAGCCAGCCCGGCGCGCCGGGCGCATCCAGCGCCACACGATAGAAGCGGCTGTGCGAGGGCGCCGCCAAGGCGATGCTGGGTTTGAATTCGCGCGCCGGACGGTCCGCGCCGGCTGCCCGGCCGAGTTCCGTCCAGGCGAGCCCATCGTCCGATCCGGAAACTACGGCGGTCCATCCAACCGGAGCGGACTGTGGCACGCGCACGCGCGCGTCGATGTCGACGCGATCCACTTCGCGCGGACTCTCGCCGCCCGCCAGTTCCAACTGCACCCATCCGCCTGTCCCCTTCAGGCTTACACCGGTCAGCCAGTTATGATCGAGCAAATACTCGCGCTCGTTTCTGGGGAGTTCGCCCTGCTGGCTGGAGGAGACCGCCACCCAGCGCGGCAGGTTCGTATCCTTGATGCCATCGGTGATCAACTGCGCAGTCAGGTTGTAATCGTAACTGCTCGACTGATAGGCCGGGCGGTCGAGCGCCAGGTTGCGATAAGTCTGGTCCAAGCGGCTCGCCGGTGCGAAGTTCTCGCTGGGATCGCCGGGGTACACGCCGACGCCCAGCGTATCAGGCTGTCCATAGAGTGCCGGAAAGGCCATGAGGATTAATAAAACAAGATTACGCATAATCAAGCTCTTTCGTCGAGGCTCTTCAAGGCGAAGGCATACGCGCCGATGGCGGTGGCCTCACTGGTCCCCAGGCGGGAGATGCCGACGCCGGTGCGCTGCAGGCCGTCGAATTTCACGGTGCGTGTGCTGCCGGGGACGTTGAGTTCCTTGGTTTCGCCCTTGAGGAACGCCTCTAATTGCGCCGGATCTTCGAGATTGAACGCGCGCTGCGCCAGGCGCGGAAAACGCTCGCCATCGGGCGCTTCGTAAGTGCCGTTCATCTCATCCACGATGGCCGGCAGGAACTGGCGATGCGCGCCCGCGATGCCGCCGCCGATCACCACCAAGCCGTCGAGCAGGGTGATGGCCTGAGCAATGGCATCGCCCGCCACCTCGCCCATACGGCGAAAGGCCGTTTGCGCCGCCGCGCGATTGCCGGCCACCGACCCTTCGGCGATTTCGTAAATCACTTTCGGCTCCGGCGTGTCTTCGAGCCGCAGGCCGGCTTCCGCCGCGTACACCCGACGTACGCCGCGAATGGATGCGCCTTCCTCGGCATTGGCGCCGCGGTCCAATTTGTGGCGCGCCAGCCAAATCTCGCCGGCCACCGAATTATCGCCTATAAAAAGGGCGCCATCGCGCACGATGCCGCCGCCGAACCCGGTGCCCAAGGTGACCCCGAACAGGTTGCGGTAGCGCTTCGGGCTGCCGGCTTTTTCGAGCCGCCCGTTGACATACGGCAGAAATCCCGCCATGGCCTCGCCGTAGGCGAACAGATCGCCATCGTTGTTGATGAAGGTGGGCAGGGCGAAGCGGTCTTCGAGCATCGGGCCGAGCGCCACGTCGCGGTAGGCCGGCAGGTTGCCGGGCTTGACGATGATGCCGTTGAAATAATCCGCCGGCGCGGGAAAGGCAAAGCTGATGGCCACCGGCGGCGCAGGCAGTTGCCCCTCCACGGTGCGGAAGCCCTCGACGATATTGGCGAGCGACCGCTCCAGGTTGTTCGCGTTGGACGGCAAGGCGAAGCTTTCGACTACGGGCCGGTTCGCCTGCATCGCCGAGAAGACGAAGTTCGTGCCGCCCGCATCCAGGGTCATGACGATGCGATGGTCGTTGATGTATTGCTGCATGATTTACGCCCGCGCCGCCCGACGGTTGGAAAGCGCGGTCCAGGTGATATATAAGATGGCGGCCAGCGGCACCAGAAAGCTCAGTTGCACGGAGCTGCGATCGGCCACCAGGCCCATCAGCGGCGGCAGACAGGCGCCGCCCACGATCGCCGTGACCATCAGGCCCGATAGCTCATTGGTATGCTCCGGCATGGCTTCCACCGCGATGGCGAAGACCAGCGGGAAGATATTGGCAAATCCCAGCCCGGCGACGAAGAAGCTGGATACCGCCAGCGTGCGGTCCGGGACGAACAAGCCCAGCAAGGCCACTACGGAGACGGCGCAGGTGATCAGGAAGAACTTGCGCGGCGCGATCCAATTCAAAATGACCCCGCCGGAAAAGCGGCCGATGGTGAGCGCGGTGAAGAACAAACCGGTGCCCAGCAGGCCCACCTTATTGATATCGATATCGAAGCGTTCCTTCAGGTATAGCGGGATCCCGGCGCTGACGCTGACTTCCGCGCCCACATAAAAGAAGATGGCGGCCACCATCATCAGGACATAGCCGTTGGAGAGCAGGGCCACGCACGAGCCAAACGTGGCGGCATGATGCTCGCTTTTCTTCTCCTCCACTCGCAAGCCGGCGACCGCCAGTACGGCCACCACCAGCGCCACCGCGTAGATGGGAAAGATCACCTTCCAACTGGCGCCGAAATATTTCGCCGCAATCAGCGGGATCATGGGGCCCGACAGCGATCCGATGGCTTTCACAAACTGGGCCAGCGAAAGGTTGCGCGCGTACTTCCCTTCGTCTGAAACATCCCGCATGATGGGATTGCCCGAAACCTGCAGGATGGCCGCGCCCGCGCCCACCAGCAGCACGGTCAGCAGGAAGCGGGCGAAGGAAGTCAACCCGAAGGCGGCATTCAGCAGCCCGATCAGCGCCACCACCAGCCCCAGCATCAGCACAAACTTCTTGCCGCGTTTATCCTGAAAAACTCCCATGGGGATCGAGAGGAGCCCGAACATGACGAATCCCACGAAGGGGATGAGGGATGCTACGGCGTTGCTGAGATGAAACTCGTTTTTCGCCAAGCTGACGAAGGGTCCTACCGCGTCGGCAAAGCCCATCGCCAGGAAGGCCAGAAAAACCGGAAGGGTGCGTAGTCGCATATCGGGTTGGAAACTCCGGGAATGAAGAGTATATCGCCCTGCGCGACTGGTTAATATAATTCGTGGAACTAATATGCAAATTCGTCATCTAGCGCGCGCGCTGCGGGGGATGCTTGGCACGCTGGCCCTGGGCCTTCCTCTGGTGCACGCCCAAGTCCGTGTCTGGGAGGGCACGCTTACGCTGCCCACCTACGAAGAAGGCGCGCCCGATCCCAACCCGCCCTTCGACGCCTTTTCCACAGGGCGCTTCAACTATCCTTACACCCTGCGCGAGAATCTTACCAACCAGCGCGTGGCGCACGACTGGCGCGCCGTTTATCTCGAGAACGAATATCTGAAGTGCTCCGTTCTGCCGGATATCGGCGGCCACCTCTACACCTGCACCGATAAAATCGGCGGACAGCCCATGTTCTACGCCAACCCTTCGATCAAGAAGGCCAACATCGGCTATCGCGGCGCGTGGGCGGCCTTCGGCATCGAATTCAATTTCCCGGTTTCGCACAATTGGGTCTCCATGTCGCCGGTGGAATTCAGTTTCGCGAAGCACGCCGACGGCAGCGCCTCGGTGTGGGTGGGCAACATCGATCGCGTCTACGGCATGCAGTGGGTGGTCGAGCTGCGCCTGCGTCCCGGCAGCACGGTGCTCGAAGAGCGCGTCACGCTGAACAATCGCAGCGACGTGCGCCACCGCTTCTACTGGTGGAACAACGCGGGCGTCGAAGTGAAAGACGATTCGCGCATCTATTACCCGATGCGCTTCACCGCCAGCCACGGTTTCACGGACGTGGACACCTGGCCGGTCGATTCCACGGGCAAGGATCTCAGCGTGATCCGCAACCAGACCGATGGCCCGGTTTCGCGCTTCGTGTACGGCAGCCGCGAACCGTTCATGGGCGTGTGGCGGCCGGACACCAACTCCGGCACCGTGCATTACGCCGGGTACGCCGAACTTCCGGCCAAGAAAATCTGGTCTTGGGGCGTGGACGCCGATGGGCTCGACTGGCGCCGCGCGCTCTCCGACAACAACAGCGCCTACGTGGAGGTGCAGGCCGGCCTGTTCCGCAACCAGGAGACTTACGCTTTCCTCCAGCCGCGCCAGACCATCGCCTTCTCCGAATACTGGATGCCCGCGCGGGGCATCGGCGGCATCGCGCGCGCCAACCTTTCCGGCGTGCTGAATCTGACCCGCCGCGGTGGCGCAGTGGCCGCGGCTTTCAACGCCAACCAAAAAATCGTGGCCGCTTCCATCCGCATCACGCAAGGCCAGCGCGTCCTCGCCGAAGAGAAAACCACCCTGGCGCCGGAACACACCTGGACGCGCGAGATCCCGAACACAGCGTCCGATCCATGCACCTTCGAACTGCGCGACGCGGCCGGCAAAGTGCTGCTGCGCCACACCGAAGGCCAATACGACTGGACGCCGGCCGACGAAATTCATACAGGGCCGCAGCCGCAACCGAAGGAAGGCGACGCGCTACAGCGTGGCACAGATCAGGAGCTTCAAGGCGAATTGCCGGCCGCACTGCACACCTATCGGGAGGGATTGCAGCATGCGGGCGGAGATTTCGCGCTCAGCGTGGCGGCCGGACGCCTGTGCGCCGGCCTGCAGCGGTACGCGGAGGCCATCGCCTACCTCGAGCCCGCCGCGGCGCGCGCCACATGGAACCCCGAGATCGCATACTATCTGGGGTTGGCTTACGACGGCGCGGGCGAGCCCGCCCATGCCCGGCTCGCCTACGAAACCGCCGCGCGCATGCCCTCCTGGCGCTCCGCCGCCAGCCTCAAATTAGGCGAATTGCTGGCGCGCGAAGGCGATCGCGAAGCGGGCCTGCGATTCCTGGATGCCGCGCAAGGCGATCGGCGCGCCGATGAAGAGATGTCCGCCCTGATGCATGCGCTGGGAAGGACGCCGGGCCGCCTGACTACGGCGCAGGAACTGCCGCCCAGTCCGTTCCTGCAGTGGGATAGCGGCCCGCACCACGATGCCGCGCTGTTGCGGTTCCTGGCGGCCGACGCCGCGCGGGTCCTGGAAATCGCCGCGGAGTACATGCGCCTCGGCCTGAACCACCAGGCCTTGGACATCCTGGCGCGAGACTTTCCGCCAGTCCCACCCGACGAGACGGAACCGGGAGCCGTGCTGCCGCAAAAGCATCCCCTGATCGCCTATTACCGCGGTTATTGCCGCGCGAAGCTGGGCGAATCCGCTGCCGCGGACTATGCCGCCGCACAGAAACTGTCGACATTGTATGTGTTCCCCAGCCGCTCCGAAGATCTGGAAGTGCTGCGGGCGGCCGCCAAAGCCAATCCCGAAGATATGACCGCCCGCTACCTGCTCGGCACGCAATTGTTCGCGCGCGGCCTCACCAACGATGCCTTGACCGAATGGAATGCGGCACGCCACGCCGATGCCCACATACCGGTTTTGCACGCCGATATCGGACGCGCCCTGCTGCGCGAGAAACACGATTCGATCGGCGCGCTGCAGGTGTTCCGCGAGGGGCTGGCCGTGGACCCGCTGAACCGCAAACTCTACGAAGGCGTGGATGAAGCGCTCAGCCTGATGTCGCGTCCCGCGCGGGAACTGGCGGTCTCGCTGGAACGCTATCCCGACCCGGCGCACATGCCCGCGGAACTGGTTTACGCGCTGGCGCTCGATCGCGCCGAGGCCCTGGATTTCGAAGACGCCCGCGCGCTGTTTCCCAACCGCTTTTTCCCGCGCGAGGAAGGCGGCACCAACGTCCGGCAGGTTTGGGTGGAGGTGAACATCCTCGAAGCTCTATCGCAAGCCGCGGCAAAAAAGTGCGACTCCGCGATCAAGACGGTAGACGGCCTGGGCGGCGCGGTTGCCGGTCTGCCTTTCAGTCATGACGGCCTCGAACCATTCGTAAACGCGGCGCGCACTCAATACCTGATTGGACAGGTGGAAGCCCGCTGCGGCCGCGCACCGCAGGCGGCGGAGCGCTGGCGCCGCGTCGCTGCCGCGAAGGGTATCGGGGACCTGATCTGGGCGTGGGGAGCAGCCCGCAAACTGGACGGTTACGACAACGCGCCATGGGCCAAACGCTTCGAAGCGGCGCTGGCGCAATCCGAATCGGGTGCGCCGTACACCACCGGCGTGCTGGAAGCGGCACTTGGAAAGCGACCCGCCGCCTGGGCGCATTTCCAGCAGGCGATCCTGCTGCCGGACCGCATGATGTCGCATCATCTGGCGAGGATGGCCATGGCCGGCAACGGCCTGCCGGATTGATTGGGTAGGCAGGCCCGTGGCGCACGCTTTAAGCGCGGAAAGCACTGGAAATGTTTCACTCTATATAGTGAAAAATAAGGCGCCGAACGGCGGCGGATGGAAAGAAGCCGATCTTGGCTGCCCACGCTTGAAGGGGGTAACGAGCCAGAGAGATCACGCAAGCTTGCCACTGCTGTTGCATCCACCACGCTCGCCGCTGTCGAATACAACCCCTCGGCACAAACGTTGTGGTTGGAGTTCCGAAGTCGTGCCGTCTACCGCTACTGCGATGGGCAGCGCACCGGCTCCGCACGGTCCTTAACGCGCGCCATCCAGCAAGACGGCGCACCCCCCGCCCGGGCATTCAAGTAAGCTGATGTTTCTTCAACGCGAAGAGACGAAAAACCATCCGCACCCCCAAAAACGCCAGCACGAAACGTCCACACTCCAGAGCGGGACTTAAAAGTCCCGCCGGGTCGCTGAAGCGTGCGCCACGGGCAAGCGGCCATCGCGAGAAGTGTCCAAACCCCAGGGCGGGACTTCTAAGTCCCGCGGGGTTTACCCTTACACACGCACCACCCGATCGCTGCGCTCCAGCCCCAGACGCTCGGCGCAGAAATATTCGAAGCGAATCCCGAATGAGCTTCGCGTCTGCTTCCAGACCGCCCGGAAAATCCCGCTGCGCGCCCAGGCCATGAATAGCATACCCCAGCCGCGGTTATCCGGGTGCTCCCAGTAATCGTCCAGTCGCAGATCCAGAAACACGTTTTCCATCAATTGAATCAGTTCCAGGCAGGCGCAGGTCTCTATGGGCGTCGCGGAGTTGGCGGTGGCTGGTCCGCCCATCAACTCGCTCATGAGCCGATTCAGACTGGGGGATTGGCGGAAACGTTCCCAGATTCCATCGAGCGCCTTGGCGTGCTTGATGAACGTATCGCAGCTCAATCCCGCCGGCGCCCAGACGTCGTACAGCTTCTCCGCGATGGACACCGGATGGCTGCTGGGCTGGATCCCGCGTAAGGCGTGCCGGACCACGTGCTGGCCTAGCCGCCTGTAGCTTTCAAACTGGCTCTCGGTGAAGAACTGATCGGCGGTCGTTTCGTGAGGAAACGAGGGATGCTGCGAGCGGTACTGCGCAACTCCTACGTCCTCGTCGCCGGTGACCGATGCCTTCAGATAGATCAGATAGCCCAGGCTGCCATTGCTGTAAGTGATCTTGCCGACCGTGCAGTGCGCCAGGCTGTGTCCTTCCTTCTGCTTACGAATGGCACTCACGTCGATATCGATCTTCGCGCCAAAATCGGTTTCGCAGATTCTGACCAGGTTTCCCAGACTTCCGAAGGTTAGCGCGTCGTCGCATTCGGCGTCGGAAGCCA
>Ga0187871_10001181_pt1 | contig 23164 bp, 21 predicted proteins | sample June2016WEW_16_1_FD_132988 | JGI IMG/M metagenome (GOLD analysis project Ga0187871, IMG submission 132988) | Peatland microbial communities from SPRUCE experiment site at the Marcell Experimental Forest, Minnesota, USA - June2016WEW_16_10 | ecosystem: Environmental > Terrestrial > Soil >...
CACACCATCTGCATCTGCCGCGGGACCGCCTGCCACACGCGCGGCTCGCGCAACCTGCTGGAGCGCCTGAAACTGGAACTGGGCGTCGCGGATATCGGCGACGACGGCGATGCCGATAAAGTCTCGGTCACCACACCCGACCGCAAGTTCTCGCTGCGCACGGTCGCCTGTTTTGGACAATGCGCGTTGGCGCCGGTGGTGGAAGTGGATCATGCCATCTACGGCCACATGAACGAACAGGCTTTGCACCGCGAGGTGCAAGCCGTGGAGCGCGAAAGCGGGAAGTGATATGCGGATACAAGACATTTCCTCATTCAGCGCGGTGAAGGAAGCCGGCCTCGCCAAGCTGCTGCCTAACCGCCCGCGCATCGCGGTGGGCATGGGCACGTGCGGCAACGGCAACGGCGCCGAGGGCGTCTTCCACGCCTTCTCCGAAGCCATTCAGCAGCGCGGGCGCGACGTGCGCCTGGCCCCGGCAGGCTGCTTCGGTTTCTGCGCGCAGGAGCCGCTGGTGAACGTGTGGCTCCCCGGCCACCCGCTGGTAATTCTGCGCCGCTTCGAGGCCCACGACGTCGACCGCCTGCTGGATGAAATGGCCGGCGGCCGCATTCCCGCCGACCTGGCTCTGTGCAAGATCGAAGATTGGGACCACCTCACCGCGCAGGTGCGCTACGGCGAGGGTATGCCCGAAATTACCTTGTGGCGCGATATCCCGTTTTTCAGGAAACAGAAGAAGATCGTGCTGCGCAATTGCGGGCTGATCAACCCGGACGATATCGAAGAGTACATCGCTATAGGCGGCTACCAATCGTTATATAAAGTGCTGATCGACGCCACGCCCGAAATGGTCATCGAGCAGATCAAAGCCTCCAAGCTGCGCGGCCGCGGCGGCGCGGGATTCCTCACCGGCCTCAAATGGGAGTTCCTGCGCAAGGCCGAAGCCGAACAGAAGTACATCGTCTGCAATGCGGACGAAGGCGATCCCGGCGCATACATGAACCGCAACGAGATCGAAAGCGATCCACATGCGCTTCTGGAAGGCATGATCGTCGGCGCTTACGTCACCGGCGCCACCGAAGGCATCGTCTACGTGCGCGCCGAATACCCGTTGGCCGTCCATAGGCTGCGCCGCGCCATTACCCAGGCCCGCGTTTACGGCCTGTTGGGCGACAACATCTTGGGCCGCGGCTTCAGCTTCGATATTTCCATGGTGGAAGGCGCGGGCGCATTCGTGTGCGGCGAGGAGACGGCGCTGATCGCATCGCTCGAAGGCTTCGCCGGCCGCCCCCGCCCGCGTCCGCCATTTCCCGCGCGGAAGGGCCTGTGGGGCTGCCCCACCAACATCAACAACGTCGAGACCTGGTACAACATCGCGCCCATCGTGGCCAAAGGGCCCGCCTGGTTCACCGAGACCGGCAGCACCAAGAGCGCCGGCACCAAGGTGTTCTCGCTGGTGGGCAAGATCGCCAACACCGGCCTTGTGGAAATGCCGCTGGGCACGCCGCTGAAGACTTTTATATACGATGTCGGCGAAGGTGGTGTCGACGGCCGCCACATCAAAGCCGTGCAGACCGGCGGCCCTTCCGGCGGATGTATCCCGCGGGAAATGTTCGATACCCCGGCCGATTACGAAACGCTGGCTCAGCTCGGCTCCATCATGGGTTCCGGCGGCATGGTGGTGATGGATGAAGACAACTGCATGGTGGACGTGGCGCGCTACTTCATCGAGTTCACCCACGCCGAATCCTGCGGCAAATGCATCCCCTGCCGCGTCGGCCTGGATAAAGCCCTGCGCATCCTGAACGCCTTCACCAATGGACACGCCAGCCCCGGCGATCTCGACCGGCTCGACGAACTGGGCCGCATGATCCGCGATACTTCCCTCTGCGGCCTGGGCCAGAGCGCGCCCAATCCCGTGCTCACCACCATGCGCCATTTCCGGCACGAATTCGAAGACCACATCCGCGCGCAACGCTGCCGCGCGGGAGTCTGCGAAGATCTGGCGCTCTCCCCTTGCGAAAACAGTTGCCCGCTGCACATGAATATCCCGCGCTTCCTGCAACTGTTCCAGGAGCGTCGTTTGGAAGACGCGTTCCTCTCGGTAGTGATGGACAATCCGCTGCCGGCTTCCACTGGCCGCGTGTGCCAGCACCCCTGCGACAACCGCTGCCGCCGGCATGGCATCGATGCGTCGGTCAACATGCGCGAGGTGCATCGTCATATCGCCGATTCCATCTACGATTCGGACCGCTTCGACTCCCTGGTCGACAAGATCGCCAGCTTTAAACTACAACCGACGGACCGCAAAGTCGCGGTGGTTGGCGCGGGGCCCACCGGCCTCACCGCCGCGTTTTACCTGGCGCTGCTGGGCCACGATGTCACCGTTTATGAGAGCAACCCGCTGCCCGGCGGCATGCTGCGCTACGCGATCCCCGAATACAGGCTACCCAAATCCGCGCTCGACCGCGAAATCGAGCTCATTGAGCGCATGGGAGTGGAGTTCGTCTGCGACACCGTGATCGGCCGCGACATCGGCCTCAACGAGCTCGACAACATGTACAACGCCGTGTTCATCTCCATCGGCACCTGGAAGGAATCCTGGGTCTACCTGCCCGGCACCGAGCTGAAAGGCGTGCTGCCCGCGCTGATCTTCCTGGAAGCGGTGTCGAAGCGCGAACCGGCTTTTTCCGAACGAACCGTGGTGGGGCAGGCGGTTTCGCCTGCCGAGCCCGTCGACGGGCGATTCTTTCACAACTCCTCAGGCAGCGGCCTTGGCCGCAAAGTTGTCGTCATCGGCGGCGGCAACGCCGCCATCGATTCCGCCCGCACCGCGCTGCGCAAGGGCGCCGGCATCACCGTCATCTATCGCCGCGAGCGCAAAGACATGCCCGCCATCAAGGAGGAGATCGATGCCGCCGAAGCCGAAGGTGTCAAATTCATTTTCCTGGCTACGCCGCACCGCATCGTGGGCGACGAACAGTCCAATGTCAAGGCCATCGAAATAGTCAAAACCCGCCTCGGCGAATTCGATTCCTCCGGCCGCCGCAAGCCCGTTCCCACCGAAGAGATCCGCCGCTACGAATGCGATACCGTGATCCTGGCGGTGGGCGAGTCCGTGGATCCCGATTTCGGCCGCGGTTCCGGCCTCAAGATCAAAGAGGACGGTACCATCGAAGTCGACCGCTACACGCTCGAAACCAGCCGCAATAAGTTCTACGCCGGCGGCGATGCCGTCACCGGCGCTTCCAATGTTTCGAACGCCATGGGTCTCGGCAAGAAGGCCGCGCGCAAAATCGATCGGCGCCTGATGGGCGCCGCCCGCTTCGACCGCATCATGCCCAAGTTCGACTACTCCAAGGCGCCCCCCGCGCAGCCCACGGAATGCCCGCGCCACGAGTTGACCGAATTGCCCGCCGGCGAGCGCGTGCTGAACTTCAACGAGGCCATGCTGGGCTTGACCGCGCAGCAGGCCCTGGACGAAGCCGGCCGCTGCCTGCGTTGCGATATCCGAGAGAACCAGCACGGCCATCGCGCCGCGGACCTGGTGGAGGTTTAGGGTGCCAGAGGAAACGCGGGCAAACCTCCGAGGCAGGCGGCCTACGAGGCCGCCGCAGGCTACGAGCCTGCCCCACAGGGAGGATCATGCCAGATAGAATCGCGATCAAGATCGACGGCGAATACATCGAGGCCAATGCCGGCCAAACCATTCTGGAAGCCGCCCGCGCCAACAAGAAGTACATCCCCACGCTTTGCTATCTGGAAGGATTAAGCGCCGTGGGAGCCTGCCGCTTGTGCATCGTGGAAGTGTCCGGCGTCGGCCGCCTGCTGCCCGCCTGCACCACTCCCGTCGCGGACGGCATGTCCGTAACCACCAACTCCGAGAAATTGACGCGCTATCGCCGCATGGCCATCGAGTTCCTGTTCTCCGAGCGCAATCACTACTGCGCCGTGTGTGTCTCCAACGGCCACTGCGAGCTGCAATCCATGGCGCAGAAGCTGGGCGTTACCTACGTGGAGTATCCGTACAGTTACCCGCGCCTGCCCGTGGATATGTCGCATCGGCGTTTCGTGCTGGACCACAACCGCTGCATCCTATGTACGCGCTGCGTGCGCGTGTGCGACGAAGTGGAGGGCGCGCACGTCTTCGATGTGGCTGCGCGCGGCATTCGCTCCATGATCTGCTGCGATCTCAACCGCCCCTGGGGCCAGGCCCGCAACTGTACAAACTGCGGCAAGTGCGTGCAGGTCTGCCCCACCGGCGCGCTGGCGGAAAAAGGCTGGGCCGTCGAGGAGATGACCAAGCGGGTCGACAATATCACCTGGCTGGCCGTCCGGCGCGGAGGCAACCAATGACCAGGAAAACCAGGCTCGCCACTGTGTGGCTGGATGGCTGCTCCGGCTGCCATATGTCGCTGCTGGATATCGACGAGGCGCTGGTGCCGCTGGGCGGCAAAATCGATTTGGTCTACGGTCCGCTGGTGGACGCGCAGGAGTTCCCCAAAGCCGTGGATGTCACCCTTGTGGAGGGCGCCGTCAGCAGCCAGGACGATCTGGAGAAGGCCCGCCTGATTCGCGCCCGCAGCAAGCTGGTGGTGGCGCTGGGCGATTGCGCCGTCACCAGCAACGTGCCCGCCATGCGCAACAACATACCGGTAAAGAAGCTGTTGGAGGGCATTTATGGAGCCGTGCCCACCGACGGCGTGCCGCCGTTGCTGAAGCACGCCGTGCCCGTGCACGACGCCATCAAAGTGGATCTGCACGTGCCGGGCTGTCCGCCGCCGGCCAAGGCCATAGCGTTCGTACTAGGCGAGCTCCTGGAAGGACGCGTCCCGGACTTGGCCGGAAAGGTCCGATTCGGATGATTTTGTGGGGCAGGCTCGCAGCCTGCGGCGGCCTCGCAGGCCGCCCACGCAAGTTAGAGGCCACCATGAAAACACTTAAAATCGATCCCGTAACCCGCATCGAAGGTCACGCCAGAATCACGATCCAGCTCAACGACGAAGGCCGTGTCACCGATGCGCAGGTCCACGTCACCCAGATCCGCGGCTTCGAGAAATTCACGGAAGGACGGCCCTTCTACGAAATGCCGTCCATCACCGCGCGCATCTGCGGCATCTGCCCGATCAGCCATCTGCTGGCTTCGGTGAAAGCTTGCGACGCCATCATGGCCGTCCGGATTCCCGAGACTGCGGCCCTGCTGCGCGAACTGTTGCATTGCGGCCAATTCGTGCAATCCCACGCGCTCAGCTTTTTCCATCTCTCGGCGCCCGACCTGCTGCTGGGCATGGATTCCGATCCCGCCCGCCGCAACGTGCTGGGCCTCATCGAGCGGCATCCCGAGCGCGCGCGCGATGGCATCGCCCTGCGCAAGTTCGGCCAGCAGGCGATCGAATGGCTGGCGGGCGAGCGCATCCATCCTTCATGGACCGTGCCCGGCGGAGTCAATGCGCCGCTCTCCGCCGAAGTTCGCGACCGCATTCGCGCCGAACTGCCCGCCGCCAAGACCATCGCCCGCCGCACGCTGGCTTTCTTCAAAGGTGTGGTCGATCGGTTCGCCGAAGAGATCGCCAGCTTCGGCAACGCGCCCACACTTTACGCCGGCCTGGTGGATTCGACCGGCGGCTTGCAGCTTTATGACGGCAAGCTGCGCTTCCGCGACGCCGGAGGCAACCTGGTGGCCGACCAGATCCGCCCGCGCCAATACGCGGATTACATCGCCGAGACCACCCTGCCCACCACTTACCTGAAGGCGCCCTATTACAAGCCGCTGGGCTATCCCGATGGCGTCTACCGCGTAGGACCGCTGGCGCGCTTGAATGTCGCGGACCGCTGCGGCACGCCCGAGGCCGACGCCGAGTTTGCCGAGTTCCACCAACGCTACGGACGCGCCGCGCAAAGCGCATTTCATTACCACTATGCGCGCCTGATCGAAGCGCTCTATGCGCTCGAGCGGATGGAGGTACTGCTCGCCGATTTGGCCATACTCGATACGCACGTCCGCGCCCATGCCGGCGTAAATGCCCTCGAAGGCGTGGGCATCGCCGAAGCCCCTCGCGGCATCCTGATCCATCATTATAAGGTGGATGAAAATGGCGCCATCCGGTGGGCCAATTTGATTGTCGCCACGGGCCACAATAATCTGGCCATGAACCGTAGCGTCCGCCAGGTTTGCGAGCGGTTCATCGACGGCAACCGCCTGCAGGAAGGCATGCTCAACCGCGTATCGGCTGTGGTACGCGCGTACGATCCCTGCCTGAGTTGCTCCACGCACGCCGCCGGACTGCCCGATATTCACGTCCGCCTGCTGGCCCCCGACGGCGCGCTGCTCGACGAGTTACGTCAATGAAGGAGCGACACGCATGTGGGGCGGACCTCCCGGTCCGCGCGGGTCCTCCAGGACCCGTCCTTGCGAAGGAGGCCACCGTAGAAGCGGCGGGGCAGGGCGCGGGTCTGGAGACCCGCCGCAGGCGTAGACGGCTGCCCCACAAGACCGGAGTCGTGGTCATCGGCTACGGCAACTCCCTGCGCGGCGACGATGGCGCCGGCCCCTTCGTCGCGAACCACATCCCAGGCGCCATCGCCTGCCACCAACTCACGCCCGAACTAGCCGAGCCCATTAGCAAGGCTGATCGTGTCATCTTCGTCGATGCGCACGCCGGAGTCCCCGCCGGCCAAATCTCGATCCGGCCCGTCGCGCCCTGTCCATCTTCACTGCTTCACCGCTGCGATCCCGCCACCCTGCTGGCCTGGTCGCAACAGCTCTACGGCCGCGCGCCCGAGGCCATCCTGATCGGCATCGGCGCCGGGTCCTTCGACCTGGGCGAAGGCCTCTCGCCGCAAGCCAGGCGCGGGGCACACAAAGCTCTCCGCGCCATCCCCGAACTCTGCCGCGCTTTTCCCACGGGAAGTGGTACAATGCAGTTGTCACGGTGATTTTGGCATCTTCGCATTAGTCCGGTCCGCCGCCCTCGTCCGATCCTGCCCGATTCCAACAACGTAAGTTAACAAAGGAAAAAGAATGAAAAATATTTTCGTAGGCAACCTCAGCTTTGGGGCTACCGAAGCTGCCGTTCGAGCCCTATTTGAAGCGTATGGCGCCGTCGAGCGCGTCAACATCGTCACCGACCGCGATTCCGGCCAGGCCCGAGGATTCGGATTTGTCGAAATGACCAGCAACGCGGAAGCCGATCGCGCCATCGCCGAACTGAACGGCAGGGAACTCGAAGGCAGAGCGCTCAACGTCAATGAAGCCCGTCCGAAGACCGAACGTAGCGGCGGCGGCGGTGGATTTGGCGGCGGCGGCGGCCGCGGCCGTGGCCGGAGTGGCGGCGGCCGTTACTAGATTTTTGCAACTGTGGGGCGGCGCCATGCGCCGCCTTGGCAGGGCCTAACCGTGGGGCGGCGCCATGCGCCGCCTTGGCAGGGCATGGCCCTGCCCCCTACCTAACTGTGGGGCGGCGCCATGCGCCGCCTTGGCAGGGCATGGCCCTGCCCTACCTACCCACCCGTGGTGTGCAGCACAAACGTCGCCGTAACCGGCTTGCCCACCGCCGCCGGAGCCTCCGTCCCGACAATCCACACACTCCCCGGCGCCGTAACCACTCCACTATACAGAATGTCGTCCAGGAAGTCGCCCGGCTGAGGACTGGGGCTCGGAACCAGGCTCCAGCTCGTGCCGTCCCAATGCAACACCAGCGTCATCTGATCTCCGTTGCCGCTGGCGGCAAAATACGATCCAAACGCCCAGATATCGTTCGGCGAAACAGCCGTAATACCGTACAGCTTATTCGATTGATACTGGCTGTCCGGCCCCACGTTCGGACTCGGCACCACGCTCCAACTGGTGCCGTCGTAGTGCTCGATCAGCGTCTTGGTGGGTACTTCATACTGGGTCGGCGGCGGCTTCTGGCTGGCCGTCGAGTAACCTACGGCCCACACATCGTTAGGCGCCAGCGCCAATACCCCATGCAGCATGTTCGGACCAGTCCCCACATCCGGCGTCCGGACCAGCGTCCAACTCGTGCCATCGTAATGCTCGGAAAATGTCACAAAGTTCAGGCCTGAGTAGCCCACCGCCCAAATGTCGTTGGCGGCGTCGGCGGAGACACCCTGGAAAAACCCATGGAACGCGCCCGTTGCCGCCGTCCACTGAGTGCCATCCCAATGCTCAAAAAGAGCTTCCAGAGTCTGGTTGGCCGTCAGCAGGTTTCCCACGGCCCAGACGTCGGTGGCGTTGACCGTGGTCATGCCGTAGAGGCTGGGTTCCGCGCCCGCGGCGAACGTGGGGCCCTGGTAGACGCTCCACGCCGTGCCATCCCAATGTTCGATGATCTGGTTCGTAGTGCCCGTGTCGATACCCACGATCCCGGCTGCCCACGCGTCGGTCGGCGAGATGTCCGCCACTCCGTCAAGATAACTGGTGTTGTCGCCATTGATCATCGGCGTCGCGAAAGCTGTCCAGCTTGTGCCGTCGAAATGAATGGCTGTCTGGCCGACTGCCCAGATATCGGAAGGGGACGAGGCTGCCACAGCTTGTAGAGCGTTGTTGGTTGGTCCGTGATGGCCGTTGGGAGTTGGCACAACTTTAAAGATGGATTGCGCCTGCGTCAGTGAAGGTGTCCCGATCGACGTCAGGATCGCCATGCCTATAATGCCCGCGCATGTTGCTTTCATATAAGTCCAGTATGGCACCACCGTCCGGTGGATTCGTGAAGACCTAGTGGAACTGGTAGCTTGCGCGGGCAGCGGGGCCGCAACACGGCCCGCGTCAAAGACAAACGCAAGTCGCTCGACACCTCAAGCGACTTTCAGCCGCGAGCCCAACCTACCGGCTTTAGCCGGTAGCCCGAATGGGCCATGCATGCCCCCGCACGGACCTCCGCCGCACCTCAGCCGGAGTGCGCACCGCACTCACGCTATACTGGAGATCTTCATGACCACCAACGGCTCGGAAGACTCACCGAACGCCATGAGGCGCTCACCCGGACCGTGGAAGTAATCGCTGCCATGCAGCTTGCCAATGACAAACAGATTGCAGGGGTGCTCGCGGCCGGCTAACCCCAAAAACACCCTCCAGCCCCATGATTACAAACCCGTTACACATCCGTAGGTTCGTTTGTCCAAAATCCAAGAACCACCCACCACACCCGCCATCGGCTATACTGGGTGTGGCCGGAAATGAACTTTTCCCTTAGCCGCGACGTAGTTCCCTAACGAGTACCCAACCAACTATGACCGCTCAAATCGCAAATATCCAAGCCGATCGGATTAAAGCGCTCCTGGCCGAAAAAGGCTACGACGTAACCGAGCCCACCCCCGGCGTCCTGCGCGTCGAGGAACTCCAAAGTGGTGTGGCCGTCCAGGCCGTGCTCGTAGGCGACGTCCTGTATCTGTCGCTCACCTGCACCGTCGCTCCCGAATCCGCCATCACCCCGCCCATCATGCGCAGCATGCTCGACGCGCATAACGGCATTTCCACCTCTTACTTCCAGCTCTACGATGCCGGCCAGGGCCAGACCGCCATCACCCTCAACAATTTCTGCAAGCTCGAAGACCTCGGCCCCGAGGACCAGGACGATATCCTCTCCTGCGTGCATTTCCTGCTGGTCGACGTCATGGTGGCCCGCCGCATTCTGAGTGGTTTGGTGTAACCGGAGGCAAAAAGCAAATGGCATTCTTAAACGATATTTTCAATCGCGCCGGTCGCGTCGCCCGCGGTCAGGCTAATGAAGGCATGAGCGCCGTGGAGGACGCCACGTTCGACGCCACCGTCCGGCAAACCGTGGCCGACATGCGCAACGAGCTGAACAAGGCCGTGCAAGCGTCCGCCGTGGCCATGAGCAATTACAACCGGCTGGACTCCGAATATCAGAAATACGTCCGCCAGTCGCAGGATTGGAAAGCCCGCGCCGGTCAAGCGCTCGACGCCAACAACGAGGACCTCGCGCGCAAGGCTCTGGCCAAGAAAGCGGAGAGCGATCAGCAGGTCGCCTCCATGCAAGTCTCCGTGGATCAGGCGCAGAAAGCCAGCGACACGCTCAAGCAGCAGGTGGGTGAGCTAAAACGAAAAATCGATGAGGCCGAACGCACCGCCACCACGCTGGTCGCCCGCAAGAACGCCGCGCAGGCGCAGCGCAAAGTGGCCGAGGCGCTGGCCGGAGTGGGCAACGCCGACAACGCCTTCGCGGCTCTCAACCGCTTCGAAGAAACCGTGTCCAAGGAAGAAGCGACCGCCCAGGCGTTCAACCAACTCGCCTCGGCCGGCAAAGACGACGACCTGGAAAAGCAGTTCGCCGCTTTGGGCAGCCATGGCGTGGACGCCGATCTGGAGGCGTTGAAGCGCGAGCGTCAGTTGAAGCCGCCGACCATCCCGTTGTCGCTGCCCGCGGGTCAGTAGCCGCGCATTATGGGCCCCATCACAGTCACTCTCTTACTCGTCCTAGGAGCGTTGCTCTTCATGGTCTTGAAAAAACTCTTCGAACGCGCGCCCACGCCTGTCGCTCCGGCCGCGCCGAAACAGGATCTCGCCAGCCTGACTGTAGCCGACGCGCGCGTGGGCGACAATATCTCAATCACGGGCGCCGGCGATAACTTCAGCGATGTCGATTTCACGGTGGACCACGGCAATCGCTATGAAGCCGGCGAAAAAAAGTGGTTCGACGTAAGCGGCAAGCACGGCGAGCGCCGCGTCTCGCTCGAAGTGCGCGACGCCGACGACGAACTGGACGTGCGCGGCTTCCTCGACGGCAAGAAGGTCACGCTCGAAGACCTGGGCCTCTCCGAAGACGATCTCGCCCAAATGGATCAGCGCCAGAACACCGCCGACAATTTTGAGTTCGACGGCAAGAGTTGGTATTACCTCCTCAGCAAGGAGGTGGGCGTCTTTCACGACGGCCAGACGCAAGGCGCCGGCTTCTACGGATGGGAGTTCATCGAAGAAACCGGCAACCGGTATCTGGCCATCCGCAAGAAAGAGGGCGAACCGTTCAGCGCCAGTGTAGCCGTCAAATTGAATCCGGCGGACATCGCCCTCTTCCGCCAGTAATTGTGGGGCAGGCTCGCAGCCTGCGCGGGCCTCGTAGGCCCGCTCTTAGCCTGTAGCTGCGTAAGGAGTCCATATGAGCCGCCGAGGGCTCGAAGTCTTAGCCGTCATTCTCAGCTTCCTGATTGTCATCGTCCTATTCGCGGGCTTCGACAATCTTCCGCGCAAGCTGCGCGCCGACATCGCCGCCGAAGAGCAACAGCTCCCCAAAGCCCAGACTCAATTCCGATCGACCCAGGACGAAGTCACCGCCGATCTCTCCGCCGACCCCGACCTGTTCCGCGCGCACGACATGAACACGGCCTTCCCGGCGCGCTTCAAGACCGCCGCCGCCGAACTCCAGGGCGCGCAACGCGACGCCGCCGAACTCGACAAACTCCTCAAAGCCAACCGCCGCCAGGATCAACCACAGGCCGACAAACTCCTGAAAGAAGAGCGTGCCCTACGCGCCGCCGCGCTGAATGAAGCCACGGCCGTCCAGACCGAAGCGGCGCACTGGGTGGATATGAAGCGCAATCTGCCCACGGAATTGCAGCAGATGGAAGCCGACCACCAGGCCCTGCAGCACTGGGATTTCGCGTCCATCGCCGCCACTGTCACGCGCGCCGAAACCGACTGGCCGCAAAAAAGATCCGATCTCGATACCCGCCTCACCGCCTTGCGCGCCATTCCCGCCGATGGGGAACAAGCCTGGCAATCGAGCGAAGCCATGCGCCGCAAAGCCGAGGCCAAAGATCTCGCCGGTCTCGATTACGCCGGCCTGCTCGGCTCCGCCGAAAATCTGCACAACGGCGTCGCCGTGCTGCCCGTCCGCACCGCCGAGCTGCAGACGCTTACCGGACAGCTTTACACCTCCTGGGACAAGATCCTGGTGGATCTCCGCGACCGCAAGTCCGGCGGCGTGCGCGATTACGAAGAAGAAGTCCGCACCGTCAAAACGAAGTTCCCGGATGCCACCGGCAAGGATGGCTCCACCACTTCCGATGAAGCCTGGGTCGAGATTCCCAGAGCCACTTACCAGGTTTGCGAAAACAATATCGGCATGTCCATCGGCCACAAGCCGGAGGGCAAGTACGATAACGAAGTGGACGAGGTGCCCCAGCCGCCGGGCTTCGCCTACATGGCGCCGGTCGGGGAGCGCAACCAATACGGCTACTGGGACCACTCGGGCGGTGGCAATTTCTGGGTGTTCTACGGGCAATACGCGCTCATGCGCGATCTGCTCTGGGGACACAGCTACCGGCCCATCCCGTCCTATGAATGGGAATCCTATCGCACCGCAAGCCGCAGCGGCCACAGTTACTACGGCCGCGATGAAGTTGCCGGCGCGGCCAAGTACGGCACCCACGGCACTTTCACCCAGCAGCACTATTCCGACAGCCGCTATATGCGCAGTTCGGGCGGCTACAGCGGCTCAAAGTACGCCAGTGGCAGCGTGCGCAACGGAGAGAGCGGCGCGGGACACGCATTCGGTTCCGGCTCGAAGCCGCCTAGTTCCGGATTCAAACCCAGAAGCGCGCCCAGCTTCCGTCCTAGCTTCCGTCCGCCTTCCGGGGGCCGTTCCTTCGGCCGCCGCCATTAAAGTGGGGCAGGCTCGCAGCCTGCGGCGGCCTCGTAGGCCGCCCTGCCGGACGGTCCGTTGCAATGGGTGCGTTTTCGACCGCGCGGCGGGTCTCAGGGCCCGCCCTGGATTTTGGCCTTTTTGTACCGCCGGTTCTTAAGGCCGCCAGCGGGTTTCCGTACTCGCCTTCCCCCCCAGCCGGGAGTGGGTTCTCGACCATGCGGATCTGTCATAATGCGGTTGAGGAGAGGCGCCGGTATGAGCGGGTACGACATCTACGAATTCTACATCGACGCCTTCACGCCCGCGTCGATCCCGATGTCGCGGCTGGCCGAATACATGGCCGGCTTCGCCCTGCTGTGCGGGCATGAGGAGCACGTCCACTTCGACAAGCTCAAACCCGGCAGCTTGACGGTTGTCTCCCGTATCCAACCTGTCGCGCAGAATAAAGTGCAGCGCCGCCTCGACGAAGTTCGCTTTGGAACCGCGCCCAAGGCGGCGATGGACGCCTTCCGGCAGATCGACGAGAAACTGGTCGCCGACAATGCCGTCGGCCGAATCCTCCGCGGCAAAGCCAAGTTCGTCGAGCTTCCGTGGCGCGAACGGCCTGCGGAATCGAATCCAGGCCCGATTCGGCCAGCCGGACACCCTGGATGGCGAAGTGATTCAGGTCGGTAGCCACGATGAAACAATCGACATTCACATCCTGGCTGGCGACGACATTCACCGTTGCATCACCACCAAAGCGAATCGCGCGTCAATTGGCCCAACACTTTTTCGGCTCGCCCGTGCGCGTCCGTGGTACGGGAACCGGCGGCCTCGCCACGAAGCGCGTTACCGACCTTCCAGTGCCCGTGTCGCAGCCCGGCCTTTTTGAACAGCAGGAGAGTTCCGGCGATCCCGAGGACGACATATTGCGATGACCTGCCTTTCACGCCGCACCTTTACTAAAGCTCTGGCCGCCGCTTCCTGGGTCCTTCGCGCGCAAACCGCGCCCACCCGCGCCCGCATCAAGATCGACACCGAGCGTGTTATCGGCGAAATAGATCCCAAGATCTACGGCAACTTCATCGAACACCTGGGCCGCTGCATCGAAGGCGGCGTCTTCGACGAAGGCTCACCGCTCTCCGATGCGAGCGGCTTCCGCCGCGACGTGCTGGACGCCGCCAAAAAGCTGAATGTCACTATCCTGCGCTGGCCGGGCGGTAATTTCTCGTCGAATTACAACTGGATGGACGGCATCGGCCCGCGCGACCAGCGTCCCCGCCGCCTGGAAATGGCGTGGGGAACCGTCGAAGACAACGGCTTCGGCACGCACGAATTCATGGAGTACGCCGAAAAGCTCGGCACCGAGCCGTACTTCTGCGCTAACCTTGGCACAGGTTCCTGGCAGCAGGCCCAACAGTGGGTGGAATACTGTAACTCATCGGAAGACACGGCCATGACCCGCCTGCGCAAACAAAATGGCCGCGCGCAGCCTTGGAAAGTGACTTACTGGGGCTTGGGCAATGAGATGGACGGCCCCTGGCAAATGGGCCATCGCTCGGCGGACGATTACGGCAAGTTCGCGCTGGAAGCCGCCAAGCTGATGAAGTGGACCGACCCCGGCATCAAACTGATCGCGGCGGGCTCCTCCAATTTCGGCCCAAACGCCGATTGGACCGGATGGAATCGCACCGTGCTGGAACACCTGAAGCATCACGCCGATTACCTGTCCCTGCATATGTACGTCGGCAATCGGGGCAACGATTTCAGCGAATTCGTGGCCAGTTCCGTCGAACTCGACAGCCGTATCAAGACCGCCGAGGGCATCATCGCCGCCGCCCTCTCCAGCGAGCCCGCCGGCCGCCGCATCTACATCGCATGGGACGAGTGGAACGTCTGGTATCGCGCCCGCGGGGAAGGCAAGGAGCACGGCCGCCGCATCCTGGAGGAGCGCTACAACCTGGAAGACGCCCTGGTGGTCGCCACTTTCCTCAACTCGTTCCTGAATCATGCGCACATCGTCAAGATCGCCAACATGGCGCAATTGGTGAACGTCATCGCGCCCATCTTCGCCAATGACAAGGGCATCTTCCTCCAGACGATTTACTATCCGTTGCAGCTCTTCGCCAATAACTGCAAGGGTAAGTCGCTGGAGCTGTTTGTCGATAGCCCCAAGTACGCGAGCAAGCGTTTCGGAGACGTGCCCTACCTGGATACCTCCGCGGCTTATGACCATGGCGCGCTCGCGTTGAATGTAGTGAACCGCCATCCGGACCAGGCCATCGACGCGGATTTCGAAGCGCAGGACAAATCGTTCTCCGGCGCCGTCGAAGCGTGGGAAGTGAATGGCCCCGATATCAAGGCGGAAAACGATTTCGACTCGATGAAAGTTCGCGCCGTCCAGCGCTCCGCTTCCGCGCAAGGGAACCGGTTGGCCTACCGCTTTCCGCCGCATTCGTATACCATGTTGAAGGTGAGGCTCGTGTGAACGCGCGCAACCTGATTCCGCTGTTGGCTGCATCTACGATAATGACTACGAACTGCTCGTCAAACAACGTCGCCAGCCGGGAGTTCGGCAAGACACCTTCCGGCGAAACCGTCGAACTGTACACGCTGAAGAACGCCAAGGGCGTTGAGGCCGCCATCTCGACGTACGGCGGCGTGGTGGTTTCCCTTAAAGTTCCCGACCGCGCAGGCGCCTTGGGCGACATCGTCCTGGGATTCGACGATTTCAAGGGCTACCTGATTCCGCCTCCCTATTTCGGCGCTATCGTGGGGCGCTACGGCAACCGCATCGCGCACGCGCAGTTTACACTGGATGGCGTCGATTATAAGCTGGCGAAGAACGATGGCGACAACACCCTGCACGGCGGTAAGCGTGGTTTCGATAAGGTGCTTTGGAAAGCAAAGCCTGGACCGGGCCAGTCTCTGGAGCTGACCTATCTGAGTAAGGATGGCGAGGAAGGCTATCCCGGCAACTTGTCCGTGACGGTAGTCTACACACTGACCGACGACAACGAGTTGAAGATCGATTACACCGCCACCACCGACAAAGATACCGTGCTGAACCTGACCAACCATTCGTATTTCAACCTGGCAGGGCAGGGAGAAGGCGACATACTGGGACACGAGTTGACCCTGAACGCGGACCGCTACACGCCCGTCGATAAAGGACTCATCCCCACCGGCGAACTGCGCAGCGTCGAGGGGACGCCGTTCGATTTCCGCCAGCCGCACGCGATCGGCGAGCGCATCGGCTCAAATGACGAACAGATGGTGCTGGGCGGCGGCTACGATCACAACTTCGTCCTGAACCGTTCCGGAGACGGGCTGTCTCTGGCCGCGAAAGTGACCGCGGCGAAATCCGGGCGGGTATTGGAAGTGCTGACCACGGAACCGGCCATCCAGTTCTACACCGGCAATTTCCTGGACGGCACAATCCACGGCAAAGGCGGCAAAGTGTATGGATTGCGTTCGGCTTTCTGCCTGGAGACCCAACACTATCCGGATTCGCCAAACCACCCGGCCTTCCCCTCTACCGAACTAAAGCCGGGCCAGACGTATCACACGACCACGGTATTCCGTTTCTCACAGTCCTAGTGGGGCACCGTCGAAGCCCTCTTGTGGGGCGGCCAATCCTGGCCGCAGCCGCCTTTTAGGCGGCCAAGCCGGCTGAAAGCCGGCTGCGGGCAGAATTGCCCGCCCTCCGCCAAGAGTTACTTCTGGCCATAGTAAGCACTCACTCCGTGCTTGCGCAGAAAGTGCTTATCGCGATGCGCCGAATCCAACTCCTTCGGCGCCTCCGCCAGCCTGACACTGTAATAAGCCATCTCCGCGACATACTCCAGAATCACGGCGTTGTGCGCCGCCTCCGCCGCCGATGGCCCCCAGCAAAACGGACCATGCCCGGCGACGAGCACGGCCGGCATCTCCATCGGATCTCCGCCCGCGAAGTGGCGCGCGATCACCTCCCCGGTGTTGGCCTCGTAAGCCGCCTCGATCTCCTTCGGCGACATCGCCCGCGTCACCGGCACCGGGCCGCGAAAGTAGTCCGCGTGCGTGGTGCCCAAGCATGGAATGGCGCGCCGCGCCTGCGCCCACGATGTCGCATAGCGTGAGTGCGTATGCACCACACCGCCGATCGCCGGGAACGAGCGGTACAACACCAGGTGCGTCGCCAGGTCCGACGACGGACGCAGTGTGCCTTCCACAACTCGACCATCGAGATCCGTGATCACCAGATCCTCCGGCCGCATCCCTTCGTAGGGGACGCCGCTGGGCTTGATCGCCACCAGGCCGTCGGCGCGCGAAATCCCGCTGGCGTTCCCGAACGTGTACAGCACTAACCCTCTGCGGACCAGCTCCAAGTTAGCTTCGAGCACTTGTATGCGAAGTTCTTCCAGCATGTTATTCCAAAGCAAGCTCCAACTTAGTAACCGACGCCGGCGCGAAGGTCCGAGTCAACCTGGGGCCGCCCACCTGCAGCGCCTCCCCGCGCGGCTCCACGGCGTGCGGACTATCGAAGCTGTTGTGCGCATGCGCGTCCGCATCCGCCAAGGTGACGGCCTTGCCCGATGCCACACGCGCCCCGCGGAGCCCAATCTCCACCTCGCGCGCCTGATCCAGACTTGGATTCGTCACCGTCAGTGTCAGTGCTTTCCCTCGCAACGACGCCGAGCACGAAAGCCCCGCCAGGCCCTTGTAAATCGGGGGCGCCGACACCAACGTGCGCAGCGACTGCGCTCCCTGATGCGCCCGGTACAAATCGAATACATGATATGTCGGCGTCACGCAGAACTTGTCCTCATGGGCGAAGAACAGCGATTGCAGACAGTTCACAAGCTGTGCCACGGCCGCCATGCCGACTTTATCCGCGTGGCGGTTGAAGGTGTCCAGTGTCATCCCCGCCAGCACCGCATCGCGCATGGTGCTCTGCTGTCCCAGTAGCGCCTCGGCGAAAGGTTCCGTGCCGGGCGCATACCACGCGCCCCACTCATCCACCACCAGCTTCGCATGGTGCCGCTTGTCGAACTCGCCCATCACGGCCCACTGGCTCGTAATGAACGAATCCATCTGGTTGGCCTCGCGCAGGATCTCGTAATACTGTTCGGCTTCGAAGCGCAGCGCATCGCCTTTGCCCGCCGACCAATCCGTGGTACGTCCGCCGCTGGCGTTCCACGCGTAATGATGCATCGACCAGCCCCACATCCGCCCCAGTTCGCCCTTCTGCTCCACCTTCGAGAAGAAGCGCCGCGTCCAATCCAGGTCGTTGCCATTGGGCCCCGACCCGACAAATGCGAGCGGCACGTTGAATCCCGGTACCCAGGCGGTGAATCGCAGGAACTCGGTGGCGTAGTCTTCGGGGGTGAACGAGCCGCCGCAGCCCCAGGCCTCGTTGCCGACGCCCCAATAGCGCACGTTCAGTGCGTCCCGCTCTCCGTCGGCCGCGCGCCGATCCGCCAGCGTGGTGGTGCCCGCGGGCGAGTTGCAATACTCCACCCAGCGGTTGAAATCCAGCGCGCTCGACCCGCGCAGATTGGCGGCGAAATAAGGTTGCGCCCCGGTCACCTTGCAGAAGCGCGTGAACTCGATGGTGCCGAACTGGTTCGGATCGTAGCTCTGCGGGCCTGCGCGGCGCGCGTTCTTAGGCCACTCGCCCGCGCCCGCCCAGAAGTTCGTGCGCTTGGGACGCTTGTCCCGCGGCCCGATCCCGTCGCGCCAATCGTAGCTGTCGGCAAAGCAGCCGCCCGGCCACCGGATCACGGGCGGCGAGATGCGCCGCAGCGCCTCGACCAAGGCCTTCCGCAAGCCACCGATGTTCGGAATTGCCGAATCCTCGCCCACCCAGATGCCGTCGTAAACCACGCCACCCAAGTTCTCCACGAAATGCCCGTAGATTTCCGGCGCAATCGTAGAGATCGGCTCGTCGATCAATACCTCGATCAAGCCCTCGCTGGCGGCGGATCGCAACCCCGTGGCGCACGCTACTCCGGCGGCGGCCGCCGTCAAAAACTCGCGCCTGCTGCTATTCATCATGGCTGTCCTCCTGTGCGAAGAGCGGGGCTAAAGTCCCGCGCCGGCTAAAGCCCGCCCTCCATGCGCACCTGGCCGGCGAGCCGGCGCAACAAGGGCAACTCGTCACCATTGCCGAAGGCGAAGTACAGCTTGCGATACAGCGCGTAGAGCCGCTCGTACGCGGCGCGATCCCGCGGCTCCGGCGCGATGGTGCGATAGCGCGGGCAGAGCGCCTGCTGCGCCGCCTCGATGCTCTCGAACGCGTCCGCCGCCATAAACGCCATGATCGCGGAGCCCAGGCTGGTGATATCCCCTTCGGGCACCAGCACCGGCTTGTTTAGCACGTTGGCGTACACGCGGTTCAGCGTTTCATTCTTCTGTGGGATACCGCCGCCGTTGATCACACGCCGGATCGCGACCCCGTGCTCCGCCATGCGCTCGAAGATTATGCGGGTGTGGAACGCGGTGCCCTCGATGGCCGCGAACAGCTCGTCCTGCGCCGTGTGGGTCAGGTTCCAGCCCAGCGTCACGCCGCCGAGTTCCGCGTTCACCAGCACGGTGCGATCGCCGTTATCCCAGGTGAGGCGCAGCAACCCGGTCTGGCCGCCGCGATAATGCTCCAGGCCTTGTGAAAGCTGCGCGACCGTAGTTCCGGCGCGCCGCGCGATGGCATCGAAAATATCGCCGGTTGCGGACAAGCCGGCCTCGATGCCGAAATATTGCGGATGGATGGAGCCCTTCACCACGCCGCACACGCCGGGGATCAAGTCGACCTGCTTGGCGATGGCCATGATGCACGTGGAAGTGCCCACCACGTTGACCACATCGCCTTCCCGCACGCCCGCGCCGATCGCATCCCAATGCGCATCGAACGCGCCCACCGGTATCGGAATGCCGGCGCGCAGTCCCAACTTTCCGGCCCACTCCGCGGAAAGCCGGCCGGCAATCTGGTCGGAGGTGGCATATGGGCCGTCCAGCTTGGCGCGCACGCCGGCCAAAAGGGGATCCACTTTCACCAGGAACTCCTCGGAAGGCAAGCCGCCCAGTTCCCGGTTCCACATCCATTTGTGACCCATGGCGCAGACGCTGCGCGGCGCCTGGCGGGCATCCGTGATTCCGCACAGCACCGCGGCCACCATATCGCAATGCTCCAGTGCGGTGACCATCCGGGCGCGCGTGTCCGGGTTGTGGCGCAGCCAGTGCAGCAGCTTCGAAAATCCCCACTCCGACGAGTACACGCCGCCGCACCATTGGAGAGCTTCCAGATTTTCGCGGCGGCCGGCGGCGGTGATCTCGGCGGCTTCGCCTTTGGCGCGATGGTCGCACCAGAGGTAATAATCGTCGAGAGGTTCCAGGCCTTCGCCTACGGGAATGACGCTGGATCCGGTGGTGTCCAGTGCGAGGGCGGCGATTTGTCCGCCGTCGACGGCTGCTGCCTCGAGCGCGTGACGCATCGCGGTGACCAGCGCCTGCATGTGGTCCCGATGCGATTGCGTGGCGTAATCCGGGTCGTCTTTTCTGCGGGAGAGGGGATAGTCGCCAGTGGCCGAGCCCAACCGCCCTTTCACGCTATCGAAAATCGATACGCGGACGCTCAGGGTTCCGAAGTCTACTCCGGCTACGATCATGGGTTCAATCCAGAAGCAAAGAGCGGGTTCTGGAGAACCCGCGCAGGACTGGAGTCCTGCCCCACTAGGCGACTACGTCGACGCCCATGCTGCGCGCGGTGCCGCGCACCGAATTCATGGCGGCTTCCACGGTGAAGCAGTTCAGGTCCGGCATCTTGATCTTGGCGATCTCTTCCACCTGCTTCTCGGTGATGACGCCGACCTTGGTTTTGTGCGGCTCCGGCGATCCCTTGGCCAGGTTGACGGCGCGTTTGATGAGAACCGGCACCGGCGGCGTCTTGGTAATGAAGGTGAACGAGCGGTCCGAAAAGATGGTGATCACCACCGGGATGATCAGCCCTTCCTGATCCTTGCTGGATGTCTTGGCGTTGAATGCCTTGCAGAAATCCATGATATTCACGCCTTGCGGGCCAAGGGCCGTGCCTACGGGGGGCGCCGGCGTAGCCTTCCCGGCGGGGATCTGCAATTTTACGGAACCGGTAACTTTCTTTGCCATCTCTAAAATCCTCGCGAATCGTTATTCTATTCTTTTTCTACTCTTTTTCGACTTGGAGGAACTCCAGCTCGACTGGCGTGGCGCGGCCGAAAATCATGACCATCACGCGCAACGTGCCGCGGTCGGTATTCACCTCGTCCACCTTGCCGCGGAAGTTGGCGAACGGACCATCCACAATGCGCACGCCGTCGTTCCTCTCGTAGGTCGTCTTGGGGCGCGGCCGCTCGGTGGAGGAAGCCTGGCGGTACAGGATGGAATTCACTTCGTCGGCGCTGAGCGGAACGGGCTGCGTGCCGCCGCCCACGAATCCCGTGACGCGCGGCGTGGCTTTCACCGCATGCCACAGCTCGTCGTTCATTTCCATTTCCACCAGCACGTAGCCGGGGTAGACCAGCCGCTTGCTGGTGACCTTTTTGCCGCCGCGCAACTCCACCACTTCTTCGGTGGGGATGAGCACCTGGCCGATCTTGTCGGCGAATCCAAACGCCTGCGAGCGGCTGCGCAACGACTCGGCGACTTTCTGTTCAAACCCGGAGTACGTATGAATGATGAACCACTTTTTGGGGGAGGACTCGTCATAGCCTTGAACGGCGGGCACCTCCGCCGGTTCGGCCTCCGGCTCAGGTGCAGCGGCGGATGGTTCGGCCGGCGCGGCCTGCTCCTCAGCCGGTTCTTCCGATGGCTCCTCGGCTAGGTCGGCGGCGGCCGCTTCTTGAAGCTCTTCTTGATGCGCGTAATTCACGTTGTCGTCATCCATATCGGGCTACTTCGACAATGCCTTATACATGCGCGTGACGCTGTCGTTCAGCAGAGCATCGACCACTGCAAAGAAGGCCGCGAAGGCGAAAACCGTGAAGATCACGACCACTGTGGTGCCCTCCACCTGCTTGCGGTTGGGCCATGTGACGCGCTTCATCTCGAGCTTCAACTCGTTGAAATAATCGCGCGTGCGCGTGGGCCAACTGGTCACACTCTCGAGAAAATTGCCGGTGCCTTCCGCCATACTGCCTCGCTTCCCAAATCTACCCGCTGTTAAAAACTGGATTGGCAGGGGCGGAGGGATTCGAACCCCCACTCGCGGTTTTGGAGACCGCTGGTCTGCCGTTAAACCTACGCCCCTAGGCCCTTTCTAATTCTACTTGATTTCCTTGTGCGGCTGGTGCTTGCGGCAATACGGGCAGAACTTCTTCATCTCGAGCCGCTCCGTGGTGGTCTTCTTGTTCTTGGTGCCGGAATAGTTCCGGTTCTTGCATTCCGTGCATTGAAAGGTGATTATCTCGCGTGCCATGTTCTTTGTCCTTCTTTGCTTGCAGCGTTATTCGAGAATCTCGGTCACGGTTCCGGCGCCTACCGTGCGTCCGCCTTCGCGGATGGCGAACCGTAACCCTTTATCCATGGCGATGGGCGTAATCAGATCGATCACCAGGTTTACGTGGTCGCCCGGCATCACCATCTCGGTGCCTTCCGGCAACTCCGCCACCCCCGTCACGTCCGTCGTCCGGAAGTAGAACTGCGGCCGGTATCCTTTGAAAAACGGCGTGTGCCGCCCGCCTTCTTCCTTGCTCAACACCACCACGCTGCCTCTGAACTTCTTGTGCGGCGTGATCGACTTCGGCTTGGCCACCACCTGCCCGCGCTCCACGTCGTCCTTTTCAATGCCGCGCAGCAGCAGCCCCACGTTGTCTCCGGCCCGCCCTTCGTCGAGCAGCTTCTTGAACATTTCGATGCCGGTAACCACCGTCTGGCGCGTGTCCCGGAAGCCCACGATCTCCACCGGCTCGCCCACCTTCACGATGCCCCGTTCGATACGCCCCGTCACCACCGTGCCGCGCCCCTGGATCGAGAAAATGTCCTCAATCGGCATAATGAACGGCTTGTCGATCTCGCGCTGCGGCAACGGCACGTAGCTATCCACCGCCGCCATCAGATCCGTTACCGTCTTTTCCCACTGGGCTTCGCCGTTCAGCGCGCCCAGCGCCGACACCCGCACTACCGGCACTTGGTCGCCCGGGAATTCGTAGGTGGTCAGCAACTCGCGCATTTCCAGTTCCACCAGATCCAGCAACTCGGCGTCGTCCACCATGTCCACTTTGTTCAGCGCCACCACGATGTAGGGCACGCCCACCTGCCGCGCCAGCAGCAAGTGCTCGCGCGTCTGCGGCATAGGTCCGTCGGTGGCCGCGACCACCAGAATGGCGCCATCCATCTGGGCCGCGCCGGTGATCATGTTCTTGATATAGTCGGCGTGGCCGGGGCAATCCACGTGCGCGTAGTGCCGGTTGGGAGTTTCATACTCGACGTGCGCCACCGCGATAGTGATGCCGCGGGCCTTTTCTTCCGGCGCGTTATCGATGGAGTCGAAACTGCGGAACTTCACCTTGGGGTTGTTCTTCCCCAGCACTTTGGTGATGGCCGCGGTCAGCGTGGTCTTGCCGTGA
>Ga0187871_10001182_pt1 | contig 23156 bp, 23 predicted proteins | sample June2016WEW_16_1_FD_132988 | JGI IMG/M metagenome (GOLD analysis project Ga0187871, IMG submission 132988) | Peatland microbial communities from SPRUCE experiment site at the Marcell Experimental Forest, Minnesota, USA - June2016WEW_16_10 | ecosystem: Environmental > Terrestrial > Soil >...
CCTGCGATGGAAGCGGGCCTGACGAACCGCATCTGGAAAGTTGCGGATCTGCTAGCTTAAACCGCTCCGCGATAATACCACGCATAGCCGCTTAAAGCGGTTAAGCTTAATGTTATCAATATGTTCCTATTGACAAAAACGGGAGTAACTTGGTATGCTCTGAACATGACCGGCAGGGTTTCCTTTTTGTGGAACCCGTTGCTCCCTTAATGGAGCGGCCTGTTGTCTTTTATTTTTACCGCCTAGTGTACCTCCTTTATCTCGACGAATCCGGCAATGAATCAGATCCTGTTGACAGATTTTTCGTCCTCGGGGGCGCGGCTGTGTTCGAGCGCGTCACGTTCTTCCTCTCTCGAAGTTTAGAGGATATACAAAACAAGCATTTCCCCGGACTGCCTCCCATTGAGTTTCACGCTTCGCCAATTAGAACCGGCAAGGGTTTCTGGCGCGGCGTCCCGGAAGACAAACGCACAGAGCTTCTCAACGACGTAGCTGGAGCTATTGCAACAGCCAACGAGCCGGGTGTGGTTCTTTTTGCGGCGGCTATTGAAAAGAGCGCAGGACTTCACGGCGAAAACGCGGTATTGCAGGCAACGGAGCAGATCCTATCGCGGTTCGATAGATTTCTACGGAATCGCGACGAACGGGGTTTGGTTGTATTCGCGGAAGGCAGATTCGACAAGCGCGCCAAGGTATGGGTTGATGAATTCCGGCAGCTCGGTACCCGTTGGGGTGTCCTGCGAAACTTAAGCGATATTCCATACTTCGCGAGCGTCAAGGAAACACGCCTTTTGCAAGTCGCCGATTTCGTCTCGCATTCGGTATTTATGCTATATGAGCGCCACAATCCATCCTTGATTCGTCCATTTATCCACCGTTTCAGCCAAGTTGACGGCAGAATTCACGGACTGAGGCATTTTCGCCCTTCCGTCCCAGTCGGCCCGTGCGACTGTCCTGCCTGCTACAACTGGAACCATCCAGGTCGATATGGCCCGTGGATTCCCTAAAAAACGGTTTTACGCCTTCACGCGACTTTAGGACACTACCCGCCACGGGGTTGCCGGCACCCGTTACAATGGATCTTTACTACCCCCCGTAAAATGATTCAACTCACCGGGGCCGCTAAGCGCTTCGGCCCTAAGACACTTTTCGAAAACCTGGATTGGCTGGTTACGCCCAACGAACGGGCCGGCATCGTGGGCGCGAACGGAACCGGCAAGTCCACACTGCTGAAAATCCTGGCCGGCATGGATGGCCTGGACGCCGGCACGATGGTCACCATGAAGGGAGCCAGCGTGGGCTACCTGCCGCAGGAGGGGCTGTCGCTTTCCGGATGCACTGTTTTTGCGGAGTGCATGACCGTCTTCGCGGATTTGATGGCGCTCGAGCAGGAGCAGGAAACCCTCGCGCACAAGATGTCGGAACTGGACCCCGCCAGCCCCGATTATGCGCAAGTGGCGAACCGATTCCACCAGGCCGAAGGGGAATTCCGGGCGCGCGACGGCTTTGCCATCGAGGCGCAGGTCGGCATGGTGCTGTCCGGCCTGGGATTTCCGCAGCGGCAGTGGACCAAGCGCACGGAGGAGTTTTCGGGCGGCTGGCAGATGCGCATCGCGCTGGCCAAGCTGCTGCTCGAGAAGCCCAACCTGCTGCTGCTGGACGAGCCCACCAATCACCTGGACCTGGAAGCGCGCAACTGGCTGGAAGGCTATCTGGAGAGCTACCCGCACGCCTTTGTGCTGGTGTCGCACGACCGCTATTTCCTGGATGTGACGGTGCGCAAGCTGCTGGAGCTGTGGAACAAGGGCGTACACTTCTATACCGGCGGCTATTCCCGCTACGAGCAGCAGAAAGCGGAACGGCGCGCACAATTGGAAGCCGCTTACGCCAACCAGCGCGACCGCATCACGCAACTGGAAGCGTTCATCACGCGCTTTCGTTATCAGGCCACCAAGGCGAAGCAGGTGCAGAGCCGCATCAAGGAGCTGGAACGGATCGAACGGATCGAGATTCCACCCGAAGAGAAGACCATCCATTTCCGGTTTCCGCAGCCCAAGCCAAGCGGGCGCATCGTGGCGGAATTCAAGAACGTGGCGAAGAGCTACGGCGACCAGCCGGTTTTCGCGGGGGCGAACTTCACCATCGAGCGCGGCGACCGGGTGGCGCTAGTGGGGGTGAACGGGGCAGGCAAGTCGACGCTGATCAAGATCCTGGCGGGCGCGGAGCCGCTGACTTCCGGGGAATACATCCTGGGCCACAATGCCCAGCCGGATTACTTCGCGCAGGACCAGTATAAGGAGCTGGATGTGAACGCGCGGATGATCGACGATTTGGGCAACGTGGCGCCGCGCGCGAGCAACACCGAACTGCGCTCGATTCTGGGAAGCTTCCTGTTTTCCGAAGACGATGTGTTCAAGACGATCGGCGTGCTTTCGGGCGGCGAGCGCAACCGGTACGCGCTGGCGCGCATGCTGATGATGCCTTCGAATTTCCTGCTGCTGGACGAGCCGACGAACCACCTGGACCTGCGGGCGAAGGACGTGCTGTTGAATGCGCTGCAGGAATTCACGGGCACGGTGCTGTTCGTGTCGCACGATCGCTACTTCATCGACAAGCTGGCGACGCGGGTTTTCGAGGTTGCCGATGGGGCGGTACAGGTCTTCCCTGGAAATTACGAGGATTACGTCTGGCGCAAGGAAGGCAAGCAGGTGGGATCGGCCAAAGCCCCCGAGCCCGAACCGAAGAACTCCCAGCACCCGGCAGGCAGGACGCCGCACGGCGCCCCCGCCGGCGCCCAGGCCACGGCCCCCGACGCGGCGCCGGTCCGGGGCGGCCGGCTGAACCCGATCAAGCTGCGCCAGCTCAAGCAGCGGCGGCGGGAGATCGAAGACGAAGTGACGCGGTTGGAAGTGGAGATCGCGGACTACGAACACGGGCTGGCGAATTTCACCAGCGTGGACGAAACGGTGCGGGTGAACGATCTGCTGAATGCCCGCCGCAACGACCTGATCAACCTGTTGGCGGAGTGGGAAGACGTAGCGCAGACTATCGAGGCGAACAAATGAGCATGCTCTACCTGACCGAAAAAGATGTGCGTGACCTGCTCCCGATGCGGGAGTGCATCGGGCTGATGCAGATGGCCTTCGAGCGGCTGGCATCCGGCGAGGCGCTGAACCAACCGCGGCGGCGATTGATCCTGCCCACGGGCTCCGTGCTGCACTATATGGCAGGCAGCGACGGGCAGTACTACGGGGCCAAGGTTTACGCGACACATGCGCGCTACGGAGCGAATTTTCTGTTTCTGCTGTACCGCGCGGCGGATGCCGAGCCGCTGGCGATCATGGAGGCGAACCAGTTGGGGCAGGTCCGCACGGGGGCGGCGAGCGGCCTGGCGACGAAGTGGATGGCGCGCGAGGAGGCGGCGAGCCTGGCGATTGTCGGCAGCGGGTTTCAGGCGCGCGCGCAATTGGAGGCGATGCTGGCGGTACGGCCGATCGCGGAGGCGCGGGTATGGAGCCGCGATGCCGGCAAGCGTGCCGCTTTTGCCGCGGAGACGAACGGACGCTGGGGCGCGGCGGTACGGGCTGTGGAAACCGCGGAAGAAGCGGTGCGCGGGGCTGAGATCGTGGTCACCGCGACTTATGCGAAAGAACCGGTACTTTCCGCGGAGTGGATCGGGCCAGGCACGCACATCAACGCCATGGGTTCCAACCAGGCTAACCGGCGCGAGATTCCGGCGGAGTTGGTGCGGCGGGCGGATTCGATTGCGGTCGATTCGATAGAGCAGGCGCGCATGGAATCGGGGGACCTGTTGATGGCGCTGGACGAGCGGGACTGGAGCAGTCCGCGGATGGTGGAGCTAAAGGACGTGGCAACGGGCCGGGTGCATGCGCGCACCACGGCACAGCAGATTACGTTGTTTAAGTCGAATGGGCTGGCGGTTGAGGATGCGATGGCGGCCGGGTACGTTTACGAGCGGGCGCGCGCCGCGGGAATAGGGACGGCGGTGCCTCACTCCTGAGCGGGCATCTGCTGTTCGATATCGCGCCAGGCGCTGATTTTGAGGCGGCGGCATACCCAGCAAAGCGGCTCCCCGAGGCCGAGCGAGGTTTCCGCCCCGCAAACCGTGCATTTCGCCGGTTTCCTCAGGTTGTCGGTCACCAGCGATCTCCTGGCCTGCTCCAGAATCTCGGGAGCAATCACCGGTTCGGATTTGAGTGGCATCTTTCTTTTCATCTCGGTCCCAATCTGACTACACTATAGCGCGCTTCGGGCGGGGCGCGAAACCAAAAAGGTACTGCGAAGGTTAGGCCGCCTCTGCTATCTGTACTACGATGGCTACGTCCAGGGAGGAGTTGCAGCGGGGGCAGCGCTGTCCAGGGGACACACGCGTGCGCTTGCCCAGGATATCGATGACGGCGGGCACTGTGTGGGTACAAATCGGACAATGCGCCTGGCCGTTCACGCCCTTCGCAACAATCGGTTTCATCGTTTTCTTCCCTCTCACCACATCGGACGCAAGAACCGAGGCCGAGGTTGTAGGTATTTACAAAGTTTTTCAAGCGCGGGACTTAAAAGTCCCGCCGGGTCGCTAAAGGGTGCGCCACGGGCTGCTGGCAAGTATGTCAACATGGCTTTATGAGCCAGCCGCAACCGACCAAGGTCCAGATGAACAACCTGCCGGAATACCGGGAAGGGTACGCCAACAGCGTGCAGATCCGGGTAAACCTATGGGACTTCTTTCTGCTCTTCGGCCTTGTGAACCAGACCGCGCCCGATAATGTCAACATCTTGAATTTTCAGGGAGTTTACGTCAGCCCGCAGCAGGCCAAGGCGTTGCTTAACGTGCTGCAGCAGAACGTGACGCAGTACGAAGCCGCGTTTGGCGAAATCAAGCTGGAGGCGCACCCGCCGGCCGGGACCGTCCAGTGATTGCGGAGCCTGCGCGCCGCCGGCGGCGCATCCGTCCCGACACTTATCTGTTCTTCCTGGCACTGTTCGGTTTCGTCGTATTTCTTTCGCATGCGCCGCTGCTGCGGCTGCCGTATTACTGGGACGAACTGGGACAATTCGTGCCGGCGGCGCTCGATATCTACCACAACGGCTTTCATGCGGGGGGGTGGATTCCGCACTCGACGGTGCCGAACGTACATCCGCCGGGCGTGATGGCGTACCTGGCGGCGGTCTGGACGGTGGCCGGGTACTCCGCGGCACACACGCGCCTGGCGATGCTGCTGCTGGCGTCGGTGGCGGTACTGGCGGCGTTTCTGCTGGCGATCGAGCTTTGCCGCAACGTGCGCGGGGCGCCGGCCTTCATGGCCGTGTTCCTTTTGTGCATATCGCCGTTGTTCTTCGCGCAGGCCATGCTGGCGCAGTTGGATATGCCGGCCATGCTGTTCACCTGTCTGGCGTTGCTGTTGTTTCTGCAAGATAAGATCCGGCCGGCCGCGCTGGCATGTACGGCGCTGGTGCTGGTGAAGGAGACCGGCCTGCTGGCGCCGCTGCTTTTCGGGGCCTGGCTGCTTTTCGAGAAACGCCGCAGCGACGCCGCGTGGTTTCTGCTGCCGGCGGCGGCGCTGGGCGGCTGGCTGGCGGTGCTGGCACAAGGTACGGGACACCTTTTCGGCAATACCGAATTCACGCGCTACAACCTGTATTATCCGTTCCATCCGGTGCGATTTGGGTTCGCGCTGGGGCGGCGGCTGTATTACCTGTTCTTCCAGGATTTCCATTGGATCGGGACGATCGCCATATTGCTCGGGTGGCGGCGCGGCATTTTCGGTACGCGCGCCTGGCGCATCGCGTGGTTTACGATCGGTATCCACGTGTTGGTCCTGAGCGCGGTGGGCGGGGCCATGCTGGAGCGCTATTTGCTGCCGGTACTGCCGATCGTGTATACGGCAATGGTGGCGGCGATGTCGATTTACAAGGGCCCGCTGCGGGTCGCCTGCCAGCTTGCATTATTGGCTGGGTTGGCGGTGGGCAATTTCTGGAACCCGCCGTATCCGTTCCCGTTCGAAAACAACCTGGCCTTCACCGATTTCGTGGAGCTGCAGCAGACCGCGGCGGGATATGTGGCGCGCAACTACGCGGGCGAGCGAATTGCAACGGTGTGGCCGCTCACCTCCGCGCTGAGCCGGCCGGAGTTCGGCTATGTGCGGCAAGCGATTCCGGTCCGCAGCCTGGCGGACTTCACCGCGCGGAGCGTGGATTCGGCGGACTGGAGGGGCGACGCGCGCATCCTGGTATTTTTCTCGCGCACGTGGGAGCCGGAATGGAGCTGGACGAACATCGAACTGGTGCGCAAGATCTGGCGCCACTTTTATGGCTACGAGCCGGAACTCACGATTCCGGAAATGCGGCGCCGGGCGCTGACGCCGGTGGCGCGATGGGAGCGGCACGGCCAATGGATCGAGGTTTACGAGGCCGGCGCGGGAACGGTTGCGGCGGCGCGTTAGGTTCAGTGATCGGTGCCGGGCCGTATTTTGGACGCCGTCGTGCGAAGGCCGGCAAACAGCACGCGGATTTCGCGCGGGAGAGGATCCTGGTGGATGCGCGCGGGTGGCGGGATCCGGCGGAGTCGGTGGCCTGCCTGCCAGTATTACTGGAGGCGCTATGGCGCGGGCGGCAGGTGCGCTTCATCTATAGCCGGCTGCTGGGCGAAGCGGGCGAGCGGATCGGCGATCCACTGGGGCTGGTGGCCAAAGGGAGCACATGGTACCTGATCGCGCGCGCAGAGGACGAGCCGCGGACGTATCGCGTATCGCGGATGCGGGAAGCGGCGATCCTGGAACAGGCAGCCAAGCCGCTTGCCGGCTTCGATCTGGCGGCGTACTGGGAGCGATCGGCGACGGAATTCCGCGAGCGATTGCCGCGCTATTACGCCACTTTTCTGGCGGATCGCGCGGTGATGCCATGGGTGCGCTACCGCGGCTGGCGGTTGGAAGAAGAAACCGCCTGCGGCGAAGATGGACGGCCCGTGCGGGTGAGGCTGCGGTTCGATGCGGAGGAGGAGGCGATCCAGTTCGCACTGAGCTTCGGCGGCCGGATCGAGGTGGTAGAGCCGGTTGAACTGCGCGCGAAAGTGCTGGCCGGCGCGCAGGCTATGGTGGGGATCTATCGCTGACGCGCAACGGCGGATGCGCCTGCCGGGTACTACAATACTGTTCGGCAGGTGCCATATGAAAAAGCTCGCTCTCCTCTCCTTTCCGATCCTCTTACTCATGAAAGCCGCTCCAGCCATGGATTTCGACGGCCTGGCCAAGATCGGCGCGCTGGCGTCGCATGCGGCCACGCGCGACACGGTAACCGTTACGTGCGCGGACCAGTCTCAGATCCGCTTTTATATTCTGGCGCCGGACCTGATCCGGGTGCGCACCTCGTATGGCGCGGCCCTGCCGGAGCGCGACCACTCGTGGGCCATCGCCAAGACGGCGTGGGATGTGCCGCAATGGAGCGTGAAGGACGAGGCGGACGGCCTGTTGATCGCGACCGAAGAACTGGAAGTGGCCATCCACGGGTCGCCTCTGCTGATCGAGTTCCGGGACGCCAGGACGCACCGCACGATCAACGCCGATGGGATTCCCATGATGTGGGACAAGCATCCGAATAGCCAGGGACTGACGACGGTGGCGGCCGCGAAAAAGGTCGGCTTCGACGAACACTTCTATGGCTTGGGAGAAAAGGCTGCGCACCTGGACAAGCGGCGTGGGGAATTCAGCATGTGGAATTCCGATACTCCGGCTTATAAGGAAGGCACCGACCCCATTTACCAGGACATTCCTTTTTATCTTGGATGGCAGGGCGGCGAGGCGTATGGGATTTTTTTGGACAACACTTACCGCACGCATTTCGACTTCGCCGCGAATTCTCCGGAATATGTGACCTTTCTGGCCGAGGGCGGAGAGATGAATTACTATTTCTTCTGGGGTCCGGCGATCCAGAAGATCCTGGGGCGCTATGCGGACCTGACCGGACACTTACCGATGCCGCCTAAGTGGGCGCTCGGAAATCAGCAAAGCCGCTGGACTTATTATCCGGACAAGGTGGCCGAAGAAGTAGTGAGCCGTTACCGGAAAGAAGATTTGCCGCTGGACGTGCTGCACCTGGATATCGATTACATGAACGGATACAGGGTCTTTACCTGGGATCCGCACGGTTATCCGGACCCCAGCGCTTTCACGGACAAACTGCGGAAGCAGGGAGTGAAGGTGGTGGTGATCGTGGATCCCGGGGTGAAATTCGAGCCGCCGAAGCCGGGCGCGGCCGACGCCGGCGCCAACCCGGAACTGGGTCCCCAGAACCAGACCTACTACGTGTTCAACCAGGGCATGGCGAAAGACTACTTCCTGAAGCGCGACGACGGCGAACTGTGGGTCGGCGCCGTCTGGCCGGGGAAGGCGGTTTACGCGGACTTCACGCTGGACGCCGCCGCGCGATGGTGGGGCGATCTGCACCGCGCCTATCTGGACCATGGCGTGGCGGGTATTTGGAACGACATGAACGAACCGTCCGACTTTCTGGACCAGACGGGCAAGACGCAGATGGACGTAGTCACTTACGACGGGGGAACTTATTCGCCGTACGCGGGGAATCGCAATGTGTTCGCGCTGAATGAAGCGCGGGCGACTTACGAAGGGCTGGAACGGCTGCGTCCGAACGACCGGCCTTACGTGATCACGCGGGCAGCTTACGCGGGCATCCAGCGCTATTCCACCATGTGGACCGGGGACAATACCGCGACCTGGGATGCCATGGCGCTCAGCATTCCGATGTTTGAGTCGCTGGGACTTTCCGGAGAACCGTTCGTAGGCGCGGACGCGGGCGGCTTCATCGGCCGCACCGACGCGGAATTGCTGACGCGGTGGTACCAGATCGCGTTTCTGACGCCCTTCTGCCGGAATCATGCGCAGAGAGACGCTTACGATCACGAGCCGTGGCGATTCGGCACTTATTACGAAGATATTATCCGGAAGTACTTGAAGCTGCGCTATCGTTTTCTGCCGTATCTTTATACGGCGCTGGAGGAGGCCCATCGCACCGGGATGCCGATATTCCGGCCGTTGCTGCTGAACTACCAGAACGATGCCAATACTCTGAATATCGACGATGAATTCATGGTTGGCGGCGACCTGTTAGTCGCTCCCATCCTGAAGCCGGGAGAGACAGGCAGGCTGGTGTATCTGCCGGCAGGGACCTGGTATGACTACTGGACCGGACAGCAAGTGGCGGGCGGGCACACGGTTCGCGCGGAAGCTCCGCTCGATACGGTTCCTTTCTACGTGCGCGGGGGAGCCATGATCCCGATGGGACCGGAGATGAATTACGTGGGAGAGAAACCTACCGACCCGATAACATTCGAGATTTATCCGGACGCGCAGGGCAACGCGCGGGCATCGCTCTATGAAGACGACGGGGTGAGCCCGGCTTACCGCAACGGGGTGGAGCGGCGCACTACGGTGACGTATCAGGCGTCGGGCGTGGAGGTGAGCGCACCGGCCGGGACGTATCAGCCGGGGGCGCGCAGCTTTGTGTTTTCGATGCGCGGGGCGAAGCCGGTGCGGGTGGGCGACGACGGGCGGGCGCATAGTGTCAAGGTACGGTGAGGCGGGCGCCAACGGGAGGCATGGTTGGTAGACGCGTTCCGCCGCCTGCCCCCGGATACGGCTTCAGAACTGTCCGCGCTCGCGGAGCGACTGGCGGAACTCGCGCCGAACCGGCGGATCGACTGGTCCGATGCCTGGTCCGATCAAGACCTGAACGAGTTCAGAGCCGCATCGTTGCGGCACCTCGACTCTGAGGAATCAGAGGACCGGGATTGAATCGCACGCTCGATCAGTTCGTCGCGGCTCCGATAGCGGCCGCTAGCGAGCTCCTGCTCGACCTGTTTTGTCAAATCTGCCGGCAGCGTTACGTCCATGGCCGTCTCCCTTCCTCATTTTGCGCCTTCGCGGCGTCACAACAAGGGCAATGGCCCAGTCCGTCGCTGATGTCGAAATCTCGAAGGAGGAGTGTCCCAGCGCTCGAGTTGCGGCATTAGCCGCCAAAGACCATGGGGCCAAGTTCATCGCCCAGGCGGTTGGCCGCTTCCGGGTCCTGCTCGTTGCGGAAACGCTCAGCCAAGGCGAAAAACTGCTGCTGTTTCCGCTTCTCGGCGTCGATGCCGTTCTCGATCAATTCCAGCAACATGCGATTCTTGCTCAGCTTTCGGCTCTTGGCCATGCTACCCACCTGCTTCGCGAGCTTGAGGGGCAGACCGACGCTCTGGCGTACGGCTCTCTCAGCTCTCCGCCGTAGCGTTATGCAGAGCGGTCCCAGACAATTCTCACTGCTTCGTTGAATCGTGGTTCACGCAGATTCTGTGAGAGGAGTTGCCAATGATACTTGCCATAGGCGGTTTTCATCTGGCTATCCGCCAGGTCGACCTCACCGGCCCAAACGCGGCGATGAAAGTCGCTTAAGCCGGGCGTGTTTTCATCGAGATTCAACTGCCGGCCCGAGGAACCCAGCCAGAGGAAGGCCATGGCGTAGAAGATGTGGGCGACCTGCTGCATGAGGAAGAAGCGGGCCGACTGGTAGCGATCGGGCGGTTGTCCAAAGTACGCCTCCAGATAAGCCCTTTCCTCCGCTTCATTGTTGACAAGCATATTGGCTACGACCGCCAGGTCGGCATACCGATCGTTGAGGAAAGCGGCTTCCCAGTCCACCAGCCATATGCGGCGGCCGTCGAACAGAATATTGTCCGGCTTGAATAAGTCGTTGTGACTCGAGACCATGCCGGGTTCGAGGCAGGCGCAGATCTCCGCCAGTTGCGCGCAGCGGGCGAAGAGTTCCTCGGTTTGATCTTCAGGGAGAACTCTTGCCGCCTGAAACTTCTGGATGAATCCGTCCAGGGCAGGCCCTTTGTTGAGCAGGAACATGCATGAGGTGTTGAGGTGATCGGGCACGCCGGCAAACGGCGGTAGTGCATGCAGGGTCCGCAGCACCGCGGGCATCCGAGCCAGCGCTTCCGCAATTGGCAAGGGCACGGACTCCACAAAGCCGGTGATCAGAATGCGATCTTCGATGCTGGTGTACCAGACCTGCGGCGCCAGACCCGCTTCAGCCGCCGAGCGCATGCTGGCGAAGTGACGCGTGGGATCGCCGGTGTACATGATGATCTTCAATACGTATGGAGATCCGCGCACGACGATGCGAAAGATCAGAGAGGAGGTGTGACCGCCGGTCAGCGGGCGGATGTTTTCGAAGGCTGTGACGCCGAAGGCCTCGCGCAGGGCACGGGTCACTGCCGCGCGCTTTTCTTCTGGGATCATGGATCGAACTTGATACTTAGCATCGCATAGCGGGACTCAAAAGTCCCGCCGGCACGCTAAAGCGCGCGCCACGGGGTTGGGTACCATAAAGACGTGCGAATTTCAGCTATCGTCTGCGTCGCCTCGGCTTTACTTTGCGCCGAACCCTACCGGGAGTGGGGCGTGCATGGAGGCGGCCCGGAGAGCATCCGCTATTCGGCTCTCGACCAGATCAACCGCGGCAATGTGGCGCGCCTGGAGGTGGCGTGGACGTACGATACGGGCGATGCCTTTCCGGATTCCGAGATGGAATGCAATCCCATTGTGGTGAATGGCGTGCTATACGCCACTACCCCCAAGCTGCGGTTGATCGCGCTCGATGCCGCGACCGGAACATTGCGCTGGTCTTTCGACCCGCGTCAAGGGCTGCATGCGGATTTCGGTAAGGCCCGCAATCGGGGCGTCACTTACTGGAGCGAAGGCGGGGAACAGCGCATCTTCTTTGTCGCCGGCCATTGGCTATACGGGCTGGACGCGCGCAGCGGAGCGGTGGTCAAAAGCTTCGGGGAAGAGGGCCGGGTGGACCTGCGGCAAGGCTTGGGACGTCCGCCGGAGGAGATGTCCATTTCCGCAACCAGCCCCGGCATTATTTACAAAGACCTGCTGATTATGGGCAGCATCGTGAGCGAGACATTGCCCGCATCGCCGGGGGATATTCGCGCTTACGATGTCCGCAGTGGCAAAATCAAGTGGACGTTCCACACCATCCCGCACCCCGGCGAATCCGGCTACGACACATGGCCCAAAGACGCCTGGCAGTACATCGGCGGGGTGAACAATTGGGCGGGCATGAGCCTGGACGAAAAGCGGGGCCTGGTGTTCGTTCCCACGGGATCGGCCTCCTTCGACTTCTACGGCTCGAACCGGAAAGGCGACGACCTGTATGCCAATACGCTGCTGGCGTTGAAGGCCGGCACCGGCGAGCGCGTCTGGCATTTCCAGGCCGTACACCACGATCTATGGGACCGCGACTTCCCCGCCCCGCCCAACCTGGTCACGGTGCGGCACGAGGGGCGGACAGTAGATGCGGTGGCACAAGTGACCAAGTCGGGCCACGTGTTTTTATTCGATCGCGAGACGGGCGCGCCGCTGTTCCCCATCGAAGAGCGGGCGGTGCCTGCCTCCGAGGTGGATGGCGAAGCCAGCGCGCCGAAGCAGTCCCTGCCGGAGAAGCCGCCGCCTTTTGCGCGCCAGATTTTTACTCCGGATATGGCGACGAACCGGACGCCCGAGGCGCACGCGGCGGTGCTGGCGCGGTTGCGGCAGGTGCGCAGCGCGGGCCAGTTCGTCCCGCCCAGCCTGGAAGGCACGGTCATTTTTCCAGGGTTCGACGGGGGCGCGGAGTGGGGCGGCGCGGCGTTCGATCCGGCATCCGGCCTGCTGTATGTGAATGCCAACGAGATGCCGTGGATTCTGCGCCTAGTGGAATCGCCGGATAAGGCTAAGATCACCGGCGCCGGTTTGTACAATGCGCGCTGCGCGGGGTGCCATCGCCAGGACCGGAGAGGCAGCCCGCCGGAATTTCCGTCGCTGGTTTCGATCGCCACGCGGCGCACGCGCGAGCAGATCGCCAGGATCGTACACGATGGCAGCGGCCGCATGCCGGCGTTCGCGCAGTTGCCGCCGCAGGCGGTGTCCGCGATCATTGCATATCTGACTACGGGCGAAGATCTGCCGGTGGCGGGCATGGCGCGGAGCGCATGGCCGATCGAACAGAAGTACCGGCACGACGGGTACAACAAGTTTCTCGATCCGGATGGCTATCCGGCCGTCGAGCCGCCCTGGGGAACGCTGAACGCCATCGACCTGAACAAGGGCGAGATCGCCTGGAAGATCCCTTTCGGCGAATATCCCGAATTAGCGGCTAAAGGCATGGGCCACACCGGCAGTGAGAATTACGGGGGGCCGGTAGTAACGGCGGGCGGGTTATTGTTCATCGGCGCCACGAACCACGACCGCAAGTTTCATGCATTCGACAAAAGCACGGGCGAATTGCTCTGGGAGGCCGTGCTGCCGGCAGCGGGCAACGCCACGCCGGCCACTTACGAGGTAAACGGGCGCCAATTCGTGGTGGTGGCGGCGGGGGGAGGAAAGTCGGGTGCACCCTCCGGGGGGAAGTACGTGGCTTTCGCTTTGCCCGCTACCCAATCACGCTCTGCTCGAGCACCCGCTGCAGGGCTTCGGTGAGTTCGGCGGGCTGGTAAGGTTTTTTCAAAAAGCCGGCGAGGCCTTGCCCGGCGAAACGTCCGGCGACTTCGTGCTCGCCGTATCCGCTGGAAAGAATGATCGGGACTTCAGCGCGAACGAGCCGCAATTCGCGGGCGGCTTCTTCGCCGCTCATGACCGGCATGGTCAGATCGAGCAGGATGGCGGCAACTTCGGCGGCATGCTGCTGGAAAACCCGGATGGCGTCGCCGCCATCGCTTGCGGTCAGAACCGTATAGCCGGAGTTCTCCAGAATGGCGCGCGCCAGATTGCGCATGCCGGATTCGTCGTCCACAACCAGGATGGTCGCGCGTTGGCGCAGGCGCACAACTGGGGAACTACGCGGGGGAGCCTCTTCGGACTTGTCCGTGCCTGGAAACAACAACCGGAACGTGGAGCCGAGGCCCGACTGGCTGGAAACCTTCAGCGCGCCGCGATGCGCGCGCACGATGCCGATCACCGCAGCCAACCCCAGGCCGCGTCCCGTGAATTTGGTGGTGAAGAAGGGGTCGAAAATCTTGGCCTGCGTTTCCGCGCTCATGCCGCACCCGGTATCGGAAACCTCCAGATAGACGTAGCGGCCGGCCGGGAGGTGGTCGTCGAAATAAGTGCCCGAGAGATAAGTCCGATCGGCATCCACGACGCCGGTGGAAACCTTGATGACGCCGCCGGCATCGCCGATAGCCTCCGATGCGTTGGTTAACAGGTTCATCACGATCTGGCGGACCTGCGCGGGGTCGGCATCGATGGCCGGAGGCGCGCCGAGCAAATTAAACTGGATGAGGGTCTTCCTGGGAATGGCTGGTTGCAGGAGCCGGGCGATTTCCTCGGCTACGCGAGACAGATTGACGGCTTCGACGACAAACTGGCCCTTGCCCGAATAGGCCAGCATCTGGCTGGTCAACTCGGCCGCCCGGCTGGTGGCGGTCTCGATCTCGGCGAGGTTCTCCACGGCCGGGGATCCCGCCGGCAAGTCCAGGAGGGCCATGCGCGCATTGCCCAGGATGATGGTGAGCAAATTGTTGAAATCGTGGGCCAGGCCTCCGGCCAGAATGCCGAGGCTTTGCAGACGCTGGGCGGATTGTACCTGCGCTTCCAGCCGGCGGGTCTCCTCCTCCGCCCGCTTCCGGTCGCTGATGTCGGCGACCGTGCCGATACAGCCGGTGACGCGGCCGTTCGATCCCCGCTCGGCGGCGAAGTGGGTGAGGGCCCAGACAGTGGAGCCGTCGCGGCGCGTAATGCGATGCTCGAGGGAACCCGGGCCGGCGCCCTCCACCACTTTTCGCCACTCGGCAGCGAGGCGGACCTGATCGTCGGGTTCGAGGATGCGGTCCCAGCGGCCCTGGCTGGCTTCGGCGGCGTTGATGCCGCAAATCTCGCAGGCCCTGTCATTGACATAAACGCAGCGGCCGGTGGCATCCGTGCGGAAGATCCCGACGGGGGCCAGATTGGTGAGCACCTGATAATGCTGCTCGGATTGGCGCAAGGCCTCGTTGGTCAGCACCAGTTCGGCGGTGCGTTCCGCGACGCGGACCGCCAATTCGTCGCGCGCAACGCGCAGCGCCTCGCGATCCTGGCGGGCCTCGGTGACGTCGAGGCAAGAACCGATGAAACCGGTGAACTGGCCGTCGGGATCGAAGCGGGGCGTGCCGGTATCCAGAATCCAACGGTACGCGCCGTCGGCGCGGCGCATGCGGTACTCCGCCTGAAAGCTCTCGCGGGCGGCAATGGCCTTGGTAAAATCCGCCTTGCCGCGCTCCCGGTCGCCGGGGTGCAAGCCCTGTGCCCAACCGCGGCCCAGTTCCTGCTCCAAAGTGCGGCCGGAAAAATCCAACCAGGCTTTATTCACAAAAATGCAGCTTCCCGCGGTGTCGCACATCCAGATGAATACCGGCGCGGTATCGGCCATAGTACGAAAGCGGTGCTCGCTTTCCTTGAGGGCCTCTTCGGCGCGCACCCGTTCGGTGATGTCCTGGGCGTGGCCCAGCACACGCGGCGGCATGCCGGGCGCTTCATAGAGGACGTTGCGGTAGAGCCAGATACGTTCGCTGCCATCGCGGGAGGTGAGGCGCATCAGCCCCGCGTCGCTGCGGTTGGCGCGAATGCGTTCGAGGTAGGTGTCGAACAGATGGCGGACCGGCTCAGCCAGAAACCGCTTCATATTCAGGCCTACGCCTTCGCCGGGGCGAAAACCGAGCGACTGGGCGGCGGCCGGATTCGCCACCAGCAGGACGCCGTCGAGATCGTGCACGCACATCAGGCCGAGGCTGTCTTCAAATAGCTCACGGTAAAGGCGCTGGTCCTGGCGCAGTTCTTCCTGGGTGCGGGTGCGCTCCACCACGAGCGCTTCGAGCTCCGCGATTCTGTGCTGCGCATCCGCCATTTGACCGGGCGCCCGCGCCTGTTCCATGCCGTCTTCCATTTGGATGGCAGGCCCTCCTACCGGTCGCCAGAAATCAAAAAGATTTATCAGGCCAAAATGCGTGTAATCTTCTGTACAATTCGGCTTATTTCATAGCCTATCGCAAATGGCCGGAAGCGGCAAGCCATGCGGTTCGGCGTGCAGGCGGGCTGCGCCGCGGCGCTTCGTATCCTGTTACCCTACGTCTCGAACGGAACGGAACCAGATGATCAGGAACAAGCTGTATCCGGAAGTGCGCGCGCTGCTCGAAGCCATCGAGGCGGAGGGCGGACCCGCTATCGAGACGATGTCGCCGGAAGCGGCGCGTCTTGCGGTTGTGGATGCCTTGAAGGCAGTGGCCGGCGAGCCCGAAGAGATCGGAAATGTGCAGGATGTGAAGATCCCGCAGTCGGAATATCCCATCCCGGTCCGCATCTACAGGCCGGCGGGCGCGGGACCTTTCGCCTGCCTGGTTTATTTTCATGGAGGAGGGTGGGTGGTCTGCGATCTGGACACCCATGACGTGGCCTGCCGGGCCATCGCGCGCCGCGCCGGAGCCGTAGTGGTGGCCGTCGATTACAGGCTTTCGCCGGAGCATCGGTTTCCCGCGGCGGTCACGGATGGTTACGCCGCTATCGAATGGGTGACGGCGAACGCGGCGAGCCTGGCGGTGGATCCGCGGCGCATCGCGGTGGGCGGCGACAGCGCCGGCGGCAACCTCTCGGCGGTGATGTGCCTGAAGGCCCGTGAGGAAGGCGGTCCAGCCCTGGCCTTGCAGGTGCTGGTGTATCCGGTGACGAACCTGGCATCCTTCGACACAGCGTCATACCAGGAATTCGGCGAGGGGTACTATCTGACCCGGGCGGAGATGGAATGGTTTCGCGGCCACTACCTGGCGCGGATCGAAGACGCGCAAGACCCGTATGCATCGCCGCTGCTGGCGGCGGACCTGCGCGGATTGCCGCCCGCGCTGGTGATTACCGGCGAGTGCGACCCGCTGCGGGACGAGGGCGAAGCGTATGCGAAACGGCTGGCCGAGGCCGGCGTGGAGGTTACGTGCGTGAGATACGCGGGGATGATCCACCCGTTTTTTTCGCTGGGCGGGGCGTTCAGCCAGGGTTGGCGGGCGATTGAGCAGGTGGCCGCGGCGGTGCGCTCGCAGAAGCGGGACTTAAGAGTTCCGCCGGCACGCTAAGCGTGCGCCACGGGCAAGAGGCCAGTCATCGCGAGATAAGTCCAAACTCCAGGCCCCACAGGCTTTCATCGCTATTGGTGCTAGAATTAGCCGCTGGCATGACACTTGCCCCCGCACTAAGCGAACTGTTGCTTCGGCAGAGCCCCGGCTGCGCGTGGCTGCTGGAGCGCGACGGGAAATTCCATGCCGTGTACGGCGATGCGGCACGCGTCTTCGGCGGCGAGGCCACGGAACCGGCGGCACGCAACTTCATGGATTTGTGCGAACCGCCCGCACGCGCCGCCTGGACCGGCCGCCTGCAGCGCGTATTCACCGGCGAGACGATTGCGGCGGCGGGGCGGCTGGGCCGCGGACGTATCTTCTCGATCACGCTGTTCCCGGTCCGGCCGTCATCCGGCGAAATCGCTTTTGCCGGGGGCGTCGCGCACGAGATGCCGGAAGCGGGCTTCGTACTGGACACGCTGGAGTCGGCGGAAACCACCCGCGTGCGGCTCTCGCGGCTGCTGCACGATCACATCGGACAGGGCCTGAGCGCCGCTGGACTGCAACTCGACCTGCTGCGGATGGACCTCGCGGAGAGCTCCCTTCCCGTTTCGGCGCGGCTCGGCGAGCTGCAGGCAACGCTCGAAAGCATCATTGAGAAGCTCCGGACGGTAAACCGCGAATTGAATCCGGCAGTCGCGGAGCGGGTCGGATTGCGCGCGGCTCTAGATTGCCTGGCTGGCCGTCTGCGCGCGGATTTCAAAGGGAATTTGCGAGTATTCGCGGACGCTACCGCGCAACCACCGCCGGAAGCGGCGGCGGCGCTCTACCGTATTGCGGAAGAAGCCGCCGGCCTGGCGGCGCGACGCACCGGTTGCTCAACTATCGAGATATTGCTAAAGTCGTTGCGGAGCGGGACAGCGCTGGAGATCCGGGATAACGGGCCCGGAGTCGAGCCAGCGGACAGGGTCTGGCAGGACGGGGGGCTGGAGTTTCTGGTGATGCGGCATTTCGCGGAGCGGGGGTCGATCGAATTGATCATAGACAGCGCACCGGACCAGGGAACCGCGATCCGCGCGCTGTGCAGGTCCGCGGAGCCGGGACCCAAGGACGCGCCATGAGCGAAACGCGGGGAAGAGCGAATTAGGCCGGGTATGGCGTACGATATTCTGCTGGTCGACGATCACAAAATGATGCGCGACGGACTGCGCGCGATCCTGGAGCGCACCGTCGAATTCCGGGTCGCAGGCGAGGCGGACAGCGGCACCGAAGCCGTGCAATTCTGCAAGAAGTCGCATCCCGACCTGGTGGTAATGGATATTGGGCTGCCCGGCCTGAACGGGATCGAAGCGACGGTTGAGATTCTGCGCCACTCCCCGCAGACGCGCGTGATCATTCTGTCGATCTACGACGATGAGAATTCCGTGGTCAGCGCCATCCGATCCGGGGCGCGCGCCTTTGTGCTGAAACGGGCCTCCTCGGCGGACTTGATCGATGCGCTGCGCACGGTGGCGCGCGGCGGCTCGTACCTCAGTTCGCAGGTATCCGACAGCCTGCTGACGCGGATTCAGAGTGGGGATCTGCGGACGGCCACGAGCCACTCGCCCATGGACACTCTCTCGCCGCGCGAGTTGCAGGTGCTGCGCCTGGTGGCGGAGGGCAAGACCAGCAAGGACATCGCCGTACTCCTCGACCTGGGGCTGCAAACGGTGCGCGGTTATCGTAAGATGCTGATGAAGAAGCTGGGCGTCAACAACGTGGCCGGCGTCACGCAAATCGCTTTATCGGCCGGTCTCATGCACTGGAACAAACCCGATGCAAACTCCGTGGGGTGACTTTCCCGTGTGCGACGCGCACGTACACTTCTTTTCCCCGGCGTTCTTCGCAGCGCTGGCGGCGCAAAGTGGGCAGAGTGTGGAAGATGTCGGCCAGAAGCTGGAATGGCGCATCCCGCCATCCTGTGAAGACCTGGCCGCGGCGTGGCAGCGGGAACTGGACGAATACAGCGTGACGAAGGCGGCGCTGATCGCCAGCATTCCCGGCGACGAAGAGTCGGTGGCGGCGGCCGTCGATTTACATCCGGACCGTTTTTGGGGCTACTTCATGAGCAATCCCGTGGCGCCGGATGGCGTGGCGCGGGTGCACCAGGCGCTCGAGGGTGGCCGCATGCAAGGCGTTTGCCTGTTCCCCGCGATGCACCGTTATGCGTTGGCGGACCCGCGGGTGCGGCTGGTGCTGGAAGGCGCCGCGGCGCATCCCGGCACGGTTGTGTTCGTGCATTGCGGGGTTCTCACGGTGGGGGTGCGGCGGAAGCTGGGACTGGCCTCGCTCTTCGACATGCGCTTTTCCAACCCCATCGATCTGCATGCCGTGGCGATGGAGTTTCCCGGCTTGAATTTCGTAGTCCCGCATTTCGGCGCCGGCTACTTGCGCGAAGCGCTCATGCTTTGCGATTTATGCCCCAATGTCTACCTGGACACTTCCAGCAGCAACAGTTGGGTCCGTTACCAGACCGAAAGGCTGGATCTGACGGATATTTTCCGGAAGGCGCTGGAGGTGGCGGGGCCGCGGCGATTGCTTTTCGGATCGGACTCCTCGTTTTTTCCGCGCGGGTGGCACGCGCAGATTTTCGAGACGCAGATTCAGACTCTACGCGACCTGGAGATTTCCGCGGATCACGCGCGTTTGATTTTAGGGGGAAATCTGGAGCGGCTGTTGGCGCGGTGAGTGGGACTCGAAAGTCCCGCCCTGGAGTTTGGACATTTTTCGTGATGACTGACCGCTTGCCCGCGGCGGTCGCTTCAGCGTGCTGCGGCGGACTTCAGTCCGCCGTAAGCGGGACTTAAAAGTCCCGCCGGCACGCTGAAAGCGTGCGCCACGAGGTCCTTGTCTAGGCGCGCTCTTCGTCGCGCAGGGTATCTAACGATTCGAGGACGCGCTCCAATAGTTCGTCGGTTTGGGCGACGGTCATGCGCAACGTCTCGATGGACTGTGCCTGGGCGGTGAACCGCTCATCCAACCCGGACATCGCTTTGTCGAGCAGGTCGTCCATAGTGGAAACAATCTCGGCGGTGGAGGGCAGCTCTTGCAACCTGGCTTCGTGCGCCGCGGTGCGATTTTCAAGCAGAGCCAGGCGGCGGTCGTGGGCGCGCGCCTGCGCCTTCCATTCGCGGGTGGCGCGGTCGAGAGAGCGCTGCGAGAGCGGCGTGTCGCCCTGAAATCGCCGGACGAGCGCGCCCGCGGCGAAACCGCCGATCAACACCGCCAATCGCTGAAGCAGCATAAGAATTGCAGACACTCTAACGTTAATCGGCGCGATTTACTTCAGCAAGTACTAAGAATCTCACTGAGGTACTAAGTACATGTAGGATTGCGGCGGCGCCTCTTACTTGACATGCTGAATGAGATAATTTCTTTAAGTGTTCGACCATAAGCGGCAAGGATCGACTGATTTGGCCTCGGGTTTTTTGCAGAACAGTCCGGGCAATGGCGTACGCCGGCTACAGCAAATGGCGGGCTCGGAACCGGCGCTCTCGTGCCAGGACCTGGAGACGCTGGCCGCGATCGAGCAGCGCGCCCTGCGGAATTACTTTCGACTGGTAGAAGCGGATCGGGATCTCCGCGCGCGCGCCGGCACTGCGCCTAAGAGCTTGGGCACCATACTGGCCGACTCGCTCGAAGCGGAACGCCAGCGGCTGGGGCGTGAATTACATACGGGCGTGGGACAGGCGCTCGCGGGAATTCATGTGCATGCCAGTCTGCTGGAAGCGTCCCTGCAGGCTCCGCCGGAAGCGGTGCGCAAGAGCCTGAGCCAGATATCGGCTCTAGCGGATACGGCTTTGGAGCAAGTGCGCGGGGTATCGCGGCGGCTGTACGTCCCGCCCTGGCAGGCGAAATCGCTTGTGGAAGCGCTACGGGACCTGTGGGCGGCATCGGGAATATGCGAGAAGTTTGCAGGCACGCTCGACTTGGGCGAGCTTGCCTCGGAACCGCCGCCGGAAGTGCGCCGCGCGATTTACCTGGTGGCGCAAGAAGGGATCTCGAATGCGATCCAGCATGCCGACGCGCGCCGCGTGCGGATGTCGCTAAAGGAGGAAAGCGGCCACATTGCGCTCGAAGTGGCCGATGACGGATCCGGCTTTCGCTTTTCCGAGCGGCCGGCAGCGGGCATCGGGCTGCGGTCGCTACGCGACCTGGCGCGGCAGTTGGGCGGCGATCTGCGGACGGAGAGCACATCCGCAGGCGCGCAGTTAACGATTTCTATGCCGGTGATCCATGAATAACCAAAAACAAACGACGGTCGTCATTGCGGAGGACCAAGCCATCATTCGCGAGGGCCTGGTGCTGGTTTGCCAAAGCCGGGACCTGCAGGTGGTGGCGCAGTGCGCCGATGGGCTCGCGGCGCTGGACAGCATTCGTTCTCTGAAGCCGGATTTCGCGCTGCTGGACCTGAATATGCCGAAGCTGACGGGGTTGCAAGTGGTGCGTAAAGTACGGGAGGCCGAGATCCCCACACGCTGCATCATCCTCACCATCAGCCGGGAAGACAGCGCGATTCGCGAGGCGTTGAAGGTGGGCGCCGACGGGTACGTGCTGAAGGACGGACCTCCGCGGCACCTGACGGACGCCATCAGCTACGTGCGGGATGGCGGTGTATACGTCTCGCCGTTATTGAAGATGTCGGGACTCTTGCCGTCCGGGCGCGAAGCGCACGAAGACGATCCGCTGGCGCATCTGAGCCGGCGCGAGCGCGATGTATTTTTCCACCTGGTCAACGGCCTGCGGGCCAAGGAGATTGCGAATCTGCTGGATATCAGCCCTAAGACGGTGGACACCTACCGGGCCAGCCTCATGCGCAAGCTCAACATTCACGATCTGGTGGGATTGGTCAAGTTCGCGATTGAACACAATTTGACCACTACGAAGTAGAAGACCGGTCTTCAGCGGAAGGGGTCTGGAAGCCTTCCCGGGAGGAGACCCCCGGGATTTCCGCCTCCCGCCGTTTTCCTGGTATGTTGAAGGCAATCCACCCGGAGGTCCATTCGAATGAAACAAACCCTCTGTCTCGGGGTGCTCGTTGGTGGCGCGCTGGCCGCGGCTGATATTCCCCAACCCAAGTTCGCGGCGCGGCGGGATTACACGTCGGCGACAGGCTTTGTCGCGATTGCGGATGTTGACGGCGACGGGATTCCGGACGCGGTCACGGCTTACGAGACGGTACTTTTCGGGATGGTCCGGCCAGCATACCCGGCGGCGGCCATTATGTAAATGCCCTGGCGCCGATCGGCTTGAATGGCGACGGAAAACTCGACCTGGTGGTCGCATCGGATAACGGCATCGGAATCTGTTTTGGTAATGGCGACGGCAACTGAACGTGCATGGGCAATCGGCGAAGGCGGGGCAGGCAGACGTGGTGGCGCCGGATATCGGCGGGGTGATGGCTCGCACGGGCTGAAAGCCTCTGCCCACCGCGATTTGACATTCAGCCCCCGCTCCCAGTAATCTAAATACTTAGAACCGACGAAGTGGAGACGTGTGTCAATGAGTACCGAGTTCCCCTCCAAGAACGGGATTGAGCGCCAGTGGCATGTGCTGGATGCAGAGGACGCAGTCCTCGGCAAGTTGGCCAGCAAAGCCGCCATGCTCTTGATGGGCAAGCACAAGGCGATATTCACGCCGTTCCTGGACACAGGCGATCACGTAGTGGTCGTCAACGCCGCCAAAGTGCGGCTTACCGGCCGGAAAGACGCAGATAAAGTTTACCGGCATTTTACGGGTTATCCCGGCGGGCTGGTGGAAACCAGCGCGGCGCGCGTGCGCGCCACGCGTCCGCAGCGCATGGTGGAAGAAGCCATCCAGGGTATGCTCCCGAAGACCAAGCTCGGCAAGCAGATGTATCGCAAGCTGAAGGTCTATGCGGGGGACAAGCACCCGCATGCGGCGCAGAAACCCACCGCCCTGGCTCTCAAATAGCGAAAGGTTTATTTTAGTGGCAGCAACCATCGTTCAATATATTGGTACC
>Ga0187871_10001184_pt1 | contig 23140 bp, 15 predicted proteins | sample June2016WEW_16_1_FD_132988 | JGI IMG/M metagenome (GOLD analysis project Ga0187871, IMG submission 132988) | Peatland microbial communities from SPRUCE experiment site at the Marcell Experimental Forest, Minnesota, USA - June2016WEW_16_10 | ecosystem: Environmental > Terrestrial > Soil >...
CACCCGCCGGCCTGCCCTTCAAGCTGGTCAACAATTACGGCCCCACTGAAGCCACCGTGGTGGCCACATCCGCAACAGTGCCGCCGCAAGGAAACTGGCTGGAGTATCCGTCCATCGGCCAACCCATCGATAACGTGCGCATCGCCATCCTCAACGAGTCCATGGAGCCTGTGCGCAACGGCCTCACCGGCGAACTCTACATCGGCGGGGCTGGGCTCGCCCGCGGCTATCGAAACCAACCCGAGTTGACCGCACGCAAATTCGTTCCCGATCCATCGGATCAACAGGCGCGGCTGTACCGCACCGGCGACCTCGTCCGCCGCTACTCCGATGGTCAAATCGAATTCGTAGGCCGGACGGACGATCAGATCGCCATCCGCGGCTTCCGCTTGGAGCCGTCGGAAATCGAATGCGCGCTCAATTCCCACCCACAGGTCCAAAGCAGCTTCGCGATGGTTCGCGAAGATACGCCCGGGCAGCGTCTTCTTGTGGCTTACGTGGTGCCGGCCGCGGAATCTGCGGTCTCCACCGCGGCGTTACGGGACTGGCTGCGCGAGCGACTTCCCGATTACATGGTGCCATCCGCAATCGTCACCCTCCGCGAATTGCCGCTGACCCCCAACGGCAAAGTGAATCGCGCCGCGCTGCCCGCGCCGGGGAGTGAATCGGAAGCGGTCTGCAAGGGATCGGTGGAAGCGCGACTGGCGCAAATCATGGCTTCGCTCCGCGAAGTGGACGCCTCCGCCAATGGCGAGAACGTCCTGCACGCCGGAGGCAACCCTCTGCTGGCCGCGCTGCTGCTCGATCGCGTGCGCCACGTCTTCGGTGTGACTCTCCAGCCGAGCCAGCTTTTCGAAGCCCCCACGGTCTCCGGACTCGCCGCCGAAATCGAGCGCGCCGCCCAGTAAGTGTGGGGCAGGCTCGCAGCCTGCGCGGGGCTCGCAGTCCCGCTCTTGCCGTGTCAGTCAGCCATCGAAATGAGGGCACTCGGCCCGGATACGCGCTAGCCCGATTTCCAATACGGCTTCTGGTACCCCGGCACCAGAGCCTCCACCCGCTTCGAAGGCGCAGTAACCGGCGAGTCGTCGATTTCTTCCGGCGTGAGGAACTGGTTTCGAATCTCCTGAAATTCCGACCCCACGGGTCGGCCGATACCGCCGGATCGCTGATCCCGATTCCCGCCCCTCGCGCTATGCCGGCAAGGCGCGATCATAGTGCGTGTGGTGCTCCTTATCACCAAAGGATACGACCTCGGCGACGGAAAGAGGCCGTCATCGCCAGTCGGGGAGAGCCCCAACTCGTATTGGTTCCTTCCGTCTCGAAACGAGAGAAAAAGATGAATCTGCCTCGTGGTTTTCGAGCCGAAGTGCAGCTCCCTCTCCGCCCCACCAGCCGCCGTTACATAATCCCTCAGCCGCCCCGCGCGAATCGCATGCAGAAACGAAAGCACCCCAATGAAATTCGACCTTAATCCAGGACATGCAGATTCGATGATAATGTTGGTCTGGCGCCTATTTAACTGAAGGGGAGGAGCACTTCCTTCACCGTGAACAACCGGGTTGCGGATATGCCTAAACATTTTTCGCAGGGCGTCTCCTTCCCAGGCGTCGACGAAGTTCCCATTCTTGGCGGACTGTAAATGATCGATGAAGTTGGATGCGCCCGTTTCCTTCCCCGTCGTCCAGCCTTTTTGTGCGGAAATGATTTTGAGCGTGCTCTGTAGTGATGACTGCGCCAGGGGAGGCCGTTGGGGTCTATAATGTTTTGATGCTCGGAGCCTGGGCCCGCCGAATGCGAATTCTGGTTCAAGACCTCGGCTTCACCAATCAGCCGCCATCCAACGGCATGCGGTCGTCCACGGCTCTCCGTTCGTTGAACCATCTTGTGACCCAACGAGGAACCTCTATGCGAATACTTCAATTTCTCGCCATCGTGGTCGTGCTCGGTACGTCCCTACCTCTCGGCCTTGCGCAGGATCCCAGCCCGTTCGGAACTCTGTACACCTTCACCGGCGGAAACGACGGGGCTAATCCATACGCAGGTCTGACCCTCCGGAACGAAGCGATCTATGGCACCACGCTCAATGGCGGAACCGGGAATGCCGGCACGGTGTTTTCGTTGACCCCACCGGCATCTCCAGGCGGCGCATGGACGGAAACCGTGCTCCACGCCTTCACGGGTGGCAGCGATGGGTCCGGCCCATACGGGGATGTGGTGTTCGGTAAGTACGGCATCGGGCTCTACGGCACGACTGAATTTGGCGGGGCCGGGGATTTAGGCACGGTGTTCTCGCTGGCCCCGCCGGCATCTCCGGGCGGCGCATGGACAGAAACCTCGCTCTACTCCTTCAGTAATGTTCCTTATTCCCCGAACGGGGCTTTTCCAACCGCAGGTGTGGTGATCGGTAAGAACGGCGGGGTCTACGGCACAACACCAGGCAACTGGAATATTTACTATGGCTGTACCGTTCCGGGTTGTGGCACAGTGTTTTTGTTGAACCCGCCTGTATCTCCAGGCGGCGCATGGACAGAAGACGTGCTCTACTTCTTCGGTTCCGGTGGTAGCGTGCCTAACGGTGTGGTGATCGATACGAGCGGCGTGCTCTACGGCACCACATCTGGGTTCAGTGGCACGGTGTTTTCGTTGACCCTGCCGGCATCTCCAGGCAGCAGATCCACAGTAACCGTGCTCTACTCCTTCACTGGTGGCCCCTTCGGTGGTGGCAGCGACGACGGGGGTAATCCGTCTGCAGGTGTGGTGATCGATGAGAGTGGCGTGCTGTACGGTACGACAGAATACGGGGGGACCGGCACTGCCTGCTCCGGGGGTTGCGGCACGGTGTTTTCGTTGACCCCGCCGGCAACGCCAGGGGGCGCTTGGACCGAGACTGTGCTCCACAGCTTCGCTGGCGGCAGCGATGGGGCTTATCCAGAGGTGGGTGTGGTGATCGGTAAGAACGGCGGGCTCTTCGGCACGACTGCCAGCGGCGGAACCTCGAATGACGGCACGGTGTTTTCGTTGGCCCGGCCGGCAAGGCCAGGGGGCGCTTGGACCGAGACTGTGCTCCACGACTTCACCGGTGGCAGCGACGGGTCCAACCCGAATGGCGTGGCGATCAGCGAGAACGGGGGGCTCTTCGGTACGACCAGAGCCGGCGGCACCGGTACATGCGGGTGTGGCACGGTGTTTGCGTTGAAGCCGTAAGCTCCCGGCCCGTCGTTCGCGTGCCCCGGCCGCCGCCGATCGATGCGATTCGCCCGGGCCGGATCGGCAGCGCGTGCCCGAAACGCGGGTGCCGCTCCACCGCTGGCGAGCCGCTGGGCCTGAGCGCGAGTGGGGCAGCGCCGTACGCCGACCCACCCACCCACCCACTCTATTCAATGAATCTCTGCAACGAACGCATCGCTAGGACCGCCCGGCAAAACGCATCGCGTTCAAGGCGGCTTGACCGGGAAATTCGGCGAGGCCGTGCTCCCCGGAACATCCTCGGCGACAAAAGCATTGGCGCCTCCGCCGATCACACACTGGAAGCATCCCGCCATCGGGAAGTTCGGCCCCGTGCTGCCGGTAAGTAAGACGCTGCCCTGGTTACCCTCGGTGATCCCCCTCGTCGGCGTTCACGCCGCCGAGGTCATCCGAGTCTAGATGCGAAAGGGTCGAAAATCTGCGACACCTGGCAATTGACAACTGACAGCATACACTTTACGGTGTATCGTGATGATTAGGAGCTTCAAACACCGCAGCCTGAAATGGCTCTACGAGCGCGGCGACGGGCGCGGGATACGGCCTGATCTGGTGGACACGGTCAGGAGCTTCTGACCGTCCTTGATAGGGCGGCTACACCGCAGGCGCTTAATCTCCCCGGCTATCGTCTTCACCCGCTGAAAGGCGATTTGAAGGGGCTTTGGGCCGTGACAGTGCGGGCCAACTCGCGTATCGTGTTTCGTTTTGAAGAAGCCAACGCAGTTGATGTTGAACTGATCGATTACCACTAGAAACCAAGTAGAAAAACAGGCATGCCCATGAAGAATCCTGCTCATCCCGGACGCCTCGTCCGGAGCGCGTGCCTTGAGCCACTAGGCCTGTCTGTGACCGCCGGGGCGAAGATTCTAGGTCACCCGCCAGCCCCTCAACTACATCGTTAACGGCAGGTCCGGAATCAGCCCGGAAATGGCCGTCCGGCTAACCAAGGCCTTCGGAAGCACGGAGGAGACGTGGTTGGGAATGCAGATTGCCTACGACCTTGCCGCCATCCGCAAGGACGAGAACAAAACCAAGGTGCGCCGCCAGCACGTCCCGCAAGAACTGCACGTCCACTGACGTCCGGCCCGCGGAATCAGCCGGATTCCCGATGACACATCGCGGCAGACCTCCATCCAACTGAGAACAAACGCCCAGCATCATCCGCCAAACCGAGCTCCTTCCGCTGCCATGCTATCCTCGCCTCAGGTAGCAATAATCCCTCCCCGCGGGCGCACGTCCGCCCGCTCGAACCCGAAAACGATGTACAGAGCCGCACCAACCCGATCCCTTCGCAAATTCGAAGCCCCCATGCCATGGCACATCCGCCATACGCATCTCAAATGGCCGCAAACCCAATGATTCGCGAAATGACTTATCAAAGTTTGGCTTCGTTCGGTCAAAAAAAGGTGCCTTCGCCCACAGGCGCCCGGCTTATATCCCCCCACCCGCGAAGCGCTACAGTATTAAATGGCCCGCACACCCGGCTCCACATTCCATGTTGAACAATGTCGAATCCTGTCGAATCATGACCAATAGGCGCCCATGACACCAGAAGAAATTGAAGCCATAGTCGGCGGATACCACGGCGATCCCTTCCGTATCCTCGGCCCCCACGCCGTTCGCAAACGCGGCGGACAGCCCCGCTGGGAAGTCCGCGCCTTCCTGCCGCAAGCCGAATCCGCCACGCTGCGCATCGGCGATCAGGTCCACCCCATGGAGAAGACCCACGACGGCGGCTTCTTCTGCACCGCGCTCGCCGGCACGCCCGGCAAATACCTCGTCCAAGCCAAACTGTATGACGGCTCCACCATCGAGTTCGAAGACCCTTACCGTTTCGGACCGCTCATCACCGACTTCGAACTCTACCTGCACACCGAAGGCACGCACTTCGAAGCCTATCGCATGCTCGGCGCGCACGTCGCCGAGGCCGATGGGGTGAAAGGCGTGCGCTTCGCCGTCTGGGCCCCTAACGCCGAAAGTGTCGCGGTGGCCGGCGAATTCAATCAGTGGGACACCCGCCGCCATCCCATGCGCCGCCGCAATGGCGGAGTCTGGGAGATCTTCATCCCAGAGCTCGGCGCCGGGACCGCCTACAAGTACAACGTGCGCTCGCGCTTCGCCGCCTATCAACAGCTCAAGGCTGACCCCTACGCGTTCGAATGCGAGGTCCCGCCCAAGTCCGCCTCCGTCGTGTGGGACATCGAAAAATACCAGTGGCAGGATGCCGGCTGGATGGAAGAGCGCGGCCGCACCGATCTGCTCAAAGCGCCCGTAACCATCTACGAACTGCACATCGAGTCCTGGATGCGCGGACCGCAAGGGCAGTTCCTCAGCTATCGCGAACTGGCCGTCAACCTGGTCGAATACGTGAAGCGCATGGGCTACACGCACATCGAGCTGCTGCCCATTATGGAGCATCCGTTTTCCGGCTCCTGGGGTTACCAGGTCACCGGATACTTCGCGCCCACCTCCCGCTTCGGCGCGCCCGAAGACTTCATGTATTTCGTGGACCGCTGCCACCAGGCGGGCATCGGCGTGATCGTCGATTGGGTGCCCGCGCATTTTCCGCGCGACGCGCATGGCCTGGTCTACTTCGATGGCACCGCCCTCTACGAGCACTCCGACCCGCGCAAAGGCGAGCAGAAGGATTGGGGCACGCTCATCTTCAATTACGGCCGCAACGAGGTGCGCTCGTTCCTGATTTCGAATGCCATGTTCTGGCTGAAGACTTATCACATCGACGGCCTGCGCGTGGATGCGGTCGCCTCCATGCTTTATCTCGATTATTCGCGTAAGGCCGGCGAGTGGGTACCCAACCAGTACGGCGGGAACGAAAATCTGGAAGCTATCGACTTTATCCGCCGCTTCAACGAGCTGGCCCACACCGTGCCGGGCGCCATCACCATCGCCGAGGAATCCACCGCGTTTCCGGGCGTATCGAAGCCGGTCTATCTCAATGGCCTGGGCTTCACCATGAAATGGAACATGGGCTGGATGCACGACATGCTCCACTACTTCGGCGAAGACCCCATTCACCGGAAGTTTCACCACAACAACATTACCTTCAGCATGCTATACGCCTTCACCGAGAATTTTGTGCTGCCCATCTCGCACGACGAAGTGGTCCACGGCAAGGGCTCGCTGATCAACAAAATGCCCGGCGACGAATGGCAGCAATTCGCCAACGTGCGCGCCTTTCTGGCTTACATGTACGCGCATCCGGGCAAGAAGCTGCTCTTCATGGGACAGGAGATTGGGCAGCGCGAGGAGTGGAACCACAACGAAGGCCGCCGCTGGGAACTGCTGACTTTCGATCCGCACCGCAAGCTGCAATTCCTGGTGGAGGAACTGAATCGCTTCTACCGCGCCAACCCCGCCCTGTATCAGGTGGACTTTCACTATGCGGGCTTCGAGTGGGTGGACTTCCACGACGTCGACCACTCCGTGATCGCTTTCTTACGCCGCGCGGACGATCCCAAGGATTTCCTGCTGTTCTGCTGTAACTTCACGCCCGTGGTGCACGAGCGCTATCTCTTCGGGGTGCCGGAGGAAGGCGTCTATGAAGAAGTCCTGAACACCGACTCGCACTTATTCGGTGGCAGTAACTTGGGCAACGCCGGATGGGTCGCCTCACGCCCCGTGCCGCAGCATAATCGCCCGCAAAGCATCAGCATCACTCTTCCGCCGCTAGCGGTAGTAGCTTTTCGAAAAAGGTAAGTGGGGCAGGCTCGTAGCCTGCAGCGGCCTCGTAGGCCGCCGACTTTTTAACATGCCCAATCGATACGACGCAATCATCATAGGCGGCGGCCACAACGGCTTAGTCACCGCCGCGTACTTAGGCCGCGCCGGACGCAAGACCTTGGTTCTAGAGCGCCGCGAACTCATCGGCGGCTGCGCCGTCACCGAAGAAATCTGGCCTGGTTATCGCGTCTCCACCGCTTCTTATCTCACCAGCCTGCTCCAAGAGCGCATCATCCGCGATCTGGATCTGCCGCGCTACGGCTATCGCGTGGATGCCAAAGACCCCGCTTTCTTCTCACCTTTCCCCGACGGCCGCTGCTTCTTTATGTGGCAGGATGGCCGCAAGACCCTGGAAGAAATCGCCAAGTTTTCCAAACACGACGCCGAAGTCTATCCCGCCTTCGAAGCGCAGCTCGAGCGCCTCTCACAGGTAGTCGAATCGCTACTGCTGACCACCCCGCCGCAGTTCCCGCCGCGCGGCGTGGGCGACTTGATCGAGCATTTGAAACTCGCCGGACGCCTGCGTAAACTGGCGCCCGCCGATATGGTGGCGTTGGTGAAAATCTTCACGCAAAGCGCCGCCGAATTGCTCAACGAATGGTTCGAATCGCCGGAACTGAAAGTCACTCTGGCCACCGATGGCGTGATCGGCGCCAATGGCGGCCCGCGCTCGCAGGGGACCGCTTACATCCTGATGCACCATGTGATGGGCAGCGTGGCGGGACACCGCGGATTGTGGGGCTTCGTGCGCGGCGGCATGGGCGCGGTTTCGGAGGCCATCGCGGCGGCTGCGCGCAGCCACGGCGCAGTAATACGCACCAACGCTGCGGTGGAAAAAATCCTGATCCGCGACGGCCGCGCCCGCGGCGTGGTGCTGGAGGGCGGGGAAGAGATCCAAGCCGCCGTGGTGGCCTCCAATCTCGATCCCCGCGTGACATTCTTGCGCCTACTCGACGAGCGCGAACTGCCGCCGGATTTTGTCACGTCTATCCGCCGCTTTCGCACCGAAGGCACTTCCTGCAAAATCAACTTCGCGCTATCCGGCCTTCCGGAGTTCAGCGCCATGCCGGGTGCGCCCGGCCCGCAGCATCGCGCCACCATGCACATCTGCCCCTCCATCGATTACATCGAGCGCGCCTGGGACGACGCCAAGTACGGACGGCCCTCCGACCGCCCCATGTTGGAGCTGACCATCCCGACCATGTACGATCCGTCGCTCGCGCCTCCCGGCAAACATATCATGGGTATCTTCCTGCAGTACGCGCCCTATACCTTGCGCGGCACTACATGGGATGAAGCGGGCGAGCCTTTCTATAACCGTGTGCTGGAAGTGATGGAAGAGTACATACCCAACATCCGCTCCATTATTATCGATAAGCAGGTGCTCACGCCGCTCGACCTGGAACGCCGCTACGGTATCACTGGCGGTAACATCTTCCATGGTGAGATGAGCCTGGATCAGATGTTTGTGATGCGCCCCGTCGCGGGTTATGCGCGCTACCGCACGCCGGTGAAAGGGTTGTATTTATGCGGCTCCGGAGCACACCCGGGCGGAGGAGTCATGGGCGCGCCAGGTTACAACGCCGCCCGCGAAATGCTGAAAGACTGACTTCTATCTCAGCCCGCCGTCAGCCAGGAGTTTTTCCAACGCGGAGATATCGCGATGCAGCGCCCGGTCGCCGTCGAGTGGCGGCGAAACCTCGCGAATCCGTTCCCGCAACCGCTCAATCGGCGAGCTGCTTCGCAACGGCCGTAGTAAGTCGAGCGCGCGCGCAGCGGACAAAGCTTCAATCGCCAGCACGGCACGCGTGTTTCGCACGACTCTCTTGTACTTGAGAGCCGAAGTCATGCCCATACTGACAAAATCTTCTTTATTGCCGCTGGTGGTGATGGACCCGGAAGACGCCGGATGCGAGAGCACCCGGTTCTCCGCCACCAGCGCGGCCGCCGTCACTTGCGCCATCATCAGCCCCGATTCCAGGCCGGCATGTCCCGCCAGGAACGGCGGCAACTCCTCGTTCAGCGCCGGGTTCACCAACCGGTCGATGCGGCGCTCGGAAATGCCCGCCAGCGCGGTCAGCGCCACCGCCAGATAATCCAACTGAAATGCCAGCGGCTCACCGTGGAAATTGCCGCCCGACACAATCTCATCGTCCAGCACCAGCGGATTATCGGTGGCCGAGTTCAGCTCGATGGCGAAGATCCGGCGCGCCTCAGTCAGCGAATCGCGCACGGCGCCATGCACCTGCGGCGCGCACCGCAGCGAGTACGCATCCTGCACCCGCCGGCAGGTGATATGCGACTGCCGGATCTCGCTGCCTTCCAGCAGGTCGCGCAGCCGTGCGGCGCTCTCCATCTGGCCGGGATGCGGACGCGCCGCATGCAGCCGCGCATCGAAAGCGCGCGGGGTGCCGCGCAAGGCGTCCAGCGTCATGGCGCATATCGCATCGGCGGAATCCGCCAGCACCTCGGCCGCCGCCAGTTCCAGGCACCCGATCGCCAGCATGGCTTGCGTGCCGTTGATCAGCGAGATGCCTTCCTTGGCGCGCAGCGTCAGCGGTTCCAGGCCCGCGCGCCGCAGCGCCTCGCTGCCCGGATAGATCGCGCCTTCGTACTCCGCCTCGCCTTCGCCGATCAGCACCAGCGCCATGTGGGCCAGAGGCGCCAGATCGCCGCTCGCGCCCACGCTGCCTTGCGATGGCACCTGCGGCGTCACGCCGCGATTCAACAGATCGCATAGCCCCTGGGCAACCACCGGGCGGATGCCCGAATAGCCCTTCGCCAGCACGTTGGCGCGGATCAGCATCATGGCCCGCACTTCCGCGCGCGCCAACGGATCGCCCACGCCTGCCGAGTGCGAGCGCACCACGTTGCGCTGCAATTGGTCGAGATCCCCGGCGGCAATGCGCACATCCGCCAGCAGCCCGACGCCCGTGTTCACGCCGTATACCGGCGCATCGCCCGCGGCCAGCCGCTCCACCACCGCGCGGGAGCGTTCCATCTTCTCCACGGCCGCCGCGGCCAACGATACTTCCGCGCGGCCCAGCGCCAGCGCGCAGACGTCTTCTATGGTGAGTTGCTCTCCATCCAATTCCATCGCGTTACTCCCGCGCTTTCCGCAACTCCTTGCGCGGCAGCATCTCCGGACTGTTAGCCGCCTGGTACACCACCGCCGCGATCACCGCCGATGCCTCCATCAAATCCGACGCCACCGCGTGATCGTAAGTGTCCATGCTGGAGTGGTGCGTAACTGTGCCGTAATCGAGCGGATCCTGAATGAACTGAAATCCCGGCAGACCTACGGCATCGAACGATAGATGATCCGTGCCGCCTGTGTTCTTGATGGTGATGGTGGTCGCGCCCTCATCGCGGAACGGCGCCAGCCAGCTTTCAAACACCGGGCGCACGGCATCGTTTTCCTGCAAATAGACGCCGCGAATCTTGCCGCTACCGTTATCCAGGTTGAAATAGCTGGAAAGCTTGGCGTGCTCCGAAGTCAGTTTCATGGTTTTCGGATCGCCGAAATGCTGCTTCACGTAAGCCTCAGAGCCCAACAGCCCCTCTTCTTCGCCGCTCCACAGCCCGATGCGCACCGTGCGGTCCATGCCCAAATTCAGCGCCTTCAGCACGCGCATCACTTCGATCATCACCGCGCTGCCCGCGCCGTTGTCGGTCGCGCCCGTTCCGGCATGCCAGGAATCGAAATGCGCGCCGACCATCACCACCTCGTCCGCCTTTTTGCCGCCGGGGATTTCTCCAACGATGTTGGCGGAGTTCACATCCGCATCCGATGCCTTTACCTTGAGCGACACACGCACGCGCACCGATGTCTTCTTCTCCATTACGCGCGTCATGCGATTGTACTGTTCCGCCGTGATCACGAAAGTGGGAGGCGCGAGCGGATCGGCGCTCTTATGGGATCCGGCCTGTTCGGCATTGGTGGTCCCGTCGTGCGAGCGGTCGTCCCGGATCAGCACGCCCAGCACGCCCTCGTCCAGGAAGAAACGGTTCCGCTCGGTCGCCAACTGCATAAACGCATGGAACCATTCGTCGATCACGAGTTCCGGCAGGCTCATAAAGAATTTGCCGAGATCTTGCGGATCTTCCGGCCACTTCAAGTCTTCCATCTTCGCGTAGTTCTTCGCCGCGTGCTCCGGCGCCCCGGCAATCTCCGCCAGGTCGGCATCGGTGTAACGCCGGAACTGCGGCTTGGTTTCTTCGGCTGGGATTTTGGAATCCACGAGCATCACGAACTTCCCGCGCAGTTTGCCGGTCCATTCCTTGCGATAGGCCGCCAACTCCTCGCGCGCCTTCTTTAGATCGTAGGTGCGCTTCAGCGGCGCCAGGATCGTCTCACCTGTGATGGGACCATTAGTGCCCGCGGACCAGGCCAGCGGTGTGGCGTTCAATTGCGCATAGCGCGGCTCCACCATTTCCACCGACCACTGCTCGACTGACCAGGCGCGGCCGAACGGTCCCCACGGCTCCAGATGTACGTTGCTGAGACCGATCTCACGCAGGCGCCCGGCGGCCCAATCCGCGGCCTGGAAGAACTCCGGCGATGCGGTCAGCCGCGGGCCGTACACGTCGCTCAGCCAGGAAAGATGATCCATGACTTTCGAATGATCGTAGGCTTCGGTCTTGATGCGCGCGACCACGCCGAGATCCAGCTTCGGCTGGCCCCACGCCATAGGCAACAACAACATCGACAATAGGAATTGTTTGCGAAATCCGGATGCAAGCATATGTGCCCTTTGCGTATAACACGTTTGCAGAGGAGCGGTCAAGCCGGTTGGACCCGCTGGAAAGCAGGTCCGCAGCCTACGAGGCTGCCCCACCAAGGTCCCACCCTAGTACTGCTCCCCGCCGCCAAACGTCTCGAAAATGCTACGCTGTTTTCATCCACCAGAACGAGGTCTAATGCCACAGAAGTCCGCCGCCATCCATACCATTTTTGCAACCGCGCTGCTTCTCATAGCGCCCTGCCTGTTCGCCCAACAAACACCACCCGCGGAGCCAGCGGAAGGGCAACAACAATATGTCGGTCGCTTCCTCGTTTATACCGGATTCATGTTTCTGGATAGCCCCAAGATCAGCCTTTTCGAACCTGGCTTTCACTTCCAGGCCGGCATGCGCTGGTCGCGGCACATTAGTTTGGGCTTCGATTATAGCCGGGGAACCGGTCCTACCACGGTCGGGTTGAACCAGGCCACTACCGCCATACAGAACCAGTTCGGTCCGATCCTCCAGCAACTCATCGCCATAGGCGCCCTCCCTTCCAATTATGTGGCCGCCCTGCCGTTCAGCTCCGTCACCCAAACCTTCGCCATGGGCCCCGAGTTCCCGTACCGCCGCTTCAAACGTTTGACCCCTTATATCCGGCCTTCCTGCGGGATCATCAACGAAATCGCCACCGCGCACCCCGCCGATCATGTCACTCAAATCCTGGTGAACGAGGTCCAGCCGTCCGGCAAAGAGGAAGAGTGGACCGCCTACTACGGATTCGGCGGCGGCGTGGCGTTCAACGTCACCAAACACTTCAGCCTGGTGGTGCAAGCCGACTTGGTACACGATCACCTTTTCCCGGATCTGCTGAAGAACGGCCGCAATTCGGTGCGCTTCTCGATCGGCCCCGGATTCCAGCTCGGCGGTAACGTAACCAGGAAGTGGGGTATTCCCGGCCACTGGGAGTAGTTGAGTACATTTCCCGGTAACGCCCGTCCAAGTTGATACACTATTCATGAGGTGCCGTCTGCAGTTCCTGCTGCTTCTTGTCCTGACGCTAGCCGCCGTCACCGGTTCCATCGCCGGTCCGGACGATTGGCCGGGATGGCGCGGCCCGTCCTCCAACGGCGTCTCCACCTTGAAGAATCTGCCATCGTCCTGGAGTGACGGCCACAATGTCGCGTGGAAGACGGCAGTGCCCGGACGCGGCCACGCCTCGCCGGTCGTTTGGGGCAATCGCGTATTCCTCACCACCGACATCGAAGGCGAAGTGATCCCCGGCGCCGCGCCTGTCAAGCATAAGATGGAGGGCCAGCCTTTCCGCCATCCCGATAGCGTCGGTGGAACTCACAAGCACACGCTCGAGGTTATGTGCTTCGACGCCGCAGCCGGCAAGCAGCTTTGGGAGCGCACCGCGTACGAGGGCGCGGTCTACGACGACGTCCACAAATTCAACACCTATGCCTCGCCCACTCCGGTCACCGACGGCAAATATGTTTACGTGTATTTCGAATCGCAAGGCCTGTACAAATACGACTTCGCCGGCAACCTGCTGTGGAAGATGTCGCTGGGCGGCATCGCCACGCTGGGTGTGGGGACGGGTGTCTCGCCGGTGCTGTTTGAAGACAAGATCCTGATTCTGGCCGATCAGGATGAAGGCGATGCGTCCTTCCTGGCCGCGGTGTCCACCGCCGACGGCAAGATCGCTTGGAAAACGAAGCGCACCGAATCTGTCAACTGGACCACGCCGGTGATCGTGGAACCGGGCCGGCACCCGGTGTTGATCGTTCCGTCCGCGGAAGACGTAGTGGCCTACGATCCGCGCACCGGCAAGGAGCTTTGGCGCACCGAAGGCCTGCAGAGCAATTCCGTACACACGCCGGTATTCGGCCACGGCATGGTCTACGTCACCAGCGGATTTCCGAAGAAGATCGTCATGGCCATTCGCCTCGACCCGGCCAAGGACCTGCCGCGCGTCGCCTGGAAGTATGAGAAGGGCACCGGATATATTCCTTCGCCGATCCTTTATGGCGACTATCTATACGTGATGACCGACGCGGGACTGCTGACTTGCCTGGATGCCGTCACAGGCGAGGTGAAGTATGAAGGCAAGCGCTTCCCGCAACCTGGCAAGTTCACCGGCGCGCCGGTCGCCTTCGATGGCAAGCTGATGATCACCAGCAACGACGGCGACACCTACGTGGTGAAAGCCGGACCGGATTTTGAGGTGCTGTCGACTAACTCACTGGGCGAGCCGGTCTACGCCTCGCTGGCTCTGGCCGGCGATTCCATCTATATCCGGTCGGCCAACACGCTCTATCGCATCCGTAAGTAGGGCAGGCCTCCTGGCCTGTCCGAACTTGTCCTTTCTTGAGAGTGGCATAATGAATCACATGCCGTCTCGCCTGATCCTGCTGTGCATTCCGCTCTTCGCCCGCGCGGCCGGCGCGCAGCAGACATCCCCCGCTCAGCCATCCGAACTCGTCTTGCGCAGCGGCACCATGGAAGTCCTGCTGGATTTCGTGGTGCGCGACAAGCACCAGAAGGAAGTGAAAGACATCCGTCCCGAAGAAGTGGAGATCTTTGAAGACGGCACCCGCCAAACGCTGAAAAGCTTTCAATACCGGACCGGCAAGGAGGCGCTACCGGTCGTCGCCGACGCCAGCCACAATGCGGCCCGGCCCCTGAAGGTCGATTCCCTGCGCGAGATCAATCTGGTGACCATGGTCTTCGCCGGTATGAGCCCCCAGAGCCGGCAACAGGCGGCCGCCATGGCGCACGACTTTCTGCGCGAAGAACCGGGGCCGAATACCTGGATCGGCATCTTTACACTGAAAAACCGGCTGGCCGCCGTGCAGACTTATACGGCCGATCTCGATCTTCTGAACAAAGCGGTCGACCGTGCGGCCACCGGCCAGTACCAGCAGTTTGCCAAAGAGAATCTGGAACTGGTCCAGCACATCAACTCCCTCAATAACCAGCAACAATTCCAGCCGCTGCAGCCCGGTTCGGCCGAGGAGCGCGTGGCTGCGCCGGACCAGTTTCTCAACCCGGTTCTGGCGGCCATCGACAGAATGAATTTACAACTGCTGTTCCGGCAGGAAGGCAGCCTGGAGATCGACGCGCTGCGCGCGCTCATCCGCGAGCAGGCGCAATTCCCCGGCCGTAAAACGGTCTTGTTCTTTTCCGAAGGCCTGGTGATCCCGCCGGATCGCCCGGAGCTTCTGGAATCGGTGATCAGCGAAGCCAATCGCGCCAATCTCACCTTTTATACTCTGGATGCGCGCGGCCTGAGCACCGTGTCGAACGTCAAGCTCTCGGGGATGACCTACAGAAATATGCGGCGGTCGGCCGGCGGCGGCGGGCCGGATTCCGTGAACACCGATTTGCAGGCCAACTCGCGGCACCTCGCCACAGGCACGGGCGGCTTCGCCATGGACAACAGCAGCGACCTGCGCACGCCGCTCCGCCGCGTGATGGAAGATATCCGGTCCCACTATGAAGTGACTTACTCTCCCGTCTCCACCAACTTCGACGGCCACTTCCGCAAACTGGCGGTTCGGCTGACGCGTCCGGGCGTGACGGTGCAGAGCCGGGTGGGATACTACGCGTTGCCCATGGTGGCTGGCCAAGCCCTTTCGCCTTTTGAGATGGCCGCGCTCAAGGTGCTTTCCGCGCAGCCCCAGCCGCATGCTTTCGACTTCCATGTGGCCGCATTGCGTTTCGGCGGCGCAGGCGGCAGCCATGTCTACCGCGTGGTGGCTAGCGTGCCCAGTTCCGCATTGCGCTTTGGGGAAGAATCGTCCAAGAAGACGTTGTCGATTCACGTCTCCGCCCTGGGCTTGATCAAGGATGAGCGCGGCCAGGTGGTCCGGAAAGTTTCCAAGGATCTTTCGTTCGACGCGCCGGCCGATAAGCGCGCCGAGTTGCAAGGCGGCAACACCATCTTAATCATGCCGCTGGACCTTCCCGCCGGGCTTTACCACCTGGAGACCGCGGTGATCGATCGCGTGGCCGACCGCGCCAGCGTGCGCCGATCCGTCCTGGTGGTGCCTGGGGCGCACGCCGGATGTCAATTGAGCGACCTCGTCTGGGTGCGCCGCCTGCTGCCTGCGGCGGAGACCGACTTGTTCAATCCGCTGGAAACGCCGGCGGGCAGCATCACTCCGGCGGTCGACCCGGTCTTCGCGAAATCCGAGGTGGCGCATTTCTACTTCGTGCTGTATCCGGATTCCGGCGCGGCCGACAAACCCGTCAGCCAGATGACCGTGTCGAGAGACGGAAGAACCGTCGCCGCCGTGCGCCTCGATCTTCCCGAGCCGAATCCGGACGGGTCCTATTCATTCCTGGAGAGCCTGCCTACCGACACACTCCCACAAGGCCAGTATGACGTGCAGGTGACCGCCAGCCAGCAGGGCCATACCACGCTGCTCGCATCGCAGTTCGCCGTCCAGTAATTGGAGGGCGGGCAATTTTGCCCCCCTCTCCGGTTGAACAAACGCCGTCCGGTAGCGCCGCGATGCTCTTTCAACGCCGAGTTAGTGGGGCAGGCCCGTAGTTGCGCGGGGTTCCCAGGCCCGCCGCTACCCCACCTCCACCACCACCGCCGCCAGCGGCTGTGCACCCACCGGCACGATCGTGAAGAGCGGCGCCGGATCGGTTCTGTGCCGCCGGTCTGTGAACGCCGAAATCCGGATCACCGCCATGTTCCCCGAACGCCAGTTCAGCACCAGCGCATATCGATTGTCCGGGGTAATCAGAATGTGGCGCGGCTCCAGCCCCACCGCCACCGCTCCCACCAGCCTGCGCGTATCGATATCCAGCACCGTCACGCTGCCGGATTCCTGGTTCGCCACGAAGAGATACTGCGGCGCCGCGGAGACCGCCATGCCATCCGGCGTCCGTCCGGCTAGAATCGTCTCGCCCACTTCGGTCTGGTAGGGATACACGATCGTGACCGCGTCCATTCCGGGGCCGGTGATGAACATCTGTCCACCATCGGAATTGAAGCAGCAATTCGCCGGTTCCATGGGCAGCGGCAACCGCACCGCGGTCCGGCCGGTGGCCGCGTCGAAGATGGTCAGGCTGCGGTCCGCGCGGCTACCCACCAACACCCGCTTGCCATCGCCCTGAAATCGCACCAGCGACGGCTCGCACCCCGCATCGATCATGTGGTCGATGGTCCCCGTACTCAGCCGTACCAGCGCCAACCGGCGCTCCTCGCGAAAGGCGACGGCAGCGCGGCCGTCACGGCTCAAATCGAAATCCCCGGCCAAGCCCGGTAGGGGGATGGATTCCACGGCCCGCAGCCGGCTGTCCACCCGCACCAGCGCGCGGGCCTGCAATATCCAGAGCGATTTTCCATCCGCCGCCAGCCGCATAGCCACCGCCGGGCTTGCCAAGCGAGTCTTGCGCGCCACGGCCAGCTTCGCCGCGTCGATCTCGCATACGGCCCCGCTCTCGGGCATCAGCACATACACCCCCGGCCGCAGCGGATTAGACAGCACCGCGCCCGGCACGCCATCGAGGCCGATTTGCTTGGCCAGCGCGAACGCATTCAGATCCACCGCCGACACGGTGCGCGCACCCGCATTGGCCACGAATGCGTATCCTGGAAATCCGCGGCTCTTGCGGCGCGTGCAACCCGCCAGCCCCGCGGCTCCCACAATCAGCTCGCGCCGGCTCAATGAGCGTCTGTAGGGCACAAAATATGCTAGCATTTAGATGGCTCGGCTTCTCGATATTGTTCAGCCAAGTTCCACGCCCAGCGATGTATGTTGCTGATTTTAAAGATTAACTTGACACGAGTCGGCGCGGCTCATATAATTGAGGGGTAAGGGCGATTGGCAACTAAGGAGGACACCGAATCATGAAAAGGAAGATCGCCGATCCCTAAACGTGGTGCAAGAACAGCTCTGTGGATTTTCCATTTGGAGACGAGCTTCTCGAGTTCTTCAAAATAACCGGGAGCTTTCTTCCGGATGCGATGTTGCCTGATCCAGTATTCGTAACGATCAAAACTCTTGATAATTACTGGTTCCCAGTATCCGCGTAGCAACTCTGCGTCGAGGGAGCCGTTGTTGATCCCAGTCGCCATCTCCTCATAGAAATTCAGAATCTCGACCGCGACGATTCTCTTACTTACGTCTTTGTCCAAAGCCTCGTCCCGCTTCTCGGGAGTGAGCGGGTCAAGTTCCTCGTTGAGCTTGCGCCACTCGGCTTTCACCTGCCAATAACCCGGGGCGTTCCAGCGCTCGACGAAACTGAGCGACCCCGCCCTGTATCTCTCAGCGTTCGCTTGGCGGATATTATCGGCCGCCCTCATCAAGCCATAGATGCCGACCGCCGCCCCCACGATAGTCACGGCAAAAGAGATTGTCTCGCGATCTTCTTTCCCTGAAATGGCGTACCGATGGATAACTATCGCGCCAACCACTATCAGCAAAATCAGTGCGATGATCACCAGGCTGATAAAAATCCTGGGCTGGACAGACCATCCATACCGATCTCGCAACATTGAGCTTAATTATACGCTTCCAGTCCGCGCTCACCCAAGCGGGGCTAAACCCAACGCCGTGCGTTCAGCTCAACCAGCCTCTGGAGGGCACAAAATATGCTAGCATTTAGGTGGCTCGTCTTCTCAACAGCGAGCCGATGTCCTTCTCACTAATACCGAACATCCTTTAATGAATCTACGCTCTCTTTTCAGTCTATTCTCATCGGACCTCGCCATTGACCTGGGCACCGCGAACACGCTCGTGTTCGCCAAGGGCAAAGGCATCGTGGTCAATGAACCCTCCATCGTCGCGCTCAACAAGAACACCGGCGAAGTGGAAGCCGTAGGCAAGGAAGCCAAGGAGATGCTGGGCCGCACTCCCGGCAATATCGTAGCCATCAAGCCCATGAAAGACGGCGTCATCGCCGATTTCAAGGTCACCGAGCGCATGCTGAACTATTTCATTCAGAAGGCGCACGGCCGCAAAGTGCTTGTGCATCCGCGCATCGTCATCGGCGTTCCCAGCGAGATCACCCAAGTCGAAAAGCGTGCCGTCATGGACTCCGCTTATCGCGCCAAAGCCAGCGAGGTCCACCTGGTCGAACAGGCCATGGTGGCGGCCATCGGCGCCGGCCTGCCGATCACCGAACCCTCCGGCAACATGGTGGTGGATATCGGCGGCGGCACTACCGACGTGGCGGTTATTTCGCTGTCTGGCATCGTGTACTCGCGTTCGGTGCGCGTGGCCGGCAACGAGATGGACGATGCCGTCATGCAATACCTCAAGCGCAAGTACAACCTGTTGATCGGCGAGCGCACCGCCGAGGCCATCAAAATGGAAATCGGCTCCGCCTATCCGCTGGATAAGCCGTTGACCATGGAAATCAAGGGCCGTAACCTGATCGAGGGCGTGCCCAAGACCCTTACCATCGACGACAGCGAAATCCGCGAAGCGCTGGGCGAGTGTGTGGCCACCATCGTCAACGCCATTCGCGTGGCCCTGGAGCGTACCCCGCCCGAGTTGAGCGCCGACATCAGCGACCGCGGCATCGTGCTCACCGGCGGCGGCGGGCTGTTGAAGAACCTCGACAAACGCATTCGGGAGGAGACTGGATTGCCGGTTTCCATCGCCGACGACCCGCTGGCTTCGGTCGTGCTCGGCACCGGCAGAATGCTCAGCGATTTCAGGCTGCTGAGGAAGATATCGATCGATTAGGACTTTTGGAGGGCGGGCAATCGTGCCCGCAGCCGGCTTTCAGCCGGCTCCAAGCTGAGCCAGATGGATACGCTGCTCAATCGCTACCGCAATATCACCGTACTGCTGCTAGTCATCTTTGCGCAGCTCGTATTGATCGCCGTGCAGGTGCGCAACGATCAGGACGTGCGCATGGTCCGCATCTGGTCCATCACCGCCATCACCCCCCTGGCGCGTGTGTTGGAGACGGTCCGGGGCGGCACATCGGATTTCTTCCGCAACTATATTCTGATGCACGATGCGCGCGCGGATAACCACCGCCTGCAGGCGGAGGTCGACCGCTTGCGAATGGAGAACCAGTCCCTCAAGACCGAGATCTCCACCGCCGATCGGGCCAAGACCCTGGTGGCGTTTCAGCAGCATACCCAATCCAAGACCATCGCCGCCCGGGTGATCGCTTCCGGCGCGGGCGCGAATTCCAAAGTCGTCTTCGTGGACCGCGGTTCCGGCGCCGGTGTGGAAAAAGGCATGGCCGTGGTCACGCCGGATGGTATCGTCGGCAACGTCATCGCGGCCTACCCTACGGCTTCGGAAGTCATGTTGATCACCGACGCCGAGTTCGCGGCCGGTGTCGTTTCGGAAAAAAATCACGTTGTGGGTACGCTCAAGGGACAAGGGCAATCCACTTGCCGGGTGGACTACGTGCCCAGTGAAGAGAAGATCGAAGTCGGCGAGAAGCTCTACACTTCGGGCGACGATCGCATCTTTCCCAAAGGGTTTCCAGTCGGCGTCGTGCGCGTGGTGCGTCCCAGTTCGCCCTATCAGGAAATCTTGGTGGATCCCACCGGCCTGGAACGCGGCCTGGAGGCGGTGCTGATTGTGCTGGAAGGCGTGCATCAGGCCATTCCCGAAGTGCCGCCGGCTAATGCGCCTGTATATCTTGGCACGCCTCCCCCGCAGGCGCCGGGCGAACCACAGGCTGTTCAACCAGCCGGACCAGCCGGCACCGACGCCGACAAGCTGCTGCAAAAATACCGGCAGATCGGCGCCGCGGAGAACCACAAATTCGGCGAGGGCGCCCCCGGCTCCAAGCCGCCGGACTTCAACATCAAAGTGCAGCCGGCTAGCCCGGTCGCCCCCTCGCCCGCTCGCCCCCTCGCCGGCTCAGTTCCTCCCGGTCAGACTCCCCCCAATGACTGAATACGGCGATCGCTACCTGGTCGGCAACCAGCGCGAGCAGGTTTCGCGTTTCCGGGCGCGTGTGATGCTGTTCGTGCCGCTGGCCGCCATCCTCTTCCAGGTCTATCTGCCGCGCCCCTTTCCCTTCCTCGGATACCTGGAATTGCCGTTGCTGGTCACCATCTACTTCGCGCTGATGCGCCGCAGCCAGATCGGCGGGCTCTTTATCGGCGCCTTCATCGGCCTGGTGCAGGACTCCCTTTCCATCAAGCAGCCGCTCGGGATGTTCGGTATCGTCAAAACACTGGTCGGATACTTCGCCGCTTCAGTCGGCCTGCGCATCGACGTGGAGCACGCCGTAATCCGGTTCCTGCTGACGTTTTTCTTCTACTTCTTCCACCAGTTCCTCTACTGGGTGCTCGCGCGTGGCCTGCTAGGCCGCCAGATTCCTTTCGAAATCCAGCTTACGCTGGTGCTCGGCCTGCTGAATGCAGTCGTCGGCGTGACCCTCTTTCATTTCTTGGACAAGCTCCGAGAACCAGCCTAGTCCTGATAAACTAGGAACAGGAAGTCCCCAACCCCCGTGAAACCGCCCGTCATCGGACCAGAACACGATCCTCAGCCCAAGCTGACCGGTAGACAGGCGCGCCGCGAAGACGTCAAGTTTGCCGCCGGGAAAATCGCGGTGTTCCAGTATGCCCTGGTCCTCATCTTCCTGTTTTTGATCACCGGCTTCTGGAACCTCCAGGTCCAAAACCCGCAACTGTACAACGAACAGGCCGAACGCAACCGCATCAAGTCGTTACCCATTCCGGCCCCGCGCGGCAAAATCCTGGACCGCGCTGGCCGCGTCATCGTCGACAACCATCCGTCCTACAGCCTCATCCTGAGCCGCGAAAACCTGAAAACCGAACATCTGCGCACCATCGCCGACGGATTGAATCTGGACTACACCGACTTGGCGGCGCGTGTCCGGCGCTTCACCTCCCGTCCCAAATACGACCCCATCATCATCAAAGAAGAGCTGACTCCCGCCGACCTGGCATTCGTCGATTCACACCGCGATTTCTTCCCGGAAATGGAGCTGATCCCCGCCCAACGACGCCTCTATCCGCAAAACGGATTCGCCGCGCACGTGATCGGCTATACCGGCGAAATCAGCGAGCAGGAATTGGATTCGCCCGAGTTTGCAAAATACAGCCCGGGAGCGGTGATCGGCAAATTCGGTATCGAGCGCCAATACAACGACATGCTCATGGGCGTGGATGGCGACCGCCAGGTAGTGGTGGATAACCGCGGCAAGACCCGCCAGGTACTCGCCAACAAGGAGGCCATTCCGGGGAAGGATCTGCAGCTCACCCTCGATCTGGATTTGCAGGCCGTCGCGGAGCTGGCCATGGACGGCAAGAACGGCGCCGTCGTCGCCATGGACCCGCGCACCGGCGAAGTGCTGGCCATGGTCAGCCGCCCCACGTTCGATCCCAACAAATTCGCCGTGCGCATTAAGTCTTCCGACTGGCGGGAAATCGCCGATAACCCCGACCATCCCCTCCTCAATCGCGCCATTCAGGCCCAGGATGCGCCGGGGTCCACGTTCAAGCCGATTGTGGCTATAGCGGGTCTCGAATCGGGCGCCATCGACGACCAATACACCGTGCATTGTGCTGGTGGCGCATCGTTTTACGGCCAATATCACAAGTGTCACATTAAGAGCGGGCACGGAGCCGTTTCCCTGCACAGAGGCATTGTGCAATCCTGCGATGTCTATTTCTATAACGTGGGCGACCGCACCGGCATCGACAAGATTGCGTTCTACGCCAATCAGGCCGGCCTCGGCCAGAAAACAGGAATCGACCTGCCGCACGAAGCTGAGGGCGTGGTGCCGTCGTCGGCGTGGAAGATCCGCAACTTCCGCGAGAAGTGGTACGCCGGTGAAACCATCTCGGTGGCCATCGGGCAAGGGCCTGTAACGGTAACGCCCTTGCAACTGGCGCGCGCTTATAGTTGGTTGATCAATGGCGGCCTGTGGCATCAGCCGCACCTGGTCAAAGGCGGCAAATATCAGGAGCACAGTTGGCCGCTGACGCCGGACAATGTCGCCAAAGTGATCTACGGAACCTACGGCGTGGTGAACGAGGGCGGTACGGGCGTGCGCGCGCAGCTCCCCGGCCTGAACGTGTGCGGCAAGACCGGCACCGCGCAGCTTGCCTCCGACGAATTCCTGAAGGGCAAAACAGGGAAAGAGTTCAAGAATAACGCCTGGTTCGTGGGCTTCGCGCCGCGCGAGGCGCCCGAAATCGTAGTGGTGGCGCTTTTCGAACACGGCGCGGAAGGCCCGCTGGCCGCCCCCATCTCGCGCGATGTGCTGAAGGCGTATTTCGATAAGAAGGCACGCTTGGCTGCCGACGCGGCGACACGGCGACAGGGCGACACGGCGACAAAAACTTCCGAGTTCCAACGCTTCGGCCTGCCTGTCGAACCGGTCGCGCCACCTCCGCCGGAATCTCCAATTATCGAAGCCGCGTACTTCAGCTCCGACGACGAGGAATCGCCGGTCGCCG
>Ga0187871_10001185_pt1 | contig 23137 bp, 22 predicted proteins | sample June2016WEW_16_1_FD_132988 | JGI IMG/M metagenome (GOLD analysis project Ga0187871, IMG submission 132988) | Peatland microbial communities from SPRUCE experiment site at the Marcell Experimental Forest, Minnesota, USA - June2016WEW_16_10 | ecosystem: Environmental > Terrestrial > Soil >...
GCAGGATTTTTTCGGTGGGGGCTTGGGGCTGCCACTCGGATTCGAGTACATCAAAGAGCTGCTGGTAGGCGGCTTCGTCTTCGTCGAAGAGGACGACGTTGCGCGCGCGGAGTCCGAAGGTGACGGCGTTGAAGCGCACGGCGGCCTTACCTTCCGGGGAGACCGGGCCGGTCGAGTGTTGCGCGCTCTCGCGATTGGCCTGGTGCTGTTTGCGGGAAATCAACATGGATTGTTCCTTGCGGTTGGATTTGGGGATGGGATGAGGCGTCCATACCCGATTTCATTTTAGGGCCGGGGTGATAGGGAACCGCGGTATGTGGAGGGTGGGGAGTTAGTAAGTAGCGCGGGTGCAGTTAGATGCCGGGGAGGATTATATTTTGCAGATTGGTGACCGTGCGCCAAAGCGGGACTTGAAAGTCCCGCCGGCACGCTGAAGCGTGCGCCACGGGCAGGCGGCCGATGGCGCCGGGCGCGCCTCGGTATAATCTTTCGTTGAGGCGGAAACTTCTCACCGCGGCCTACTGGCTGGTCCCTTCTATCCTCTGCCTGATTCTTTATTGGCCGGGATTGCTGGCCTGGTTCCAACAGGACGACTTCGTCTGGTTGAACCTGCCGAATCAGGCGCACGGCTGGGACGGCCTGCTGCGCATGCTGATACAGCCCACCTCTCAGGGAACCTGGCGGCCCCTCAGCGAGCGCGCATTCTTCCTGGCGTTCGGCGCCCTGTTCGGCAGCGATGCCCTGCCCTACCGCATCTGGGTGTTCCTCACCATGTTCGCGAACCTGGCGCTGGCCGAGTCCGTTACGGCCCGCCTGACCGGGTCGCGCGCCGCTGGCTTCTGGGCCGCCATTTTCTGGCTGGCAAACAGTAAGCTGGCCACGGTGATGTCGTGGACCTGCGAGTACATCCTAGTGGCCTGCGGATTCTTCCTGCTGCTGGCGCTGCACTTCTTCCTGCGCTACGTCGAAACCGGCGAGCGGCGCTACTATCGCTGGACATGGGTGGCATTCCTAACCGGCTTCCTGGCGATGGAGACGAACATCGTGTTTCCGGCGCTGGCGGGCAGTTACGCCCTGCTCTGTGCGCGCCGCTATTTCCGCCGGACTCTGCCGTTCTTCGCGGCCTCGGCGGTCTACGGAGTCCTGCACTTCGTGCTGGCGCCCAACCAGGGCACCGTGCCTTACACGATGCATTTCGACAGCGCCATTCCAGGCACTTTGTGGACGTACTGGCGCCGCTCCTTCGAGCCCATCGGCCTGCGGCAACTGACGGCCTTCCCTCCATGGGCCGACGTGGCATTGATGGTGGCTTGTTCGATCGCGCTGTTGGCGTTCACCATCCATCAGGCGCGCCGAAAACAGTGGCTGGCGGTAGTTTTCCTGGCCTGGTATTTCATGGTTCTCGGTCCCGTGGTTCCTTTGCGCTATCACATCATGGACTACTCTCTCACGCTGCCTGCCATGTGCCTGGGGATGCTGGGAGGTTACGCCCTGGCTTGGGCCTGGCGGCCGGGCGCGCCCGGGAAGAATGCGCCGCGGATCTTGAGCGCCGTGCTGGCCGCCGGCTTCATTGCGCAGCACGCTCCCGTAGGCCGGCGCCTGGCCCAATGGTACCGCACGCGGAGCGAGGCCCAGGAGGCGCTGGTGCTGGGAGTCGCCCGCGCGCACGAGTTGCATCCGGGCAAAGTCATCCTGCTCGATGGCGTCGACGACGAATTGTTCTGGGGCGCCATCGCGCAGCGCCCGTTCCTGTTCCTCAATATCCCGGACGTGTACCTGACTCCGGGTTCGGAAGCCGGCATTTCGCGCCATCCGGAGTTGGACGAAGTGTCCAAGTTCATCCTGCCCGCCGAGGAGGCTCGCCGCGGATTGAAAAACGGGCGGATCGTGGTATACAACACGGCCAGCGGGCCGTTGCAGAACATCACGCCCCGTTATGTCCCGCCCGCCGGCGATCCGGCCGCGCCCGGACCGCTGCGCGTCGACATGGCCGATCCGCTGGCGCAGGATCGGCTCGGCCCGGAGTGGTATGCGCTCGAATCGGGATTCCGGTGGATGCCGCGCCGCGCCACTTTGCGCATGCCCGGACCGCGTAGCCCGGATCGGCGCTTGTACCTGACCGCGATTTGCCCGGCCGCGCAAGTCCGGAATGGACCCTTGGAGATGACCGTGACCGTGGACGGTACGCGGCTGCCTCCCGTCCAGTTTACGAAAGGCGATGCGCAAGCCACGTTCGCGTTCGCCCTGCCGCCGGAAACGGTGGGCAAGAGCGAAATCGGCATCACGGTGGAGGTAAACCGCACCGTGCGCGTGGGCACCGACCAACGCGACCTCGGGTTGGCCTTCGGCCGCTTCGAGATCAAATAGCCGCCGCGTTCCGTTCGCGCCCGGCAATTCGCCGTACGACCTTTAAAATCCGCTGTTAAGCGGCCACGGTTCGGGGATCGCCAAGACCCCTTCCTACAATAATGACCATGGCGGATTTTAAGGTAATACAACCCGCAACTACCTATTCTGGATCGCGCATCGAGCCGTTGCGCAAGGGCCTTCCCAAAACCACCCAATCGCTGTGTCCGGAATGTACCCAAACTCTGCCGGCCGATATCTTCGAGGAAGGCGGCCGCGTGATCATGCAGAAAGTCTGCCCCGAACACGGTGAATTCCGCGATATCGTATTCTCCGACGCGCGCCTTTACCTGAAGATGGAGGAATGGACGTTCGGCGATAGCCGCGGGCTTTCGAATCCCGTGGTTTCGACGGCCACGCGCTGCCCGGACGATTGCGGTTTGTGCAATCTGCACACCAGCCACACCGGCCTGGCCAATGTCGACCTGACCAATCGATGCAACCTGACTTGCCCCGTGTGTTTCGCCAACGCCAATGCGGCCGGCTACGTCTATGAGCCGCATTTCGAGCAGATCCGCGGCATGCTGCAGGCGCTGCGCAGCGAACAGCCGGTGGCCGGGCGCATCGTGCAGTTCTCCGGCGGCGAACCGACCATTTATCCGCGCTTCTTCGATGTGCTCAGGATGGCCCGGGATATGGGTTTCTCGCACCTGCAGGTGGCCACCAATGGGCTGAAGTTCACCGACCTGGAATTCGCGCAGCAGGCCAAAGAGGCGGGTTTGCATACGCTATACCTGCAGTTCGACGGCGTCTGCGACGATATCTACCGCCGCACGCGCGGCCGTTCGCTGTGGGAGCAGAAGCTGCAAGCCATCGAGAACGTGCGCAAAGCGAACCTGAAGATCGTTCTTGTGCCCACCATCGTGAAGGGCTTGAACGATCGCCAGATTGGCGACATCCTGCGCCTGGCGCTGGAGAATATCGAATGCACCAGCGGCATCAGTTTCCAGCCGGTAGCCTTTACCGGCCGGATCGCGCGCCGGGATCTGGAGGCCAAGCGTTTCACGCTGTCGGACTTCGCGCACGCGGTGCAGGAGCAGACCGGCATTTGCGAGCCCTACGAAGACTGGTTCCCGTTGGCTTGCGTCTCGCCGTTTTCCAGGCTGTTGAGCGCCATGCGGGGCGAGCAGACCACCACCCTGACCTGCCATCCGCATTGTTCGCTGGGGACGTACCTGTTCGTCGATCAAAACCGGCACGCGGTTCCGGTCACGCGCTTCGTGGATGTGGGACCCATGCTGCAAGCCATGGACACCCTGGCGCGCAAGACCGAAACACGGCGCGTGAAGCTCTTCTCCAAGCTCGAGAGCTGGAATATCCTGCGTAAGTTCTTCCACGCGGAAAAGGCTCCCGAGGGCCTGACATTCCAGAAGTTCCTGCAAACCCTGCAAGGCATGACCGACAAGCGCTACGGGCGCGGCAAGTTGGAGACGCAGGGCTTCACTTACCGTACGCTGATGGTGGCGGGCATGCACTTCATGGACTCTTATAACTACGACATCGAGCGGGTGAAGCGCTGTGTGATTCACTATGCCGCGCCCAACGGCAAAATCTACCCGTTCTGCGCGTATAACTCGGGACCGGTGTACCGCGAGAAGATCGAGCGGGAGTATGCGGTGCCGCTGGAGGAGCCGGCCGACGTGGGCGAGAGCGTCTGCTGTTCGTGAGGAGTCACTTCTTCGGCATGTTATAGCTGAAGGTCAGCTTCAGCACAATGCGATCGCCCGTGAATCCCGTGGGGAAAGGCGGGAACGGATGCGACGCGTCGATGCCCGCTACGGCGGCGCGTTCCAGGGCCGGGATGGAATGCAGCACAATCACCAGCTTGGGAACGCTGCCATCTTTCTCGATGAGGAACTGCGCTTCCACTTTTCCGCGCAGGCCCATCCTGGCGCTCTCCGGATAAACCGCGAACCAGTTCCTGCGGACCGCTGCCAGGACCTGCAAAAGATATGGCCTAAAATCGACGCCTTTGGTATCGCTGAGCAGTTCGAGGGAACTCGCCATCTGGCCCGAAGAAGGCGGCAGATTCAGGCCGCGGCCGATCCCGCCCGGACCCGGATCGCTGGTATCGTCGCCTACCGTCATCCCGCTCTGCGAACCACCGTGTGTAAGTTCCCGGATCGCCCCTGCCACGGAAGGATCGAAACGGGGCACCCTTCCCACCCCGCCTGAAGGCGGAGGTTCGGTGGGCGTCTCGAACGCCAGCTTAGGCTTCTCCTGCTCCTGGATTTGGGGCTGCATAGGCTGGACGGCGGGAGGGCCTACCGGCAGGCCGCGCGGCGGCTGCGCATCCCGATTCCCGGCTTGCATCTGCGGCGGCTCCGGTATCGTGGGAGGTGGAGGCTGCGGCGGAGCGGCGACTTTGGCCTGGGGCCGGGTGGTGGAAGGCGGCGAGTTGGGCGCCTGAATGTGGGGACGCGCCTGCAACGCTTCCACCGTAACTTCCTTGGCGATGGGACCCTTGTTGGGGGCCTTCTGGGTCAATTCCGTGGGCGGTTCGATCAGCGGCGTCATCTGTTCCACGCGCCGGGGCGGCTGCATCAGGCTGCGCGGCATCAGGAACAGCGCCACGATAGCCGCTACGTGTGCCGCCACGGAAAGCACGCGCGCCCAGCCGACACGTCCGCGATCCTGCTCCCAACTGGTCAGCAGATGCAATTCCGACGGATCTTCCACCGAGGAACGAACTAGAGTTTCCATCCGCCTGCCAACGACCTTGAGACGATCTCCGAGTGTTCCTTGATTTTATCAAGGATGGACAAAGCGATCCGCAATGTTTGACGCGCCGCGGGCCCCGAAGTTTTCGGCGATTTTCGGCTTTCTACGCTATTGAGAAAGGCGTCGAATTGCGACTGCAACGGCTCGGATTTTGTTACCACAACCGGATCGAAGGCCACCTGGCGGTCGCCGCCGACCGAAAAAATGAGCAATTCCTGGCGGGCGTAATCGAGCGAAACGTATTGTTGCGGCTGGAAGAGGCGCAGTTTGCGCACACGCTCGGTGGAAACCCGGCTGGCCGTCAGGTTCGCCACACAACCGTTGGGGAATTCCAGGCGGACATTGGCAATATCCACCTTTTGCGAGAGGATGGAAACGCCCGCGCCGCGGATCTCCTGCGGCTCCGCGCCCGTGAGATTCAGCACGATATCGATGTCGTGAATCATCAGGTCCAGAATCACATCCACGTCCAGGCTGCGCGGGCTGAATACGCTGAGCCGGTGGATCTCGAAGAACAGGGGCAGTGTGACGCGGCCTTCGAGGGCGATTACCGCGGGATTGAAGCGCTCCAGATGCCCTACCTGGAGCACGCGGGCGTGACTCCCGGCAGCCGCGATGAGCCGGTCGGCGGATTCCAGGTCCGGCGCGATGGGCTTTTCCACCAGCACGTCGATGCCATGTTGCAGCAGCCAGCAGCCAATCTCCGCATGGGCCGATGTGGGGGTGGAGACGATCGCCGCATCCACTCTGCCGGCCAGGTCGCGGTAATCGGAAAGGGTGCCGCGCGCGGGATCGAGGTCTACCACCGCGGCCAATTCCGCGCGCGGCGATTGCCGGACCACCCGGCAATGATTTTGCCCGAACTGGCCGGCGCCTACGACCGCGATTCTATGCATCCGGAGCCTGCCCCACCACCGCGATTCCGGCTTCGTCCGCGCACGCCAGCATCCGCTCGCGATCGAGCAGAAGCGTGCGGCCGGCATCCACTGCCATTACCGTCGTGCCGGTTTCCCGCATTACCGCAATGGTATCGAGACCGGCCACCGGCACGTCGAAGAGTAAATGCCGCCGGCGGTTGGAAACTTTCACCAGGGTCAACGGCCGCCCGTTCACCAAGCTAGCCGCGCGCCGCAGCAGGGCGTCGGTTCCCTCCATAGCCTCCAGCGCCACACAGGCCCGCTCGCAGATGGCCACGCTTTGGCCGACGTCGAAGCCGGCCAGCGCGGCGGCCACCTTCCTACCGTAAGCGATATCGCCTTCCTCGCGCACATCCGGTTTGCGCCGCGTCAGAACCCCGCGGCCGGCCAGCAGTTCTTTCAGCAGCGCGGTCGAATCGCGAAGCTGGATTCCCTCGTCGGCGAGCACCTGCGCGACTCCGCCAATCAGCCCGTCGGTATTCTTCGCCGGCAGCGAGGCCAGCAGCTTGATGAGCCGCCAATCGGGCCGGATGGAGGAAAAAATCTTGGCATGCTTCACCTGCCCGGCCATCACCACTTCGCGAATGCCTTCTTCCTTGAGGATCTCGATCAGCCGGCTGAGCTGGCCCAGCGAGAGCCAGTGGCAGCGCGAAGCCAGGCGTGCGACCTCCGGCGAGGCTTCTTCCTGAATCGCCAGCACCACCACTTCGTGGCCCAGGCGGCGCGCATTTTCAAGCGCCAGGAGCGGGAAGCGCCCGTTACCGGCGATCAGACCGTATTTCATCGCGGGGCGGGACTCCAGTCCCGCGGCCGTCTGCCCCCCATCTACTTGACGACTCCCCGCTGCGATTCGCGGATGAACTCCAGCAGTTCTTCCACTTCGGGGCACCCCGGAATCTCCGCGCGGATGCGCTCCACCGCCTGCGAAGTATTCAAGCCGGCGCGGGTCAAAAGGCGCATCGCGGTCTGCAGCTTCTCGATGGTGGACCGTTCGAATCCGCGGCGATCGAGCCCGATCCGGTTGGCGCCAAACACCTTGATCCCGCGCTCGCTCACGGTATTCGAAAACGGCAGCACATCCTGGGTCACCACGCTATATCCGCCGATGATGGCATGCCGCCCGATCCGGCAGAACTGGTGGACGCCGGTAGACGCGCCGATCACCGCCCAATCGCCCACAGCGACATGCCCTCCGAGAGTGACGGCGTTGGCCAATACCACCCGGTTACCCACATGCACATCGTGCGCCACGTGCGAGTAGGCCATCAGCAGATTGTCGTCGCCGATGCGGGTGACGAGTCCGCCGCCTTCCGTGCCCCGGTGAATCGTGACAAACTCGCGGATCTTGTTCCGGCTTCCGATGCGGGTTTCGGCGCGCTCGCCGCGATACTTCAAATCCTGCGACGCCACGCCCACGGTGCTATATGGAAAAAAGACGTTGTCTTCGCCGATCCACGCCGGCCCTTCCATATAAACGTGCGCCATGAGCCGCGTGCCGGCGCCGATTTCGACGTCGTCGCCGATGATCGAATAGGGCCCTATGTCGGCGGTTTCGGCGATGCGCGCCGCGGCGGAAACAATCGCGGTGGGATGAACCGGCATCGATCAGGAAAGCGCTTCCGCTTCTTCCTTGTCGGCCAGCTTGCACATCATTTCCGCCTCGGCCACCACCAGGCCGTCGACCGTGGCGGTGCCGGTCATCACGGCCACGCTGGCCTTGCGCTTGAGAATCTTCATCTCCAGGCGCAGCGTGTCGCCCGGCACGACCGGCCGTCGAAACTTAGCGCTGGTGATGGAGGCCAGCAAGACCAGCTTGCGGTGCCGGTCCGCAACGTGTTTCAGCACCAGCACGCCGGCCGTTTGCGCCAGCGCTTCCACAATGAGCACCCCCGGCATCACCGGGTAGTCCGGAAAATGGCCCTGAAAGAAGGGTTCGTTCTGCGTCACGCACTTGATGCCCACAATCCGCTCCGCCTCTAACTCGATGATTCGATCGACGAGCAGCATGGGATAGCGGTGTGGCAGTATGTCGCGGATTTCGTTGATATCCAAAACGGGCATGGAAGTCGTTATTATCGCACGGAACGGCAACTCTATGATTCCACAACGGCCATCAGACCTACTTCTCGCCCGGCTTCAGGATTTCCTTCACCCGGGCGATCAGCTCGGCGGGCGGGAACGGCTTGGGAAAGACCAAAAAACCCTCATCTGTGGTGCGCGCTTCAATTCGTTGGTCGGCAGGCAGACCCGAGACCATGAGCACGCGCATGCTGGGGCATTTCTGGCAGAGGTACAAGGCGGCGTCACGCCCGTTGATGTTGGCGACGTAAACGTCGATGACCAATAAATCGGGCGGGGATTCGCGAACCATATCCACGGCGATTCCCAGATCGCCCGTGGCCCTGACCACCCAGCCCGGGCGCTCCAGGGTCTCCTGCAGCACCTTGCGCACGATGGGCGCGGAGTTAAAAACCAGGATGGTTGGACAATTGGCGCTCATCGGCTTGAGTCCGGCATCAGTCCGCTTCAGTAGATGATACAACAATTGGCTGCGGGTCAGCTTGGACCGGTATAATCAAACTACGTGGAACTGGAAAAGACACTGCTGCGCAAGGTGGGCGAAGCCATCCACCGCTTCAAGATGATTCGCGACGGCGACCGGGTGGCCGTGGCGCTCTCGGGCGGCAAGGACTCGGTGACGCTGCTGGAGACGCTGCTGCTTTTGGCGGAGCGCGCGCCGATCGATTTTTCGGTCTGCGCGTTCACCGTGGAACAGGGCAAGTTTCTGCGCCCGATCGAGCCGCTGGGCGAATACCTGAAACAGCGCGGCGTAGCGTGGACCTACTATCGCGACAAGCCGTCGCTGCGCCTGCTCGAAGAGCAGCCAGGCCATGGCTGCGACCTGTGCAGCCGCTATCGCCGGCGGGCAGTCTACGAGATCTGCGCGGGCTTGGGCGCCAACGTGATCGCCTTTGGGCACACCGCCGACGATTTTTGCGAGGCGCTGCTGCGCAATGCGCTCTTCACGGGACGCCTGAGCGCCCTGCCGCCCATCACGCACTCGCGCGACCGGCAATTCCGCTTGATCCGCCCCCTGGTTTTCGTGACGGAGGAGATTACCCGCGCCTATGCCGCGGCGCGCGCCATTCCGTTGACGCCGTGCGATTGTTCTCTGCGTACCGGAACCGTGCGGCGGTCGTTGCGCGGTCTTTTTGGCGAGTTGGAGAAGGAGTATCCGCACCTGAAAGAGAATATGCTTTCGGCGATGGGGAACGTCGACACCAAGAGGTTGCTCGATCCGAGGCTCCTGGATATGGACATACCGGAGCCATTCCCAATTCTGACCGAGTCTTGAGCGGCCGCTTGAAAGTGAGCACCGCGGCTCATGGCAGTTCCACAGTCGCCATCTGTCCCACGATGCGTTTCTTGATCTCCTCTTCGTCGAAGGTATAAGGATTCCAGGGATTGACCGGCAGATCCGCGACGATCGCGGCGGCGCCGGGCGCTTGCGCGATGGTGGCGGAAGGGAATCCCAAGGCGTCGGCCAGCAGGCAAGCGGTGTGGGTAAGAGATACCAGGTCCTGCCTGACCGTGGTCGTCGCGCCATGATGACAGCCCGCCACGCGCGAGTACTCGGACGGGAAACCCCACCGTTGGGTGAGCAGCAGGCCCGCCTGGCAGTGGTCCATCTCGAAGAGCCGGCGCTCCGATTCGAGACAGTCCGCTAAAGTCTGGTGTACGGTATTGAAAACCGGGGCGTAGCGGTGGCCGTATGCCCTTAGCAACCCCAGGCGCCCGACATCGTGAATCAAAGCGGCGGTATAGGCCCGGTCTCTGGCGATCTCGTATAAAGGTGAGAGTTCCTCGGCCAGCAGCGCGGTGGCGAGGCTGTGCTGCCAGCAGGCTTGCATGACTTTGGCGTTTGCGGGATGGCGTGTGAAGGAACGGAGGGCCACAGTCAGGGTGAGCGACCGGGTACGCTCGAAACCCAGCACCAGGACCGCCCGCGGCAGGTTGTCGATATGGTGAGGGGTGCCATAAAAGGAAGAGTTGGCTACCGCCAGCAATTCCGCGCTAAGTGCGGGATCGGAGCGCAGCAAGCCCGCCACGCCCGCAACTTCGGTCTCTTCGTTTGCGAAGAGCTTCAACATTTTCAGAGCCACCGGCCCGAAAACCGGCAGGCGGCAAAGCCCCTCGCGGGCCTGAATCGCCCCCGCATCGATACCTGAGTCTTCGAGGATACATCCCACGAATATCTATCGGTGAAATGCGGCGCAGCTTTAGGGGCGATGCCAATTAGCTTTGGGTACTCGGACGCGGTTATCCTATTAATATGCCCGAGACAACCGGGAAATTCCAAGAAGCGGGCCGCGAGCAGGAGAGCTTCTTCGCGCCGGTCGAAAAGCGCCTGCTCGTCCGCATGGCGCGCGCCACGCCCGGCTGGATCAATTCCGATCACCTCACGCTGCTGGGTTTCGTTTCCATGTTCTTCGCCGGCTTGTGCTACTGGCTGGCGCGCTGGAACCGGTACATGCTGCTGGCGGTGATCTTCTGGCTGGCGGCCAACTGGCTGGGCGACAGCCTGGATGGCACACTGGCCCGCGTGCGCAATCGGCAGCGGCCGCGCTACGGATTCTACGTGGACCACATCACAGACGCCTTCGGGACGTTTTTCCTGATCGGCGGCATGGGTTTATCCGGTTATATGAGCCCCATGGTGGCGGCGGTCTTGCTGGTCGCCTATTTCATGCTTTCGATCCAGGCATACCTGGCGGCTTACGCGCTCGGCACGTTCCAACTCTCGTACTGGAAGTTCAGCCCCACCGAACTGCGATTTTTGCTGGTGGCGGGGAATATCGCGCTGCTGTTCCAGCCGATGGGAAACCTGTTCGGTTACCGTTTTCCGCTGTTCGATGCGGGTGGCGTGGTGGGAATTGCCGGCATGTGGCTGATGCTGATTGTGTCGAGCGTCCGGAACACGGCGGCACTATACAGGGCGGAGCGGCTGCCTCCGTTGTAGCGCACCGTTGAAAACCCAATGGGGGCGGGCAATCATGCCCGCAGCCGCCTTTCAGGCGGCTAAGCCGGCTGGAAAGGCGCCCCCAGCGGGGACCCCGGGCCAGGATTGGCCGCCCTCCAAATTGAGTTTTCATCACATGGGGCGAACTTCAGTTCGCCTTAAGCCGGCTGAAAGCCGGCAGCGGGACTTAAAAGTCCCGCCGGCACGCTGAAGGCGTGCGCCACGGCAGCCACGATCTATGATAGGGATGACTCCATGACGCTCTGCCTGAGCGAAGCCGACATCCGCGCCCTGCTGCCCATGTCCGATCTCATCACGGCCATGGAAGGCGCGCTGGCCGCGTTCTCCGCCGGCCGGGTGGTGCAGCCGGTGCGCCCCGTCGTCGAAATGGGAGACAGCGCTTTCTTCGCCGCCATGCCCGGATTTGTGCGGGATCCCGCGGTTCTCGGCGCCAAGCTGGTAGCCGTCATCGGCGCCAACCAGGCGCGCGGCTTGCCGACCCACCAGGCCAGCATCCTGCTGCTCGATCCGGAGACCGGCGCGCTCCTGGCCTTGATGGACGGCCGGCTCATCACCGAAATGCGTACGGCGGCGGTTTCGGCCGTCTCGGCAAAGTACATGGCACGCCCGGATGCCGCGGTCCTCGCGATTCTGGGCTCCGGCGTGCAGGCGCGCAGCCACCTGGCGGCATTCCGGCTGCTTCGCGCCTTCACCGAAGTGCGCGTATGGAGCCCGACGCCGGATCACGTCCGGCGGTTTGCCGCGGAATCGCCCGTACCGGTCCGCCCTTGCCAAAACGCGCGGGATGCCGTGTGGGAGGCCGACATCGTGGTGCTGGCGACCGCCTCGTCCACCCCGGTGATCGAGGATTCCTGGGTGAAGCCAGGCTCGCATGTCGTATCCGTAGGAGCCTGCCGTCCCAACCAGCGGGAAATGGACCCGGCCCTAGTGGCGCGGGCCCGCCTGGTGGTGGATTCGCGGGCCTCCGCCTTTCAGGAATCGGGCGACATCGTGCTGGGAATACGTGAAGGCCAGTTCGCCGAGAGCCACGTGGTGGCCGAACTGGGGGAAGTGGTGCCGGGAGCGGTGCCCGGCCGCACCTCGGACTCGCAGATTACCGTATTCAAATCGCTGGGACTTGCCGTGGAAGACCTGGTGGCGGCCCACCTGGCGTATCAGCGCGCCCGCCCGGAGGCGGGCTATCGGTACTGCAACCTATGAAACTCGATACTGATGGGTTGCGGAACAAATCGCGCGGCTCTGCGTATTATCCTGATGGAAACGTCTATGCATAACTGGATCGATCTCACGCTCGCCGTGCTGATGATCGTTTCGATCGTCTCCGGCCTCAAGCTCGGTTTCGCCAGGACGGCTATCGGTCTGCTCTCCTCGATCCTGGCCCTGGTCTTCGGCCTGCGCTATTACCGCGCGGTTGCGGTCAGTCTGCGGCCGCACATTTCAGCAACCGTCACCGCCGATCTGGTGGGGTTCATGATCGTCTTTTGCGGCATTCTGATTCTAGGCGAGGTGGTCAGCGGGATGCTGGCGCGTTTTATTCGCTCGACGGACCTGGTCTGGCTGGATCGTGCCCTGGGCGGGGGATTCGGGGTCGTGCGCGGCTTTCTGTTCGGCGCCATCACGATCTGGGGTCTGATGGTGCTAATGCCCGTGCCGCCCAGGCTGGTGCTGTCGCAGTCGCGCCTGGCGCCCTGCGTGATGGATACGGCCCGCCGGGTAGCGGACGCCTCGCCCGACGAAGTGAAGCGCACCTTCCGCCAAAGCTATCGCGAGTTGAACCGGGTCTTGCCTGAGAAGATCAAGGACCGCCTTCCAAACCTCGCACCCAGCCAGATCTGAGGCTTGCTTTCGCCGCCGACCCGTTGTAGCTTCTTAATTGAGAGCGGTGGAGTTCGCTTAACGCCGTCGCCGGCGGCCAATGACTCCTACAGTGGTTCATCTGTGGGAGTATTGCGTTGCCTATCCCGCATCGACCACCAGACAGCGTGTTGAGGACTCCGTGTAATGGACCAAATGTGGTTGGTTGCCGCTCTGTGGCTCGCCTTGGCGCTGGTTGCGGTGTTGGCGGCCAACTGGCTGCGCATCTCGACGGCACTTTCCGAAATAGTCATCGGCACCGTCGCGCAATTGATTATCGGCGCGCTGGTGGGCCGGAACGCGTTGAGCGCCAAGGCGGAGTGGGTCACCTTCCTCGCGGGCACCGGCGCCATCGTACTGACATTTCTGGCCGGCGCCGAGTTGGACCCCGCCGTCTTCCGCGCCAAATGGAAAGAATCCATGGCCGTAGGCCTGGCAGGCTTCTTCGGACCGTTCTTCGGCGCGGCCCTGATGGCCCATTTTGTCCTGCATTGGGGATGGCGGCCCAGTTGGCTCGCCGGCGTGGCGCTCTCCACAACTTCGGTGGCGGTAGTGTACGCCGTAATGCTCGAATTGGGGTTCAATCGGACCACCTACGGCAAGGCCATCCTGGCGGCCTGCTTCATCAACGACCTGGGCACGGTGATCGCACTCGGCCTGATCTTCTCCCCCTTCACCATCAAGACGCTGATCTTCCTGGGGACCTGCCTGGCGTTCTTTCTGGCGCTGCCCTTCGTCACGCAGTGGTTTTTCCGGCGCTACGGCGGGCGCGTCTCGGAGTTGGAAACCAAGTACCTCCTCTTCCTCCTATTTGGCTTGGGCGGCCTGGCGGTGTGGTCCGGCAGCGAGGCGGTGCTCCCCGCCTACCTCATCGGAATGGTGCTGGCGGGAACCGTCGGTAAAGATCACTTCCTGATCCGCCGCCTGCGCACCTTGACGTTCGGCATGCTGACCCCGTTTTACTTCATTCGCGCCGGCAGCTTCGTCTCGGTGCCCGCTCTGGTGGCGGCGCCGCTCGCGTTCGTCACCCTGTTTCTTGCGAAGATGGCCTCGAAGCTCGCCGGACTGTTGCCGGCTGTGCGCGCGTTCGGATACCGCGGGCACGACGGCATCTATTACTCGTTGATGATGTCCACCGGACTCACCTTCGGCACGATTTCGGCGCTGTTTGGCCTGAATCACGGCATCATCGACCAGACCCAATATTCGCACCTGGTGGCGACGGTGATCGGCAGCGCGGTCATTCCCACCGCGCTTGCGAATGCCCGATTCATGCCGCGCCACCTGTTGCCCGAGCAACAGAAGGAGCTGAAAGAATCGTCGTTCGGGGAGCCGGTGGGAGACCTCGATGTATGATGCGATGTAGGACACGAAAGGAGACTCGTACGGTTGGACAAATACCTGGTAGTGTTGGCGGGCGCCGGCCTGGGCGGCCTGGCCCGTTACGTGGCGGGCACCTGGATCATGGCGAAGTACGGCGGGCGCTTTCCGCTGGGCACTTTCGTCATCAATATCACGGGCGCATTTCTGATCGGGGTGCTGATGACGCTGCTGACCGAACGATTCCATCCGCATCCCCACTGGCGGCTGTTTCTGGTGGTGGGGATTCTGGGCGGGTACACCACGTTCTCGAGCTTCGAATACGAGACGTTTCAGGCCGTCCGCGACGGCGAGCGCTGGCTGGGGCTTTTGTACCTCATGGGCAGCGTGGCGCTCGGGTATGCGGGCGTATGGCTGGGCACGCTTCTGGCGAGCGGCCGGTAACGGCCGGCCAACCGGAGTCCTGGCCCACCCAAGGAGCAAAGCATGCTGACTAAAGGGCCCGCCAAGAAAGTCACCATCTTCATCAACGAAGATACCCAGCATCACATGATGGCGCTGCACGATTCCATCATGACCTACCTCATGCACAAGGGCGTCTCCGGCGCCACCGCTACGCGGGCTTACTCCGGCTTCGGCACGCATCAACTGATGCATACCCCGAAGGTCGAAGTACTGGCGCAGCATCTGCCCATCCGCATCGAATTCATTGAAACGCCGGCCAAGGTCGACGAGATCCTGCCGGCGCTGTATGAGATGGTGAGCGACGGCTTGATCGAGGTGCAGGACACCACGGTGGTGAAATTCGCGCACAAGTCCGCCAAGCCGGAACCGGCGCCGCCGCACGAACACAAGCAGGGTCCCGCCAAACTGTTGCGGGTATACCTGGGCGAGGCCGACAAGTGGCACGGCGAGCCCCTTTACGAAGCGATCGTGAACAAACTGCGCATGCTGGACATCGCCGGAGCCACCGTGTACCGGGGCATCCTGGGATACGGCGCCAAAGGGCTACCGCACAAGCGCAGCGTGTTCCACCCCATGCGCGACCTGCCCGTCATGCTCTCGGTGATCGACTCGCCCGATAGAATCGCCGCCGCCACGGAGGCCATAGAGGGAATGCTCGAAGATGGGCTGATCGTGACGTCGGATGTGGAGATGGTCAGGCTGGTGCGCGGCAAGTCCGCGATGGAGGCTCCCGATGCTGCCGGCTCAACCCGCTAAGCTGCTGCGCATCCACATTTCGGAATCCGATCTCTGCGACGGGAAGCCCTTGTACGAAGCGATTGTGAACAAGTGCCGGGAGATGAAGATCGCGGGCGCGACGGTGTTTCGCGGCCTGGAAGGCTACGGCGAGAGCGCCGAAATACATAGACACCATCTCACGCGCCACGACCAACCCATCCTGATTTCGATCGTCGATTCCGCCGAGAACCTGGCTCGCCTTGTGCCAGTGGTGGAGGAGATGATGGACACAGGCCTGATGGCGATTTCCGATGTGCAGATTGTCCGCGTGCAGAAGAAGGCGGCCACGCCCAATGAGCGAAGCGGCTAACCGGGGCGCCATCGCAGACGGGCCGGTCCCGCTGGCAGGCCGGCGGGACGAGGTCCACGAGTTACTCTGTGCGCTGCGTAGCCGGCAGTCCAGGCTGATTACCGGTCCTCCAGGGATGGGCAAGACCCGGCTGGTGGGCGAGGCGCTGCGCGCCTGGGACGGAGATTGCATACCGATCCGCCGTCCGCGAGTCTTACACGAGGTCCTGGTGGAGTTGGCGGGAATGCTTGGTTGCGGCGGCAACGGCGCAGCGTCCAGCATGTCGCTTAAGCCTGCCATCCTCGAATCCTTGCGTCAGGCGCCACGGGTTGTCATCCTCGAAGATGTGGCGGAAACTGGACCGCGGGCCTACCGGTTCTGGCAAGCCGTCTATCATAGTCCGGGCACGTGCTTGATCGTGACTGCCCGTTCGCGCGGCAGCTTGGGCTACCTGCGGCGGCTGTTATGGGACCCGCGTGAAGAAATCCGCCTGCTTCCGCTCAAGCCCGGCGAGGCCTCGCGGTTGTTTGGGACAGCCGTGGCGGCATACAAGTTGGATTCTCTGGATCTGGACGTCTTCCGGAGACAGGTGCTGCGGTCGGCGCGAGGCAATCCCGGCCAGATCGTGACGATGTGCCGGCTGGCCGCGCAACCCGTATACCGGCAGGGACGCCGCCTCAAATTCGTTCCGCTGCGCATGGACGCGCTGCCGGCTTTTGTAGGATGATGAGCGCCTCGTCGCATACCCTGCTCGACATGGCCGCGGAAATCTGCGCGCGCTACCATCTGGCGGACCTCGCATACTTCCTGGAGAGTTGCCGCGCGTTCGCCCGGGCGGAAACCATCAACGTCGCGATTTTCGGGCGCTTCAAGGCCGGCAAGAGCAGCCTCCTGAACCACCTTCTGGGCGCGCCGATTCTGCCTTGCGGCGTGATCCCAGTCACTTCGGTCATCACCGAAATCGAGTTTGGCCCGGTGGAGAAGGCCGAAGTGCGCTTCCTCGATGGGCGTTCGGAGCCGGTCGCACTCGGGCGGATCGCAGACTATATTGCAGAGACTGCGAATCCCGGCAATGCCAGGCAGGTTGCCTCGGTGCACCTCGCAGTGCCCGCCATGGCGCCCTATCGCGGCATCTGTTTCGTAGACACGCCGGGTCTCGACAGCGTATTCGAGCATAACACCGACGCCTCCATCGAGTGGCTGCCTAACACGGGTTTGGCGTTGGTGGCGGTGGGAGTCGACCCGCCACTTTCCACGCACGATATAGAACTGATCCACAGCTTGAGCCGTTTTACGCCCAATATCTCGGTGCTGCTGACCAAGGTCGATACGCTGTCCCCCGATGAGCGCACCGAAGTCGAAGGATTTGTGCGCGGACAATTGGGACGCCATTGGAACGGCTCCGTAGGCGTGTTTCCCTTTTCCATCCGGCCCGGATTCGAAGCTCTGCGCGAAAAACTCGACCAGCAGGTCCTGGCGCGGGCGCGTGCCGAGGCCGGCAGCCAACGCGCCGCCATCCTGCGCCACAAAACCGAGTCGCTGTTGGGCGAATGCCGCGCCTATCTGAACGTCGCGCTGAAGGCCGCGGAGTCGGCCGATTCCGATCGTGAAGAACTCCGCGGCCGGATTTTCGGCCAGAAGGAATCGTTGGACGACGCGCGCCTGACGCTGCGCCTCATCGCCCGGCATTCGCGCGCGGGAGCGCGCGCCGCATTCGAAGAGATGCTCCGGCCGGACGAGTCACCGGTGCGGCAGCGGCTGCTCGATGGCCTGGATCGGGAGTTTCCAGCCTGGACGCGCAGCCTCGGTTTCGCCATGGAGCGCTTCGACGAATGGCTGCGCGCCGGCGTGGCGCGGGAAATAGCGGCGCTCTCGAGCCGGCATCGCGACGAATTCCTGGAACCGGCCCGGCGCGCCGGACGCCAACTGGCGCAGTCGCTCCAGGATTTCCGGAACCGGCTGGCGAAGCAGACACTCGAAGCGCTGGGCGTGCCGTTCGAGACGACCCAAATCGAACTCACGACCCAGGACCCGCGATCGCCGGATATCCGGGTTGGCCGGATCTTCGATCATAACTGGGAGTTACTCTCGATGGCATTGCCCATGTCCCTATTACAAGGCGCGGTGAAAAGACACTTCGAGCACAGAGTAGCGGATATCGTGTTCATGAACCTATCGCGCCTGGCGGCTCAATGGGAGGAAGTTACGGGCGCCGCGCTGCTGGCCTTGGAAAAGGACTCGATCGCGCGGCTGGATACGCTGGCCGCCACCATCGAGAAGCTGATCGCATCGGCCGGCGAGGACGCGCCGCGCATCCGCGAAGATTTGAACAGGATCGCGAATCAAATCGTCGCGTGACCGCACAATGCCTTCCGCACCGCGGCTTCGAACCCGCGCGCCTCCGGCTCGTGGTCTTCGCGTACGGGCACGTGCCATTAGCGCCCTGAACCGAAGGCCACATCCAACTCACCGCTCCGGCCTGCGCGGACGTACCGCACACACGCGACCGACGGCAGGCGCGCCGAGTGGCTGACCGTGCCGTATCGTTCGTATCTCCCATGCTGCCGCTCTGCGATCCACAGCAACCGCCGCGACGTGACCAACACCAGATCGCCGGCCGGCCAATCGCTCCGCCGAAAGCGCCAGCGCTTACGCGGCCCGCCGAGCCCCGGCTGGAAAAACAGGGCGAGCGGCGCCTCTCCGGGGAGCTGTTCCGCCGACTTCGCGTTCTCGAACTTCAGATTGAGCGGTTCACCGAAGACCGCCGCGGCGGAAGGGGTCTGCGGGGTTGACGCCGCCGGCAGCCAGCGGTCTTCGATAATCCGCACGCACTTTTCAACCGCATTCGTGCCGCGGGTATTATACGGCAAGCGTTCACGGCCTCCCTTCCATGTCAGGACCACCCAGCCGGTGAGCAGGATGCGGCCCCACTCGACACACTCAATAGACTCCAGGGGCACCCGGACGGGCCGTTCTCCAGACTCCGGATGCGGCGAGATCAGGAGCTCGCCGCCGCCCATGAGCAGAATGCGCGCGTGGTAATCGCGGCGACCCAGCCAGCCTGGGTCGGCGCGCGGCAGAAATACGCCGGCATCGACGGCCACGAAATCCTCCGGCAGTGCGAAGCCGGCTGGAACTTGGGAGAGCGCCTCTATCGCGAACGAAAAACGATACTGCCGCGAGTCGACACGGCTCTGGACCAGGTCTGGGATAGAGCTCACCGGCTCGCCTCCTCCAATCGGGCCAGATCGTCCAGAATCGTTTGTCGCTCGTCGGCGGCGACCGTCGCCGGCGACATCAGCCGCCCCATTTGTGCGCGATAGGCATCCGCCGAGGAGTCAAACCTCAATTGAAGCTCCGCCAGAGCCTTACGAACCCAATTCTCGATGAGGCGGCCGTGGGTGTTGAACGCCTCTGCGAGCGGCTCTTCGAGCACCCCCCGCAGATGGCGATGGATGCGATTTCGCGCCAGTGTTCTTGGGAACCGGATCCAGGGGCGCGCAAAAGTTGCGCCCAGGTCCGGCAAATCGAAGCGCGGCATCTCACGGACGGCGCTCAGTAATTCTTCTTCCATCGGTGTGTCATGGCTGCCCAGCGCCGCGGCCGTCCGCTGGAGTGCCGACGCCAGCTCGCGGGCGAGTTGCCGGAGATGGTCGAACACCTCGGTCGCCGTCGAGGCCGTCCCGGCAATCGCTTTCGCGACGGCGGCGCCAGGGTCGGCCCCATCCGCCGCGGCGCCGGTCCAGAGTTCGAGCAGGGCATCGGTCGCGTCGTCGAGCGCGCGCGGCATCAACTTGCGTATCTCGCCGGAAGCGTGCAGACAAAACACCCTGGCGTGTTCCAGCTTGCCGGCAGACTCGCGCAAGTCGCGCTCCAGGACGGGGAGTGCATCCCGCTCCAGCGCCGGGACGGTTGCCCCGCCGTTCAGTTTCGCTCGCAGCGCGATTTCCACAGCCTCGCGCAGCACACCGGACTTCCGCCGGATCGACTCCTGCGCGAGCTGGCGATGCCGTGCGTAAAGCGGCGCGATCTCTCCCGAAAACCATTGTTCCAGGAGATGCGCGTGCGAACCGGCGGTGCTGACCGCGTGTACGCCAACCTCCGCACCCAGGTGGGCGCGAAGCTGCCGGGCGGTGTAATCGAGCGCGGACTCCAGATCGCAGGACGGCAGCAGGTCGGCCTTGCTCAATAGCACCTTGACCGGAATGGCCGCTTCATAGAGGCGTCGTATGGTCGAGAGATCCTCGTCGTTCAGCGGGCTTCCCGCGCCGATCAAAACCAAGCCCAGATCGCATTGCGGCAGATAGGCCAATGTCTCGGCCGCTCCCGCGGCGGCCAGGGAACCGAGACCCGGCGTATCCACGAACGCGAGCCCGCTTACTAGACGTGCGGCAGGCAGTTCCACCACTAGTCGCATGACGCCCTTGCGATTCCCGGGGTTATGCACCTCGCTCACGAACTCAGGCAAGCGCTCGATGGCCAGCCGCTCCACCGTGCGATCCGCAAAGCTCACGGTCAGCAAAGTCTGGCTGCCGCCGATCAGCCGGGTGGGGACTGCCGTTATCGGATTCACGCCAACAGGCAATACCGCGATCTCTAAGATGTGATTCAACAGAGACGACTTTCCGGAACTGACCCTGCCGAACACCGCAATCTCAAACCGGCTGGATTCCAGACGCTCCACAATCATCGAAAGACGCGGACGCAACTCCACGAATCCGCGATCGGCAATAATGCGATCGATTTCACGGAGCGGATCGAGTCCTCCCGCGGTCGTCTGCAGACGCTCCAGGCGCGCCTGGAGGGCAGCTTCCGGGCCATCCGCCAACGCGGTACCCAGCCTTTCCAGCAAACCCTCCAGTTCCGCGCAGAGCCCTTCAAGCTGCGGCGTCATCGCCCGAGGCACTTCGCCATAGCCGCGCAGGTAATGGGGAGCCATCTCCTGAACGGCAATCCGCACGAACGTCAGAGAGACCCGGACGGAGTGGAGAGAACCCAGGGCAGGTGAATCGGCGACGATACCCAGCCCGTCCAGGGCTCGCGCCAGTTGATTGCGAAAGCGCACTAAGTTGCTGCGCACCAGTTGGACTTGAGTGGGTGCAAGATCCGCGGCGTACTTCGGGAAAATCGATTTCGATTCCGAAGCGCCGAGGATCGCTTCTATCTCCGAAAGCAGCTTATCGACGTACCGGGCACTGCTCAGAAGCCGCCGCCGCTGGGCCTCGTTTAACGAACTCACGGTCGCCATCCGGGAAGATCTCCTCTCTAGTAGGAGTCATCTGCCCAACGGGCGGTTCAAGGTGAACTCCAACACCCTTGGATTCCATTATCGCGCCAAAGCGGGTGGACCACCCAGGCGGCGGACAGGCCAGTAGGACCGTCCCACCTGCTAGTCTGAAATCAGGCCCATGCACCTGTTTATGACTCTGGCCCTGTTCGCCGCCGCTGCGCCCGAAGGGGTTGTGCTCAAGCCCGTCGCCAACATGTACGCGCAGCCGGCGGACGACGCCGAGGTAGTGTCGCAGGCGATTTACGGAAGCAACGTCCGTGTGGTGGAGACCCGGCCGGGTTGGCTTCGCGTGCGCACGGCCGACGACTACACCGGCTGGATGCCCGAGAGCGGGCTGCGCCGGGGCGCCAGCTACGCAGATCCTTCTGCAAAGGGCGCCAGAGTGGTCCGGGTCGAAAGCCTGTTCGCGAACGTCTATTACGAACCCAACGTCACCCGGCGGCAGCCTCTGATTACCGTGCCTTTCGAAACGCGCCTGGAGGCGATCGCCGAGCCACAGGACAATCCACGCTGGCTGGAAATCCGCCTGCCCGACGACCGCGCCGGCTGGCTGCAGCGCGGCGACGTTACCTTCGAGAACCGGCCTCTCTCCGTCGCGGAAACCATCGAACTGGGACGGCGCTTCCTGGGACTGCCTTACACGTGGGGCGGCACATCCAGTTTTGGCTATGATTGTTCGGGTTTCACGCAGATGTTGTGCCGCCGCCGGGGCACCCTAATGCCGCGGGATGCCGACATGCAAGCCTCCTGGGAGGGCGTGGTCCCGGTAAAGCGGGAGGACTTGAAGCCCGGCGATTTGCTCTTCTTCGGCAGCGCCACCGGCCACATCACGCACACCGGCATGTATGTCGGAGAAGGCAAATTCATCAACGCGACCACTTGGATTCGCCCGGTCGTACAAATCTGCGATCTCGGCGATCCGCACTGGACGCGTTTGCTGGTCGCATGCAGGAGACTCAAATGAATCGCCGTCATTTTTTCCTGGCGCAGGCCGGATGGCCCGCCGTGCTGGCATCCTCCGGCAGCGGCGCGCCGCGCGCCACGGTGCGCACAGAAATCCAGCGCCTGAAACTGCGCCACACATGGACCACCACCATGTCGTCGAGCGACTACCGGGATACTGTGTATGTCGCCTACACCAACGACGGCGTCACCGGCCACGGCGAGGGCGCGCCCATCGTGCGCTATCGCGAGAACGCGGAAGGCGCGCGGGCAGCGGTCGATTCCGTACGCGAGTGGCTGGCCGCGGCCGATCCGTGGCTATTCGCAAAAATCATGCAGCAGGTCTTCAGGCGCGTGGAAGGCGAGTGGGCCGGGAAGGCGGCCATCGATATCGCGCTGATGGACTGGGTGGGACAAAAACTGGGCGTGCCGCTCTATCGCTACTTTGGCCTGGACCCGCGCGACACGCCCGTAACCACGTTTTCGATCGGGATCGACAATCCCGAGATGACCCGGCAGAAAGTCCGCGAGGCGGCCGATTATCCCGTGCTGAAAATCAAGGTCGGGCTGGACACCGACGAAGCCACCATCGCCGCCGTACGCAGCGCCACGGACAAGCCCCTGCGGGTGGACGCGAACGAGGGATGGAAGGACAAGGAAGTCGCCGTGCGCAAGATCGACTGGCTGGCCGGGCAGGGCGTGGAGTTCGTGGAACAGCCCATGCCCGCCGGCATGCTGGAGGAAATGCACTGGGTGCATAGCCGCGTGCACGTGCCGCTGATCGCGGACGAGGCCTGCCGCCACGCTTCCGACATCCCGAAGCTTTTGGGCGCGTTCGACGGCGTGAACGTGAAGCTGGACAAAGCCGGCGGGATTCTGGAGGCGTACCGTATGATCCAGGTAGCCCGTTCCCTCGGCTTGAAAACCATGTTGGGCTGCATGATTTCAAGTTCCGTCTCGGTGACCGCCGCGGCGCACCTTTCGCCGCTGGTGGACTATGCGGACCTGGATGGCAATCTGCTGATCGCCAACGATCCTTTCTCGGGCGTGCGGGTGGAAAAAGGAAAGCTGATTCTGCCGGCCCGGCCGGGACTGGGCTTGCGGGCCGTAGGGTA
>Ga0187871_10001186_pt1 | contig 23131 bp, 26 predicted proteins | sample June2016WEW_16_1_FD_132988 | JGI IMG/M metagenome (GOLD analysis project Ga0187871, IMG submission 132988) | Peatland microbial communities from SPRUCE experiment site at the Marcell Experimental Forest, Minnesota, USA - June2016WEW_16_10 | ecosystem: Environmental > Terrestrial > Soil >...
CGGAATAGCCGGCATGGTCGGCGGCATCGGATTCGGCGACCACGCGGTACACGCGGCCGAATCGGTCGATCAGGTAGTGATAGGCGCACTTGCGCCGCACGTAATCGAGGAGTGATTCCCCTAACCGTTGCAAAACGGGGGTATCCCGCGCTTCAAACGGCGCCTGGCAGCTCTCGGTGGTGTGGTAGACGATTCCGGCCGGCTGCGACCGGCGCACCCGTTTGATCGACGAGGGACCGTCCCGCTCAAATGCCGTGTAGAGTCTGGGGCGATTCTTAACTGTATATCGGGTATCGATGCGCAGACCATTGCTGAATACCTCCGAAGTTCCAGTCTGTTCGACTTGCCATACCGCAGCGTTTTCACGGGCCTCGCCGGACGGCGCTCCGCGGGGAACAGCCAGCGCGACGGGCGGCGTTTCCGGCTTGCGGGCGGTAAGCCTGAATAAAAAGGGGACGGGCAGCGCCAACAAAAGGGCTGTGGGCCCGAGGATCCAACGGAGAGCATGAGATCGCCGAACCGTGACGGCGGGCTGACGTGCCGCCCTGAGATACCTCAGGCGGCAAACCGGATCGGCGAAGGAAGTGGCGGTCCGCGCCATGCGCGCGTCGGCCGCGGTTCGCCGTGCTTGCCAGGGCATATTCACGTGTTCAGTCAATAGGTTGTGCTGAGCGGCAATTATTCTTCGATTAAAAAGGCCTGAGAGGAATCCTCCAAAAGCCTACTTCTAAGGAGAAACCGGAAAAAATCGTTGAAGCAGCCGGTCGATGGAGTCCACGCCGGCCGCGTATATCTCGCGGCGGCAAGCAGGCGAGAACTATGAACAACCTCGAACAGAATTACACGCAACCGCTGGGGCTGGACGTTGGTACCAGCCGGGTGGTGGTTGCGCGCGCGCAGGACCAGAATCAAGTTTATGAATCACAGCTCAATGCCTTCGTAACTTTGCCCTATTCGAAACTTGCGGAGAGCCTTCTGCAAAGGGAAGACGTGTTCCACGAGGTTCAGGGGGCCGAAATCGTGGTGGCCGGCAACGACGCGGAAAAATTTGCCGAGGTTTTTCACGTCGATACGCGGCGGCCGATGGCTAACGGGGTACTGAATCCAGGAGAAGCGCATAGCCTGGCAGTGGTGCGGCGAATCGTGACGCGCCTGGTAGGGCGTGCCGCGGTCGAGGGTCAGAAAGTTTTCTTTAGTGTGCCGGCGCAAGGAGACAACGTGGATGGAGCGATCCGATACCACGAAGCGTCCATGCGGCAGATTCTGGCTGAACTGGGCTATGCGGCCACGCCCATTGAAGAGGGACTCGCGGTAGTATATGGCGAATTGGCCGCCTCGAATTTCAGTGGCGTCGGTGTCTCGTGCGGCAGCGGGCTGTGCAACGTTTGTCTGGCCGTGCTATCGGTCCCGGTCATCAGTTTCAGCGTGGCCAAAGCCGGCGATTTCATCGACGCCAACGCCGCGCTGGTGACCGGCGACCGCGCGAACCGGCTCCGTATCGCTAAGGAAAACACCTTTCAATTCAATGGCTTCACTGGCGACCGGCAGCATAATGCGTTGACCGTCTATTACCAGGAAGTGATCGCCGGCCTGATTGGTTCGCTCCGCGCCCACATCGCCTCCGCACAGAGGCTCCCGCGGCTGGAACAAGCCGTACCGCTGGTGCTCAGTGGTGGTACGGCGATGCCCAAGGGCTTTCTGGATCATTTCCTCAAGATCCTCGAAGCAGAAGAGTTTCCGTTGCGGCTGTCGGAAGTCCGCGTCGCGGGCGACCCTTTGCACTCGACGGCGCGCGGGGCGCTGATGGCCGCGTTATGCTAGCTACCTGGCGCGGCAGCTCCGGTGTGCCCCGGACCCCAACAAGAAGGGGCCGGGCGATCCATCGGGCAGGATCGTATCGCGATCCGTACGCGCCTGGGCGAGTTGCGTTTGCGTCAACCCTTGCGCGGCGCGCAGGTTCGCACCGCGAAGACTGGCGCTCATGGTTGCGGCATCGTGGAAGCGAGCGCCGGACAGATCGGCGCCTTCCAGATCGGTGCCGTTCAGGCGAGCGTTTTGAAAACTGGCGCCGGCGAGCATAGATTTCCAAAATGAGGTTTGGCGCAGGTCGGCGCGATCCAGACGCGCGGAAGCCAGATCTGCTCTTCGGAATTCGCAGTTGTGCAGCGTTGCGGTACTCCAGTTCGATCCCGCGGCGGAAATTCCCGACAGCCTGCACGAACGGAACGCGCTGTGGTATAAATTGGCCCCTTCGAGCTGCGCTTCCGTGAAATTGCAGTCGAATGCTTTGGCTTGGAGCAGCCGCGCTTCGCGGAGGACGGCGCCTGCAAAATCGCATCGGTCCATGCTCACCTCCAGCATGTGGGCCTCCCGCAGGTTGGCGCTTCGCAAAGAGGTGCGCACCAGCCGGGCCTCACTGAAGTTGGCGCCCCCGAGAAGAGCGAATTCGAGTTTAGCGTCCATCAAATCGGCATGCGACAGGTCCGCGTCGATCAGCGTGGCATTGCTGAAGTCGGCGAACTGCAGATTTGCGCCGCTCAGATTGGCGCCGGACATCCGTGCGTCGATGAAGTTCGCGGATTTCAAATCGGCGCGCTCTAAATTCACATTGTCGAGGAGCGCCTCCGCCAGCACAACGCCATTCAGGCTGGCCCGCAGGCCGTCCTGAGCCAGTTGAAGCCAGGCGCGGTGAGATTCGAGGACACGCCGCAGCGCAGCGGGGCTCAGACGCGCGCCGATAGACGGCGAGACGTGCCCTTCGGTCAGGCGCGGCGATTCCGGAATAGGTATCCCATCCTGCATGGATCCTGCGGCCTCAAGCGCAATGCACGTAATCCGGCGCCATTCCCGTGAGTTCCGGATCGCTCGTCTCGAGGCTCCTCAATTTGGCGGCCAAAGTAGTGCGCTTGAGGCGCAGCAGATCCGCCGCCATTTTCTTGTTACCGTTTGTCTTGCGTAGCGCCTGTTCGAGAATGCCACGCGCGATCTCGCCCACGGTCTGCTCGAAGTCCAGACCATCGTCTGGCACCTGAACCAGGTTGGAGGTTGCGCGCTCGGCAGCCGGGCGCGTGCCGGTACCATCCAGAGGGAAATCCGACGGGTATAGAATATCCCGTTCTCCGCTGAGGACGATGGCGCGTTCCAGGGTATTCTCCAATTGGCGCACGTTTCCCGGCCAGGAATATGCAATCAGGCGCCGCAGCCCTTCGGGCGAGATCCGTTTGAGCGGAAGGTCCTCCAAGACGCAGATTTTCCGGACGAAATGATGGCACAACGCCACCACGTCCCCCGTCCGCGCGCACAGCGGCGGTACATGGATCGGGACCACATTCAGCCGGTAGTATAGGTCTTCGCGAAAGCGGCCTTGGCGGACCCGCTCCGGCAAGTCTGCGTTCGTAGCGGCGATTACGCGCACATCCACGCGCACCGTTTCACTACTACCCAACCGCTGGAACTCCCGTTCCTGCAGGACGCGCAGCAGCTTTGCCTGCAGCTCCAGCGGCATATCTCCGATCTCGTCCAGAAAAAGGCTGCTGCCGTTAGCCTGCTCAAAACGCCCGATGCGTTGATTCACCGCCCCGGTGAAGGCCCCTCGCACATGCCCGAACAACTCGGCTTCCAGCAGATTCTCGGGGAGCGCGCTGCAGCAGACCGGAACCATGGGTAGGCGGCCGCGCGGACCCGCCATGTGCAACGCGCGCGCGACCATCTCTTTGCCGGTGCCAGTCTGTCCCGTGATCAGCACGGTGGAGCGCCGGCTGCCGACCAACCGTACCATCCGCACGACTTCCTGAAACGGCTGGCTGGAACCGACCAGCACGCGCCGCCAAGGTTCATCGTCCGGCGGGCTATCGGGTCTCCGGCTGCGACGCTCCTGGAAGGCGTCCCGTACCACGCCCACAAAATGCTCTAGCTCAGTTTCCGAACCCCAGACATCGAAGGCCCCCGACTTGATCAAGCGAACCGCTTCCGGCAGCCGCGCGCCCGGGTCCCACAGGATCGCGGGAATCGCGCCATCGGCCCGCCGTAATTCCTCCAGCGCCTCAATCGGAGCATATTCCGGCAGCGGAAAGCAGATCACGACGGCATCTACGCGGGAGCGCATGAGGTATTCCAGACCTTCCGGAATCCCGGCCGCGCGGACCAGGGTAAACCCCCCGATTTCAGCGGCTTGGCCAGCAATCGTCAAGCTGGAATCTCCCGCTTCAATCCACAACAACCTAGCTGTTTCGGCTCTATCCATGGCTAAAGCAAGAATCGACAGATGGGAGCAGAGGCTTTAGGAGACGAGGGAAGAACCAGATGGCAGAACGGCGATCGGATCGTGCGGCTTGTCCATTCTAGCTTCGTTCGGTCAAATCTGTTCTACGATGATTCGGTGGACTTTGATGAGCAGATCCACTTCGCTGCGCGGGAGCGCCAGCGCGGCCGCGATTCCGGCGTTGTCCTGGCCGCCGCGGTGCATCCGCAAAACCTGCGTCCGCCGGCTGAGGTTGAGGCCCGAGCGGGTCGGCGCCGGCGATACCAGCATGCCGGTTTGCCCTTCCACTGCGCGCAGGTCGGTTTCGAGCGCCTGCACAGCCAGGCGCGCCTCGGCCAGGGCCTTCTCCAGGTCCTCGACCTGGCGCCGCTGATCCTGACGGCCGCGCTGCAACCGGCGCATTTCTACCTTGAGCGTGACAAACAGGTACAAGCACAATCCTAGACCCGCAGCCAGCAGGACGTAGAAGGCTAAGGGCCGCAACATGAATTCGGGGCTGCAAACGGTCGCTAAAAGCGCTCTCATGGGAGGGTCTCCAGGCGTTCCTGGCGGGTTACGATCTGGTGGATCCGAACTCCGTAATTGCCTTCCACAACCACAACTTCTCCGCGCGCAATGACGCAGTTATTCACGATTACCTCCACCGGCTCATCCACCGTGCGATTGAGCTCGATGATAGACCCGGCCGTGAGTTTGAGGACGTCCTTCAAGGGAAGTTGCACGTGGCCGAAAGAAACGCTCACGGGAAGTTCCACCCCTAGCAGAAGATTGAAGGTCTGGGAGGGCGGTGGTGGGCAGTTTCCGGACTCCGCAGACGGAGAAACACCCGCCGGATCGGAGCGGAGGGGCGAATCGGGTTCCTTCGGTGGATCTTGCGGCGTGCCGGTGATGGCCACGATCAGGGGCGGAAGGGCCGCGTCCTGGTAGGACGGCACTACGGTGTAGAACTCGGTAGGGCCGCCCGGCGCGCCGTTCGCCTCGTTTCCGGAACACTCAACCTTGCGGTTCCAGCGACGGCCCGCGCTACGGGACAATTCCGCCAATGACTGTTGCAGGATCTCGAGGTAGGTTTCGCGCGCCTGCGAATCGTCCTCCAGACCGGCCGCGCCCAGGACGCGTGATGCCAACTGGGTCGAGGCGTCCCGTGGCGCGCCGATCCAGGTGGAGGGCTCTCCGGGCAAGGGAAAGCGGTGCTGCCACCACAGAATCGCGCCGTGCTGCCCGCCGATCTGCGCGCTGCAGGCCTCCAGCGTCAAGCCTCCCGCAGCGGCGCTACAGGCCAGCGCCGGACGCTCGCCGGCCAGGGACTCCATTACGTTGCCCAGCAGAGAAGTGAATTCCTCGGCAAACCATTGCGCGGGACTCGTGCGGCCCCCTGTCAAACCACACCTCCCGCCTGGCTAGGCCATACTTTTTCGATATCCGCCCGCAGCCGCAGGATGGCTTGCGATTTGAGGTGAGAGATGCGCGATTCGTGCAGGTCGACAACTTGCGCAATCTCTCGCAACGTCAGCTCTTCAAGATAATAGAGCCCCAATACGGTCCGCTCCATCGGCGGCATTCGCCGAATGGCCTCGGACAGCAGTTGTTCGAGCTGGGAGCGCTCCAACACGCGAGACGGAAGCTGGTCCTGGTCGTCGCTCAGGTATTCGAGCAGACCTTTCCCCTCGCCGTTCTCCGAGGTGTATTCCAGGCTGCCGATATTGAGACCCTGCACCTCTACCAGCCAGCGATGATACTCTTCGAGGGGCAGACCCATCTCTGCGGCGATCTCGTCTTCCGCCGGAATCCGGCGCAGTCTTTGCTCGGCGCGCGAGATAGCGAATTCGATCTGCTTGGATTTCTTACGCCTTTGCCGGGGCGCCCAGTCAAGACCGCGCAGGCTGTCCAGGATGGCGCCCCTGATCCTGTGTTCGGCATAGGTTTTCAATTTGACGTTGTGCGCGGGATCGTACTGGTCCACCGCCGCGATCAGTCCGACGATACCGGCCGACACCAGGTCTTCGATGCTCACATTTTCCGGCAGGCGGTCGCGGATGCGTCGGGCAATCAGCCGGACTTGCGGCAAATGCTCAAGGATCAGGCGCTCGCGTTCCTCGGCGTGCGCCTCTGCCGACTCCGGGCCGTCGTAAGGGTTGGACATGGCGAGTCTTACGCAATCCCTCTCATGCGGCTAACCGTTTGGCGCCCGGAGCCCAAGGCCAGACCAAATCCAAAATGCGTTCTTTGGTGGCGGGGACGAGGTCGTCCGGAATTTCCTGCCCGGTTCCCAGGAACGAGATCGGTATTCCCATCCGCACGGATAGTGAGAATGCTGTGCCGAAGCAGGCCGTCTCGTCGAGCCTGGTGAAAAGCAGGCTGGACGGATGGAAGATTCCGAAGCGTTCCGCCACGAGGGTTAAATCGGCGGATTTCATGGAAGCCGTTAGGACCAGATGGGTCGCGATGTCCGGCCGGTTGGACAGAAAGCGGGCCAGATCCGCCGCCCGATCGAGGTCGCGTGGACCGTAGCCTGGAGTATCGATCAGCACCAGCCTTTTCCCGCGATATTCATCGAGCGCCTGCGCCAGCGCGCCCACACTGTCCAGCGCCTGGAAGCCGGCGCCCAGAATGGCGGCATAGGAGCGTAACTGGTCGGCTCCCGCGACCCGAAAATCATCCATCGACACGAAAGTCAGCGGCCGGCGTGCCGTCAGGCCGCACGCCACGGCCAGCTTGGCGAGCATGGTTGTCTTGCCGGCGCCCGGGGGACCGGCCAGCGCCACTCCTGGCGGCGCATGCACCGCTGCTAAAGTGTCCGTTGCGAGAATGCGCTGCTCGATCTCCGCCGTCACGGCGCCTTCCAGGCTGCCCGGTTCGGGCGTGGCTCGACGCTCGGCCGCGTCCAGTATTTGACACACCAGGTCGCCCTCCATATCGGTAGACATCAGCCGGGCATGCCATTCCGACATTTCCGGATTCGGCCAACGCGTACCGCTCCAGGCCGACCGGGTAATCGTCTTGCCCATGACCTCCAGTTGCCTGCGCATCTCGGCCATCTCGCGCGCCAGCCGCTCCCCCTCTGCCCCGGGTTCTTCTGCGGCCGGACTTGATGCCGGCTTCGCGGCTTCCGCCTCCGGCACCAATGCACACACCACTTCGTATTCCCCCAGGTGGCGCGCCTCGAGCGGAGCTTTGCGGGACTCAACCAGCATGGCTTCCACGCCCATCTCGCGGCGCGCCAGAGCTACCGCTCCTTCCACCGTGTTCGCATAGAACGATTTGATTCGCATATCTCTCTCTTTATTGAATGCTCCCCAGCGAAATCACCTTCACGCCGGCCGGAATCTCGTTGTGTGAAAGGAAGAATAGATTCGGCAGGGTGGGCTCCACGATTTGCCGAAGAAAATACCGGGCGCCGGCGCTGGTTACCGCCGCCGCCGGCCCCTCCAGGCTTCCGGCCTTGCGCTGGATTCGCTCCAGGATCTCCCGGATGGTCTGGGGCGCCATCCCCAGGTGGCTGTTTTGCTCGCCATGCTGTACCGCGGATTCCACAGCCTGCTCGATAGAAACATCTACAAAGTAGGCGGGCAGGTTGCCGGCCGCGTCCAGGTAGCGCTTGACCACTGTACGCCGGATCGCCTGCCGGGCGAACTCGGTGAGCAGCACCAGGTTGCGTGTAGATAGCGCCGCCTCGCCGAGCGCCTCCAGAATCGAGCCGGTATCGCGGATGGACACCCTTTCGCGCAGCAGGTTTTGTAGTACTCGCTGGACCACCGAGAGCGGAAGCTGTTTGGGCACCAGGTCCTCGACTAACTTGGGCTGATCGACAGCTACCAGGTCCAGCACCTTCTTGGCATCCTGGCGGGAAAACAACTCGTGCGCATAGCGCCGGGCCAACTCTGCAATGTGCGTGCCCAGCACGCTGACCGCGTCAACCAGCGTATATCCGGCCGCACGGGCTTGCTCGGCGCGCGGTTCTGGGATCCACCACGCCGCCAATCCGAAGGCCGGTTCGCGGGTGGCTATGCCTTCCAGCGCGACCGCACTACGTCCCGAGGGAATGGCTAACTGGCAGCCCTGGGGCAACTCGTAGCGGGCGATCTCGGCGCCCTTCAGCGAGATCGCGTATTCCCGGGCGCGCAGGGCCAGATTATCCGCTACCCGGACCGGAGGCAGGAGGTAGCCTACATCCGCCGCCAGTTGCCGCCGGATTCCCGATATACGCTTCAGCAGCGGGGAGTTCTGGCCTCCCTCCACCATTTTGACCAGGCCCAGCCCGACCTCGATTGCCAGGGGTTCGACCTTGAGCAACCCCTCCAGATTCTCGCGGGCCGGTTTGGCCACGCTCGGCGTTTGGCCTGTCGACGGCGGCCGCGAGCGCATGCGCCAGCTCCCGGCGCCAAGCCCCAGGCCCAACAACAGGAATGGGATTCCCGGCATGCCCGGCAGGCATGCCAGCACGATCAGCACACCGCTCGCCAGCAGCAGGGGCTGCGGGCTGCCGAAGATCTGCTTGCGGAAATCCGTTCCCAGCCGAACGTCCGAGCCGGAGCGCGTGATGATCAACCCTCCCGACACCGAGATCATAAGCGCCGGCACCACCGTCACCAGACCGTCGCCGATGGTGAGCACCGTATAGGTCTCCAGCGCGTGGCGGAGTTCCATGCCGTGCTGCAAGACTCCGATCAGAAATCCTGCAACGATATTGATGCCGGTAATCAGGATGCTGGCCACCGCATCGCGCTGGGTGAAGCGGGAAGCGCCGTCCATGGCACCATAGAACTCCGCTTCGGCCGCCAGCTGCTTGCGGCGCCGGCGCGCTTCGGACTCGTCGATCAGTCCGGAACTCAGATCCGAATCGATGGACATCTGCTTACCCGGCAGAGCGTCCAGGGTGAAGCGCGCAGTGACTTCCGAGATGCGCACCGCGCCGTGATTGATGACCACATACTGGATGGCAATCAGCACCAGGAAGATCACCGTGCCGATGATGTAGTTGCCGCCTACCACAAAGCTGCCGAAGGCTTCGATCACGTGCCCGGCGGCGGAGGTGCCCGTGTTGCCGTTGAGCAGGATCAACCGCGCCGACGAAACGTTCAGGGCCAGCCTGTATAGCGTCAATAACAGCAGCGTAGTGGGAAAGACGTTAAAGTCGGAGGGGCGCGTAATGTACATGGCGACCATCATGACGATTACCGACATCATGATGTCTACCACCAGCAGCAGATCCAATAGAAAAGAGGGCAGGGGAGTGATGAGAGCCATCACGATGGCAAGCACGGCCACCGGCACGCCGAGTTCAGCGGCTTCCCCCCCGGCAAAGAGCTCCAGAGGTTTCCAACCCGTTTTGGCCGCCGCTGCTGCTTCCGCCATTCCGCCTGTCTCCCGATGCCGCCGCCCTTGTCCTTAACCAGGTAATCGGCCGTTCATGAGTTTGAAAACATAGGCCAGGATTTCCGCCACCGCGCGATACAGATGGGCGGGGATCTCCTGCCCGACGTCCACAGATCCGTAAAGCGCTTGCGCCAGCGGCGGATTCTCGACAATCGGAACCTGGTGCTCCACAGCCCGCTGGCGAATGCGCAGAGCCAGATAATTCTTCCCCTTGGCTACCACCACAGGTGTGGCCATCGAATCCATGGCATAGCGCAACGCCACCGCGTAATGTGTGGGATTGACGATCACGGCGGTGGCTTTGGGAACTTCTTTCATCATCTGGTGCCGCAGCCGGTCTCGTTGTATGCGGCGAATGCGCGCCTTCATTTGTGGGTTGCCTTCGGTCTCCTTGAACTCATCGCGAATCTCCTGCTTGCTCATGCGCAGGTCCTTGCGGTAGCGGCGGCGTTGGCGGAAGAGGTCTACCGCGCCGAAAACCATGAAGACGCCACAGGCTTTCCACAGCAGCGTGCCCAACGACCCGCATACCTGGCGGAAGCCCGATTCGACACCCTGGAAAGGCAGAGCCATATAAGCGAACAGGTTGTCGCGGATGATTCCGTAGACCGCCAATCCGAACAGCGGGAGCATGATTGCCGCCCGCAGCAGCGCCGGCAGATTTTGGCGTGGCAACTCGCGCAGCCGGGAGAGCGGATTCAATCGTTGCAGATCGGGCGCCAGTTTCTTCAGGCTCACCCCGAGCTGCGTGGCGATCAATTGCACGGCGAGGGTAACCGCCAGCAGCACGCCCGCGGCGGGCGCCAGCAGCCGCAGCACGCTCATCAGCAGGTAGCGGCTGATCTCCACCACCTGCGCCTCCGGTTGCCTGGAGAAGGCGGCCGCCAACGCCAGCCGCATCAGCCGGCGCAATTCGCCGAACCACTCACCACCCCAGGCGTCGAGCAATGCCACAAATGCCAGGAATTGCAAGGCTGAGACAAACTGGCGCGCGGTGGGGAACTGTCCTTCCCGTCGCGCTTTGTCCAGGCGCTTGGCGGTAGGCTCTTCGGTTCTCTGACCGTTGTCGGCCACGGCTCGCTCTCCTTAAAAGCGCAAAACCTGGCGCAGCGTTCCGAACACCACACCGCCATAAGCCAGGAGCAGTCTCGGAAGAAGCGCGGCAATTCCGCCCAGCAGCACCAGCGCGGCGGTCATTTTGATCGGGAAAGCCAGGGTCAGCAGTTGCAACTGGGCATTGAGGCGTCCGAGCAATCCCAACGCAATATCCACCAGCACCAGCAGAGCGATCACCGGCAGCGCCAGGCGGACCGCCAGCGCAAGCATATCTCCACCCAAGCGCAGCAGAGCTTCGGCCGCGGGCCCGGTAATCCAGGCGCCGGCCGGATGCGCGTCCAAGCTGTAAGCCAGGGTGCGAATCACGTCCCTGTCCAGACCCAGGCAGATAAACACCATCCCGCCTGCCAATTGTCCGAACACCAGCAACACTCCAGATTCGGCCTGCGTGGTGGGATCGATGGTCTGGGCGAAGCTGAATCCGGCGTTCAAGCTGAGGATTTGCGCCGCCAGCAAAAAGACCTCCAGCAGGAATGCCACGGCCAGGCCGATCGTAACTCCCACGGCGAGTTCCGGCAGCAGCCACACCAGCATCCCGAGGGCATCCGGTGGCGCGGCCGGGCCGCGCGGCCAGCGCGAAAAAAGCGCCAGCGTGGTCCAAACCGACAGCACAATGCGCGCCTGCGGCGGCCCGCTCTGCAAGCCGGGCAATGGCACCAGCGCGAAGACGCCGGATACCCGCGCCAGCACCAGGAGAAACCCGAAAAGCGTGGGCAGGCCGAAGCTCACCTCAGCGGGCATAACGCCCCAGGTCGCCGAATAGCGCGGTGGTGTAAACCACCATGCGTTGGATCATGAACGGCATCAGCAGCAGGATCGCGAGCACAAACACGACCACCCGGGGGATGGTGCTGAAGGCGGTGTCCTGGATGGAAGTCACAATCTGGGCCAGACTGATCGCCACACCCGCGGCGAATGCGATAGCCATGAGCGGCGCCGCAATCCAAAATGCCGCCAGCAGCGCCTGGCGTAGAATTTCGACTACAGTATCGGTGGTCATCCGTGCTCCTCAGGCGAAGCTTCTCATGAGCGATCCGACCACCAGGTTCCACCCATCCACCAGCACAAAAAGGAGGATTTTGAAGGGGGCCGAGATCATCACCGGCGGCAACTGGACCATGCCCACCGATAAAGTTACCGACGCCACCACCAGATCGATGACCAGGAAGGGCAAGTAGAGCACCGCTCCAATTTGAAAGGACGCCTTCAACTCCGACAGGATATAGGCCGGGATCAGGACTTTCAGGTCCACATCGGCCGGCGTGCGCGGCGCGGGTGCATGCGATACTTCGAGGAACAGGGCGATATCTTTTTCCCGCGCGAAGCGCAGCCAGAACTGGCGCAGTGGCTTGGCGGCCTCCTCCGCGGCTTGCTGGACCGTCATCCGCCCGTCCTGCATGGGAGTCCATGCCTGTTCATAGATCTGGTTCGCCATGGGCTGGATCGTCAGCAGGCTCAGAAACAACGCCAGGCCGACCAGCACCTGGTTGGAGGGCGCGGTCTGCGTGCCGAGCGCCTGGCGGAGGAAATGCAGCACCACGATCGTGCGCAGGAACGGAGTCACCGAAACCAATGCCGCGGGCAGCAGCGTCAGCCCCGTCAGCAGCAGCACGATCTGCATCGGCGCGCTCAAGGAACCCGTCTTCCCGTTGACGTACCACCCCTGAGAAGCGGGGGCAGCCCATGCGGCCGATTGGAGCAGGAGTGCCAGTCCTGCCAAGTGCCTCAGCCGGCCGGACATCAGCGGCCCTCCACGGGCGTTCGAGAGGTCTGCGATTCCAGGCTCGCCCAATCGAAGCGTTCCAGGACCGCGCACCCCGCCGGTGAAGTCCCCACCAGCAGTCCGCGGCCGGCGAGGCGCACCAGGTGCAGCGAGTGCTGAGGGCCCAGCATCAGCCGCTCCACTACCTGGAGAGCGTGTTTCCGGGAGCCGCGCGCGCGATAGCGGGAGATTCCTTTGCGGCGCAACCACCAGAGCGCGGATGCCAGTAGCAGCAGCACCGCGCTTACTCCCACCGCTTGCCGGATTGGTTCCATTTGCTCCTTTTTCCACCGCGGCTTCTATGCATCGCCGATGAAATCCGTAATGCGGACTCCCAGCGTGTTCTCGACGACCACAATTTCGCCGCATCCAATCAAGGTCCCGCCCACGTATAGATCGATGTTCTCGCCGGCCGAGCGCTTCATCCCGATCAGGCTTCCAGGCTCCATCTGCAGGATCTGCGCCACGCTGAGAATACGCCGGTCCAACTCGGCCTCAATGTCCACCGGCACGTCGGCGAACGGGGCGATCTGTTCCATGGCCGTCATGTCATGAGCTCTAGGTAATCAGGTTGGTGGTGGCCTGGGCGAGCGTATCCACGGTGGTCACCACCTTGGCATTCGCCTGATAGGCGCTTTGTAGCACAATCAACTCGGTTAACTCTTGGGCGATATCCACATTTGAGGATTCGAGCGCGCCGCCCACAATCGTGCCGCGTCCGCCGGTGCCCTGCGCGCCCACTGCCGGCGCGCCTGTCTCGGCGCTGACCTGAAAGAGATTACTGCCCACCGCCACCAGCGTCTGCGGGTTGCGGATGGAGGCCAGCGCCACTTCGCCGACGACGGCTTGTTGCCCGTTTGAGTAGGACGCCAGCAACTGGCCTCCATTGCTCATGGTTACGCCAGTCATCTGGGCGGCGGCCGACCCATCCTGGGTGTTGGCGGAAGTCGCCGAGGGCTGGTCGAACTGCGTGAGGGTGGCGGTGGTGCCGGCCGCATTCCAGATATTCCAGTTGATATTCAAAGGCGTGGCGGCGCCGTCGCTCAGTCCCGTCACGCTAAGGGCGATCGGGGACCCCGCGGGGGGCGTGAGCAACTTCCCGTCTGGGCCGAACGTCAAGGTGCCCGTGCCAATGGTTTGCGGGGATGTTGCACCCACATCGGCGCCGGGTATGGAGGCGGTACACGACCACGTGTTGGCGGCGGTCTCAGCAAAGCTGATGGTGACCACGTGCGCAGTGCCCAGAGAGTCGTAGACCGTAACGGGAGCGGACCAGTCGGATGCCGTGCTGCTGGCCGAGTCGGGCGTGGCCGCCGCATTGAAGTTAGCGGTCAGGGTGATATTCTGTGTCGCTTGTGGCGGTTGCAGCGCGCCCACGGGCACGGTGATGTTGCCGATGGGCGCGCCGGTGTTGACCGCTCCGTTGGTCGTCATCCAGCCCTGGACCTGTTGACCTGTGGGCGTGAGCAGGTTTCCGGAAAGGTCGACTTGGAAATTGCCGGCCCGCGTGTACTCCGTCTCGCCGTTGTTGTTTACGACAAAGAAACCGTTTCCCTGAATGGCTGCGTCGAGAGATCCGCTGCTCGCCTGGATGGCGCCTTGGGTGAATTCCCGGATCGTGATCGGCGACGCTACACCGAAGCCCAGTTGCGTCTGGCCGGCATCCAGCGATTCGCTGACCAGATCGCTGAAGTAAGCGGCGCTCTCTTTATAGCCGGCAGTGTTCAAGTTCGCCAGGTTGTTGCCGACGACGTCGACGGCTACGCCGTTGGCGTCCAAAGCCGAAAGTGCGGTGCTGAAGGCTGCAAACATGGTTAGGTATCCCTTGGTATGATTTGAGTACGTTAGCCTTTTGCCGGCGCGGCTTGCGTCAGTCCGTCGAGATCGCTGTGGATGCCAATCAGTTGTTCGAGCGAACTGAATTGCGCCAACTGCGTGACGAAGGTGGTGCTGTCGGTCGGGTTGGTGGGGTCCTGATACTGAATCTGGGCCACCAGAAGTTGCAGGAACTGATCTTCGTTGACATCGTCGGGCGAAGTCGCGTCCGTGGATGTCGTGCCCGCACTGCTTTGGCTGTGCGGCAGAATGAGTGAAGGTTGTATCGTCATTTCTGAATTTCCTGTGCGCGGTCGAGGCTGGACTGCCACTCCCCGGTCCGGCGCGATCGGTCTTTTGAACGCTGTGCGTGAGGCTGCTGGCGGCCGTCCTTGCGGCCTCCCGGTGAATGCTCCTGGGACGTCGAACCGTCCGGCAGGCCGCGGCGCCCTTGTACCGCCTGCCCGCCCGTGGGACGCCATACCTCGGCCTGGAATCCATTTTGGTGAAGCTTGCCCACCAGATCCGGCAGATCCGCGCGCAGTGAATCGGCCAGATCGCGATCCGGCGTGTGCACCGTGACCCGGACTTCGCCGGCATGTTCGGCCAGCCTGATGTCTACGCGGTTCTCGTCGTCCGCCAGGTGCAGGGATACCTCGCGGGAGACCGCCGGCACTGGCGGTTCGGGCGGCTCTTCCGCTGCGCGCACCTTCTCAGCCTCCTGGGCGGAAGGCGCGGGCGGCGGCTCACCCTCGGCCGGAGATGCGGCGGGCGTGTTCCCGACCCATGGCATATCTACCTGCCAGGCAGACGGGTTTTCGCCCTGGCCGGACGGAGGTGGGTCGCCGGGTGCCCCAGTCTTCGTCGTGCCGGCCCGGGGCCACGTGTCACGTAGCGCCGCGGCGACGGCGGCGCGCTGGTTCTCCGGCTGGCCGTAGTCGCCACCGGTATCGCTTCGAGTTCCGTCCTTCAATTCGGATTGATCATTGCCGGACGGAGGGCCCGGCGCGCCATGTGCGGATTCAGTGACTTCGGTATGTTCCGGCTGCCTGCGTTCACTCGGGGCTATCATGCCGCCCCCGAGACCCGTTGTGGAGCTAATATCGGGCGATGCCGCAGTCGCCAGAACCGCGCAATCCGGGGTCGCGGTCGGCAGCGAGGGCGGTGCGCCGTTTCCCCATACCGATGCCTGGGTGGCATCCGGGGTTTGTGAGACGTCGCGCGTGCCTCCGGCGTCGTCGTCCGCATCTGGAAATGAGTGCACGGCGCCGCTCTCGTCGATGGCCGGCTCAGGCGAGATCACGCGAACGCCAAACGCCAACTCCGCGCCGATCTGCAGGGCTTGGACCGCAGGGCTTGCCATTTCGGTGGGATCCATAGTTGCAGCTATGACATCCGCCGCCCGGGGAAGATCCGGCTGTAGCGGATCGGCTGTCGCCGTGCGTTGTGCGGCGCCGATCGTTGAAGCGGAGCCTCCGGCGAGGTTATGCGCCGGGGGAAAATCCGGAGCTATGACGATCGGACCAGCATGGGAGAATCCTGCTGGTTCCACGAACCAGCAGGGAATCAGGGGAGGCCGCGAGGCCACCGCGAACGCCATGGACGTGGGTGCAACCAATCCATCGGCTTCGTTCTTTTGGCCTGGTATCGGGCGCTTTGACTCCGGGGCTGCGCTCTTCCCCACATTGTTCGCCAGACCACCAACCGGATCGCCCGCCAGACATCCATCTATAAAGGATCCGAAACCGCTCCCGCCGCCCAGCTCACTTCTGGCTGCCGCCCCAGTGGGAAGTCCGCTGGAAGGCATGGATTTGACGCCGTAGGCAACCATTGATTCTGGAGCAGGTGCGATCACGTCCCGAACAAGTGCACTCGTGGAGCCAGTTCGCGGCGCTGGATTCCAAGCAGTTACGGGTGAAGGGACGCCAAATTATTGCCCGGCCTGTCCTTCCCGGCACGAATTTGGCGTGCCTGAGTCCGTAACCCATTCGTTTCGTGCAGCCCGCCTTCGGATCTCCGCTTGCTTGAAAAGCAGCGTGAACGCGTCATGGATACCCTGACGATTGCGGCGGCCGGGGGCATGCAGTCCCGCATGCAATCCCTGGACATGCTGGCCAACAATCTGGCCAATACCGGGACTGGGGGCTATAAGAGCGACCGCGAGTTCTATAACCTCTATGTCTCCGCGGAGACCGATAGCGGGGTCGACGGGTCGGCGGCTGCTTTGCCGATCATAGAGAAGCCCTGGACCGATTTCTCACAGGGCACTCTGCGCGCCACCGGCAGCGCGTGGGATCTGGCGCTTTCCGGCAAAGGGTTCTTCGCCGTGGATGGGCCATCGGAAACCCTCTATACGCGTAATGGAAACTTCCGGGTTACGGCCGCCGGATCCCTGGTCACCGCGGAAGGATACAAGGTTCGCACCGCTTCCGGAGAAGACTTGAAAATCCAGCCTGCCGGTGCGTTGCAGGTTTCGCCGGACGGCACGGTGTCGCAAGACGGCCAAACTTTGGGCCGTCTCCAGATAGGCGACTTTTCCGATACCAGCGCGTTGATCAAGCAAGGGAGCAGTTATTTCCGGACTCCCCTGGCGCTCCAGGCCGCCTCCGCCGTGCAAGTCGCGCAGGGAGAACTGGAGAGTTCGAATGTCGGTGCGGCGGAATCGGCCGTGCGCCTGGTGGAAGTGATGCGGCAGTTTGAAATGCTGCAGAAGGCCGCCACGCTGGGATCGCAGATGAATCGCGAGGCGGTCGAAGAGGTAGCCCGCGTAGCGACGTAAGGCGCTTCCGCGGGAAAGCAAGGAGCCAATTATGATGCGAGCGCTATTCAGCGCTGCCAGCGGGATGACGGCGCAACAGATGAACGTGGACAACATCGCCAACAATCTGGCCAATGCGAACACCAACGGGTACAAGGCGCGCCGGGTTCAGTTCCAGGATCTGCTGTACCAGAACCTTCTGCAGCCGGGGGCTTCCGCGAGCCAGCAGACGGTGGTGCCCGTCGGCCTGCAACTGGGTCTCGGCACCCGTCCGTCGGGCAACGAGATCATCTTCACGCCTGGCAGTCTGTCGGAGACCGATAACCCTTTGGATGTGGCGGTGCAAGGACCGGGCTTCTTTCAAGTCTTGCAACCCAACGGGCAGTTGGCCTACACCCGCGACGGCGAATTCCAGCTCGACAGGAACGGGAACGTGGTGACCGCGGGCGGCAACCCTCTGCAGCCCCAACTCACCATTCCGGCGGATGCCCAATCGATCACCATTGCCGGCGACGGTACCGTTAGCTATACCTTGCCAAACCAGACCGCAGCCCAGGTGGCCGGGCAAATTCAGCTCGCCAATTTCCAGAACCCTGCCGGCTTGAGTACCATCGGCGGCAACCTATATACTCCCACAGAAGCTTCCGGCGACCCGACGCTCGGACTTCCCGGTGGCGCCGAGGGTCTGGGGGCGCTGCTGCAGGGATATACCGAGCAGTCCAACGTCAGCGTGGTTCAGGAAATGGTGAACCTGATCGTCAGCCAGCGGGCCTACGAAGCCAATTCCAAGGTGGTTCAGGCGGCCAACGAAATGTATCAGGAAACCAACAATCTCGTACAACAATGACCCCTCGGATGTTACTCCTCATCTCGGCTGCGCTGGTGCGGGCGGGCGCGCAATGCGTTCCGGTTTCGGACAATCGGGTGCTGGCGGGCGACATGGCGCGGGCCGTGCCGGCCTTCGCCGGGCTGGCACCGGAAATGGTGTTGGGCTCGGCCCCCGCGCCGGGCGCCAGCCGCCGCTACGGGGCCGCGGAGTTGCAGCGTTTGGCACGGCGTCACGGGCTGGCGCTCGAAGCCGGGGCAGAAGCCTGCATGGTGCGGCCCGCGGAAATGCTCACGCGCGAGCGCGTGGCCGCCGCCGTCGGCGCAAGCCTGCCCGGGGTGCGCATCGAAGTGGTGGAGTTCAGCCGGCAGCCCATTCCGCGCGGTGAACTCCGCTTTCCTGCCGCCGGCTTGGAAAACGGCCCCGCCATGCGCTCGCCGTGGCTGTGGCGTGGCGCGATCTCCGCATCCGGCCAGGCCGATTTCCCCGTTTGGGCCAAAGTGCTCCTCCAGACTTCGGCGAAACGTGTAGTCGCCACCGCCGACCTCGCGCCCGGCCGTGCCATCGTACGCACCCAACTGCGAGAGGAAACCTATGAAGGGCCGCCCGGATTTCCGGAGCTGTCCCAAGTTGTCGGCAAGGTGCCGCGCCGGCCGATTCGTGCCGGCGCCGTGATCGAGCGGCAGTGGCTGGCGGAACCGGCTGATGTAGTGCGCGGACAGCGGGTACGAATTGAGATCCGGAGCGGCCAGGCGCGCTTGTTTCTGGACGGAGAGGCGCAATCCTCCGGAAGCCGGGGGGACGTGATCGCGGTACGCAATCCGGCCAATGGCAAGATCTTACGCCCCACGGTCGCGGATCGCGGAAGCGCCTTCCTTGAGGCCGGCCCGTGGCGGATGGCCCCGGCCGATGGCGGAGACCGATGAAACCAAACCCGATTCTGGCGATGCTGGCGCTTGGCTGTACGCCTTTCCCGGTGGGGGGAGCGGCTAAGAAAAAGCCAACTCAGGCGGAACTATCCGCGCTCGACCGTTACGTGATCGAGGCCACTGCGGCGGCCCGCGCCAACAACGACGCTTCGCCGGGGTCCCTCTGGTCGTCCGCGGCCCTATTCAACGACTTGGCGCGCGACCTGCGTGCCAGCCGCGTGAACGACACGGTCACCGTTCTCGTCGCCGAAAATGCCTCCGCCGTGAGTTCGGGTAACGTGCAGACCGCTCGCACTTCGAGCGCCAAAGCATCCATCACGGCCTTGGGGGGCGTGACCAAGAGCAGCGGCGCGTTGGCCAATCTGTTGGGGACTTCTGGGGATCAGGAGCTAAAAGGCTCCGGCACGATCGGACGCCAGACGGTGATTTCCACCACGCTGGGCACGCGGGTAGTACATGTTTTGCCGAACGGATACCTGGTCGTTGAAGGCGTCAAGGAAATCCGCGTCAGCTCCGAACAGCAGGTCATCACGGTGCGCGGGGTCGTGCGTCCGGCGGATCTGGGCCCAAACAATGTGGTCCAATCGGACCTGGTCGCGCAATTGGAGGTTTCCGTGAACGGTAAAGGTGTGGTGGGAGACGCCATCAAGCGCCCGTTCATCCTGTACCGCCTGCTGCTGGGACTGCTGCCTTTTTGAGGTTGGAACAGAGCATGCGATTGAATGTTGTCCTGGTGGCGGCCGTCCTGATTGGGCCGGGATTCTGCGCTACGCGATTGAAGGATCTGGCCGGAATAGAAGGTGTGCGCGACAACCCGCTCATCGGCTATGGGCTGGTGGTCGGGCTGGCCGGGAAAGGCGACACACAACAGACCCTATTCTCGCCGCAGAGTCTGGCCAACATGCTGGAGCGTATGGGGGTCTCGGTTCCAGGGGCTACCATTCGGGTGAAGGACACCGCGTCGGTCATGATCACGGCCACGCTGCCGCCTTTTGCCCAGCCGGGCGTACACCTGGATGTCACCGCGGCCGCCATTGGAGATGCCGCCAATATCCAGGGAGGCATTCTATTGCTCACTCCCCTGAAAGGGGCGGACGGGCTGGTCTATGCAGTGGCGCAGGGTCCGTTGGTGCTCGGCGGGTTCATGGCGGGACAGGGCGGCAGCAGCCAGACGGTGAATCATCCCACGGTCGGCCGGGTGCCGGGCGGCGCTATCGTCGAGCGGCCGGGCACTTCCATCGCGCCCAAGGGAACTGTACGTCTCCAACTTCGCTATGCGGACTTCACCACCGCATCGCGCGTTGCTGCGGCCCTAAATGCCAGGTACGGTGGGCCGGGCGCGCTCCCGGCACGCGCTGAGAATTCCGCATTGGTCAGCGTTTTGGCTCCCCGGGCTTACGCAGACCACATGATCGATTTCATCGCGGAAATCGAAGCCCTGACGGTGGACGCGGACCGGCCTGCCCGCGTCGTGGTGAACGAACGCACCGGCACGATCGTCATGGGCCGCGATGTGCGGATCGCGCCCGTGGCTATCCTGCACGGAAACCTTACTGTCGAGATTCAGACCAGCGTGGACATCTCTCAGCCGGAGCCGCTCTCGGCTGGCACCACCGCCGCGAGCGCCAAAACGGGGGTGGCCGCGAAGGAGCAGACGGCCCGCAATGTACTGCTTAAGCAGGGCGCCACGGTAGAGGAATTGGTGCGCGCGCTGGCGGCCATCGGCTCGACCCCGCGGGATGTCATTGCGATCCTGCAAAACCTGCGCGCGGCCGGCGCGCTCGACGCCGAACTGGAGGTGATCTAATGAGCGCTGCCATAACCATGGAATCTCCTCCTGAGAAGTTGGCCGGATCGCCCGCCGCGCGCCCCCCGCAAACCCTCAACGACGCGGCGCAGCAGTTCGAGGCCGTCATGATCGCCCAACTCCTCAAAGAAGCTCGCGGCAGCGAGGACGGCTGGTTGGGAGGCGGCGAGGATGCTGGAAATGCAACCGTTTCCGGGCTGGCTGAGGAGCAGTTTGCCCAGGCCCTGGCGAAGAGTGGCGGCCTGGGCCTGAGCGCGCAGATCGTATCCAGTCTGTCCGCGCGGGAGAAGTAGCCCGTGCCGCAAACAGCACCGTCTGTCACAAGCTCCAGCTCTGCGAAGCATACTCAGCCACGCCGCGCGCCGCGAATACGGCTGCGTAACCGCCGTATCCGGTGCATGGTTCCGCATCGGCTGGTGGATGGGGGCTCTCCTCGCAACCGCGGTCATCGGGGGCCATCCGGATTTGTTCCCATCCCTCCAGCAGGGTGGTCAGCAGCTTTTCTACCTCCACCAGGGGGTCGATAGTCTGGTTCTGATTGGCTTCGAGCAGGCGGCGCTGCATATAATCGTACAGTCTGGCCAAGCCTCGGCTCAGCGTGCCTCCGCGGGTATGGTCGAGTGAACCGCACAACTGCGACAGGACGGCATGTGCCTTAGTGATCTGGTGGGATCGTTCGGGGATTCGCCCGGCGGCCAAGTGGGCCTTGGCGCTGCGCGTGGCATCGCCCGCGGCGCGATAAAGCATCGAGACCAATTCGAGCGGGTCGGCGGTCAAAATCTGGCTTTCCAGGTACGCATCTTGCGGCGGCATAGGATCTCCTCGCGCTACATATCGGCCGGATCGGCAGGCACTTGCGGCGCCCCTGCGTCACTGCCATGTCCCAAACTTCGCGCCAACCTAAGTAGATATTCCGGCGGCGCCTCCCATAGCACATCACCGGTCTGTGGATTCACGATCCGGACCACCGGATGCTTGGTCTCCCGATCCAGAGCAAAGGTCAGTTCGGTGCCTCCGCCAAACAACGCGGAAGCGTCGATGCTCATCACGGCGCGGATCATCTCACGATTCGCCACTAACCAATTGGCGCCGGCGGCGCCTTGCATGGCGGGAAGAGCCTGTCCTGGATTCGCAACGGGGTTCACATCCATAAAAGCCGCTCCCGGGGACCGCTCTTCCCCTACCCTCTCATCGGCCCGCCCGGGGCGAATTTGCGGCAAGGCCCCACGGACTAAAGCCGACATCCACGGCGGCCGATAAGGTATGTGGACGGTCCAGCTTGAATCGCACCTTGTCGCAACAGGAAATCGACGCGTTGTTCGTCAGCGCGGCCGGCGGACAAGCGCAGGAGTCTCCTTCCCGAAAGGTAGTGCCTTTCGACTTCCGCCGGCCGGATCGCATCGCCAAATCCCAACTGCGGGCTATCCATCAGTTGCACGAGACCTTCGTCCACAATCTGGTGTCCAGCCTCTCGGCCTATTTACGGACATACCTTCTGGTGAATCTGGTGAGCGTTGAACAACTATCTTGCGAGGAGTTTCTCAACGGCCTGCCGTCGCCCACCTGCATGCTCTCTTTGGGTTTGCGGCCCTATGACGGCTATGGATTGCTGGAGTTGAGCCCGGCTCTGGTCTTCCCCATTCTCGAAGTTCTGTTGGGAGGCGACGGCAAGTCCGCGGCGGCTTTGCGGCGGGAGATCACCGAAATTGAACAGAAACTGCTCGATAGCCTCTTCCGCATTATTTTGAACGATCTGAAAGAGGCCTGGCAAGCGGTGGCTCCCATCGAGTTCGCGATTCATACGGTCGAAACCGAGCCCCAGTTTCTCCGTGTGCTGGCGCCCAGCGAAGCCGTCGTTGCAGTGGGCATTGAGATCCGCATCGGTGACAACGTAGGGATGATGAACATCGCCGTCCCATCCATCATTGCCAAGATGATGCGCCAGAAGTTCGACCAGCAGTGGTCGCTGCGCCGCACCCAGTCGACCGACGCGGAACAGACGGCCATGCTGTCTCGAATCCGGCCATCGCGTCTGGATCTCGACGTGCGCCTGCGCGGCCCGAGTCTGCTGGCGCGGGACCTGTTGCGCCTCGCCGAAGGCGATGTGCTGGCCTTCGACTTTCCCGTGAGCCGGCCGCTTGACGGTCTCCTCAACGGTAAACTGCGGTTCGGCGGCCGGATCGTTGAGACAGGCCGCAAGCGCGGCTTCCTGCTGGAGACCGGGCCGATCTCGCCCGGCATGGCCGATAAGGACTGAAAGGCTCATGATTCACCTCACGCGTCTCAATCACCGGCCGCTGGTTCTGAATGCGGACCTGATCGAGTCGATCGAGGTGACCCCCGACACGGTAATCGCTCTGACCACCGGCCAGAAGTTGGTGGTGCTCGAATCCGTCGATGAGGTAGTCCGGCTGGTGGTCGAGTTTCGCCGGGCAATTCACCGAGGCGATCAACTTGGCACCCAAATGGCAGGCGCCCAGA
>Ga0187871_10001188_pt1 | contig 23127 bp, 15 predicted proteins | sample June2016WEW_16_1_FD_132988 | JGI IMG/M metagenome (GOLD analysis project Ga0187871, IMG submission 132988) | Peatland microbial communities from SPRUCE experiment site at the Marcell Experimental Forest, Minnesota, USA - June2016WEW_16_10 | ecosystem: Environmental > Terrestrial > Soil >...
AAGAGCGGACAGCTCCTGCAGCGGGTGAGTGAAACTTTCTACGGCGTAGTCGGCGCCAACAGCAATCCCACGCTGCTCAACGTGCGCTCGATTGAGGCGCCGAAACTTGCCGCCCACCAGGACGCGATCTTTCTCGACGGCAAGCTTTTCCAGCGTGTCGCCGCCGTCTACGAGCAGCGCAACTCGCTCCATCTCAATCCTGAGCAACTGCGCCTGGTGGAATGGACCTACAAAGAATTCGTGCGCGCGGGCGCCAACCTCAGCGAAGCCGAGAAGACCGAGCTGAAGAAGGTGAACGAACAGCTCGCGGCCCTGGGCGACGACTTCGACAACAAGTTGCTGGCGGCGACGAAAAACGGCGCTTATGTCACCACCGACAAAGCTTCCCTGGCCGGCCTTAACGATGCGCAGATGAAGGCCGCCGCCGAAGCGGCAACCGCCCGCAAGGTGAACGGATTCGTAATCCCGCTGCAGAACACGACCCAGCAGCCCGACCTGGCGCTCCTAAGCAATCGGTCCACGCGTGAGACGATCTTCGAGAACTCCTGGAACCGCGCCGAGCACGGCGACGCCAACGACACGCGCGAAACCATCGCCAAAATGGCCCAGCTGCGCGCGGAAAAAGCCAAGCTGCTTGGCTATCCCAACTACGCCGCCTGGCACATCGAAGACCAGATGGCCAGGACCCCCGAAGCTGCGACCAACTTTATGGACGCCCTGATTGCGCCCGCGACCTCCCGAGCCGCAGCCGAGGCCCAGGACATCCAGGCGCTCATCGATAAGCAGAACGGCGGCTTCAAGCTCCAGCCCTGGGATTGGGATTTCTACTCCGAGCAAGTCCGCAAGGCGAAGTACGACCTCGACGAGGAGCAGGTGAAACCATATTTCGAGCTGGACAACGTCCTACAGAACGGCGTGTTTTACGCGGCGACTCAGCTCTACGGGATCACCTTTAAGGAGCGGCACGACATCCCGGTGTACGAGCCCACGATGCGCGTCTTCGAAGTCTTCAACGCCGATGGCAGCTCGCTGGCTCTCTTCTATTGCGACTACTTCAAGCGCGACAACAAGCAGGGCGGCGCCTGGATGAGCAACTTCGTCGAGCAATCGAAGCTGCTCGGGACCAGGCCAGTGGTCTACAATGTCGCGAATTTTTCCCAGCCGGCGCCGGGCGAGCCCGCGCTGCTCACCTCAGACGACGTCAAGACCATGTTCCACGAATTCGGCCACGGGCTGCACGGCATGTTCTCCGACACCGAATATCCCACATTGTCGGGCACCGCGACCGCGCGCGATTTTGTCGAGTTCCCTTCCCAGTTCAACGAGTATTGGGCGGTGTATCCGGCGGTCTTTCAGCACTACGCCAAGCACTACAAAACCGGCGCGCTGATGCCGGCGGAGTTGGTGGAGAAGATCAAGAAATCCGAGAAGTTCAACAAGGGTTATGAAGTCACCGAGGCTCTGGCGGCCGCTGAGCTGGATATGAAGTGGCACACTCTTCCGCCCAGCGCTCCGCAGCAGCAGCCCGACGAATTTGAACGCCAGGCGCTGGAGAAGATCCACCTGTGGATCAGCTACCTGCCGCCGCGTTACCGCTCCAGCTACTTTGCGCACATCTGGAGCAACGACTACGCGGCCGGCTACTACGCCTACCTTTGGACACAGATGCTCGCCGACGACGCCTATCAGAACTTTGAGGACCACGGCGGCCTGACGCGCGCCAACGGCGAGCGCTTCCGTCAGATGGTGCTATCGCGCGGCAACACTGAAGACCTGGAGCAACTGTACGAAGCCTGGCGCGGCGCCAAGCCCAGCATCGAACCTATGCTGAAGCAGCGCGGCCTGCAAGGCGACGCGGGGCATTGAGCTGTCGCCGGCGGGACGATTCGTCGGAAGTTACTAGGGTTGCGGCGGAGCCGCTGCTAGCGGCTGTGCAAACATGCTCCGCAGTCGATCGTATTCGTTGATAGGACGGTCATCGTCCATCTCCGGGGTGTTCGGAGAGAGCGCTATCAACTGCTCCGGCGTGATGTTCTGCTGCAGCATGAGTTCGAACTGCTGATCCGGCGTCGCCGCCGGTCCCCACTCCATCATGTCGGAAATCGCAGCCGGGGACATGCGTGCAACCAGATCGGAAGCCGTCCGCTCCGGGATCGGCTGCATGCTGGCCAGGAAGTGATAGCCGACTTGCTTCCCATATATCGACGGAAATACGCGCACATAAGGGAAAACGTCGGTTATCGCACGTGCTTCGGCGGCTTTGTCGGCATCGTCACTGGCAAGAAACCATTGCTGAAGGATTCCCTGCGAACTGAGGTGTGCCTTCGCCAATTCGTAGAACTCGCGCGAGTACAGCAGGCTGGAGCCGGCCGCATCAATTGGAGGAGGCGGATCGATGATGATGGCGTCGAACTTCTCCGCCGAGCGGTCGAGAAAGCGGCGGCCATCGTCAATTACGATGTGGGCGTGCGGCGAGTTCAGCAGTTCGCCCGAGTCGGGATGGAAGTACGTGAATAGCTGAGGCACGCTAGGCACAAGCTCCACCACCGTCACCGGAATGTCCCACGTCATCGCCGAACGAAACGTGGTGCCCATCCCAAAACAGATGATGAGCGCATTCCGCGGCCGTTGCTGAAGATGGCTGAGGGTGAAATGCGCCATCATCTTGGTCACCGCCGAGAGCGCGGTCATGCTGCAGCCATTCACCAGCAGCCCCTTTCTCTTACCCTGCCCTGCCGCGATCACAGTGGCCGTGCTGTCGCGGCGAACTAAGCCGCGATATAGGGCCTCGTAATCCTCGGTGAACGAAAACAGCGTGAGCGAAGCGATCAGAATGCCCGCATTGAAGGCGAGTTGCCACGCCGGCTCGTCTTTTCGGCGGCCCAACAGCGCCATGCTCAACCAGGGCAACGCCAAAAGCAGCATGGAGACGCGCTCGCCAAACAGTGGCAGCAGCACAAAACCGGCCAGCAGCGGCCCCACGATACAGCCCAACACGTTTACCGCATATGCCCGGCCGGCGCGATCGGGGTCGCCCCCCGACCAGCGATCCACCAGCATGGGCGTCAGGAATCCGATGACTCCGGCGAAAGGAACCACTCCAAGGACGACGCGGAGAGTGCTGTAAGAAATGATAATGCGTGGGTCGGCGGTTACCAGCGGCAGCAGGCCGAGGAAGGCCAGCGAAATCCAAAGCGGGCGCATGTCGCGCTCCGCCCCACGGCGGCTCCAGACGCGGTACAGCTTCGAGCCCACAAAGGTCGCCGCCAGATATGACGCCAGGATCGCCGCGAAGGAATACACGACGGGGCCGATGTAAAACGTGTACAACCGAATCCAGATGACCTCCGCGGCCATGGTGGTCAGCCCGGTAGTGAACAGCAGCAGAAGCGCGGAGTTGTCGGCGCGCCCGAGACTTGGAGCTTCGAGCGTCCCGCTTGGAACTCGGGTGCCCCACTCATCCGCGGTTTTCGGATGAGTGGGAGAGGTAGAAACTTCACGTACGCCGGCTGCTACTCCGAATCGAGCTGCGACCGCGATCGCCGAAACGAAGATCAGCGCGTTCAGTACGGCTCCGACCCGCAGCGTGCCATGAAACCCGTAGAGCTCGATGAGCACAGGAGCGACGCACGCGCCACCTACTGCTCCAACCACATTGGCCAGGTAGAGCAAACTGAACGAGCGTTGCGACTCGGCACGCGCATATTTGCCGATGGCAAACATCGCGACCGGAATAGTTGCACCCATGCACGCGCACCAAGGGACCAGCGTAACGACGAGCCAGAGACCGGAGACCAGATAGTAGCTTCCAGATGAAATGGAAACCGTGCCCGCCATCCTCTCCAACAGCCGGCTTCCCCAAGCGATTTCCAGCGGCACCACCAGCGCCGAAACGCCGATCGCGAGCTCGATGATGCCGTAGATCCGCAGCGGCGAGAACTTAATGCGGTCGCCATAGCGCCGGACGGCAACTCCGGCCAGCCACGAGCCCAGGCCAAGACCGGCCATGAATACGGAGAGAACGATGGAAACCAGCGCGGTGGTCACGCCGAACTTCGCCATGGCCAGCCGCAGCCATACCAGTTCGTAGACGATGCTGCACAGCCCGGAAAGGAAGAAGAACAGGGAGAACCAGATCATCCAATCGCCGCCCTTGAAGTTGAAAGGACATCAGCGTAACGCACTCGGCATCGGATGTCACTCACGACGACGGCACGAGACACAGCGGGATCACTGTCGTAGGGGCAATCCGCTTAGCACAACCTGCTGGCGCAACACCAGCGTCTCGATTCCTTGTCGCGCCAGCCCCAGCATCTTGGTCATCTGCGCATCGTCGAACGGGCGCCGCTCGGCCGTGGCCTGCACCTCCACCAGCTTCTTGCTACCAGTGGCGACTACGTTCATGTCCACGTCGGCGCGCGCGTCCTCTTCGTAGCACAGGTCGAGCATGATCTCGCCATCGACAATGCCGATGCTTATGGCGGCAATGTAATCGCGAATAGGTGCGACCGTCAGCGTACCGGCGTCGACCATACGCCGCATGGCCAGCCCCATCGCGACAAACGCGCCGGTGATCGACGCGGTGCGCGTGCCGCCATCAGCCTGGATCACATCGCAGTCGAGAAAAATTGTGCGCTCGCCCAGCTTCTGCATGTCGGTCACGGCGCGCAGCGAGCGGCCAATCAGCCGCTGGATCTCGTGCGTGCGCCCGCCGGCGCGGCCCTTCGTCACCTCGCGCGGGGTGCGCGTCAGGGTGGAACGCGGCAGCATGCCGTACTCGCTGGTCACCCAGCCCTTGCCGCTATTGCGCAGGAACTGCGGTACGGAGTCCTCAATGGTCGCGGTGCAGATCACACGCGTGTTGCCGAGCTCGATCAGGCATGAGCCTTCGGCGGTGGAGATGAAGTCGGGCACAATGTTCACCGGCCGCATCTGGTCAGGAGCGCGATTGTCGGAGCGGAAGATCATAAGGCAGTTGTCGGTTGTCAGTTGTCGGTTATCAGTTGTCGGTTGCGGGTGCCCCATCCTTTCGCATGCTCTTGCGAAAGGGTGGGAGAGAAGGATCGCTGATTATCCACGACTCGAACCCCAGCGCGATTATCCTCCCAAATCTACGTGTTCAACTTTATCAACCTGCCGCCCCAGAAAGCGCGCGGCCAATCGTTTGAACTTGTCCGTCGAATCCGTTACGTAAAAGCGGAATGTCCGATGCTCTGCGACGGACGAGGCGTTCACCAAAACGGTTCCACGACTTGTCGCCTCACGCTTCGCTCGCGATAACTGCGAGTTTGCTGAAGCTCCGCTCGTGGCTCGAAGCTCGCGGCTCGAAACTCGCAGCTCCGAGTCATCCGCGAGCATCTTTCGTACCACCCTCGCCGTCGACTCCGCCGAATCCACAATCTGCATCGACTCCGGCACAATTCTCCGCAGCAGCGGCGCGATCAGCGGATAATGCGTGCACGCCAGCACCAGCACGTCGGCGCCTTCGGGCGCTTGCGCCCTGGCCTCGCCCAGATAAATCCGCGCCACCTGCTCGGTCACGGGATGCTCAATCCATCCCTCTTCGACCAGCGGCACAAACAGCGGACAAGCTTTCTCCAGCGACTGCAATCCGTGACGTTCGAGCGCATCGCGATAGGCATGACTGCTGACCGTCGCCTCGGTCGCAATCACGATCGCCGCGCGATTCTTGCTGACCTCGGCTGCCATGGCCGCGCCCGGCTCAACCACGCCGACCACCGGCACACGCGCCGCATCTTTAATCTGCGGCAGTGCCAGCGCGGTCGCGGTGTTGCAGGCGATCACCAGCAGGTCAATCTCTTGCCCCTCGAGGAAACGTGTCGCGCCGATCGCGTATCGCGCCACCGTTTCGGCTGACTTCGTTCCATACGGCAGGCGCGCCGTATCGCCGAAGTAGATGTAGTGCGCGGGCAACTGCTCGGCCATGGCCTTCAGCACGGTCAGGCCGCCGACTCCGGAATCGAACACTCCAATGCGCGGCAGCTTCACTGCAGGTCCTTTACGACTTGGCCGATGTTGCTCGCTTCATAGAACCGTCGCAAATCCGCGTGCCCCGCCAGGGTCTCGCGCTCCTGACCGTTGACCAGGATCTTCACGCGCGCAATCTTGCTGTCATTCGCGTTCAAGGTCACGACCAGCGACGCGACCGTCAACTCCTCGGCCAGCACGCCGGAGGGATGTGCGTCGGCGAACGACGAATTCGTATCGACGATTGCGGTGTCGTCTCCCATTAGATAAACCTGCCGAACATCCGATCCTGCGCCCACCGGATGAGGCGATGCCGGCGCCAGGTATTGCGCCATCAGTGTACGCAAGACGGCGCGGTCGCGCTCGCTGCGCTCCGCGGGCAAGGGCACGTTCACGTGCGTCTGGCGCAACGTCCCGTCACTGTCGTTGGCGATGTACAACGTGACCGCTTCGGGCGGCCCGTTGCCCGTGGGAGTCAGCGCGACCTGTTCGGCAGCCGCTTGTGCCTCGCGCGCAGCCTTCCGGTGCAAGTGCACAGCGTACAATCCCAACCCGCCTGCAATCAGCGCCAGCATCGCAAACAGGACCAGGAGCCGCAGCCCATGTCCCCTGCTCTCGCCGTCTTCGCCACCGTCCCCAGGAGACCTCGGCTTGGCGATCATGGTTTGGCGCGAATCAGGTAGCTGGTCGCTCACGGCCGCACCTCCGGCAACTTCGAGCGCACCGCAGCCACGCCGGCAGCAATCGCCTGCGCCACCTGCTCCTCATATTGCGGGCTCGCAATGTTTTCCACCTTCTCGTCGGGAGGCGCGATTTCGACTGCGATGGCCGGAGCAGCAATGTTGTTCATGGGCCGCAGCGGCGCAACCAGTGTGGTGTTAGGCAGCTTGCCATTCTCCAACTCTGCCGAGACCGATCCTGCCACCGCGCCGCTCAAATCCAGAAACGCCGCCTGCGCCGTGTCCCATGGCAAGAAGCCGGTGCGCGAGAGATTCGCCGCCGGCAGCAACGACGTGAACACGTGCACACCGCGCCCCGTGTTAGCGGCATGCAAGGTGATATAGAGTGCGGGACGTGCGGCGTTGGTGGTGAGCGCGCGCTGGTCCAGCGTGATCGCCACATCCGAGTTGCGCAGCATCGCCGAGGGAATGCCTCGGTTGGTCAGCTCACGTTGCACTTTCCGCGCCAGCGCCAGCACCACATCTTTTTCCACCAGCGCCGGCGTAATCGCCGCCCCGCTGTCCGCGCCGCCATGAGCGGCATCGATGATAACCAAAAACCGCGGCACCGAGGGTGGTTTCGGCTGTATGGTGGCCGGTGCGGACGCCTGCGGCTGCGGCGTCGCTTCCGGCGCTGCCGGGGTAGGTGGAGGCGGCGGAGGCGCGGCAGCCACAATGATGGTCTTGCCGCCATCGGCGAAGTTGGCCAACAGCGGCGCGGTCGCCGTCACCTCGAATTCGGCCAGCCCATCATGTTCGGAAAAACTCGCGCCGGTAATTGTCGCGTCGTCGAACTTAAAGCTGTCCTGCCCGCCGGAGACAACAGGCTCGCGGCGAAAGGTAAAACGCACGCGTCCCGGCTCAGTCGCAATCGTGGGATTCACCGGTGTGGGGAAGCTGACGACCAGCTTACTCGGATTGCCTTTCTCCAACTCCACCGTGAAGCGAATGGCAACGTCGCCGATGAACAGCCGCCGCGCCGCCACCTGCAGTTGAACAGGCTTCGCCAACAGCTTGTTGAGCATCTCCTGAATCGAACTCAGCGGAACATAGCCGCGCCCGTTCTGCAGCACGAAGCTCGATGGCAGCTTAAGATTCTCGCCCAGGACCTTCGCCTTGTCCTTGCCTTCGTTGAATTGCGCTTCCACCGCGTGCCCGCCCGGCGGCGTGAATTTCAGTTTGTACTTCTTGCCGTCGGGACGAGCGTCGATGGAGCCCAGCGGCTCCAGCACATCCACCAGCCCGGCATACGGTGCTCCGTTCACCTCCACGAGGCCGACGGAGTAAGTGGTCTGCGGCGAGTAGACGGTGAGCTGCTCCGAGGTCTGCGCATGGACCGTGATGAGGCGCAGGAGTATAACCAGCGGCGCTAGCAGTCCAAACCAAAGAAGGTGTTTCTTCGCCAGCAGAAACCTCGAAGTCATCCATCCGATCCGGAAGGAATGTACAGGGATAGATCAACGATAAACGGAGCGGACGGCCGACACAAATCTACGGGTGTCGAATCAGGCGCAACAACACGCAGTGACCGAGGGCGGCTCGCGCGAATAAGAGAGGTTCGCAGCGTCGAAGGGACCGTGATCACCGTGGTGAGCAAGGCATTATCGCAAGTAACAGCGGCGCGGCGCTTTATACCGAAACGGATATTTCTGATTGCGACCTTTCGCCTGCTCTCGGCTACCTCGTCTCGACCACTGAATAGATCGTCAGCCCGCTCAGCATCTTGGGGTAAAAATCCGTCGACTTCTGCGGCATGACCTCGCCGGCGAAGGCGATGTCGCGCACCTGCTCCATGCGCACGGGATTCATCAGAAACGCGATTTGCGCCCCACCTGATCGCACGTCGTTGACTGCCTCTTCGGCGTCGCGGATGTACTTCAGGTATTTCTGCGCGCGAATGTCTTCCTCCGACATGCCAATGATCTCTTCCAGCATGAGCTTGTGCAACTGCACCACGTCGAGCTTGCGTTGCTGCTCGGAGACGCCTTGCAACGCCGCAACCGGCGAGTTGTCGCGCGCGCGCAGCAGGAACGCATTCTGCGCTGTGACTGCCAGCAGCGCCGTCCGGTCCTGGCCCGCCTCGCGCAGTTGCTGCACCGCCTGACTTACGTCCGTCACCGCGCCAAGATCCTGAATGTCGAAGTACTGCATCACCTCGGCCGCTTTGCTAAAAATGTTGAAGTTCTCCAATCCGAAGACCACGCGATGCGTCGGCAGAATCACTAGCCCGGGCGCATCCATATTGACGAACGCGATCATCACGCGCTCGTAGGCCGCTTCCGGATCGCTACTGCCGTGTTGCGCTCGCATCTCGTTGCGGAAGTTCAGCGCGGTCTCGTAGCGATGATGCCCGTCGGCGATGATCATCTTCTTATCGGCCATCTTCGCCTTGGCCGCCGCGACCGTCGCCGGGTCGGAGACCTTCCACATGCGATGCAGCACGCCGTATTCGTCGCGCAGCTCCAGTATCGGCGCGCCCTTTTGCGCCAGGATTTTGCCAACCTCATCCGCCGGATCGTCATAGACCATGAAGATCAGCTCGCAGTGGGCCGCGGTGGCGCGCAGCAGATTGAGCCGGTCGGCCTTGGGCTTGCTCAGCGTCTGTTCGTGCCGGAAGACGACTTTGTTGTCGTAGTCGTCCACCCGCCCCAGCGCGATGAAGCCGCGGCGCTCGGCTTCGGCTCCCGCCGGGTCTCCGGGAATCTTGAAGCTCTGGGAATACACGTAGATGCCGGGTTCAGCATCTTGCTCCAGCACGCCTTCAGCCTGCCAGTTCTTCAGCGAGCCGGCGGCGCGGGTATAGACATTCTGGTTCTCGTTGTCGGCAGGCCCGGATTTTCCAAGAATCACTCGCACCAGGTTATAAGGGCTGAGTTCGTAGTAACGGTCCTGCATCGTGGGGGTGATTTTGTCGTACGGCTGCGTCAACACCTCCGCCGCCGAGACCTTATTTAAGTTGTAGCGGAGAGCACGAAAAGGAAGGATGTCTGCCATAAATGATCCTCGTCGAACGACTCGTATGCTGGCATGGGCCTTTCAGGCCCGTTATCCAATAGCGCTTTGAAAGGGCGCGGCTTCAGCCGCGCCGCACAGTGCTGAATCAGCTCAGGCTTTAGCCTCTGAGGGAACTCGCCGTGTCTCGCACGCGCCAGCTCCCTCCGCGGCTAAAGCCAGCACCAAAGGCGGCATTCTCCGGCGCGGCTGAAGCCGCACCCTTTCAAGGCGCAACATCTTCATCCAGCTTCCCGTCGCCTTGAAATGCCAGTCTAGCAGCGAAAAAAGAAAACCATCATGACGGCCATCACATCCATACGTGCAGCAACTCCGAATGCACGGCAGCACGAGAACGGCTGCCGCCGGCTGTGATACGATTCACCCACACACCCCAGAGGATCCTATGGCCCGCGGTAGCAGTATCGGATTCGGGTCACGCGGCTCGAAGATTCAGGTTCCGTATTCAAATCATGTGGCGGGACATTCTTCCCGTCCGCCCGTCCAAGCCAGTGTGCGCTTTTACCTGCCATTCCTGCTGGCGGTGTGCTCGCTCGCGTTGCTCGTGCTGCCCTTGAGCGCCCAGGACCAGAGCAACGACGTCCACATCACCCCGCGCGAGGCCAAGAAGGCTGAACCCTCGCCGATGGACAACATCGACCCGGCCCTTAGAACCCACACTAAGCCGATCACCCGCGACGTCAACCTCGTGCTGGTCCCAGTGACTATCACCGATCCCATGAACCGCCTGGTCACCGGTCTGGAGAAGGACAATTTCCTGCTCACCGATAACGGCCAGCCGCAGCAAATCCGGCATTTCTCCAGCGAGGACGCGCCCATCTCGCTGGGCGTCATCTTCGACGTCAGCGGCTCCATGGCCGACAAGATCGACAAATCGCGCCAGGCCGTGGTCGAATTCTTCCGCACCGCCAATCCCCAGGACGAGTTCTTCCTCATCACCTTCTCGGAAAAACCCGAGGTTCTGGTGGACTTTACCTCGTCGATCGAGGACATTCAGAGCAAGCTGGTTTATGCCGTCCCGAAGGGCCGGACCGCCCTGCTGGACGCCATCTATCTGGGCATGGACCGCATGCGCCAGGCCAAGTACGACCGCAAGGCGCTGCTCATCATCTCCGACGGCGGCGACAACCACAGCCGCTATACCGAAAGCGAGATCAAGTCCATGGTGCGCGAGGCTGACGTGCAGATTTACGCCATCGGCCTCTTCGACCGCGAGGGCAGGACGCCGGAAGAACGCGAAGGCCCAGCCCTGCTCAACGACGTCACCGAAGCTACTGGCGGACGGACATTTGTTATCAGTTCGCCCAGCGAACTGGCCGACGTGGCCACAAAGATCGGCATCGAGCTGCGCAACCAATATGTGCTCGGCTACCGTCCAACTAATCCAGCACACAATGGCAAGTGGCGGAAGATCAAGGTCAAGCTGAATCCGCCCAAGGGCCTGCCGCCCCTCCACGTGTACGCTAAGACCGGATACTATGCACCTTCGGAATAAAAGCGTTTTTCTAGTTGCCGTTATTTTGCTCGCCGCGACGTGGGTTTCCGCCCAGAACAGCGCGCCTGCATCTCAGGCCCCGCCCAGTGCGGTGACCCAGCAGCCATCCGGCGCCCCTTCGCAAGCTCCGCAGCAGCCCACCGCCGGACAGGACCAGCAGGGAGAATCACCTGCGCCTGCGCCTGCTCCCAACCAGCCGGGCGACACGGTGCAGGTCCCACCGGGCCAAGCCCCATCAGGACAAAGTAACGACGTTTACATCTTCAAGAAGGAAGTTGACGAGGTCACGCTGCACGCCACCGTGGTCGACGACCACTTTCGCCCCATCACCGGCCTGACCAAGAACGATTTCACCGTCTACGAAGACGGCAAGCCACAGAAGGTCACGTACTTCAAGAACGAAGACATCCCGGTCGCGCTCGGCATCGTGATCGACAACTCCGGCTCGATGCGCGACAAGCGCCCGCAAGTGAACGCCGCCGCCATCAACCTGGTGCGCTCCAGCAATCCGCAGGACCAGGTCTTCATCGTCAACTTCAATGAGGAGTACTTCCTTGACCAGGACTACACCGGCAGCGTGCCCAAGCTAAAAGACGCGCTGGAGCGCATCGAGTCGCGCGGCGGCACGGCCCTGTATGACGCGGTCGTTGCCTCGTCCGATCACCTGAAGAAGAGCGGCGCACTGGAGAAGAAAGTCCTGCTGGTCGTCACCGACGGCGAAGACAACGCCAGCCGCGAGTCACTGGAGCAGGCGCTGCGCCGCCTCGAAGAACAGAACGGCCCGACCATCTACACCATCGGTTTGCTGGGCGAGGAGCACAATAAACGCGCCCGCCGCGCCCTGCGCGAGATGGCCGAGGACACCGGCGGCGTGGCTTTCTTCCCCAAGGACCTGAGCGAAGTCCAGGCGATCACCACCGAGATCGCGCACGACATTCGCAACCAGTACACCATCCAGTACAAGCCCACAACTCCGCAGAGCGCCGGCGGCTATCGCACGGTGAAAGTCGTGGCCCAGGCGCCGGGATACAAGCACCTGCAGGTGCGCACCCGCAGCGGCTACTACGCCGGCCAGCAACAACAACGTACGGCATCAACCAGCGGCCCCAGCGGAAGTCAGTAAAGCAGTTTCGATTGTCTGTTCGGGTAGTGCGGGGCCTTCAGGCCCGCGTCCCGCGATTCCCCTTCAACAGTGTCATCCTGAGCGGAGCGAGGTCGCAGCAAGCGACCTCGCGCAGTCGAAGGACCCCTACCTTCGAAATACTCTCTGCTTATACCTTCAACCCACGTTTTAGTACGTAAACGACTGAAGCTCCGTTACTCCCGAATCCGGCCCGTCCACATATCCCGACCGCTGGCTGGGATGCAGCGCAATGTACGTTGCCACCACATTGAACGTATTCGAGAAGTTGAACCCATTGATCGTCTCCTGCAAATTCCCGTGGATGTCATAAACGTAAATCGTGCTGCCGCTGGGCGCCGAACTCGAAGTCGGCTGCGCGACCAGAAACACCTTGTTGATGGGATCAAACTCGATATCGGCGCCGCTAAAAATCTGTTGTTCGCCTGATCCCGGCAGCACCACCGTGAACCCGGTCTGCTCGGCGAGGTTGTAGAACTCAACGGTCGCATCATCTTCGGTGTCGGTAACGAAAATGCCGTCGGCGGAATCCACCGCGATCCCGTTGACGAAGCCAAACCCGATCCCTTCAAACTCCGAAAACGAGCCCGCCGTGAGATCCACCACGCCGATAATGGGCCGGGTGCCAAACGCTCCCGTCCCTCCGCCCAGCACCGCCTGGTTGGTCACGCTGTCGTACGCAATCGGCGGAGGCACGCTGCCAAAATTGTTGGAGTCGGTGATCATGACCACGGGACCAAACGTATTCTCGGCGACATTGGAGCTGAATACGTATGGAATGAAATTGTCGCTGTTATCGTAGGCGAACACGGCGACGTTCGGCACTCCCTGGCTGCGGCTCACCCCGCCGGGCATGATGATGTGCTGTGGTCCGATCGGCGGCGTCCACCCGCCGGTCAGCATGTTGGAGCTGAGGGGATTCAGCACGTTGAATGTGCGGCTGGTAACGAACCCACGCGACACATTCTCGTGTTCCACCAGCCCAACACTGTTGCCGACCACGCCCATGGTGATGAAATCATCCTGCGCGTGCGTTGGCTGCGTGAGTTCTACGACCTTGATGATATTTCCTGTCGCCTGGTTAAACGTCTCCACCGCGGCCAGCACATTCCCGTTGGCGAGCGACTTGGCCTCGCTCAGCAAGCCTTCTGTGCCGTTCTGATCGATGTCAAACCCAAAGATTTGCCCGCCAAACTGGCTGCGGACGAAGATCTGGCCCGCGCCTGCGTGGGGATTCGGTTGGAATGCGTTCGTCTGTGCGAACGCTGTAACGCCGAACAGAACCAACGCCGCTAAACAAAATGCCATGCAAACGGCAATGGCAGAAAGCCGCGAGGCTTTCTGCCGATCACAGTTCAGCTTCTCTGGAGCATGGCTCAGGCTCGGACGGAAGATGGCCGAGACATTACATGTCGTCTCACCATAGCTAGTCGATACATTGTTTATGTAGCGCATTTCCCTGCTCTCCTCGATCGCAATTCCGAAATATCCCTATCGCTGCGGGACTGCCGAATGCTAGCCAGCCGGGCCCTGCGGGGTGTCACCACTTCGTCAAAGATTTGTCAACGTGTCTAACGACGCGAAACCGCGCACTCATGAGGCTGTTACGAAACTCGGTGCGCCGTTGCATCAGTGGGACAAACAACCAGGAACCGAGCGCCGTAGGCGCGGAGTCAAGATAGCCCAGCACGGACGCCGCCGCGGCGGCCGGAGTGCTGGGTAGCGTGGGAAACAGCTCAGGAGTCCCTCGGGGACGACACCGTTTCGTAACAGCCTCTTACGCCCAGGGCTACGATTGTGCCGCCCTTCGGGCTGCCCTCATACCTATGCCATCGGCATCATTACCGCGCAGCTTTCATGCACCAGTCACGCTCTGCGGAACGGAACAGCTTAGCTCAGGACGACCGGGGCCCCAACAACCGCCGAATTTGCGGTTGTTGGGCTGGTTCAGTCCTGGGTAGGCGGGAATAGAAGTCCCCGAGCCGGCTTCAGCCGGCGACACAGCAGTAGAGCGGGGCTTCAGCCCCGCATCCCACGCTACTTCTAATGATTTGTCATCCCGACCGGAGTGGAGGGACCTGCTGTCCGCCCCGAACGGGAAGGTTCGAGAGGATGCCCAATCACGATTGCTTTGCTTGGGTGGGATTGGGGACTATCCCTGCACGAGTCGGAATGGACGGAGCCCGAAGGGCGCCACAAACGTAGCCCAGGGCGTGAGCCCTGGGTAGGTCGTCGTTCGAGACGAGGGCCGGCTTCAGCCGGCGACACATAATTTCGCTGCGAAAACCAAGGCCATCTGCCGTCCCTAAAGGGACTCCGAATGATTGCTGCGGCAACCCCGGGCTTACGAGACTGTTACGAAACTCGGTTCGTTGTTGCGTCGGTGAAACAAACCCTCAGAAAAAAGAGCACCGCAGGCGCGTGTCATGACAGCCCAGCACGGAGGTCGCCGCGGCGACCGGTAGCGTGGGAAAAAGCTCAGGAGTCCCTCGGGGACGACACCGCTTCGTAACAGCCTCTTACGCCCGGGGCTACGATTGTGTCGCCCTTCGGGCTGAACCTCATACCTATATCATCTGCATGATCACCGCGCAACTTCCATGCACCAGTCCCGCCCTGCGGGACGGAACAGCTTAGCCCAGGACTTCAGTCCTGGGTAGGCAGAAACAGAAGTCCCGAGCCGGCTTCAGCCGGCGACACGTTGTCACGATAATGCGCCGACGAAGGGACAGCCCCGACAGAAGTAAATTGCGCGATAATGCTGAGTTGACAAGAACCTCACCGTGCCCATAACCAAACCCGATCAACACGATATCAATCGAGCGGGCAAGCGCCTAGTCCGGACCGTCTTGGAGCCGTTGGGCTGGGTTGTCAATGAGGTCCAAGAGGACTACGGAATTGACTACAACGTCCAGCTGTTTGAAGAGAGGTCACCGACGGGCGCCTGGTTCCACGTCCAGTTGAAGAGCTCGGCGTCTACAGAATATTCAGGTGATGGCTCGTTCATTTCGCAAGAAATATCGAGCAGCCACGCTCGACACTACGCACAGGAGCTGCGCGACCCCATACTGATCCTTCTTGCGGATGTTACGAAGCAGATGCTCTATTGGTATGCCCCCCAACTGGACCGTGAATTGGCGATCAAAGTACGGAACGCGGCAGCGAAATCCGCCACGGTTAGAATTCCCACTTCTCAGGGGCTACCCGGCAGCGCGCCACAGCTACTTACGGTATTAGATCGGGCCTATCTGGCGCTTTCCAATCGCGAGCTCACTTCGTCGACGAGAAATTTATTCGCCGAGTCTCTCCAACACATCCCTGATCAACAATCCTCATATCGGGCATTTCAAGAGAAGCTGGATACAGTAAGGCTCTACAGGATTCGCGACCTATTCCGCGAGGGAAAGCTCGGTGAGGCGCGGCCTCGGGCAGACGCACTGTTGGCTGATCCTGACTCCGGCGTCGAAACGAAATTTTGGGCCCGAGTACAACTGCAGAGCATCGACTTTTCGGAAACAATGCACGCTGGCAAACCGCAGAGCGAACTACCGAAAGTCCTGCTACGGCATGCCAGAGCGCTGCAGGACCTAACGGCATCGGGGCCTAACTACCTCAAATTTTATTCTCTGATCACACGCCACGCTGCGGAACTCGGCGTCTTAACACATGATGTAATAGGCGTCTTCATGGGTCTTCACCAGCATTTGCGGGCCGACGGAGATCCACTATTGGCGCTGCACCTGTATATCCGACGCCTAGCGCTTACGAAGCAGATCATTTCCAAATACAACCGTTGCGTGCGGCTGGCTCGATATGCCAGCACCTACCGCGATCGATGGATGCTCGGTCGAGCTCTGACTAACATCGTCAACGCTATTCTGCCGTACCTCACGACGTTGCATTTTGAAGGGAACAAGGAGGCGCAGGAGCAATTCGAAGCTTCCGCCCTTCAGTTATGTAAAGTTGCGCAATGGATTGCAGAAGAAACTGGGGACGACGAAGCGAAAATCTTGGCTGTCATGAGTGCGCTGGGAGTGGCCCGATCAGAAGCGTCGGCGGCATATCAATGGGCTGAGCAGGTCGTGCAAGGCCTTGCCCACGTCACGTTAAGAGAGGAGGCCCTAGACCGGATGGAGCGGGTCGCTAAGCGTTGGCGTGGTGAGCGCGTCGAAAGGGACTATCAAGGGGAGCCCGTCTGGCAAATAATACAAAACATATCGAGTTCACTGGGAATTGATCTTTCAGCAGAGGGTGACCCGCTGGTACAGAGCTTGAGGATCGCTGCAAAAGATAACAACCCCGAAAGAGTGCTCTCCACCTGCGGGCACGTGATGGTCAGCGTAGGTGCTGTGGGTCCCAATGCTCAATTGGTATGGCGTCTCTTCAATCTCGGTACCGCAGCGTCAAAGGTTGTTCACTGCACGCTTCATGACTATCACCGAGAAGCAAGAGAACTGGACGATGCGTTTTCAGAATTTAAGCGTGAATATTGCGACTCTTGTCCCGACAAGGAGCCTCGGCCTGATGGCTGGCGTTATACCGACGATGTCAGGCAGGAGTTGGAGTCCCGGCACCGAAAATTTATCCTGCGCCTTCGGGGAACCCCCAACGGCATACGGTATTCCGAAGTCGATTAAGCCGCCGCGGCGCCGCTCGCAAACACCTCTGCCGTCCCTGAAGGGACTCGGGGCTGAACGGAATGCCTACCCAGCCTTGAAAGGCTGGGCTACCCTCTTTCGTCCCGCGTTCGCCGGACTCGGGCGTTATTGTCCGCGCGGGCGGCCCGTCATCTGGATTTCTGTCCCGGCAAACTAATTTCTGTCCTTGTCTGGCCGGCGCTTCGGCGTGGCAACAGCATCCTGCCTTCATTCCATTTTGGGAAACTGCCGTTACCTTCGTTCTGCAAAACGCGCTTTCTTCTCGGCCCCGCCGCTCCCGCAACCTACACTGAAAGAGCCGGAGGCAGGCTCCGGTGCCGCAGGTCGTCGTTGGCGATTGCGGCTGCGATCTTTGACAATTGAACGAGTGTGTTGCAGTGGCTCTGTGGGCGTAACTGGAGCTCGCCGATTTTCGCCGTAACCCTCTGTTCCGCAAGCGGTTACAGGCAAGTTCTTTGCTGCCAATACCTTGGCGTAAATCACGTAAGTCGCTGAGCTGCAACGGTTTACATCGACAGCTAAGTCCTTGTTTTTGAATACTATGACTTAACCCTTTTAGAATCAGATTCAAGAAAAGAAAATTTTTCTGCAAATTGGCCTGGTGTCATAGGCCTCGTCAGATTGGCTAGAGATGTTTCAAAAATAGGTGCGGCCTCACGATAGGTACTTATGTGTGAGGCAGGTTGGCTGCTGAGCTTCTGTCATGAAAACACGGCAGAAGCTGTTGACGGACGAGCAGTGGGAACTGATTGAGCCCTTGCTGCCTAAGCCGAAGCAGCGACGGGACAAGCGGGGCCGACCGGGCCAGCTCTACCTGAACAGCACGGCACGGCGACTTTTTCAGTGACCTGTGAAGCCATGCCCTTTCAAAGCTGAGCCTTAACCAGAGTCTCCTTAAGAACACTGCCGACGCGCCTAGCCGTCCTTCTTAAGCTGCTGCGCGAGGTAGTTGGCGATGCCCATCTCGCCGATGGCGTGCAGCTGCCCCTCCAGCCAGTCGATGTGGTGCTCTTCGTCGCTGAGGATCTGCTCGGCGAGATCTTTCGAGCCATTGTCGCCCTGGGCGACGCATAGCTTGATGCCGTCGTTCAGGCGCTTCACCGCGTCATACTCGAGTTGCAGATCGTTCTTGAGTTGCGTTTCGACATCGGCGCCGATGTTGATCTTGAAGTAGTCGGTCATGTTGGGAGTGCCGTCGAGATACAGAATGCGTTCCATGCACTTTTCCGCGTGCACCATCTCTTCGATCGACTCCTTCTTCGCCAGACTGGCCAGCCGATAGTAACCCCAGTTCTCGCACATCTCGGCGTGCAGGAAGTATTGATTGATGGCGGTCAATTCAGCTTTAAGCACCTGGTTCAAAAACGCAATTACCTTCGGATCACCTTTCATTTCGCCTCGCAAATTAGTATTTGGCACTTAGCACTTAGCATTCAGCCAAATCCAAACTTGTACTTCAAACCGCCCCGGTCATTGAACCGCCGGCCAGATCGAGATTCAAATCTGAAAAGCTAAGTACCAAATGCTAACTGCTAAGTGCTGATTCACCCGAACGACGCTATCGCCGTTGGTTCATCGTCCTCGACTTCGAAAATCGTGTACAGCTTCGTGATTTGTAGCAGATTGTGAACGTTTTTGCTGAGATTCATGAGCTTGAGATGACCACCCAGCTTTTCTGTCGAGGTGTAACAACTCATTAACTCACCTACGCCTGCGCTGTCGATGTGACGCACGTCACGCAGATTCAGCAGTATGCTGCGGTAGCCCTGGTCCAGCAGCTGCCGCACCACACTGCGGACCGCATCGGTGCCCTCACCGAGCCGCAACTCGCCGATGGTGTCGATGATAACAACGTTGCCGATAGTGCGCGTGCTGGTCTTGATGCCCACGTCGGTTCTCCTACGGTTCGATTTTGTCAGCCCGCGCGCACGACCAGCTCGGGAAGGCGAGTTAATCCTACAACGCAGGCGATTGGCGGCAAAACAAAAAGCGAAGATAACTGTGCCAAGAGTGAACTAGGGCCGTCATGGGCGCCCGAGCGGTTCCAGAGCAGTTGTATCCCGGCTTTGAAAGGGCATGGCTATCAGCCGTGCCGTTAGGATACTAACGGAGGCCGCCTTCGGGCGCTGAGGCAAAGCTTCACCCCCAGCGGCTGAAGCCGGTTTCAATTACCGACCTTTACGGCACGCCCGAAGGGCGTGCCCCTTCAAAACAGGCTACGCCAACTCTGGAAACGCTCAGCCTAGGCGGGGCCGTCATTGAAACTTGAAGATCGCCACCAACAGAAAGACGGCTTCAGCGGCGGCCAGCGCGATCCAAATCTTGCGGCGGAAGGATGTGCGTCCGATATCGCGCACCAACTGCATGCGCGCAGCCAGCAGCGTGGGATTAGCCGGGACGGCCTCGCGCGCTTGTGCGGCGGACGCAACTGGATTTACTCCGGCAACAGCCGCCGGTGGGGGTGCGTCGGCGCGAAAAACTTTAGGGCCGACGATCAAGTCGGACCAGTCCAGGATCTGCAGGGTGGATTCAGCCCCGAACCCGGGCACCGGCTGCGAGGTTAGCTGCAGCGGCGGAAACTTCTCGGGCGCGAGCCGGTCGCGAAGGTTCTGCAACAGCGAATCCCACCAGGGATGGTTCAACTCGTCTGCCAATAGCTCGCCGACGTCTACCGGACGGGATTCCAAGTCTAGGGGCGGAAGCCTTTCGGGAGAGATCACATCGCCGATGTTGGTGAACACCGTGCGGTACCACGGAACCTCGATGGTCTCGGCGGGAAGAATGACATCGATTGGCTTGGAGCTGAGCTGCAGCGGCGCCAGACGCTCCGGCGCAAAACGGTCGGCCAGATTGATGAGCAACGAGCGCCACAGCGGGCGGCCTAGCTCTTCCGGCGGTGAGAAATCGAGATCGAACATTCGAGGTGTGAGCTGCTCCTCAATCTTTGGGCCTGCTTCTTCAGGTCATTGCTTGCCGATCCGGATTCCTATCTTGGATCAGCGCTGCTTCAGCTATTATCCACCATTCGCGGATATTTTGCCGGCACGGAAAACTTCGTCCCGTCGAAGAAATCGTGGATCGTCCTGCAATTAGCAATCATTCCACCGGCGTTTCGTCCACCACCTTGTAATTCGACGGAATGACGAACAGCGAAGGATCGGGTTCGCTACGGTCGATTTGTGTAATGCCCACGGTCTGCTCGCCTGTGCGCGGGTCGCTGTGCTTCAGCACAAGGTAAACCTTCAACTCCTCGGAATACCAATACTCGTCCGTGATAGTCACGTCTTGTCCGGTTCCGCTGGAGAGCGCCGGCACCACACGCGTCTTACGGGTGCCGTGCAGGGGGATTCCGGCAATGGTTGCGGTGCCCAGGTCCTGGACTGTGACGCCTTGCGACTTCTGCATCTCCTCAGGCGTTGGCGGTGTGCCGTTCACCGGCGGGTGCGGCTGTCCCCGAGAAACGCTTTGCCGCGCAATGTGCGTCGCGGGATCGAGAAAGGTGTTGAGCCGTGTGCTCGGGTCATAGATGTGGAAGGAGAGCAACCTCGGTTCGCCTGTGAATTGTGGTGACACCAGTCTGCGGCGCTCGTTGTGAATCACTCCCGCCGAGTTGCGGGCGATGTGATTCATGGTGTGCCGGGTGTAGGTGGAACCATCCGGCAAAATCTCTTTAGAGACGATTTCGACCGTGCCCGAAAAAGGCGCGCCCGGGATCGGAGTAACGAAAACCCCCGGGATGTGTGTCTGGACGCCGCGGTAGTCCGGCGGATGCGGGGCTTGCGTATCCTGGCCGACGGCGCTGATGCACAACAACAGTAATAACCAACGAAGGGCAGAAGGATAGGACATCCCGCACCTCCAATTCGCAATACAATATCCGAGAAGATGTTGCCCGGGCAAGATGATTTACCACGGGTTTGCGCTGGTTTCATTGAGAATGGCGATTCTTCGTATTGAGCGTGGCATACTGCCCTTCAATGCAGTGCCCCGCATCTCGCGCGGAGATGTCCAGGGCTCCGCGTATTATCTGCGGTACTACGATCGCGTCACGGGTTCTGCAGGTGACGTGGAGCACAAGCAGAGGTGCCGGAGGCGCATGTGGTCACGACATCTCAAAATGCGCAGTTCATCGTGCACAGAGATGTCAGAACGGTTGATGGCGAGAATATGTTGCGGCGATTACACGAAAGGAGAATCTGAACCGCATATTGTTGGCACGTATCAATGGCTACAAACCTGTATCGGGTCGGTGTACCCAACAAGACGATTCAGGCCATCCTCCGGCAGGCGAATCTCTCAACAGCCATGAACGCTTATCTGAAGTCGATTTCTGCTGACGCGACGGCTGCAATGAAAGCACTTGAGGATTTATTTGACCAACATGCAACCGAGGCGGAGCCGAGAGTTTGACAGTAAATATTAGCGGGCTTGCAAGGCGCTAAGAGTAAATGGCGGAAGCGTGTGCGAGTCGAATCCGCGCATAAACGTTAACACAACAACTTACAGCGCAGCAGATGGCACGTAATACCGCGCTTTCGATTTAAGGCAGTGCGAACGGCACGGAAACGGCACGGAAATCACCGTGTGGGTTTCGCACCTTCACTTCTCGGGAGTTGGCTTCCCGTCAATTCACCGGCAAAAACGACCATCCGCATTGGGTGCGTCGGTCCTAACGGTCATGGCCGTGTTTGGAACGGCAGCCGCCTGGATCCTAACGCGCCCTGAGAGATTCGAACCCCCGACCTTCTGGTTCGTAGGGAAAAGACTGCCCCCAACTGCATACGACGGCAACCAGCTAGCGCCTAAAACACTGGGCACAATGCCCAGCGCAGTTGCTTCCTTTTGGTCGCTTTTGGCTCACCTTCACGGACATAAAGCGGACAGAGACAGGGCCTCACCCCTTTCCGTACGGTCGGGTCACCTTGAGCTATAATGGCCGCTCTCCTTAACATCTTCTTCTCACTTCAGGAAGACGAGAGTGCGCGCCAAGGCCAGCTCGCTGCTGATTGCAACTGCGTTCCTCCTTTCTGCCGAAAGCCTGTTTCTGGCTTGTGGCCGGAAACACCAATCTGGACAGACCACTATTCCAGCATCTGCGGAGCCGCAAAAGGCATGGAGATGGGTGGACCCTAATCTCAAAGTGCGGTCACGCGCCGACCTTGATGAAATTCTGAAGCAGCACAGATTCTGGTTGGAATTCACTCGGTCCGAGGACTTCCGGGAGTCCGGGGAGGATCGGGGAGACCCTCCGGCAGAACTGGGTGAGGCCATCCTGAATGGCGCGGAATTGAGCAGGGCGATCCTGGACGAGGCACAGTTGAATGATGCTTTTCTAAAGGGCGCGAACTTAGCCCGTGCGAACTTGGATGGGGCGGACCTCACCCACGCGGACCTAACCAGCGCGAACCTGGATCACGCGTACCTAGAGGGCGCGGACCTGAGTCGCGCGTACCTAGGGGACGCGGACCTGAGCAGCGCGAACCTGAGTGGGGCGCACCTGAACGATGCGTGGTTGCGTAACGACCCCTTCGACGCAAGCTCCAAGGCCCCGAACCTGAGCAACGCCAACCTGACTGGCGCGGACCTGACTCGTGCCGACCTGAGCAACGCGAACTTGACTGGCGCGGACCTGGCTCGTGCCGACCTGAGTGATGCGCACCTGGAGGGCGCGGACTTGGGCCACGCAGAGCTGGGTGGAGTCGTGTTCCGACCGGCTGAACTCCCTATGCTAAGCCCGCTAGCGGCAGCGAACGGCTTGGAGTCAATGGCCTACAAGCACGACCCCGGACAGTTGACTCAGCTTCGCAAGCGGTTTCAAGATGCAGGCTATCGTGAGCAAGAACGGGCCATAACCTGCGCGCTGAATCGCCACAACGCTATACCCTCCGAGTTACATGAATCGCTCAAACAGAAGTCGAAGTCGCTTCGAGGAGAGAAATTCGACCCGAACAAAATCATGTCTTTTAAGTCATTCATCGAGGGTAGGTTCAAGTGGGTTGCCTTCGACCTGACGTGTGAGTACGGCTTCAGCTATGGACGGCCACTGCGGATTGTTGGGCTGCTGTGGTTGCTGTTCTCCATCACTTATGTAGTATTCATGCATCGCCCCGGAAC
>Ga0187871_10001191_pt1 | contig 23078 bp, 22 predicted proteins | sample June2016WEW_16_1_FD_132988 | JGI IMG/M metagenome (GOLD analysis project Ga0187871, IMG submission 132988) | Peatland microbial communities from SPRUCE experiment site at the Marcell Experimental Forest, Minnesota, USA - June2016WEW_16_10 | ecosystem: Environmental > Terrestrial > Soil >...
ACCACGGCCAGGCAACAATCCGTTCAGCTCGACGGCGACGGGTATGGGATCGGCGCCGCGCGGGCCTCGCCCCGGCCAGCCCGGTGCGCCATCCTCCGCCGGGCCCGCCGGACTCGGTGGCCCGGCAGGTCCTGGTCAGGCCGCTGGCCGGCCAGCGGCGCCAGGCGGCCCGCGGCCGTCAGCGCCGCGCTTCACCGGCCGTCCGGGCACCGGCGGCCCCGCGGAAGGAGCGCGTCCAGGTGGGCCGCGTCCGGGCGGGCCGCGGCCAAGCCCCAGCAGCATGCCGCCCAGGCCGGTCGGCAGCCGCGGCCCCGCAGGCCCTGGCGGGCCCGGCGGCGGCCGGGGCGGCCCGGGCACCGGTACCCGGCCAGGCGGCCGTAGCGGGCCAGGTGGTGGCTTCGGCACCGGGCCGCGCGGCGGTGGCGGCGGCGGCGGCGGTGCCGCAGGCGCGCCCCGTCCCGGGATGGGCCCGGCCAGGCCAGGCGCCGGCGGCCGCGGCAGGAGCGGTACCCAGGGCGCATTCGGCCGGCCAGGCGGCCGTCCGTCCCGCGGCCGGAAGTCGAAGAAGCAGCGGCGCCAGGAGTTCGACAACATGCAGGCCCCGTCGATCGGCGGCGTGCAGGTACCGCGCGGCAACGGGCAGGTCATCAGGCTGTCGCGGGGCGCGTCGCTGAGTGACTTCGCGGACAAGATCGGGGTGAACCCGGCCTCGCTGGTCCAGGTCCTGTTCCATCTCGGCGAGATGGTGACGGCGACCCAGTCGGTGAACGACGAGACGCTGCAGCTACTGGGCGCCGAGCTCAACTACGGCGTCCAGGTCGTCTCCCCCGAGGAAGAAGACAGGGAACTGCTCGGGACGTTCGACATCGAGTTTGGCGAGGACGAGGGCGACGAATCCGATCTGGTGGCCAGGCCGCCGGTGGTGACGGTGATGGGTCACGTCGACCACGGCAAGACGAAGCTGCTGGACGCGATCAGGCACACCAACGTGGTGGCACACGAGGCTGGCGGTATCACCCAGCACATCGGCGCCTACCAGGTCGTGACCGAGGTGGATGGCGAGGAACGCAAGATCACGTTCATCGACACGCCAGGCCACGAGGCGTTCACCGCCATGCGGGCCCGTGGCGCGGAGACTACCGACCTGGTCGTGCTCGTCGTGGCCGCGGACGATGGCGTGAAGCCGCAGACCACCGAGGCGCTCAACCATGCTCAGGCCGCAGGCGTGCCGATCGTGGTGGCGGTCAACAAGGTGGACAAGGAGGGCGCAGACCCGCAGCGGGTCCGTGCCCAGCTGACCGAGTATGGCCTGGTGGCCGAGGAGTTCGGCGGCCAGTCGTTGTTCGTGGACGTGTCCGCCAGGGAGCGCACCGGCATCGAGTCGCTGCTCGAGGCGATCATCCTGACCGCCGACGCCGAGCTCGACCTGCGCGCCAATCCGCACCAGCAGGCGCAGGGCGTGGCGATCGAGGCGCATCTGGACAAGGGCCGGGGACCTGTCGCGACCGTCCTCGTGCAGCGCGGCACGCTGCATGTGGGCGACTCGATCGTCACCGGCGAGGCGTTCGGCCGGGTCCGCGCCATGCTCGACGACAACGGCGATCAGGTCAGCGAGGCGCTGCCGTCCCGGCCGGTGCTGGTACTTGGCCTTACGGCCGTGCCCGGCGCGGGCGACAGTTTCCTCGTGGTCGACGACGACCGGGTGGCCAGGCAGATCGCCGAGCGGCGCGAGGCAAGGGAGCGCAGCGCCATGTTCGCCCAGCGGCGGCCGAGGATCACGCTGGAGGACCTGGAATCCGCGCTCAAGTCGGGTGAGCGGCAGGAGCTGCTGCTCATCATCAAGGGCGACGTGTCCGGCTCGGTCGAGGCGCTCGAGGATGCCCTGCTGCAGCTCGATGTAGGCGAGGAAGTGGTCCTGCGGGTGATCGGCCGCGGCGTCGGCGCGATCACGCAGGACGACGTCAACCTTGCTATCGCCTCCGATGCCGTCATCATCGGCTTCAACGTCCGCCCGGCCGGGCGGGCCGGCGAGCTCGCTCAGCGCGAGGGTGTCGACATCCGCTACTACTCGGTCATCTACCAGGCGATCGAGGAGGTGGAGGCGGCGCTCAAGGGCATGCTCAAGCCCATCTTCGAGGAGGCCCAGCTTGGCACTGCCGAGATCAGGGAGGTCTTCCGGGTACCGCGGGTCGGCAACGTGGCCGGCTGCATCGTGCGGTCGGGCACCATCACCCGGCACAGCAAGGCCAGGCTGGTGCGCGATGGCATCGTCGTCTCCGACAACCTCACGGTCGAGTCGCTGCGCAGGTTCAAGGAGGATGCGACCGAGGTCCGCGAGGGCTTCGAGTGCGGCATCGGCCTGAGCTACAACGACGTCAAGATCGGCGACATCATCGAGACGTACGAGATGCGGGAGAAGCCGCGCACCTGACGATGAAAGGGCAGCCGTGTACGTGGGCGCCCTGACGCTGGACGTGCTGCTCGGGGACGTCCGCTCGCTGAAGCAGAAGCGGTCCGCCGTCCGGCCGCTGATCGCGGAGGTACAGCGGCGCTTCCCCGGCGCGGCCGTCGCCGAGACCGGCTTCCTGGGTTTGCACCGGCGGACGGAGATCGGCGTTGCCGTGGTGTCGTCAACGGCGGCGCATGCGGTGGACGTGCTCGACGCGTGCGAGCGGTACATCGCGGCGCGCCCCGAAATCGAGCTGCTGTCGGCACGGCAGCGGGTGTTCAGCGAGGGGGAGTGAGCGAGGAATGGATGCGGCCCGGGCGCGCAAGCTCGGCGAGGCGATTGCCCAGATCGTCGCCGAGATGCTGGAACGGCGGATCAAGGATCCGCGGCTTGGCTTCGTCACGGTAACCGAAGCCAGGATCACCGGCGACCTTCGCGAGGCGACCGTCTTCTACACCGTCTACGGGTCCGCGCAGGAGCGCGCGGACACCGCGGTAGCGCTGGCCAGCGCTACCGGCCTGATCAGGTCGGAGGTCGGCCACCAGACCGGACTGAAGCACACGCCCTCCCTCACGTTCAGGGAGGACACGGTGCCGGACACGGCGAGGAACATCGAGGAACTCGTCGCGCGCGCCAAAGACGCGGACGCCGCGCTCGCCGCGGCCAGGCAAGGTGCCGTGCCCGCTGGCGACGCCGACCCGTACCGGGTGCCCGCGGGCTCCGCCGGTGACCGCGACCAAGACCCGGACGGCGCAGTGAGCGAAACCCCCGCAGACGAGGATCACGGCGCGGGATACTCGCGATCGTGACTGCCGATCGAGCGCATCCATCAGGCCAGGATTCTGCGGACATCGAGGCCGAGTGGGCGCGGGCGGTCAAGTTGCTGGACGGCGCGGCCGAGGTCTGCCTCGCCTGTCATACCAGGCCGGACGCTGACGCGCTCGGGTCGATGCTCGCGGTGGCGCACGCCCTGCGCTCGCGCGGCGGCCCGGGACTGCCGCGGGTCGTCGCGTCCTTCGGTGACCTGCCATTCGAGGTCCCCCGGATCCTGCAGTTCCTGCCCGGTGTCGACCTCCTCAGCCCGCCTGATCGCTACCCGGTCCGGCCCGAGGTCATGGTCACCTTCGACGCCGCTAGCGCGGGCAGGCTCGGCCTGCTCGAGGCCAGCGCGGCTTCGGCACGGGAGCTGATCGTCCTGGACCACCACGCCTCCAACACCAGGTTCGGCACCGTCCACCTCGTGGACCCGGCCGCCGCCGCGACCGCGGTCCTGGCCTTCGACCTGATTGGCAGGCTCGGCGTGGAAGTATCGAGGGATATCGCGTTCGGCCTGTATGCGGGGCTCGTCACGGACACCGGCTCGTTCAAGTACCCGACCACCTCGCCGGGCGTGCATGAGCTGGCCGCGCGGCTCTTGGAGACCGGCATAGAGCCGGGGGCCGTGGCGCAGCGGCTCTGGGACAGTGCCCCGTTCAATTATCTTGGCCTTCTCTCCGCGGTGCTCGGGCGAGCTCTGCTCGAACCGGACCTGGCGGCCGGCCGTGGGCTGGTCTGGACCACAGTCACCCAGGCTGACCGGGCCGCATACGGCCTGTCGCTGGATGCCGCCGAGGCGGTGATCGACGTGCTCCGCCGGACCGACGAGGCTGACGTGGCCGTGGTTCTCAAGGAAGACGACGCCGGGCAGTGGCAGGTGTCGGCCCGGTCCAAGGGTCAGCTGGACGTGGGCCGCGCGTGCGTCGCGATGGGCGGCGGCGGGCACGCCAGGGCCGCCGGGTTCACCGCGAGCGGCGCGGTCGCTGACACCATGGCCGCGTTGCGGGACCGGCTCGCGGACGGGGCGGTTTGCAGCAGGTGACGGTGCCGAGCGGGCTGGTCGTCGTCGATAAACCGGCCGGCTGGACCTCGCACGACGTCGTGGCGCGGATCCGCAGGCTGGCCGGAACCCGCCGGGTCGGGCACGCGGGCACCCTGGACCCGATGGCGACCGGGGTGCTTGTGGTCGGCGTGGGCAAGGCCACCCGGCTGCTCGGCCATCTGGCGCTGACCGAGAAGGAATACGCTGCCTCGATCCGGCTGGGCGCCGTCACCGACACCGACGACGCCGACGGCGAGGTGGTGGCGACGGCGCCGGCTGCCGGCGTGCCCAGCGGGGCGCTGGCCGCTGCGATCGCCGCGCTGACCGGCGAGATCCAGCAGGTGCCGCCGGGCGTGAGCGCGATCAAGGTCGGCGGGAAGCGCGCCTACCGGCTGGCGCGCGAGGGCACTGCGCCGCAGCTGGCGGCCAGGACGGTCACCGTCAGCGACCTTACGGTCGGGGCCGTCCGGCCGTCCGGCGACTACCTGGACGTCGACGTCACGATCACCTGCTCAAGCGGCACTTACATCCGCGCGATCGCCCGCGACCTGGGCGCTGCGCTCGGCGTGGGCGGCCACCTCACCGCGCTGCGCAGGACCCGGGTGGGCCCGTATCTCATCGGCGGCGCGCGCACCCTTGACCAGCTGGCGGCCGGCCTGCAGGTGATACCGCTGGCCGACGCGGCCGCGGCGGCGTTCCCGCGACGGGACCTGACTGCCGATGAGGCGCGCCTTGCCGCGCATGGCGGCAGGCTGCCGGGGACGGGCCCGAGCCAGGCGGCGGTGGCTGAGACCACGGATCTGGTCGCGGCGTTCGGCCCGGACGGCACGCTGATCGCGCTGCTGGCCGACGAGCAGGGCCGGGCGCGTCCGATCGCTGTGTTCGTGCCCTGACGGGACGCAGAGGGTATCTCCGGCAGCCGCATCGGGCCGGACAGTAGCTCACATGGCAGGCTTGGAACGGCACAGGCTTCCCGGCCCGCCGGCCGGGACGGAACGGGCCCCAGGTGCCACAGCAGGGAGGAACTTTCAGGTGCTGAGCTGGCAGGGACTCGACGACGTGCCCGACGGCTGGGGCCCATCGGTCGTTACTATCGGCATCTTCGACGGTGTCCACCGCGGGCACCAGCGCATCGTCGGCCGCGCCACCGCCCTGGCGGCCGAGCGGGGACTGCCGGTCGCCGTGGTCACCTTCGACCCGCATCCGGACGAGGTGATCAGGCCGGGATCCCATCCGCCGCTCCTGTGCACGCCGCGCCGTCGTACCGAGCTGCTCGCCGGGCTCGGCGCCGACGCCGTCTGGGTGCTGCCGTTCACGCTGGAGTTCTCCAGGCTGGGGCCCGATGACTTCGTCCGGGCGGTGCTGGTGGACCGCCTGCATGCGGCCGCGGTGGTGGTGGGGGAGAACTTCAGGTTCGGGCACCGGGCCGCGGGCAACGTTGCGCTGCTCAGCGAGCTGGGCGATAAGTACGAGTTCGCGGCGGAGGGCGTGCCGCTGCTGGCGGAGGGCACGGTGACGGTCTCGTCCTCGCTGATCAGGGAGCATCTTGCGGCCGGAGACGTGATCGGCGCCGCGGCCGATCTCGGGCGGCCGCACCGGGTCGAGGGCGTCGTCGTGCGCCGCCACCAGCGCGGCCGGGCGCTTGGCTTCCCGACCGCCAACCTGGAGACTGCCCCGTACGCCGCGATTCCGGCGGACGGCGTCTACGCGGGGTGGCTGACGGCCTTTGATTCGGATGGCCCTGAGCTGGCCCGCTGGCCCGCCGCGATCTCGGTCGGCAGCAACCCGACGTTCGACGGGACGGAGCGGGCCGTCGAGGCCTACGCGCTGGACAGGGACGATCTTGACTTGTACGGCACGCACGTCGCGGTGGATTTCGCGGCCAGGCTACGCGGAATGGTCCGATTTGACTCGGCCGGCGAGCTGGTCGCCCAGATGCATCGCGACGCCGGCGCGGCCCGGGCCGCAATCGCGGGACAGTAGCGACGGCGAGCGCCGAACTCAGGGGCGCGACAGGTAGGCGACCGCCTTGAGCGCGCTGGTCCCCGGCAGGCGATGCCGACGCCAAAGGCGAGCGTAGCGCGGCGGCCCCGCACCAGGACGCACGAGCACGATGATCTGACCCTGCGCGGCTCCGGCCCGCGCGGCCCCCGCCTGCGCGGCCGCCGCCTGCGTAGCCCCCGGCTGGACGGCTCCGGCTTGCGCGGCCGTGAACTGGGCAGGGCTGGGCGCGGACGCGCAGCCGGCGTAGAACGCGATGGGGATGTACTGCTCGCCCTTGATCAGGCACGGTGGGTGCACACCCAGCCGGCGCAGGCTCGCCACGATGCGGGTGTAGTCGCTGTGAAACGCGACCGTGCCGCCGACCTCGTGATCAAGGACGACATGCTGCGCCAGTAGCTGCAGGGCCAGGCCGATGGCGACCAGGCCGGTCGTCAAGGGCCGCAGATCCGCGCGGACGCTGGTGAGGAGCTAGCCGAGCGCGTCCGCCACGGGCAGGGCGGCCAGCGCATACGTCGGCAGCAGGAACCTCGGCGCGGCATAGCCGATCAAGAAGAGATACTGCAGGGCCAGGCACAGCCCGCAGCTGGCCGGCAGCAGGGCGGAGCCCAGCCGGCCTGCCTGCCTGGCGGCGATGATCCCGGCGATGACCAGGACCGGCAGGGCCAGCCACCACAGGCTGAGTTCCGGCTGGCGCCAGCCGGCCGTGCAGGGCCGGCACAAGGTGGGGCCGTTAAGGGCACGCAGCTCGTCCCAGAGCCCGAGATGGAGCCCGAAGCCGCCCTGCTCGGCGCCGGCCGCGTGCAGCCGCTGCAGCGGGCCGCCGAACCTGAGGTAGGCCTCGACCACCCATTCGGCGCCGCCCGCGACGAGCCCGGCCGCCGTCGCCGCAACCAGCTGCCAGCGCCGCCACGCCGGGACGGCGATCGCAGCGGCCAGCAGCGCCGCGCCCAGGAAGACGGCGTCCCCCGGGCGGATCAGGGCCGCGAGTGCCATGGCGGCGCCGAGGCCGGCCAGCGCGCCGAGGGCCCGCTGCGCAGGCTGCCCGGCGGGCCCGGCCGCGCGGACGGGGCTGGCGGGGCCGCCGGGGCCGACGGAGCCGGATGTCAGCCGCGCGGCCGCCTGCAGGAAAAGTCCCACCGCAGCCAGCGCGCACAGCGACACCCAGAGATCGGGCATGGCCTGCGGGCCGTAATACTGGGCCGTCCACAGCCCGCCGAAACACAAGCCGGCCAGCGCCAGGACCCATGCGGGCCGCAGCCGCCGCCAGGCCGGCAGAGCGAGGAAAAGACCCAGCCCGGAGGCCACCGACAGATAGGCCCGCAATGCGATGCCTGACGAGGTGAGCAGCGTTACCGGCGCGACAAGGAGCGGGATGCCTCGCGCCCGCGCCGGGTCAAAATATGCCGCTGGCGCATGGCCGCTCACCTGGCTGACATAGACCGTCTCGTCCCAGCTCAGTCCGAGGTGCGGCGCCACGAACACGAGCTGCGCAGCGGCGAAGGCGGCGCTCACCGCTGCGATCCACCACAGGCTCTGGGCGGCCGGGACGCGTCGGCGGATCCGGTCCGGGCCGGTCTGCCGCAGTCGCTGCCGGGCCCGTCCGAACGTGGCCATTGACACGGTTACCTGCATGCCTCTCGCGATCCAGGGAAACGACAGACCGGCGGAACCGCCGCGACCGCCCCAGGTGAGCTGCTGCGCAACGTCCTCGGCCGCACGCCCGCCGCCACCGGCGCTCGGGGGCCCGGGCAGACGAGATAACGATAGGCTAATGAGCCGGCCCGGCGCCCGCCCGGTTCCCGGAGTGGTGCCGGGTATCCCCGTGATACTCTAGGCAACGGCCGGAGTAACCGGCCCGGTCGGCTGCGCCCTCAGGCGGCTGGCCAGTCGGGAAAGCCCAAGCGATCCGCTGCGTGCCTTCCCTGCCCGCCAGGACATCAGCGACCAGCGGGCGCCCCCCGAGGATATTCAGGACGATAGGGAGCAACGTGCCGCTCGAGACCACGGTGAAGAAAGAGATCATCGCCGGGCACGCGACCAATGAGGGAGACACCGGCTCGCCGGAGGTCCAGGTCGCTTTGCTGACACGGCGGATCCAGGACCTGACCGAGCACCTCAAGGTGCATAAGCACGACCACCACAGCCGCCGCGGGCTGCTGCTGCTGGTCGGCCGCCGCAGGCGGCTTCTGCAGTACCTGTCCCGCAAGGACATCACCCGCTACCGCGCCCTCATCGAGCGGCTCGGGCTGCGCAGGTAAATTTGGAGCTGGCGCGGGCCGGAGCCGGGGTGGTGGCCTGCAGGCGACTGCCCGCCCAGCGAGACAACTGAATACACCACGAACGAACGACGTCCCGCGGCCCCGGCCCGGAGCGCTCCAGGCGCCCAAAGTGCCGGTCCTCGGTAGTGGTTCTCGGGTCGGGGTAGACGCGGGCGCGACAGGGCGCCGGGCCCCGGGGCCGAGGGCTTCGATCGAAGACCGGCCGGCGGCCTACCCGGCTGGCTGGCTGGAATGGCGCTCCACAGGCGGCGGGCAGACGCGGGACCTCAGCCAAGGAGGTCACCCGTGGAGGGTGTGCATACCGCCGAAGCCGTCATCGATAACGGCGCGCTCGGCGTTCACAAAATCCGGTTCGAGACCGGCAGGCTTGCCCGTCTCGCCGCCGGTTCCGCCGTTGTCTATCTCGACGACGAGACCATGGTGCTGTCGGCGACCACCGCGTCCAGGCACCCCAAGGACAACCTCGACTTCTTCCCGCTCACCGTCGACGTGGAGGAGCGGATGTACGCGGCGGGCCGGATTCCCGGCTCGTTCTTCCGCCGGGAGGGCCGCCCGTCTGAGGACGCGATCCTCACCTGCCGCCTGATCGACAGGCCGCTGCGGCCGTCCTTCGTCAGCGGGCTGCGCAACGAGATCCAGATCGTCGAGACGATCATGGCGCTGCATCCCGAGCACCTCTACGACGTGGTCGCCATCAATGCGGCGTCGCTGTCCACCCAGCTGGCTGGCCTGCCGTTCTCCGGCCCCATCGGCGGTGTCCGGGTCGCGCTGATCAAGGGCCAGTGGGTGGGCTTCCCGACCCACTCGCAGCTGGCCGAGGCGACCTTCGACATGGTGGTCGCGGGCCGGGTACTCGACGACGGCGACGTGGCGATCATGATGGTGGAGGCCGAGTCGACGCCGAGCACCCTGCGGCTGCTCGCCGACTCCGGCAGCGGGGCGGTCAGCCCGACGGAGGAGACGGTTGCGCAGGGCCTTGACGCGGCCAAGCCGTTCATCAAGCTGCTCTGCGAGGCCCAGCAGCAGGTCGCGGCGGGCGCGGCCAAGGAGGTCGCCCACTACCCGGTGTTCGCCGACTACCAGCAGGATGTCTACGACGCGGTGGCAGCCGAGGTCTCCGACGAGCTGGCCCATGCGCTCACGATCGCGAGCAAGAAGGACCGGGAGGCGGAGACCGACCGGGTCAAGGCGCTCGCGGCCGAGAAGCTGGCCGGCCAGTTCGAGGGCCGCGAGAAGGAGATCAGCGGCGCGTTCAGGTCGCTGACCAAGAAGCTCGTCAGGAGCCGGATCATCCGCGACGGCGTCCGCATCGACGGCCGCGGGCTCGCGGACATCAGGTCGCTGGCCGCCGAGGCCGGCGTGCTGCCGCGGGTCCACGGCTCGGCGCTGTTCGAGCGCGGCGAGACCCAGGTGCTCGGCGTCACCACGCTGAACATGCTCCGGATGGAGCAGATGATCGACACGCTCAACCCGGAGCGCACCAAGCGCTACATGCACAACTACAACATGCCGCCGTACTCCACCGGCGAGACCGGCCGGGTCGGCTCGCCCAAGCGGCGTGAGATCGGCCACGGCGCGCTCGCCGAGCGGGCAGTCGTCCCCGTGCTGCCGACCCGCGAGGAGTTCCCCTACGCGATCCGCCAGGTCTCCGAGGCGATCGGCTCCAACGGCTCTACCTCCATGGGCTCGGTCTGCGCGTCCTCGATGTCGCTGCTCGATGCGGGCGTGCCGCTCAAGGACATGGTGGCGGGCATCGCGATGGGCCTGATCCACGAGGGCGGCGAGTACGTGACGCTCACCGACATCCTGGGCGCCGAGGACGCGTTCGGCGACATGGACTTCAAGGTGGCCGGCACCAAGGACCTCATCACGGCGCTGCAGCTGGACACCAAGCTGGACGGGATCCCCGCGTCCGTGCTCGGCGCCGCGCTGAAGCAGGCACGCGCCGCCAGGCTCACGATCCTTGACGTCATGCGCGAGGCCATCGACGCCCCGGGCGAGATGAGCGAGAACGCGCCGCGGATCATCACGGTCAAGGTCCCGGTCGACAAGATCGGCGAGGTGATCGGGCCCAAGGGCAAGATGATCAACTCGATCCAGGAGGAGACCGGCGCCGAGATCACGATCGAGGACGATGGCACCATCTACATCGGCGCCACCGACGGCACCTCAGCGGAGGCCGCGCGGTCGGCGATCAACGCGATCGCCAACCCGCACATCCCCGAGGTCGGCGAGCGCTTCCTCGGCACGGTGGTGAAGACGACGACGTTCGGCGCGTTCGTCTCGCTGCTGCCGGGCAAGGACGGCCTGCTGCACATCACCCAGATCCGCAAGCTTCACGGCGGCGTCCGGATCGAGAACGTGGACGATGTGATCAAGGTCGGTGACAAGATCCAGGTCGAGATCCGTGAGGTGGATGACCGCGGCAAGCTCTCGCTGGTGCCCGTCGAGGTAGTTGAACGGGAAGCCGCAGGCGAGGATCTGGGCGGCCACGACGACCACCGGGGCGGCGACCGGGACCGGGGGGGTGACCGGTACCGCGATCGCGGCGGCGACCGGGACCGGGGCGACCGGGACCGGGGCGGCGACCGGGGCAGCGATCACTATCGCACCAGGGAGCGCAACCGCGGGCCCCGCAACTCATGACGGCGCAGCAGCAGCTGAGTGCGGATGGCGACTCCGCCGTCATCCGCACCGTGCTGCCCGGCGGCCTGCGGGTGATCACGGAATCGCTGCCGGCGGTCAGGTCGGCGGCGTTCGGCATCTGGGCAGGCGTCGGCTCCCGCGACGAGAGCGTTGCCCACGCTGGCGCGACGCACTACCTGGAGCACCTGCTGTTCAAGGGGACGGCCCGGCGCAGCGCGCTGGAGATCTCCGCGGCGATGGATGCGGTCGGCGGCGAGCTGAACGCGTTTACCGCCAAGGAGTACACCTGCTACTACGCCAGGGTTCTCGACGCCGACCTGCCGCTGGCGATTGACATCCTGTCCGACATGGTGACCAGCTCGCTGATCGAGCCGAAGGACGTGGACGCCGAGCGCGGCGTGATCCTCGAAGAGATCGCCATGAACGATGACGAGCCGTCGGATACGGTGCACGAGGCGTTCGCTGCCCAGCTGTTCGGCGATACCCCGCTAGGCCGCCCCATTCTCGGCAGCGCGGACTCGATCAACTCGATCACCCGGGCCCAGATCGCCGAGTACTACGCGGCCCGCTACACGCCGGACAGCCTGGTCATCGCCGGGGCGGGCAGCCTTGATCATGACGCCGTGGTGGAGCTCGTCCGCGATGCCTTCGCGGCGGTGGCGGTCGGCGACGCGGACCCGGCCCCGCCGCGGGTGCCCGGACAGGGCACCTTAATTCCCGCGGCCGGCACCGGGGTACGGCTCGTTTCGCGCGGTATCGAGCAGGCGAATCTCGTGCTGGGCTGCACCGGGATGTCCCGGACCGACGAGCGCAGGTTCGCGCTCGGCGTGCTGAACGCCGCTCTCGGCGGCGGCATGTCCTCCCGGCTGTTCCAGGAGATCCGGGAGAACCGCGGCCTGGCCTACTCCGTGTACAGCTTCAGCTCGCAGAGCTACGACACCGGCCTGTGGGGCGTTTACGCGGGCTGCCTGCCGGCCAAGGCCGATGAGGTGCTGTCGATCTGCCAGGAGGAGATCGCCAAGGTAATATCCGGCGGGCTGACCGACGCTGAGCTTGAGCGGGGCAAGGGCCAGCTGCGCGGTTCGATCGTGCTCGGCCTGGAGGATCCCTCGTCCCGGATGAGCAGGCTCGGCAAGTCCGAGCTTGTCTATCCGCGGCTCGAGCCGGTCGACGAGATCCTGGCGTCCATCGAGGCGGTGACCCACGATGACGTACGCGAGGTCGCCGCTGCCATCCTGGCGCAGCCCAAGGCGCTGGCGGTGGTCGGGCCCTTCGACGACGCTGATTCCTTTGCCACGGCACTCAGCTGACAGCGCCTGAGCGGCGGGCTAGCGCCGCTCGCGGCCTTAACGCGGCCGGGCCGGCGACCGTGGCAGCTGCCGGTGAGGACGGTTCCCCGGCTGGCACCTGGAGGCACCGGCTCAGCGGCTAAGATCAGGCCGGTCGGGCCGCGGGCAGCGCCGGATCGTAGAGTTCCGGGCCGTCGAGCGGTGGCCGGGGAGGCTGGCGATGATCAAGGTCGGGGTGCTGGGCGCCAAGGGGCGCATGGGGTCCGAGGTGTGCCGGACGGTCAGCGCCGCGGCCGATCTCGAGCTGGCCGCCGCGGTCGATGAGGGCGATGACCTGAGCGCCCTGACCGGATCCGATGTCGTGGTCGATTTCACTCACCCCGGCGCGGTCATGGATAACCTGCGCTGGTGCGTGGCGAACGGCCGCAACGCCGTCGTCGGCACGTCCGGCTTCGACGAGGAGCGGCTGGCCGCTGTCAGCGGCTGGCTGGCCGGGGCGCCCCCGGTCCGGGTGCTGATCGTGCCGAACTTCTCGGTCGGTGCCGTGCTCATGATGCGCTTCGCCGCCCAGGCCGCCAGGTTCTTTGAGGCTGCCGAGGTCATCGAGATGCATCACGCGGGGAAGGTGGACGCGCCGTCCGGCACGGCGTCGCGCACCGCATCGCTGATCGCCGCGGCCCGCGCCGAGGCTGGACTCCCGGGCTCCCCGGACGCCACCGTGTCCGGGCTGGACGGCGCCCGGGGCGCCCAGGTAGCCGGAATTCACGTCCACTCGGTCCGGCTGACTGGGCTGGTGGCGCACCAGGAAGTGCTGTTCGGCGGTCCCGGTGAGGTCCTTACCATCCGGCATGACTCCCTGGACCGGGCCTCGTTCATGCCAGGCGTGCTGCTCGCCGTGCGCGGTGCCGCGGCACTGGCACCTGGACTCACCGTCGGCCTCGAGGGCCTGCTCGGACTCGGGTGAGGCCTAGCCGGTGCCGTTTGGGGTATGCACGCTATGAACGAAACGGATGCCCCCGGCGAACTCCGCCGGCCGGCCCGGTCCGGACGACGACCGGGATGCGTCCGGCTCGGGCGGTCAGAGGGCATGGGATCAGATGCAGGCTGACGGTACCGGCGGGGGATCGGATCCGGGCGGTGCCGGCGCTAGCGGGGAGCGGGGTTTCAGGTGAGGTTCATCCTCAACGTGATCTGGCTGGTGTTGTGCGGTTTCTGGATGGCTATCGCCTATGTTGTCGCCGGGATTATATGTTTCATCCTGATTATTACGATACCGTTTGGTATCGCCGCATTCCGGATTGCAAGCTATGTACTGTGGCCGTTCGGGCGCACGATCGAGCCCCGCAGGGACGCGGGGGCAGGGGCGCTGATCGGCAACATCATCTGGATCATCCTGTTCGGATGGTGGCTTGCGCTCGGGCATCTGGTAACCGGGGCGCTGCTGTGCGTGACCATCATCGGGATCCCGCTCGGCATCGCGAACTTCAAGATCATCCCGATCTCGCTGATGCCGCTCGGCGTCGAGATCGTTCCCACCGATCAGCAGTACTCCGGCGTCATCTGAGAGCTCCCCGCCCGGCCGGCCGGCCCCGGACCGGCCGCCGCGGCGCCGCTGGCCATCCCGGTCGCGTAAGTTCGCTGTATGTGCCGCAGCATCAAGACCTTGCGAGAGCCCTACACCGAGCGCGTGACTGAGGCAGACGTGCGGGCAGCCGCCCTGCAGTACGTGCGGAAGATCAGCGGCTTCCGGCAGCCCGCCCGGCACAACGCGGAGGCCTTTGACCGCGCCGTGGCGGCAGTGGCCGGGGCTACCAGCGCCTTGCTCGAGCAGCTTGAGGTCCGGGCGGCCGGGACCGCGCCCGCGCCGGGCCGGCCGGCATAGCCGGCCGGCCCCGGGGCTATCCGCCGAGGTCCACCGCCGTCGTGTTCGCACCGCTGATCACGACGGCCAGGTGCTCGTCGGGCCCGGGTTCATAGCGGCCGGCCAGCAGGGCCGCCAGGGCCGCGCACGCGCCAGGCTCGGCAACCACCCGGAGGCGGTCCCAGAGCAGCTGCTGCGCCCGCCCGATCGCCTCGTCGCTGACCAGGACAACCCGCTCGGCATGATGCGAGATCATCAAGAACGTCAGCGCGCCGACCCGCCGCGGCGCGAGCGAGTCCACCGCCACGCTGCCAGTGACGGCGTCGACAGGGCGGCCAGCCTTCATGGCCTCAGTCATCGTCGGGGCGCCATCCGGCTCAGCGCCGACGACGCGGGCCTGCCCGGCATAGGCCCCGGCGATCCCGGATAGCAGGCCGCCGCCGCCGATCCCGGCCAGTACGGTCGTAGCTCCTGGCGCCTGCCGGATGAGTTCCAGTGCCAGGGTTCCCGCGCCAAGCATCGTCTCTAGCTGGTCGAACGCGTGGACGGGCAGGGCGCCGGATTCGGCTGCCCACTGCTCGCTGAGCGTGAGCGCGTCGGAATAGGTCGCTCCCTCCACCACGAGATCGGCGCCGTAGCCACGGATCCGGCTGACCTTCGCCGCTGACGAGGCCGTCGGGACGAAGATCCGCGCGGGTATGCCGAGGACACCTGCCGCATAGGCGACGGCCGCGCCGTGGTTGCCGCCGGACGCGGCCACGACGCCCGCGGCCGGCACCGGGCGGAGCAGCAGGTTAGCGAACGCGCCCCGCGCCTTGAACGAGCCAGTGTGCTGAAGCTGCTCCAGCTTGAGGGTCAGCGGCCCGGGAGGCAGGCCAAGCTCAGACCTGTTGAGTTCAATCACTGGCGTGATACGCAGGAACGGCCGGATCAGCGGCTCCACGGCTTCGATAGCGGCCCGGCTGACGCTGGCAATGCCCGGCACGGCCGGTGTCCCGGCGCTCATAACAGCCCTTCCTTAGCCCTGTCCTCAGCCAGTTGATCCATGGCACGTTAGCTAATCAGCTAGCTCAAGGCACCGGCAATTCCCGCGGGCCTGCGGGATACCCTCGTCAGGGCCCGGTCCCGGCCGGGCGGGCGCAGGCCAGAAGCCCCGCTGACGGCCCTGGCGGCCGGCGGCGCCAGAGCACGATCCCCGGCCCGCCGCTCGATGAGATCGCCTAGTGGACCGGGCCCGTGCTGGGCTCGTTACTGCTGGTGCAGGATGAGCAGGAACTCAGCCGCGCCGTGGTCGGCGAGCGAGCCGAGGAAGCCGAATCCAGATGGTCCCTTGATGCCCCACTGGCGGAACGGCACGGGGATCGATCCTGCTGCCTGCAGCGCTGATCCGTCCCGGCGGCCGGTGATCGTGACCGTCACCAGGTGCGCCGTCCCGTGCATCGCGAGCTCGCCGGTGGCCGTGGTGGTAATGGTCGCGCCGGAGGTGAAAGCGGGGCCCAGGGTGACCGGGTGCGCGAGCGTGAACGTCGCTGCCGGGAATTGCGCGGTGTCCAGGCTCTTGGCGAGCTGTGGCTGGGCCTTGCCGCTGACCTTGATGCTGGCCAGGCCGATGCGGAAGCTGGCGCTGGTGACCTGGTCGATGGAGATGACGATGGTGCCGGTGACGGCGTTGGTCCTGCCGACGACGTCGTTGCTGATCCCAAGGGCGCTTTCGGGGACGCGGAAGCCCGCCACCGATCCCTGGCCGACCTGCCAGGTGCCGTTCGACGGACCGGATGGTGCTCCGGCGGCGCCTTCGGGCAGCGTGAGCGGAGCCGGGGCCGGCTGCTTGATGAAGAGTGCGATAGCCGCGACGGCGAGCACGGCGAGCACGGCGATGCCTGCGAGAATCCATCGCAGCGGATGGCGCCGTCGCGATGACCGACCGTGCCGGTACTGGATACGTGCCTGGGGACCTGCCTCGTTAGTCACCGCTGATCATCCTTGATCCGGGCCGGGTGCGGGCGTGCCCGCGCTGGAGTTCCCGCCGGGCGGCGGGCGACGTTGTCGTGCGGGACGACCTGGAAGACGGGCGGCGCTGAGCCGGCCCGCTCGCGGGCCGGGTCCACGACTGTCACTCTCCTGGGCCTGGGTACGATTACACTTATGACAGATACCGAACTTGAAACTTAGAGTCTAAAGTCCCGAAAGCTGGTGCCGATTGAGAAACGAGGCGCAGGCGGCCACGCCGCCCACGGGCCTTGCCCGCAGGGGCCGTCGGCTGCCGGATCAGGAGACGGAGCGGCGGATGCTCCAGGCGGCCGTGGCCATGGTGCACCGCGCCGGCCTGACCGTGAGCCTGGATCACATCAGCTTCGAGGACGTGATCCGCGACGCAGAGGTCTCGCGGAGCTCGGTCTACCGCCGCTGGCCGTATAAGGACTTGTTCTTCGGTGACCTGGTGAAAGAGCTAGCCAAGGATGGCACCCCGGCGATCGTCAGCGACGAGGTGGAGCTGATCAGGCGCCTCGTGGCCGGGCACCTGGAGTGGCTCGCCACACCCGAGCTCCGCCACAGCCTCCTCGTTGAGCTATTCCGCCAGCTGGCGCTGTTCGACTTCCAGACTCTCTGCGGGTCGGCGGAATGGCGGACCTACATCGCCTTGCACGCCACGTTCATGAGCCTGGCCGATGGCGGGCTGCGCGACCAGGTCCAGGTGGCTCTTGCCGAGTCCGAGCAAGGCCGCATTGCACGCATAGCGAAAGCCTGGGAACACATGGCCAGACTGTTCGGCTACCGGCTGCGGCCCGGGCTCGGCGCCACGTTCGAGACCGTTGCCACGCTGATGGATGCCACCATGCGCGGACTGGTCATCATGGCCCTGTCCGTGCCCGACATAGCCGCGCACCGGGTACCGGCGCGCCCGTTCGGGGCCGCAGGCACGGACGCGTGGTCCCTGCCAGCCATGGGCCTCGCCGGCCTCGCCACGGCGTTCCTTGAGCCGGACCCGGCGATCGAGTGGGACGACGAGCGGCTCGCGAGCGTCCGCCAGGCACTGGCTGCCTTGGTTCTTCCGGACGCGTAAAACCGGGCCGATCAGGCGGCAGACTGCTCGGGCCAGGGTGGGCCGGAGTTGTGAGAGGCGCCAGCCAGGTGCCCGGCTGGGCCGAGGTCAGCACAGCGGCATATCCTGCGTCTCATGCCGGACCGGCCGCCTGATGCTGCATGGCTGAGCCTGGGCGCGGATCCAGGGCTCTGCCGAGCCTGCAGGCATGTGAAGCTCAACCAGACACGGCGGGGCACCGCCTACCTCCGCTGCACGCGCGCCGCATGGGACATCGCCCTTTCCCGCTACCCGCCTCTCCCAGTCACGCAGTGCGGAGGATTTGAGCGGCGCGAGGGGAAGCCCTAATGCCGCGCCTCCCGCGCGCCCCGCGCCCACCCGGGGGGCCGGCTGGATGCGCGGGCTGCGGGAATCAGGCTGTCCTGGCCGCTGCGACGCCAATTCTTCGCCGGAGCAGGGGACAGGACCCTACGGCCCAGCAATGACAGCCCTGGGCTCACTGGTCAGTGCTTCCCGGCGCCCGGCGCGGGCGCCGGGAATACCACGACCCGCCCGCTGGGCTTCGCCGACTCGGGTCCGCCGAAGTTCTGGCCGACGACGAACAGGTGCGGGTCCTGTCCCCGGCTGAGCGCGCAGGCGAAGGCGCCACGGTCCAGGTTGACCGTGGCCAGTACCCGGCCGCCCTCGCGCACCCGCACGCAGTGCTGGTTGCCCACGTCGGCGTACCAGACAGCGCCCTCGGCGTCCAAGCAGATCCCGTCTGGGTGGTCGCCGGGCGTCTGCGCCCACACCCGCCGGTTGCCGAGGCCGCCGTCCGCGCCGATGTCGTATGCCGTGAGCCGGATGGCATACGACTCAGCAAGAATCAGCGTTCCGCGGTCCGGGGTGATCGCCATCCCGTTCGGGAACGCGACGTCGCCGGCGACCTGACGGACATTGCCCTCCGGCGTGGCGAGCACGACAAGGCCCGGCGCGAACTCGCCGCCGGGGAAGTCGAAGCCGATGGTGTTGACGTAGGCGTTGCCCCGATCATCGACCACGATGTCATTCCACGGCTTGGTCGATACTTCGGACAGTTCAGCATGCGTGACCAGCGACCCGTCTGGCTCACGGCGCAGCAGCCGCCGCTGCGCAGAGTCCACGACCAGCAGCCGCCCGTCCGGGAGGAAGTCGATGCACATCGGGAACGACGCGACGGTTACGACCACCTGGTGGCTGCCGTCGGTGCCGAGCGCGATCACCTGGTGCGCGCCCCAGTCAGAAAACCATAGTCGTCCGTCGTGCCAGCGCGGTGACTCGCCGAACACGATCCCCTCCATCAGGACTTCAGGCACATCCATCTTGAGTCTCCGTCTCGCCTATGACCTGGTAATGCAGACCGCGCCGGGATCGGGAACTCATCGCACACCGCCGGCCACGCCGAGCCGCCGATGGTGTGGCAAGTCTCCTTGTGCCCGGCGGGACTGGCGGCTCTGCTTCCCTGGGGAGGTGATTCAGGGGCAGGGTGCGAGTGTACTGGGCTTAGTGCTGCAGCCCATCCCATGACCATCGCGGAATGCTCATTCCCTCGGGAACCTGGTCAGCAGACTCGTGGTAGTGCGACATGGTCGTCGTGGTGGCCCAGGCGAAGTAGTCGTGCAGCACCTGCCGGAGTGGCCCGGCCGCTTCCAGGCCCGCGTCTTGCATTGCCTGGTCGAAACAGGCGATCGCCCGGCGGTCCATCTCCTCGTGCGGGCCATTGCCGCTGTGGATCCGCACGACCGAGGTCTCGTCTCCGTAGATGCCAGAGTAGGCGGTGGGGCCGCCGAGGGCCTCGGCCCAGTATGCGGCGAGCCGCTCGCTGTGCTGCGGATGGAATCCATGGCTGAACGCGTGGCTGACTATCTCGTCGGCCATCACCCGGGAGTGCCAAGCCTCGGCCAGCCGAAGTAGGCCCGCAGTGCCGCCCGCGGCCTCATATACAGTCTGCATCCCTCCAGAATGCCAGGGCGCGCAAGGCCATCGCGCACGACCGGCCACGCCGGGCCTTCCGCCGGGCGATCTGACTTGAGGCATCCGCGAGCGCGGCGCGATCCTCACCGAGCTGGGCTGCAGCGCTGAGCGGATCGCCGGCCTGCGCGAGCGCAGGGCGGCCGGCTAGCGGCCAGTGAATACCGGCTTCTCCCGTGCCAGGTTGGCGGCGATGCCGGTCTTGCTGTCCTCGGTGGCCCACAGCCGGGCCTGCTCGGACAGCTCGCGCTCGAGCACGGCGCGGACTTTCTGGACGAGCGGCGCGCGCAGTGTCTGCTTCATCGACTGCACGGCCAGCGGGGCGCGCTCGGCGATCTCGGCGGCCCAGGCGATCGCTTCGCTGCGCTGTGTGCCATCGGGCACCAGCCGGTCGGCCAGGCCGGTCTCCAGCGCCTGCTGCCCGTCGATGCGCCGGCTGGCGTAGAGCAGTTCCATCGCCTGCTGCAGCCCGACGATCTCGGGCAGTGTGACGCTCAGGCCGAAGCCCTGGTGGAAGCCCAGCGCGGAGAAGTTGGCATGGAATTTCGTCGACGGTGAGGCGACGCGGAAGTCGGCCGCGCACGCCAGGCCGACGCCGCCGCCGACCGCGGAGCCCTGCACGGCCGCGATGACGGGAATCGCGATCTCGAAGATGCGCACCGCTTCGCGGTACAGCTCCCGTGCCGCGCGCTCGCGGCCGGTTGTCATCTCGCCGGTGCCGAAGTTGGCGCCGGCGCAGAAGTGCTTGCCCTCCGAGCACAGCACGATCGCCCGCGTACCGTCGGCCTGCAGATCGGCGGCAGTGTCAGCGATCTGGGCGATCAGCGTGCGGTCGAAGTAGTTGGCCGGCGGCCGGTTGATCTCGATGACGGCGACATGCCCGTCCTCGGTGACGGTGATCTGGTCGGCCACGGTCAGACTCCTACGGTCGAGGCAACGGAGGTGGCAGCGGCGATGATGCCGCCCGAGCGGGCTACCGCGGCGCCGAGGCGCAGGTTGAGGCTGGTCTCGTCACCGAACTCGCCCCGCCAGGTGTGCAGGCGGCGGGTGAGGTGCTGCAGCCGGTACTCGCGGGTCATGCCGATCGCGCCGTGCGCCTGGTGCGCGGCGCGTACGGCCAGCCCGGCGTGCCGGTTGGCCACCGACTTGGTGGCGGCGATTTCCAGCGACGCTGTCCCGATGGCGGCGGCCCGTCCGGCGCGTTCCACGCACAAGGTGGTGAGGGTGGCGGCCTGCGCGAGTTCGACCAGGTGCATCTGCACCGACTGGAACGCGGCGATCGGCCTGCCGAACTGCACCCGCTCCTTGATATAGCTGCGGGTGACCTCGTACGCGCCGGTGATGGCGCCGGCGATTTGCGCCGAGCGCAGCAGCGCCCCGCGCAGCAGCACGTCGTCGGCGCTGACATCGGCGGCGTACGTCTCGGCCGGCACGCCGGACGCGGTGACGAGGTCGCTGGGCAGGCCGGCCAGGTCGGCGCCCGGCGTCACGTCGAGGGCGGCCGGATCGACCGCGGCCACGCACCCGTCCACGACGGCGACCACCCGGGAGGCGCCGCGCAGCCACGGGACCGCTCGCGCACCGCCGGTGAGCCGGTCACCGCCCAGGCGCAGCCCGCTCGCGTCGGGGATCACGGTCATCGGGCCGGCGGGTACCTGCGCTCCGCAGGAGGCGAGCAGCCAGGCAGCCAGGCTGGTCTCGGCCAGTGGCAGCGGCACCGCCCACTGGCCGGCGCCTTGCAGCACGGTGAGCAGCTCGCCCAGCGTCCCGCCGGAGCCGCCGTTCTCCTCGGCGATGCCGACCAGCGGCAGGCCGAGTTCCCCGGTGGCGTTCCACAGCGCGGCCGACGGCCCGTCCAGCTCGACGGCGGTGATCACGTCCGGGCCGAACGTCTCGCGGAAGAACTCATCGACCAGCCCGGTCAGCTCGGGATTCTGGTTCATGCCTGGGTCAGTCCCTTCGCGATGATGTTGCGCAGGATCTCGGTGGTGCCGCCGCGGATCGTCCATGACGGGCCGGTCAGGATCGCGCGGGCCAGCAGCGACTCCTGCGGGTCCGGTGACGTCAGCTGCGGGGCGCGGCCGTAGTGGCGGGTGACGATCTCGATGCACTCCTGCTCGAAGCGGGTGGCCATCTCCTTCGCCAGCGCGGCTTCTATCGCCGGCGACAGCCCCTCATCGACCATGCGCGCGATCGCCAGCGACATGCCATGGAATGCCCAGCACCGCGCGGTGATCGACCCGAGGTCGGCCTGCGCCCACCCGGGCACCCGCCCGGAGATGTTCGCCGCCCAGTGCTCGAGCACCGGCATCAGCGACATCCACCGGTCGGCGCCGCCGCGCTCGAGTGCTAGTTCCGCCGTGTTCTGCCCCCACCCGGCTCCGACCGCGCCCAGCCGCATGCTGTCGGGCACGAAGACGTCCTCGAACGCGACCTCGCAGAACTCCTGCGTGCCGTCGATGAACGGGATCCGCGAGACCGTCAGCCCGTCCGATGCCGGGTCGACGATGAACTGGGTCAGCCCGCCGTAGCGGTCGCCGGACGTGCGGAACAAGCCGAGGATGTGAGTGGCGACGTACGCCGCGGTGGTCCAGATTTTGCGGCCGTTGATCACCCAGCCGCGGCCGGCCGGGGTGGCCTTGGCGCGGACCGAGGCGAGGTCGGAGCCGGAGTCCGGTTCGCTCATGCCGATCGCGAAGCACAGCTCCCCGCGCGCGATGCGGGGCAGGAAGGACCGCTTCTGCTCCGCGGTGCCGTTGGCGGCGATGTTCGGGCCGGACTGCCGGTCGGCCACCCAGTGGTAGCCCACCGGGGCGCCGACCGCGAGCAGCTCCTCGACGACGACGAGCCGGTCGACGGCGCTCCGCCCGCCGCCGCCGTACTCCTTCGGCAGCGCCATGCCCAGCCAGCCCTTCGCGCCGAGGTCGAGCGAGAACTGCGGGTCGACGCCGCCGCCCATGCCCAGGCCGAGGGGGTAGCTGCCCGCGGGCAGGCGTGCGGCAAGGAAGGCACGCACCTCCTCGCGCAGCGCCTGCTCATCCTCGGTCAGCTCGGTGGGATCCAGCCGCATCCGGTTACCTTCCATTCCCGCTCGACGCGCCGCGCACTTCGCCGATGACGTCCTGTGTGTGCTGGCCGATCAGCGGCGCGGGCCGGCGCAGCCCGCCGGGGCCTTGCTGAGGACGGGTCGTAGAAGCGCAGTGTCGTGCCGTAGAAAGGCCGTAATGTGGCCGGTAGCTGCCCTGATGCCGGCACCTTCCACACATCCTGGACCGCGCTTCCGCCCAGAACCCATCCGAAGTGTGGCTTGGGGTCTGCGGCCGGACGCCCTGGATCCCGCTTCTTTCTGGGTCGATCGCTAATGGTTCAGCGTTTCCTGGCTGAGCGAAGAATGCAAGCCGACCGAGCAGAGCGGCGTCGTAGGCCAGGACGTAAGCGCTGTAGGCGTCGGCCTGGACCAGGCCCTCAGCCGTGGCTGCCGTCTTTCGTGCCCGGGTGCGCAGCGGGGCACCGCCGGCTGCCGTCCCAGTCGCGAGTTCCAGCTCCCGCTGGCGGATGAGCTGCTCTACCTCGGCCTCGCCTAGCTGCCATCTAGCCATGGTTTGCTGGGTTGCCAGGCTCGATGTGCACGACGAGCCTGCAGAGCAGAGCAGGGCAGGG
>Ga0187871_10001192_pt1 | contig 23064 bp, 16 predicted proteins | sample June2016WEW_16_1_FD_132988 | JGI IMG/M metagenome (GOLD analysis project Ga0187871, IMG submission 132988) | Peatland microbial communities from SPRUCE experiment site at the Marcell Experimental Forest, Minnesota, USA - June2016WEW_16_10 | ecosystem: Environmental > Terrestrial > Soil >...
GCGGAACGTCCAGCCGTTTCCGTTATTGAAAGCCGACCGGATGCCTGTGAAATAGCCTTCCAGGTCCAGGAACGGCGTGGCAAAAGTAGAATCCAGTCCCCACTCGGTGTAAATTCCATCCGAGTAGGCGTTGCGCACCGAGACGTCCGTCATCACCAGGCCGTGCCCATATAGCCGGACGCCATAGCTGGTTCCCGTTTGGTTGGTTTTGTTGCCGTCGATCGTACAGCCGCGGATTTCGCCGCGGAACAAACCATAGAGACTGTTCTGGCCGGTCAACGCCGCAAAGTTCGTCTGCGAAATGACGTCGTGATTGGCGCCGTTTTTCAGCAGCAGGGTGGATACTCCAGAGCCCGCGCATTCAATCTTGCCGGTGCCCGTTTGGTCGGTCAGGGAGTCCGAAAACCGGATGCCCCCTACGGTGTGCGTCCCAACTCCAAAGTAAATCTTCTGGCCCTTGGCCAGCGTAATCACGCTGTTGATGACGTAGGTTCCATCGTCGGCCCGGATTTCCCCTGCACCCGAGGCCACCGCCGCCACGAAAGCGGCCGAATCGTCGCTCACTCCGTTGCCGGTTGCGCCGAAGTCCTTCACGTGAACCAGATCCTGCAGCTTGGAGGTCACCGTGCGCGTGACGGCGCCAGTGCCCAGTTGTTGAAATGTGCTGGTTCCGGTCGACTGCTGTGTCCACGTATTGGCGGCCGTACACAGGTATATGTTTTGTCCGGGTGTGGCATCCGTGGCGAAGTACTCGGCGCCTGGCGTACAGGTCGCCGGTAATTGAGCGGTGGTCCCGCGTTTGGCGGGTATGGTGGATGTGGCGCCCGACGCATCCCATGGCCCGATCTGGGTACGTCCCCCATTCACCACCGTCTGCGCCGTAAGAAAGCTCCCGCTGCCCAACAGTAGACAACCGATAGCTGAAACCTGATAGCTGAAAGCCGATTGCTTCATTAGTAGTTCCTCACGATCGTTGCCCTGTAACTGGCGCTGGGTGGAGTCACGCCAGATGCCGACATATTACAAAGGCGGACCGTTACCGTGTTAGTAGCGCTCACCAGCATGATGCCAATCACGCCTGTCGGCAGCGCTGGCCAGCCGGGCGCGACGCCGTCGCCCGGGTTGGCCCCGGTTACCGTCATGCTCTGGTCGGCGGCGCAGGCGCCTGTGGCAATACTGGGAAAGTTGAGCGTGGCGTTGTTCATCAAGTAAGTGGGGATTACGCCGTTATCCACCGCGAGAGTGCTCTGATTGGAAGCCTCCGTGACGATGATCCCCTGTCCGCCGGCGAGCACCTTGGAATCCAGGAAGGCACGTTCATCGTGCCCGCCGGTGGCGTCCCAGGTGCCATTGGTAGCCGTCCAGGTATAGATCGGCAAAACGTTGGGTGGAAACGAGGTAACGCCGGCCTGTTGCGTGCAGCCCGCCGAGCACGTTATGGCCAGATTATTCCCTACCATGAGAGTGCCGGCGTTGTTGATGTAAATGTACGCCATGCCGATACCGCTGCCGCCGACTGTGGCGGTCGCGCTGTTCGTAATGCTGTATACCTGGTAACCGAAACGGACGTTGCAGGGCGAAGAGGATGCGCAGCCAGCGCCTATGGTCAACACGGTGGAGGAAGTGCGCACGGCCGCCAGATCGCCGAGCTGATACGCCATGGTCACTCCGCTGCCGCTGCCGGAAACGGTCGCCGGCTGCCATGCGGATGCCGCCGAACTCCAGACCAGAGCTTGGCCGTTGCCAGGAAGCGTGCTGGCCACCGGCTGCCCTTGCAGGGCTTTTACGGTGGCTGCCGTCAGCGTGCCACTGAGGTCGCCGCCGGCACCGGGCAGTTGGCTGGAACCGGCCGTCCCCGATATCTGCGTGAAGTTATAGTCTCCGGTTGCCGCGGTGACCGCACCGGTTCGGCCAAACACACTGCTGACTGCCCCGCTGCCCGCTACGGTGCCTGGTTGCCAAGCGGAGGCTCCGGAATTCCATACCAACGCTTGGCCATTGGCCGGAGCCATGTTCGCCACCGCCCGGTTTTGGATGCCGGTTACCGTGACGGCGGTCAACGTGCCACTCACATCGCCGCTGGCATTAGGTAGCTGGCTGGAGGCCGCCGTTCCGGATATCTGCCCGAAGTTATAGTCTCCAGTCTGCGCCGTGACCGCGCCGGTTCGGCTGAACACGCTGCTGACCGCGCCGCTACCCGCTACGGTGCCCGGCTGCCACGCGGAGGCTCCGGAGTTCCATACCAACGCTTGGCCATTGGCTGGAGCGGTGTTCGCCACCGCCCGGTTCTGGATGCCAGTCACGGTGGCCACAGTTAACGTGCCAGTCACATCGCCGCCCGCATTGGGAAGCTGGCTGGAGACGATGCTGCCGGATATCTGTCCGAAGCCGTAGTCTCCAGTCTGCCCCATCACCGCGCCGCTTCTGCCGAATACGCTGGTTACCGCGCCGCCGCTGGCGCTCACCGCCGCGGTGCCCGCGCCGTTGACCACGCAATAGCCTGTCTGCGCGGTACTGAAATTGACCGTGACGTTGTAGGTCGTCGGACTGATCTGGACCTTGTCGGGTTCCACACGCTGCGGCGGCGTCGAATTGTCATAGCAATCCACCACCAGGTTGGCGGTTCCGAACTGGTGTACAGTCCCCGGAATCGTGACGCTGACTTGGGTCGCGAACGCATACGCGGCATTGCCGGTTTCCGCCGCCGCCGGATTCCATTGGCTTGTTGCGGCGTTCCATTGCAGGACCTGGCCGCTCGACGGGGCTGCGTTGCTTAGATTCCGTCCTTGCAGCCGGTTTACCATCAGTCCGCCTGGAGCGCCCGAGACGTCACCGCCCAGCGCGAGCCACTCGATGCTGCTTCCGTTGCTCGATAGCACTTCGTTGGTGGTGCTGGAATCCACCGACAGGCTGCTGCCCTCCACCGTCCAAGTGTTTGCCGGATTGCAGGCGTATACATTGCTCCCCGCGGCCGCCGTCGTCAGGAAGAAGAATTGTCCCACCGCGCATGTCGCGGGCAGGCTGCTCCCTGTCTGCATCGGTTTGGTGGACCCGGCCGCCGAGAAATCGACGCTCTTGCTCTGCGTACGCAAATCCACCAATGTCTGACCCGCTGCCGTGGCTATAAACGCCCACAGAAAGAGGCCTGTTGCAAGTCTGCATTTGTTCATGTTTTAACAAGGCCTCTAAGTAGGCTGAAAGCCATGGATCGACAGGACGAGGCCACTCCTGATACGATCCCAGCACACTGCCAGATGGGGCTCGCAGATCAAGCCGTGCAAGTCATAGAAAGAACAAGGATCAAAAGTTAGGCCACCCGCGTGACCGGTTTGTACCTGGCATAGCTGTGGGGCCGCCGCTAGGTTTCGAACCCGTCGAGCAGCGCCCGCAGACCTCGCTCGAAGCGATCCTTGTGCGCGCCGATGCGGCCGCCGCCGAACATCTCCGCGAGCCGGGGAAAAGCCCCCGTAGCCAGTTGGGCTGCGGCGAATTCCATGTCAACCGTCGCCTCGGCGGCGGCTTCGCGGAGCGCGTGGCCGAAAACAAAGTCGTCGACCGCCGCCAGCAGTGTGAACTTCTGTTTTGCCGTCATCGATGTTTCAGCGAGCGCTTCCAGGCATTGCTCCATGTGGCGCATCGCATTGAGCCCTGGAGGAGCCGACAACATCGCGACCAGCGCCCAGGGGTGACGGATGAACACCGCGCGCGTTTGCTCGGCGATCGTCAGCATCGCGCGCCGCCAACCCTTCGGCACCGACGGCAGCAGAATCTCGGCCAGAAGCGCGTCGTCCATCGCCGCCAGCAGATCGTCTTTGGTCTTAACGTAATAATACAGGCTCATCGTTCCGGCGCTTAGATCTTGCGCGATCCGGCGCATGGACACCGCCGCGAAGCCCTCCTTGTCGGCGATGGCCACCGCGGCGGCGGCGATCTTCGCGCGGCTCAACCGTGATTTTTGCTTTGACATTCGTACAGCGTACCATTATAATGAGCTTCGTACAGTGTACGAATCGACGGTGTTGATTGCCGGAGCCGGACCAACGGGGTTGACCCTCGCGCTCGATCTCGCGCGGCGCGGAATCCCGGTTCGTTTGATCGAGGCCGCTACCGAACCTTTCGAGGGGTCGCGCGGCAAAGGGATCCAGCCGCGCACGCTGGAGATTTTCGATGATCTCGGGGTAATCGACGCGATTCTCGCCGCCGGTACGCCTTACCCGAAGCTCCGGATCCACTGCGGACCGTTTTCGTTGCGGGCGGGATCGCTCAGTTCATACAAGCGGCCCACACAGAGCGTACCTTATCCGAACCTATGGATGGTGCCGCAGGCGCGCACGGAATTGATTTTGCGCGAACGGCTGCGCGCGCTCGGCGGCCAGGTCGAATTCGGCAAGGCGCTGGCGGCGTTCACCCAGAATGAGCATTCAGTGGACGCCACGCTCTCGACAGGCGAAATAGTGCGCGTGGACTTCCTGGTCGGGGCGGATGGCGGCCATAGCGCGGTGCGAAAAGTGCTCGGCTTGCGGCTGGAAGGCGAGGCGGTCGATGAAAAGCTTATGCTGGTCGCGGATGTCGAGGTTGAAGGGCTGGATCGCCGCGACTGGCATGTCTGGCCCTTCGCCAAGGGCGGCATGATCGGACTCTGCCCGTTGCCGAACACTTCGCTGTTCCAATTCACCTCCGAAGCAAAGACGGTGGAAGCGGGTATCGAGGATGTGGTGCACAAGGTCACGGGCCGTCGCATCGCGCGCGTGGCGTGGAACTCGATCTACCAGCCGGCCGTACGTATGGTCGGTCGCTACCGCGTAGGGCGCGTGTTCCTGGCGGGGGATGCGGCCCACGTGCATCCGCCGGCGGGAGGCCAAGGACTCAACACGGGCGTCCAAGATGCCTACAACTTGGGCTGGAAGCTCGCGCATGTCGTCCGCGGCGGACCGGATTCCCTGCTCGATACATACGAAGCCGAACGCCTCCCGATCGCCGCGGCGGTGCTCGGCTTGACCAAGCGCCTGCACCAATCGCATTCGATTAAGCGCGGCGACGCCACGAACCAACTCGCCTTGCATTACCGGACCAGCCCGCTGTCCTCGGGCGTCGCGCTCGGAAGCCTGCATCCTGGCGATCGCATTCCCGACGCCAGGCTCGAAGATGGCAGCCGGCTTTTCGACCATATGCGCGGTCATCACGCGACCGAGCTCATTATGCCCGAGGGTCGCCGGATTTTAATTCGTCCGGACGGCTATGTTGCGTATATCGGCTCGACGCATTTCGCCGAGTACGCGGGCGAGCCGACCCGTGCCTGCGGCGCAGTGCCTCAGCGGTAGCGCCAAAAGCCCTAGCAGGTGACGGTTGGCTTGTCGTACTGGCCCTCCCTTGTACGCCGCCTTCCGCTGTCATCCGAATCCTCTCCACCGCGCACCGGACCATTCGACCCGCGGTGCCTGCGCTTTCGCACCAGCGTACAGGTCAGAGGGTGCTTAACCATTTTGGGGAACCGCTGTCTGACGGTCCGGCTCTGTAACTGTGGCGTTGATTTTCACAGGGTCTACTGAGCCGCGACCGTCAAGGAGCGGTTCCGGCCATCCAGAAATTCCCAAAACGTTAACCACCCCAGGTCAGAGAACGGGTATGAGAGTTCCCCCGGCTTTATAATCAGCAACTTGGGCTTTGTTTGTTAAAAGACGAGAAAGCACAACGGCCCCAACCCTCTAGGCCCCGGGAGCGCAAAACGCGGCCCTTGTGTGAGAATTCAAGAAGGTAGTCTCAACGGCATCCGTATATGTGTGGCATCGCAGGATTCGTCACTCGCAACCCCGGCGCGTCGCCGGACTCGGTTCTCGCCCGCATGACGGACATTATCCGCCATCGCGGCCCCGACGGCTGCGGCTACTACCGCGATGCCTTTGCCTCCCTGGGCCACCGCCGCCTCAGCATCATCGATGTCGCCGGAGGCCACCAGCCCATGTCCAACGAGGATGAATCCCTCTGGATCGCATACAACGGCGAAATCTTCAACCACGCCGATCTCCGCCCCGCTCTCGAAAAGGCCGGCCATCGATACCGCACTCGCTGCGACACGGAAACCATCCTGCATGCCTACGAGCAGTATGGGCCGGATTGCGTGACCCGCTTCCGCGGCATGTTCTCTTTCGCCATCTGGGACAAGAATACTCGCACGCTGTTCTGCGCCCGCGACCGCCTCGGCAAAAAGCCCTTCTACTACTATTGGGACGGACGCCTGTTTGCCTTCGCTTCCGAGATCAAAGCGCTGCTGGCGCACCCCGCCATCTCCCCGCGCTTCGAAGAAGCGCTGCTCTCCGAATACCTCGACTTCGGTTACTGCTCCGGCGAGCGAACGCTTTTCTCCGGCATCCGCAAGCTCATGCCGGGCCACTGGCTCCGCCTCACCCCGGAACAACTCGAAATGCGCCAGTGCTGGGAAATTCCCTGCCCCGGTTCTCATGAAAGGCGCGACGACCAATCCTGGATCGCCGAATGCCGCAATCGCCTGGAAGAAGCCGTCCGCACCCGCCTGATGAGCGACGTGCCCCTAGGCATGTTCCTCTCCGGCGGCGTCGATTCCAGCGCTATCGCCGCGCTGATGAAGCCCATACACCGCGGACCTGTCAAGACCTTCGCCGTCGGCTACAGAGAACAGGCCTTCAGTGAGCTTTCCTACGCCCGCCAGGTCGCGGAACAGATCGGCACCGAGCATTACGAAGTGGTCATCGGCCGGGACGATTTCTTCAATGCCCTGCCCCAACTGATCTGGCACGAAGATGAGCCAATCAGTTGGCCTTCCAGCGTGTCTCTCTATTTCGTGTCGCGTTTGGCCGCGGAGCAGGTGAAGGTTGTTCTTACGGGTGAAGGCAGCGACGAGTTATTTGCCGGTTACGCCCGCTATCGCACTAATATACTCAACCAGCGGCTGCTGCAAGCCTATCGCGCCGTGCCCCGCTCCTGGCGCGATGCGCTCCGCTCGGGGATCGCCAGCTCGCGCCTGCTTTCCGGCGACATCCGGCGCAAGCTGCAGCATTCCGTATTGGGCCGCGGCGAAGATCTGGAATCCCTCTACCTCGATAACTTCTACGCCGCATTTTCATGCGCCGAACAGCAGCGCCTGCTCACGGCGCCGCACAACGGAACTTACGATTCCTATCTCCATTACTGGAACTCACAACCCCAAGCCGCTCTGCTGCCGCGCATGCTCTTCGCGGACCAAAAAACCTACCTCGTCGAGTTGCTCATGAAGCAGGACCAGATGAGCATGGCCTGCTCCATCGAAAGCCGCGTCCCTTTTCTGGACCACGAGTTCGTCGAGTTCGCCGCGGCCGTTCCGGATCGCATGAAGCTCCGCGGCGGCGTGGGTAAATATATTCTGAAGCGCGCTGTCGAAGATATCCTCCCGCGCGACATCGTTTATCGGCGGAAAATGGGCTTCCCTACCCCGCTCCGCCAATGGCTGACAGAGCCGGCAGCCGACGATCTGATCGCCCAGCTCCACGACCGCGACGGGCTGCTGGCCCCCTATATCGATTTCACTTACTTGAACGATCTCCTCGCCCGCCACAAAAGCGGCCTCGAAGATGCTACCGACCGCATCTGGCGCCTCCTCAACCTGCAGCTCTGGGGAAGTATCTTTATAACTAGTAGGACAGGCATCCTTGCCTGTCCCCTCCCATGAACCTAACCCGCCTGCTGCAAATGAGCCCGGCCGAAATCGGCACTCGCATCCAACAAGCGTTCTCCAAACGCTGGAGCAAACCCCCAACCTGCCGCCTAATCTCGTCTTCCGTGTCCCCTGTATTCCCGGAGCTGCCCCCGCTCGATTCACTGGATCCAGCCAAAAAGATAGGGATGCATCGGTTCGACCTGCTCGGCTATCAGGACCTGGACTTTGGCTCGCCCATCGACTGGCACCTGGATCCGGTGCACGGCAAACGCGCGCCCAAGATTCCCTGGCGCCAAATCCCCTTCCTGGATTTCGATCAAGTTGGCGATCATAAAATCATCTGGGAACTCAACCGCCACCAGCACCTCGTCACGCTGGCCCAAGCAGGTTTCCGCGACGAGATCCTGGCCCAATGGACCCACTGGCAAAGCGAAAACCCCTACCCCATCGGCATCAACTGGGCCAGCACGCTGGAGGTCGCCTTTCGCGCGCTGTCCTGGCTCTGGGTACGCCACCTAATCGGAGATTTTCACCCTGACTTAATCCCCGCCCTCCATCTCCACGGCTGGTACATCGAGCGCTTTTTATCCACCTACTTCTCCCCCAATACGCACCTGCTAGGCGAAGGCGTAGCGCTCTTCGCCATCGGCACGATGTGTCCGGAAATAGCGGACGCATCGCGCTGGCAAGCCCGTGGCTGGGATATCGTTCTGCAACAAGCTAAAGCGCAGGTGCGTCCCGACGGCTTTCACTTCGAGCAATCCGTCTACTACCACGTCTATGCCCTCGATTTCTTTCAGTTCGCGCGAGACCTGGCCGCCCGCAACGCCGTACCCATCCCATCATCATTCGACAGCACCATCGAAAAAATGAGCGACGCCCTATCCATCCTGTCTCAAGCCGGCCGATTACCAAACTTCGGAGACGACGACGGAGGCCGAGTCATAGTATCGCCCCCTCGCCCCCTCGCCCCCTCGCCCGCACGCTCCGTAGGCGGCATCTACACAATGACCTCCGCCGATTCGAAGCTCTTCATCGACGCTGGACCGCACGGCGCACTCGCCGCCGGACACGGCCATGCCGACGCCCTAAGCATCCAGCTCATCACAAATGGCCACCCCATCCTGATCGATCCCGGCACCTTCTGCTACGTCTGCCCCGAGCGCGATCACTTTCGCGGTACGGCTGCCCACAACACCCTTCAAGTGGACGGCCGCGACCAAGCCCAGCCCAAAGGCCCCTTCGCCTGGACCGGCTTACCCGAAACCACCGTAGACCGTTGGCATACCTCTGAAACCTTCGACCTCTTCGCCGGACATCACAACGGCTACCGTCCCGTAATCCACCACCGCTGGGTTTTCGGGCTCAAGAACAAATTCTGGCTGGTCCGCGACTTTGTGGCGCACGCACTCGTGCGTGCCGCGTCGCCACTCTTGGCGACGCACGGCCTTGCCATCCACTGGCACTACCTCGACGAGCACGACCTAACCATCCTCGCGCCCACCGGCCACAACTGGACACAGTCAGTCGAACCCTGGAACTGGTCCCCAGTCTACGGCAAAAAAGAACCCGCCAAGGTCCTGCGATTCAGCACCGAGACCGCCTTGCCCGCGGAATTTGCGGTACTGCTGATTCCAGGCGATGCCGGCGCATTCACTCAAACCGCGCCCAGCGCCTACCAATACAAAGAAGCCGACGCAGTACACGAATTCAGCTTTACCGGCGACCATTTCATCTACCGCTCCACCGCCCCAGCGGGCCTCACGGAATTCTCCATATGAAGCTCCTATGGGTCAAAGCCGGAGGTCTGCTTCCACCCGACATGGGCGGCAAGATCCGCAGTTACAACATCCTCAAACAACTCGCGCGCAGCCATGACATTACCCTATTCACCTTCTACCCTGCGCACCCCGACGACCAGCATCTCCGCGGCAACGGCATTTTCTCAAAGCTCGTCGCTCTCCCCTTGCCTCTCCCGCCCCGCCGCAGCCGCGGCGAGTACGTCCGCTCCGCGCGCATCATGGCCGCCGGCCGGCCCGTCACCATCGACAAGTTTCTTTACCCTGAAGTGCGCCGCCGCTACGCCGAACTGCTGGCATCCTCCACTTTCGATGTGATCGTCTGCGACTTCCTGGTGCCAGCCTCGCTCATGCACTGGAAAACGCCGCCGCCCACCATCTTGTTTACTCACAATGTGGAGGCCCAGGTTTGGGAGCGCCACTACAAAGTCACCACCAACCCGTTGATGAAGGCCGCCTGCTGGCTGGAATCGCGCGCGCTGGCCGGTGCTGAGCGCCGTTACGTGGAGCTGGCGGACCATGTCGTAGCCGTCTCGGAGAACGATCGCGCGTTTTTTCTCCAGTATGTCGAGCCCAGCCGCGTCTCCGTGATCCCCACCGGTGTGGATACCGAATACTTCCAGCCTTCCGCCGATCCCGAACAGCCGGACACGACCGTTTTTACGGGCACCATGGATTGGATGCCGAACGAGGACGGTGTCGTCTACTTTACCAGCCAAATCCTTCCGCTCGTCCGGCGAGAGATTCCGGCCGCAGCCTTTTGGGCCGTGGGCCGGCGCCCCCCGCGTCGGATTCAAGCCCTGGCCTCGGGCAACGTGGTAGTGACCGGCGCGGTGGACGATATCCGCCCGTATCTCGGCAAAGCCGCGGTGTGCGTGGTCCCTTTGCGCAGCGGCAGTGGAACGCGCATCAAGATCTTCGAAGCTATGGCCATGGGAAAGGCTGTGGTCTCGACCACCATGGGCGCCGAAGGCCTGCCCGTGCTTCACGGGGAGAACATCGTACTGGCCGACGACCCTGCCGATTTCGCCCGCCAGGTGGTGCAACTCTTGCGCGATCCGCAGCGCCGCACGCAACTGGGCCGGGCCGCACGCCAGCTTGTTGAAGAGAACTATGGGTGGCCTGCGGTGGCCGCACACTTCGACGAAATCATGCAGACCGTGGCGGCGCCGCGCAACTTTCATTGAGAATTCACGTCCTCACCGCCAACCTCAGTTGAGTGCGGTACAAGATCCTCGTCGTATTCGGCACCCGGCCCGAGGCCATCAAGCTCTGTCCGGTGCTGTTGAACCTGCGGCGGCGCGTGCATTTTGACGTGCGTGTCTGCGTGACGGCGCAGCACCGCTCGATGCTCGACCAGGTGTTGGCCGCCTTCGCAGTTACGCCGGATCACGACCTGAATTTGATGCAGCCCGGGCAGACTCTCGCGCAGATTACGGCGCGCATCCTGGCGGCCCTCGAGCCGGTAATCAAGGACGAGCAACCGGACATGTTGCTGGTGCAGGGCGATACCACCACCACGTTGGCCGGCGCCTTGGCGGCCTTCTACCAACGCGTGCCGGTCGGACATGTGGAAGCCGGACTGCGCACCGGCGACATGGCGCAGCCGTTTCCCGAAGAGATGAACCGTGTAGTCACTACCCGGCTCGCGGCACTGCACTTCGCTCCCACCGAAACGGCGAAAAGCAACCTGCTGGCTGAAGGCATCAATCCACGGCGCATCTCCGTGACCGGTAATTCGGGAATCGACGCCGTGCTCTATGTCCGTGACGCACTGGCGGCCGGCCGGCTGCCCGGCGGTGTGTGGCCCCAATTGGATGCATCCAAGAAACTGATCGTAGTCACCGCCCATCGCCGGGAGAGCTTCGGCGCAGGCTTCGCGCACATTTGCGAAGCTCTCGCTCGTCTTGCCCAGCGGGACGACGTCCAACTGATTTATCCGGTGCATCGCAATCCGCACGTCATGGACCCGGTGTACGGGAGGTTGGACCGGCTGGCGAATGTGTTTCTGGTAGAGCCCCTGGACTACATCCCTTTCGTGGACCTGATGCGCCGCGCCTACCTGCTGATCACCGATTCAGGCGGTATCCAGGAAGAAGGGCCTTCGCTCGGAAAGCCCATTCTGGTGATGCGGGAAAAGACTGAGCGGCCCGAAGCGGTGGCCGCGGGCACGGTGAAACTAGTAGGCACCGATGCCGATCGGATCGTGTCCGAAGCCGCGCGCCTGCTGGACGACGATACGGAGTATAACCGCATGGCGCGCATCCACAATCCTTACGGAGATGGGCACGCCAGCGACCGCATCCGCCAGGCCATCGAGACGCACTTCGGCATTGCCTAGGCCGCGCGCGCGGCTAGATCGATACCCGCCAGATCCGCCGCATTCAGCGCCGCCACCGCGCCGGCGACGCCGGAGTTGGCGAGCGAGACTACGGGATTGACACCGAGCCGCTGCTTCCACGCGCCGTCCACCGACAGACGGCCGGATGCTTCCCCGACCATCTCCACATCCGCGGCGCAGAGCTGCTCGCCGAAGCGTTCGTGGATCAACATGCGCACGGCGTCTTTGGCGGCACAGCGTCCCAGCAGCCAGTCATAGCGGTCCTTGGGCGATGCTTGCATGTTGTCCCACGCGGCTCGCTCGCGGCGGCTCAGCACCAGGTACGCCAGCGTCTTCAACCAAACGTTGTGCGAGGATTCCAGGAACGCCTGCGGCAAACCCTCCACGCGGCAACATGCCACGCCGCGCTTTCCGGCGATAGCGGCCAGCGGCTCCTTCCACGGCGTCGAGATGTATGTCGCACACGGATCGATGCGTAATCGCAGGAATCGCGGCGGCTGCGGGAAGCGGCGCGTCTCCCAGTTGTCCAGCCGGTAATAGACCTTGCCTGCGCGGTCGAGCACTTCGATATCGGAATGGATCACCGCGTCGCTCTCGAAGCGCCGCACTACGCGGCATTCGAGCTGTGTGCCGGTGGGCGGAGCCGAGGCATAACAATGGAACGCGCCCACACGGTACGGGAACAGGTCGGTGCCCTTCTCGATGGCTTCCCAGAACCAATATGCGACCACTTGTCCGGCCGCATCCAGCAGCACGGGATCGAACAGAAATGCAGGCCGTGGATTATCGGTGAAAAGCTGCGTGTGCGGCAGGGCTTCCAGCGTGGCGCTGCAGCCGTTGCGTCCGGCGCGCTCCACGCTTTTAGTCCCTTGCATCAGGGAACCGTGAAACATGCCGGTGCGATAGAGTTGCTCGGGAATCCACGCCGACCGCTTTTCGTTTTCGAGCGCGAAGGGACGTGGCGGGCCGGAATCCGGATAGCGTTCGGCGAAGACTGCGACTGCTTCCGCCAGAATGGGACGCAGCGTATGGGCCGCGCCGGCTTCCCGTAGCGCGACGTGTACTTCACCGGGCGCGGTCTGCTTGGCGGTAGCTTCGATGGTGTAATCCGGTTTCTCCAGCGTGATCCAGCGCGAGGCGCGGATGTCGCGCATTCCCACCAGCACCTTGTTCGGTTCCAGCAGAGCGCCGCCTTCGGCCAGCATCTCCATTGTCACAGTTAGCGGCACCAAAGTCAGGCCGAGCAACGATGGATCTTCGGTGGACACATCGCGTCCCAAGGCATGGTCATGGAAGACGATTTCCCGCCCGGCGGAGAAACGGTGGCGCGCTACGGCGCGCACGCCCGGCGTCGTCTCCACCACCTCGCGGAAGAATGGACGGTGGGATAGTCCGCCGGCCGGTCCGCCCGCGTTCGATGCGCCCTGCTGCGCCGCGAGGTACGCCGCCATGACTTGCTGCTGCGTCTGGACGAGTTGCTCCATCATGCTCAGGTGTTCTTGCATGACCATTTGGCGTGGGTCGGTGGGGGCGGCGGGGGCTGCCGCTACGGAAGCCGGTCGCTCGGTGCCGGGCGGCGCTGGTTTCTGGGGTAAGTGAAAATCGGCCGGCAGACGCGCGGGTTGGATTCCGGTGCCGAGCGCCAGCATGCGCTTGGGTTTGATCTTCTCGCTTACGGGCCGCGGCGCGCGCCGCGCATAAAGATGCTCCAGCTTGGGATTCAGCCCGTGTGCGACGAGCTGGCCAAGCATGTGGTGAAGCTGCACAATTCCAGAACGGTGCTGCACGTTCGAAGGAATCGCCGCGTGCGGCTTGGAGCGCAGCACGTCGTCGGTGAAGCCGGTCAGGTTGCCGCGCGGACCTATTTCGAGGAAGAGGCGCACACCGTCGCGATGCATGCCTTCGATGGTTTCGCGGAAGCGCACGGTGCTGGACCATTGCACCGCGGCGAGCGCACGGATCTCCTCGGGGTCGTGCGGATACGGGCCCGCCGTCACGCATGAATACAGCGCCGTCTGCGCTTGGCCGATGCGCAACCGGTCGAAATGCTGCTTCAGCGGTTTGCTGAACACCTCGAACCAGGGCGTGTGGTAGGCGCGCGCGAACGGCAGCTTCTGGCAGATTGCGCCTTTGGGGGTCAGCACGGTAACCAGCCGGTCGATCACGGATTCGTGGCCGCACAAGACCACCTGGTGGATGCAGTTGTCGAGCGCGATATACAGTTCGCCGTCGCTTTTGGCCACCTGCTCTTCCAGGAAAGCATGATCGGCGCCGGCTACCGCCAGCAGCACCGCTTCGGGAATATCGCTGGTGGAATTCAGCTTGTCGAAGACTTCGTAGACGCCCAGGATGTGCCGGATCAGCTCTTCGTCGTCGGCCACCTCGACCACCCGCGAGGCCAGCAGCGCGGAATGCTCGCCGGTGGAGTGTCCCACCATGGCGTCGGCGCTTATGCCCAGCTTCTCGATCAGCGCGTACATCGCCTGGTTGGCGCAGAATACCGTTTCCGCGCCGGAGTCCATGTTGTATAAGCGTTCCTGGCTGGGGGAACCTAGCGGCGGCGGAAAGATGACATCGCTCGGCAGATAATCGCGCGCATGATTTTCGTAAGCCCGATCCATCAGGTCGAAGACCTGCCGCACTTCCGGGAAATGGATGCACAGGTCGCCGAGCATGTTGCGATATTGCGATCCTTCGCCGGGGAACAGGAAGGCCAGCTTGCCATTCAACCCCAGGGGCTCTTTGAAGTGGTAGATGCCCTCGATTTCCTTGATATTACGGGTCTTGGGGTCGCCCAGGCGCTTGATGGCGCGCTCCAGTTTGGCGATCAGATCCGTGTGCGACAGCCCGACCACCGCCATGCGCATGGGACCCATGGGGCGATTGCAGTTCAGCGTCCAGGCCAGGTCCTTCAACGAGAGGGCATCGCCGCCCGTGCGCAGAATTTCGAGCGCCTGCTGCGCATCTTCCGCTACTGCGGCGCGGCTGTCGCCCGAGAAAACAAATAACTCGCTATCCCAGTCGCGCTGCATCCAGGGCGCTTGGTTGGGCCCGGTATATTCCTCCAGGATGGCGTGCGCATTGATGCCGCCGAAACCGAAAGCATTCACACCAGCGCGTCGCGGCGTTTTGGAGGAACCGTGAATCCAGGGCCGCGTTTCAGTGTTGATGTAGAAATTGGTGTTCTCAAGCTGCAGCTTGGGATTGGGATTCTCGCACAACGTGGGCGGCAGGACTTTATGGTGCAGGGCGAGCGCGGCCTTAATCAACCCCGCCACGCCTGCGGCCGGCACGGTATGGCTGATCATGGATTTCACCGATCCCAGCGCACAGCGCGGCGACTCGGCCTGGCGCGGCGGAAACACGCGTCGGAGCGCCTCCACTTCCACCACGTCGCCCACAGGAGTGCCGGTGCCGTGCGCTTCCAGCAGACCCACCGTGAGCGGGTCGATCTCCACCGGTTCGTAGGCCCGGCGCAACGCCAATTCTTCCCCTTCCAGGCGCGGTGCGAGCACGTGCGTGGCGCGGCCGTCGCTCGCAATCCCGGTGTTCTTCAAGACTGCATAAATATGGTTACCATCGCGCTCCGCCTCCGCCAGACGTTTCAGCACCACCATGCCGACGCCTTCGCCCAGCAGCGTGCCATCCGCGTCTTTATCGAAGGAGCTCAACTGGCCGCGGTGCGAGAGCGCGCCAAGCTGCGAAAAGATCATCATCAGGACCGGCGAGGTGTTGCTGTTCACGCCGCCGGCCAAGGCCAGATCGCAGTTGCCCGTGCGGAGCTCACGCGCGGCCATTTCGACGGCTACCAACGAGCTGGCGCAGGCGGCGTCGATCAGGTAATTAGGCCCCATCAGGTCCAGGCGGTTGGCGATGCGGCCGGTGATGATATTGGGCACCAGGCCGGACGCGGTGTCGGAATCAAAGGGCGGCAGGCCGGCCTTGATCTGACGCTTGATTTCAGCCAGTTCCGCATCGGTATGCTCAGGGTGCAATTGCTTCAGGATGCGCAGGATGCTCTCGACCATCACGCCCTGCTGGAGGGCCGCCGCGTTGCCCCGGTTGACGTAAGTGCCGCGGCCGATGATCACCGCCGTGCGCGCTTTGACCGGCTCCAGGTCGAGCGGCCCGCAATCCTTGAGGGCGTCTTGCGACGCCTGCAAGGCCATGTAATGGTCGGGCTCGCCGCCGTCCACGGCGTTGGGCATGATGCCGAAGCTGAAGGGATCGAACTGCGCCAGCTTGCCCAGAAATCCGCCGCGCTTGCAGTAGGTGCGGTCGTCGGCCTTGGTATTTTCCTCGTAAAACAGCTCGGCTTCCCACTCGGGCGGAGCGTCCGAAATGGCGTTCACCTTGTGCAGGATGTTTTCCCAATAGCGCCGGACATCGGGCGCGCCAGGGAGTACGCAGGCCATGCCAATGATCGCGATGTCGGCGATGTTGTTGGATCTGTTGTCGTTCATTGCACCCGGTGTAATCTTCTAATTGTCCGCGATGTGGTGGGGCGGGCGCAAATCGGGAAGCACCGTGGAGTGGTTTCTACCGCCGATCCATGGAGGCGTGAAAGACCCTGAAAATATGCACTATCTCCGGTTCGACGCCGTATACGATGATGTACGGCGTGGGCGCCACGATCAGCTCCCGCGTGCCTTCTTTGTGCCCAATGCGTCCACGGTGGGGAAAGCGCTTCAGCGAGCGTGCCACATCGTAGAGCCTCCGGATTGTGGACTGAGCCATCGAGGGGTGATGCTCGCGGAGGTAGTTACGAATCGCCTCCAGGTCGTCAGCGGCGGCGGGCGCCCATCGAATGCGTCTCAAGACTCAAGCATCCGCGTGACGCGGGCGTCCATTTCGTCCTCTTCAATGAATTCGCCGCGCGCAATCTGATCGATTCCGATCTGTACCTGTTCCTTGAACCACGCGTCATGGGCAAGCATGCGGGCTACGGCTTCTTGGATCAGGTCATCAGTTCCACGCCCGGTTCTGAGGGCGAGCTCATTCAGTTGAGCTTCCTGATTTTCCGGCAAAAGGACTTCCATTGCTTTTAGAGTAGGGGTGAAGCATCCGCATGTCAAGCGCGGTGCGCGCAGGCCGAATGAATGTGCGCGGGTCGCGAGCCGCGGCCTTTTTATGGTACCCGGAAGGGGACATTGCTCGAAAGGGTGCCGTTGGGTGTGACTACCTGCACTGTGCCGGTGGTCGCGCCGGCGGGAACGGTGGTGGTGATGAGCGAAGGCGACACGACGGTGAACTCAGCCTCAGTGCCGTCGAAGGTGACGCTGGTCGTGCCAGTCAGAGTAGTTCCCAGAATCTTGACGGCCGCTCCAGCCGAGCCGGAGGTAGGCAGTGTTTCCACAAACGGCTCCAAGCCCACCGATAGGCTGAAGACCGTGCCACCACTAAGCAAAGCGCCATTTATTGTCGTCCCGTAGAGGCTCCCATTGGTGGCCTGAACCAGCCCACCAATGGGCTGGTAGCCGTCCGTGCATCCGTTCTTGGAGCAGAAGCTATAGAGCGTCGTCAGCGTGCCGTTCGGGGTGATTCTGAAGATCGTCCCATAGTCGTTGGTGCCGCCTGCGTAGGTTGTCCCGTAGAGGTCCCCATCGGTGGCCTGGACTAATCCCGCATAGGGTACTGCGCCGTCCGTGCATTCGCTCTGGGAGCAGAAGCTATAGAGTGTCGTCAGTGTACCGCTCGTCGTGATTTTGAATATCGTCCCACCATTGCCGTTGGCCCCGCCGTCGGAGGTTGTCCCGTAGAGGTCCCCGTCGGCGGCCTGGACTAGTCCCGCATAAGGTGCCTCGCCGTCCATGCACCCGCTTTGGGGGCAGAAGCTATAGAGCGTCGTCAGCGTGCCGCTCGGAGTGATTTTGAAGACCGTCCCACCGTTGCTGCTGGACCCGCCTTCCAGCGTTGTCCCGTAGAGGTCCCCGTCGGTGGCCTGGACTAGTCCCGCATAAGGTACCTCGCCGTCCGTGCATCCACTTTTGGCGCAGAACCTATGGAGCGTCGTCAGCGTGCCGCCCGGGGTGATTCTGAAGACCGTCCCACCATTGCCGTTGGACCCGCCTCCCTGCGTTGTCCCGTAGAAGTCCCCATTTGTAGCTTGGACCAGCCCCGCATAGGGGAATTCGCCGTCCGTGCATCCGCTTTGGGCGCAGAAGCTGTAGAGCGTCGTCAGCGTGCCGCCCGGGGTGATTTTGAAGACCGTACCCAGGGAGCCGCTGCCACTGAACACATTCGAAGTCGTCCCGTAGAAGTCCCCGTTGGCAGCCTGGACCAGCCCTGCGAGGGGGTTTGCGCCGTCCGTGCATCCACTTTTGGAGCAGAAGCTATAAAGCGGCGTCAGCGTGCCGCTCGGCGTGATTTTGAAAACCGTACCATCAAAGCTGCCGTTGGCGCCGCCCTGAACGGTCGTCGCGTAGAGGTCCCCATTGGTGGCCTGGACCAGCACCGCCTGGGGGTTGGCGCCGTCGGTGCCATTGAAACTGGCCAGCGTGGTGAAGGCCTGCAGCCCCGAGCTAAAACACGTCGCGGTCGGGCTCGCGGCATTGGTCTCCATAAACTGGATGTTTGGCGACGCCCCGCCGTAAGGACAGTAGCCAAGGGGCGCGGCTGGTACCAGGGTCAGGTTGTCCGTCTCGCCCGTGAAACTTTCCTCCACCCCGGTGGGGGCGTCCGTGGTCCCGTTGTTCACGCTGACCTTGACGACGATGGTCGATCCGCTACTGAAGTTGGCCTCGGTTGAATTGTCGTCGCCGAAGATGTTGAACTCGGCGGCCTGCCATGCCTGCGACAGACAGAAGACACTGTCCGCGCCCATTCCGTAGAGGTTGTCATCCGGCGTCGTGAAAGTGACCGTATCAAAGCCGCCCGAGACGGCCGCGCCCGTCACGCTGAGTTGGGCCAAATCCGCCACTGTCTGGACGGGAATCGGCACGCTTTCATGACTATTTCTAAAGCAACTGTTCAACCATGGGGTCCATCCAGTGGGGCACGGCGTTCCATAGCCTAACAGCCAGTACTGTATGTATGCTTGGGCCGGCTTGGGCGGGGACCCGCTGGTGGTGTTGATGCTGTAATTGTCGAACACGAACTGCTGCCAGGCGTTGTGCGACTTAAAGGAACAGCTCGACGCAGTAGGCACCGTGAAGGTGTTCGTGTTGAGTTGGAGCGTGAAGGCGTTGGCGGTCGGTTGACGGGTATACGGGTCTATTCCCGTCTCGGTAATCCCGGGCGTGACGCTCAGGAAGGAGCCCTCCGCCGTGGAGATGAAGCCCGACGTAACCTGGGCCACGAAGTCGTTGGCGCCGCCTCCGCCCACGGTATCGGGGCTGTTCCCCCCCCGCGCGTCCGCGGCAGGGGGTATGACGGTGGGGTCGTGCACGGAACCTCCTGCCAGTCGGTGCCCGGGTACGAAGCCTCGAAGCATCCCTCCTTCGGCAGAGGGGACCGCGACATGGACGCGCGCCAAGCCTCGCGGCTACCGGGCTGCGCGGGCGCCGGCGAAAGGTCCTGCGCCATGAGCGCGGGAGAGATTGCATACAGCAGGCTCGCGAAGACAATGGCGCCAAAGAAGCTGACGCCTCCGCGTGGCGTTCGGATGGATTTCATGGCTCAGCTCGTAACCCTGTATTCGCGCTTCGGACTCGCGACAACAAGATTATACGCCCAATTTACAAAAATGAAGCCCTTTTTCTGCCCATTTTATTTCGGGGACTCCGGCTCTCCGGGAGCGGTCGACGGTACCTTCTGGCCGGAGCTGGCGGGTCATACATCCATACAACGCGACCGGACTACCGGACGGGCATGCTGGCCGCCGCCAATTGGGGACGCTGGTTACGGGCAGTGGTCGCCCCAAAAACGGGCTTCCAGTTTCCGCCAACGCGGATTTTCTGTGATTCCATTTTGGGGCTGGTGCGCAAGGCTATGAAAAGCCAAAGCGCCATGAGAGAATGAAGGAAGGTGGACGTATGCAGACCACAGTCGACCTCCCGGATGCTCTCTATCGCAAAGGCGCCGCGTTGGCGGCTTCGCGCGGTGCATCGGTGGAGCAGTTCATTATTGAAGCGGTTGCGAAGGCGGTTCAAGGCGATTCCGGGCCGAGCGCTTCCGATCCCGGAAACCGTGAGGTAAAATTGCCTTTGATCCACTCCAAACGGCCGGGAACCCTGGATCTGTCTAATTTCGACTTTGATGAACTACTTGGCTGACGTTAACCTCTGGATAGCTCTGGCCGCGGACCAGCATGTTCATCACCCGGCAGCGAGCCGATGGTTCCGAAATCTTGGAGACGACAAGCTTGCATTTTGCCGCATTACGCAGATGGGCTTTCTGCGGCTGTTGACGAACAAGCATGTCATGCAAGAGGAGGTCGTCAGCCCAGACCAAGCATGGGAAACCTATCGGGCCTTGCGATCGGACTGGCGAATTCGGTACCTGACGGAGCCGATTGAGCTTGCCGAGTTGTGGCACTCCTTCACGCTGGGCCGGGCGACATCGCCGAACCTTTGGACGGATGCGTATTTGTGCGCCTTCGTTCACGCGGCTGGCTTGACCTTGGTAACGTTCGATTCGAAGATTCCGAAGCGGCCCGATGTGGGTTGCATCGTGCTCGATGGGAGTTCATGAAGGCGAGCTCGTTGGGTTTGGCTGATGCGGTGAGGTGTCGCTGTTCACGCTCCCGGCCAGGGCCCGGAGTTCGCGCGCGGCCATTTCGATGGCCACCAGGGAACTGGGGTGTCCAGGGGATACGCCTCAAGATTCAAGCATCCGCTTGATGCGGGCGTCCATCTCGTTCTCTTCGATGAATTCGCCGCGCGCGCGATCTGATCGATCCCGATCTGTACTTGCTCCTTGAACCTTGCGTTACGGGCAAGCATGCGGGCCACGGCTTCTTGGATCAGGTCATCCGTTCCGCGCCCGGTTCTGAGAGCGAGATCGTTCAGTTGAGCTTCCTGATTTTTGGGCAAAAGGACTTCCATTGTCGTTAGGGTACGGGTGAAGCATGCGCGTGTCAAGCGCGGCTGGGAGGCGGGGAGACGGGCTTGCGCCGAATGAAGTCGAGCGGGTCGCGAAAGAGCTTCAAGGCGAGTCCGCGTCAGGCGCTTCTGTTCCCAGGGGCATAAGGTCTGGTTCGACGGGCGGGTCCTGACACTGCGCAAAAGACCCGTTATAAAACAGTGGCCATTAGCCCCCAGATCCAGCTCACTCTCTGCCCCTCAAAATCGCGGCCATGACGCGGGGGCTGCGGCGTCCGTGCATGACTGCGATAACCCAGAGGGGCTTTTCGTCCGGCGCGTAGGCTATCAGGTACTCACGTACCCGGACGAAACGCAAAGGACGTGACGTAAGGTCGGTGCGTCTGTGGCCCTGAGCGGGAAATGGAACCAACCCGCGAATGGCTGACAGAATGTCCGCAATCATCCGGTCAGCGGCGTCGAGATTATCCGCACGGATAAATCCCCAAATCTCGATGAGGTCAACACGGGCTTCCGGATGAAAGTCGTAGCCGGTCATGAGCCGGGCTGCGAACCACGCGCGGCAGCGCTCTTTTCGCGGAAGTAGGCTTCAACCTCGTCGCCGGGAATGGGCTTCACCTTGCCGCTTTTAAGGTCGTCATACCGGCTGTTGAGCATGTCGCGTGTTTCCGCAAGCTCCGCGACGTATCCGGCCATGGCGTCCTCAAGCAACTTGTCAGGCGCGCGTCCGGTTTCTATGACCAGTTGATCGATCTTGGCTTGCAGGTCGGGGGCAAAATGTACTTCCATGCTCTCCAAGATACTGGAAAACCGCCCTTCCGGCAAGGGGAGGAGAGGGATCAGATCCGCGGGTTGGGGAAACGCTTCAGCGAGCAAGCCGCGTCGTAGAGTTTCCGGATGGTGGGCTGAGCCATGGAAGGACGATGCTCACAGGGGTAAGTTACGAATCTCCTGCAAGTCGTCAGCGGCGGCGGGTGCCCAGCGGATGCGCCTCAAGAGTCAAGCATCCGCTTGACGCAGGCGTCCATCTCTTCCTCTTCGATGAATTCACCCCGCGCAATCTGGTCAATCCCGATCTGTACCTGCTCCTTGAACCACTCGTTGTGCGCAAGCAGGCGGGCGACGGCCTCTTGGATCAGGTCATCCATTCCCCGCCCGGTGCTAAGGGCAAGCTTGTTCAGTTGGGCTTCCTGGCTCTCAAGTAACGACAGTTCCATCGCCTTCACGATACCGGTGGAGCACTGGCACGCCAAGCATCTGCTGGAGCCATGTCCGACATCCAAATCCTCACCATCGCGCTGGCGATCATCGTGCCGCTGAGCCTGCTGATCTACTCGAACAGCCGCGTCACGGACGTGAAGGAAGTGCTGCGGGCGGAAATGCACAGTCAGATCGCCGAACTGCGGCTGCTGATTGAGCGGAACCATTCCGAGATGATGCTAAAGCTGGCCGAGATAGTCGGGCGCCTGACGCGCATCGAAAACGAGCGGAGAATTGTGCAGTGACCGGCAGTGACCCGATCACATCTCATCATGCTCTCTATTTGATTCAAAGCACACATCATTTGCCAGTTTGGCGCCGTTTCCCGGGCCTTCACCATGTTACCCTTGGGTTGGGATCCGCTACGAATAGCAGTGCCCGGAACATGGAGATGCTTGGTTTAGTCGGGAGATCGGTGATAATGGCCAACAGGACCGCCAAACCGCCAGCAAACTATTGATATAAAATGCCTTATAAAAATTTGGTTTCGACTGTCCAAAAAATGTCTTCGCGTCTGAATCCGAATTCCATGCACAATCCTGCACATTCGTGCACAGTTTCTCCCGCCCTCCCGGGACCTCCTCAATCACGACGATACACTCGTCTGCTCCCGCACCATGGCTAGGTTCCTCTTCACCTGCTGGTCCTTCCCCGGCCACGTCTTCCAGCCCATGGCGATCGCCCACGTCCTGCGCGAGCGCGGACACGCGTGCGCCTTCTACTCCGGACCGCGCGCCGCGCGCGTGGTCGAAGGCGAAGACTTCCCCTTCTTCCCGTCCGACAAGGCCGAGGAAGACGCCATGTACGATTTCATGTTCGCCCCCGCGCAAACCCGCACCGTCAACTGGCGAACCATGCTGCAATTCAGCGGCACTATACAACGATGGCTGTTGGGCAGCATCCCGCAACAGGTCCGCGATCTGGAAAGCATCGCCGCCACCTGGCGCCCCGACGTGATCGTGACCGAGCAGAACATGTGGGCGCCCATGCTGGTGCTCCACGAAAAAAACCGCA